>Ga0075430_100003671_pt1 | contig 12881 bp, 9 predicted proteins | sample RhiMetdeltSRZDD4_FD_75294 | JGI IMG/M metagenome (GOLD analysis project Ga0075430, IMG submission 75294) | Populus rhizosphere microbial communities from Tennessee, USA - Rhizosphere MetaG P. deltoides SRZDD4 | ecosystem: Host-associated > Plants > Roots > Rhizosphere > Soil | place: USA... | reverse complement strand
GAAATTTATGACAGCATCGCCTTCGCCGGCGCCGGCAAATACAGCGAATTTGAAAATTTGCGCAAGGCCGGGATCAGGCATGCGGACCTCAAGGGCTTCATGTATAGCCGTGAGGACGTCACGGCCCGCTCCCTGGCCAATGGCTACTCGCAAAGTCTTGGGACGATTTTCAGCCAGGAGATGAAACCACTGGAGGTCGAGATTCTCGTGGTGCAGATCGGGCACAACGGGCATACCAACGAGATGTACCGGATTTCTTTCGACGGCAGCATCATCGATGAAAAGCAGTTTGCCGTCATCGGTGGAAAATCCGAGGCCGTGCAGGCGGCGCTCAAGGAAAAAGTGCCAGCCGGGCCGCCAGACCTGAAAACGGCGCTGAATCTCTCCATCCTGGCTCTTGAGCAGACGGGGAATCAGAAGCTGTCGCTCGAGACGTTGGAAGTGGCCGTGTTGGACCGCACCCGAGAAAACCGAAAGTTCCGTCGATACACCCCCGCCGAAACCAAGCAGTTCCTGGCATAATCCATCGTGTATGCTGAATCCGTCCGCTTCTGTTGAAGATGGGCGGGAGGCCGTGTATTCTGTCTTGAGCCGCTTATGCCATCTCCCGGTCCAATGAAGCAACGGATCTTCGGTCTTGAGAATGAGTATGGACTCATTTTCTCGCCGAATGGGCGGATCTATCTGCCCATGGAGAAAGTCCTTGGCTATATCTTTGAGGGCCTGATTCCCAACAGCTGGCCGTCCAATGCGTTTCTCGTGAACGGAGCGCGTTTCTATCAGGACACGGGCTGCCATCCGGAGTATTCCACCCCTGAATGCGACAATATTCTCGATCTCGTTGTCCATGATAAGGCCGGTGAGCGCCTGCTGGAGGCCTGTTTGCCGGCGGCCGAAGAACGGCTGCGTGAAGAAGGGCTTTCCGGAGAGATCTACATTTTCAAAAACAACACCGATTCACTCGGGAACACCTACGGCTGCCATGAAAACTTCCTCATGCGTCGAGATGTGGATTTCTGGAAAGTGACCGAACAGCTGATCCCATTTTTTGTGACGAGGCAGATCTACAGCGGTGCGGGCAAAGTGCTGAAAGTATCAGGTAAACCTCAGTTTTTCATTTCTCAGCGCGCACAGCACATACACGAAAAAACCTCGTCTTCGACCACGTCCTCGCGGAGCATCATCAACACGCGCGATGAACCGCACGCGGATGCGGAACGCTATCGGCGGCTGCATATCATCGTCGGAGATTCCAACATGTCGGAACTGGTCACCTATCTCAAGGTGGGGACCGCAACGCTCGTGCTCTCGATGATCGAGGAAGGTTTTTCCGTGCACGGCATGGAACTGGAAGATCCCGTCAAGGCGATCCGCGAAATCTCCCGCGACCCAACGGTGAAACGCAAAGTCAAACTTGACGACGGTCGTCAGATGACGGCCGTCGAAATCCAACGCGTATATTTGGAGCGGGCGCATGACTACCTGATGCAGCAAGATCACGATCCGGTTTTGGACGATGTCTGGAAGCGGTGGGCAACGATTCTTGATAAGCTTGAAGAGGATCCCATGCAACTCGTGCGTGAAATCGATTGGATCACGAAACGGCACCTGATCCAGTCATATGTCGATAAGAAGGGCTGCAGCTGGGACGATCCTCGGGTCTTTCTCCTTGATTTGCAGTTTCATGATGTCAAACGTACGAGGGGTTTGTACTACCTCATGGAGTCACGTGGACTGGTCGAGCGGGTGGTCGAAGAAGATGCCGTGCAACGGGCCATGTCGACACCGCCGCAAACCACGAGGGCAAAAGTGCGCGGGGACTTCATTCGATTTGCCCGGGCGAAGAATCGGTCCTACACCGTGGATTGGACCTATTTGAAGCTGAACGGCTACTGGGAGGAAACGATTCTTTGCATGGATCCATTCAGTGCGGTCAACCGGCGGGTCGATGAGTTGGTGTCACAGGTGTCCGGTCTGCGGTTTTACCGATGAACGAGCTGCAGAAAAAACCGCCAGTCTCGGCCTGTTGCACGAGGTGTAGGGGGTAGTCAGTAGGTTCGAGGGAAAAGATGATCATTCCTGCATTGAAACAGGTCAGTCAACGGGTTTCGCAATTGGACCGGATGCTCATCACCACTATTGTGTTGCTAACCAGTGTGTTCCCGGTTGAACTGTTTCCGAATGCGCCGCCCTTGCCCAAGGGTATTGACGGGCAATATAGCGGGCGCCAAGGTCAGGTCGTGCTGGTGAAAGTTGCTGTCCGTGAAGAACCAACTGACGTCAAAGGCACCTTTCTTGATCGGACAATTCCTTTTTTCCGGGAAATGAGAATGGGCGAGCCGGCCGGCTATCTGGGGTTGGTCGGCATCGATATGCAGGATGCCCCCGGCACCTACGAGCTCGCCGTCACGGTGAAGTATGGGGAGAAGATAGAACGCCTCAGCTACCATGTGCTGGTGACCAAGGAAAAGTTCGCGGTCGAGCACTTGAAATTACCGAAGGACAAGGTGGATCTGGATGAGAAGACTCTGACACGCTGGAAATCTGAGCAGGAGCAGGTCCGCCGGGCTCTTGCAGACAATTCGGCATTGCGCCTTTGGCAAAGCGGTTTCGTGGAGCCAGTGAATGGGAAGCGCACGGGTATTTTTGGCAGTGTCCGCATCATGAACGGCCAGCCTCGGAATCCCCACAATGGAGAGGATATCGGCGCCCCGCTGGGGGCCGACGTGGCGGCGACCAATGATGGCGTGGTGCGCCTGGTCGTGGATCACGTATTTTCAGGGCGGGGTGTCTTTGTCGATCATGGGCTGGGGTTTTATAGCATGTACTTCCATCTCTCTGAAGTTCTTGTGAAAGAGGGAGATCTCATCCAGGCCGGGCAAATCCTCGGCAAGGTGGGGGCGACTGGCCGCGCCACAGGCCCGCATTTGCACTGGGGCGTGAAACTCAACGGCGCCCGCGTGAACCCCTACGCCCTGCTCCAGCTTCCGTTTCCGAGCCGATCTCTGCCCGGCGCCGCTACCGTGACTCCGCCGTCGTCCTCTGAAATCTCTCCCGAAGCCCTTCCAGTCAAAGAGTAGCGAGCCGTCGAGGACGCCCTGTGAAAACACAACTCCTTCAGGGAGCCTGTTCTAGACCGTCCCGCGAGCGAATGACCCTCGCTTAATAGTGTGATTCGATGCTCGACGGTGTTTTGTTGAGGACTGTCCCGGCGGCGCGGGAAAGCACTGCGTCATTGCGGTGATCCAGCGAATAGATGCGGAATTGGATCAGCCTGGTCGGCAACAGATCGAGGAACTCTTCGAGCGGCTCGGTGGAAACGGTACGGGTTCCGGGATCGTATACATACAGAGGATTGCCCCGCTGGTCCTTAGGGTCGGGGCGTGGATCGAGCGGTGCCATGTCGACACGGAACTCGACCTGCTGGAGGTGCCTGGGCAGTTCCTTTCGAATCTGCTTTTGGAAGTGCGAATGGCTGGGGAAGTCCATGCCCCGCTCTTGCCCCTTTTCTTTCAACACCGTGCTGTACGCCATTTTCCACTTCACGTCTCGGCCTAAAATGCGTGCCCATTCCTCGCCGAGACGCCGTTCGCCGCTGTGACGGGACGTCTTCCACCCCCGAACTTGTTCGAGCAAGGAGGAATCGGTCAGCGTCAGATATTCATCCATCTTCTTGCGCGGATCGTGGGGGAACAGCAGCTTCATTGTGTCCCCAAAAATGTCGCGAAGATGGATGTCGATGGCTCTCGTCGTCCGGTGAAAGTACACGTTCGAGTAGAGGTACATTCGGGTGTTCAGGAACATTTGCAACGCCGGAAGCCCGGTTTTGTGAATCGTATATCCCTTCTCTGTAATAATCGTGTAGTGAATAAGCCGGGTCAGGTCTACCGGACCGACGGCGACTCCGCACATATAGGAGTCACGGAGTACGTAATCCAGATTGTCGGCCGTATAACTTCCCGAAATGACTGGCTGCAACATGTTCAGCCAGCGGGGGAGGCGTGAGTTATCCTTGCCCTTTTCCTTCAAAATGACGTGGGCGATTTGATCGGGATGGAGTTCTTCGCCCTTGGCGAACGGCCCGGATGGACTGCGGCGGATCTTTTTGATGATGGGGCCCAGATGATCCCGAATGATTAACTGCCCCAGTTTCTCGTGGCTCGCGTGAAGGGCGTGCAAGTAGTTGTCGTCGAAGAAATGGCAGAAGGGTCCGTGGCCGATGTCGTGGACAAGTGCGGTGACACGAAAAAATTCCTCGACGTAGTTGGCCGAAGGGACATCGGGCGTGCTCTTCTTCAGGAAAGGATAAAGATGGCGGGCAAACCGGCCGGCCACGTGCATGGTGCCGATGGAATGGACGAAGCGCGTATGCTCCGCAGAGGGATACACCCAGCGAGCGCTCTGGAGTTGATAAATATGACGGAGGCGTTGCACCCAGGGGGAATCGATCAGATCTTTTTCAGTTTGTTCGTGCGGATCGGCGTGGCTCGATGGCACAGTGAAGGACACATACTTGTGAATCGGATCAGCGATCAGGGCCGAGCCATCGTAGGGAGCGTTGGACTGGCGTGTGTGCTCCTGTCGTGCCATGGACGCGACAGCATCTTATCGTAGGGGGTCGGCGGGCGGCAATGGCTCCACGTTGCGCGCTGAAGCCTGTTGTCGATGCTTGGTGATGAGATACAAAGCGAGAGGGTATGCCACAATAGCGGCAACCAGACTGAGCACGATGCCCCCCACGGCGAAGGGGACGGCATACGGCATGACCTGTTCATAGATAGCGCGGAATCCCAGTTCAGTCCAGTCGAATGAAGGCCGGTCGGAGCGTCCGAGAATGACGGCGCCGATCCAATAGGTGGCTCCGAGGACAGGAACCAACGTCCAGGGATTGTTGATGAACGCCCCTGCAAGCAGTGCCACAAAGTTCAGCCTGAAAGCCCAGGTGCAAATGCCTACGAGGACCATGTGAAAGCCGTACAGGGGACAGAACGCAATCGCGGCTCCCACCGCAAAGGCGAGCGCCGTGCGTTGGGGCGATTCCTCGAGATGGAGCACCTGTCTTAACAACGATCGAAAAGCGGCCATGAGAGTGGGTTTACATTAGCGTTGATACCGGAAATGCTCATAACTGATACACGGCAATGGCTGCCGGCGACCGCTTGGCATGATGATGTGGAGACCTCGGCCGCGGGGTAGCATTCTTCCGATTCGCGTGACGCGGATACGGTGTGCTCTCGTCGCCTGTTCGAAACGAGCGGATTGGCGCGCCGGAACGGTAAACAGAAGTTCATAGTCTTCTCCGCCGGCCAACGCCAGCATCGCCGCATCCTGCTTGAGCCCGAGAGCGTAGTCGCGGCAGGCGGGGGAAATCGGCAGCATCGAAAGATCGAGATCGACGCCGACTTGGCTTGCTTCGCAGAGGTGTCGGAGATCACCGGAGAGCCCGTCGGAGATATCGATGGCCGATGTCGCCCATCGCCCTCGTGCCAGCCAGCATCCTTCCCGAATGCGCGCAGTCGGGCGCAGGTGTCTGGCCACCAAGAGCCGTCGATGGCGGGACGAAACGGAGGGTCGGCTCCTTCGCGGGCTGTCTTGTAAGAGCTGCAGTCCCGCCCGTGAGTCCCCCAATGTTCCCGTCACGTACAGGTCGTCGCCGGGCTTGGAACCGCTTCGGAGCAGGACATCGCGTGCCGGGGCGGACCCGACCAATGTGATGTTGAGGAACCAGCCTGCCGCCGAAGCAGAAATATCGCCGCCAATCAGTCTGACACCATGGGGTCGGCAGGCGGTCATCAAACCACGATACATCTGTTCGATCTGTACTTTCGAGGCGGATTGAGGCATGGCGAGGCAGACCAGGATGTATTCAGGGGTGCCGCCCATGGCCGCAATATCGCTCAAATTGGCCGTTGCCCCACGAAACCCTACGTCGGCAAAGGTAGCAGTCGCAAGGTCAAAATGGATGCCTTCCGACAGCAGATCGGTCGTGAATAGGTGGCTGCGACGACGGTCCGAGGCAATCACGGCGGCATCATCGCCGATGCCTCGCAAAACTCCAGGACCATCGCTTCGATATCGTCGCTGCAGCACTCGAATGAGGTCAAATTCGTTGAGTGTGGAGGTGGCCTTGCGCCGGGGCCGAGATGGCATGCTACCGGAGGAGGTGGGAGGCATGGAGGCGGGTTGGTCGTGCGTGGGCTGTCCGTTCGGCCCGCCTCGATTTGTCGATCCGCGTGGTCGGTATCGTGGGCTCCTGCGGCGCTTGAGGCTGGCCGGTCTTTTTCTTGGCTGGCTGTCGGCGCCGCAAGGCCACTCTCATGACGTCGTCCATCGTATCGGCAAACACGAGTTGAATGCCCTTTAAAATGTGTTTCGGGATCTCGTCGAGGTCTTTCTTGTTGCGTTTGGGCAGAATCACTGTTGTGAGCTTGGCCCGTTTTGCGGCAAGAATTTTTTCCTTCAAGCCGCCGATCGGCAGGACCCGTCCGCGCAGCGTGATTTCTCCGGTCATGGCGAGATCCCGGCGTGCCGGCACCTGTGCCAACGCCGATGCAATAGCGGTGGCCATCGTGATGCCGGCCGACGGTCCGTCTTTGGGAATGGCGCCGGCTGGGACATGGATGTGTAAGTCCTGCTTGGTAAACATATCGGGGTTGATCCCCAGCGATTTTTCACGCGATCGCACATAGCTTAAAGCGGCCTGTGCCGATTCTTTCATGACATCGCCAAGGTGTCCGGTGAGGGTCAATACGCCTTTGCCCTTCATCACGGTAGCCTCGATGTAGAGCACGTCGCCGCCCGACTCAGTCCAGGCCAATCCCGTCGCGACTCCGATCTCATCTTTTTCAAGCTCGGATTCGGGGACGAACTTGGGGACGCCCAGATATTTGTGGAGGTTTCCGGCATTGACCGGAAAGCCCAGTCCTTTGCCCTCAGCCACTTTCTTCGCCACTTTCCGCATGACATTGGCGATTTCCCGCTCGAGATTCCGGACACCTGCTTCCCGGGTGTAATGCATGATGATCTGCCGGATCGCCGCCTCGGCAATCTTGACGTGCTTTTCGGTAATGCCGTGCTCGTTGAGTTGCCGGGGGATCAGGTAGCGCTGCGCGATGCCGAGCTTTTCTTCTTCGGTGTAACCGGGAATCTCAATGATTTCCATGCGGTCGCGTAAGGCGGGCAGAATCGGGTCAATCAAGTTCGCGGTGGTGATGAACATCACCTCCGAGAGGTCGAATGGAACCCCCAGGTAATGGTCGGTGAAAGTGCTGTTTTGTTCTGGGTCGAGCACTTCCAGAAGGGCGGCCGAAGGGTCGCCCCGGAAGTCCATGCCCACTTTGTCGATCTCGTCCAGCATGAACACCGGATTGCTGGTGCCGGCCTGTTTCATGCCTTGGATCATGCGCCCAGGCAGTGCACCGACATAGGTCCGCCGATGGCCGCGGATCTCCGCTTCGTCCCGCACTCCGCCCAGACTGATGCGGACGAACTCACGGCCGAGCGCACGAGCGATTGACTTGCCAAGCGAAGTCTTACCGACGCCGGGAGGGCCGACAAAACAGAGAATCGGCCCCTTCATCTTTTCTTTAAGCTTCCGGACGGCGAGATACTCCAAAATACGTTCCTTAACCTTTTCGAGATCGTAGTGGTCTTCGTTCAAGACCTTGTGAGCAGCCTTGAGATCCAGGTTGTCCTTCGATTTCTTGGACCACGGGAGTTCGACCATCCATTCGAGATACGTGCGGACGGTGGCAGATTCCGCCGTGTCCGGGTGCATTTTTTCCAGCCGTTTGAGCTGTTTTTCCGTTTCCTTTAAGACTTTCTCGGGCATCTTGGCGTCTTTGACGCGCTTACGAAATTCGGCGACTTCCTCCGCCCGTTCATCTAGTTCGCCGAGCTCTTTCTGGATGGCCTTGAGTTGCTCGCGTAAGAAATACTCGCGTTGGGTCTTGTCCATCTCGCCCTTGGCTTGGGCCTGGATCTTCTGCTGCATCGACAGGACTTCAATTTCCTTGGCGAGGATCTCGCTGATTTGCCTGAGGCGCTTCAGCGGTTCCGTGATCTCCAGGACCGACTGCGTGACTTCGACCTTGAGGCCAAGGTTCGAGGCGATCATGTCGGCGAGGCGGCCGGGATCTTCCAGGTTTTCAATGACGACCATCACGTCGGGAATCAGGACCTTCCCCAAGCTGACGATCCGTTCGATCTGTTCTTTCACCGTGCGCATGACCGCTTCGATCTCAAGAGTCGAACTGGGTGCCTTCGCTTCGGTGATCTTGTCTATCCGCACGGAGTAGTATGGCTCGGTCTGAATGTATCCGGAAATCTTGGCTTTTGAGAGACCTTGGACCAGGATTTTGATCCGCTCGTCCGGCAGCTTGAGCATGCGCATGATGATGCCGACCGTGCCGATCGAATGAATGTCGTCGGGAGCGGGATTTTCGACGTCGAGCGCTTTTTGGGTGGCCAGGAAGATCATGCGGTTGCCGGCGAGCGCCGCCTCAATCGCCTTGATCGACATCTCTCGACCGACGAACAAGGGAAGCACCATATAGGGAAACACGACGATATCCCGGACGGGAAGCAGGGGAAGCTGGTCGGGAATCTCGACGTTCTGAGGAGGCGTCAGGTCTTGTTCGATCGATTCGCTCATCGGCGTCTCACGATCTCTACTGAATCGTTCGAAAGAAGCGATGCGATGGTCAGGCTCTGCTGGTGCGGCGCTGCTCTCCGGCCGACTCCATACGGTTTCGAAGGTATTCGGCGAAGTCGGAGCCTAATGACGGGTTTTTCAAGGCGAACTCCACTGTGGCGATGAGAAAGCCCAGCTTGTCGCCCGCGTCGTAGCGGTTGCCCTTCACCTCGAGCGCATACATCGGGGAACTCTTGGCCAACTCTCTCAGCGCGTCGGTCAATTGGATTTCTCCGTTCTTCCCAGGCTTGGTCTTTCGGAGAATCGGGAAGATCTCCGGAGGCAAGACGTAGCGGCCGATGACGGCCAGATTCGAAGGCGCATCAGAGGGAGCCGGTTTTTCCACCAAATCCGTCACTTTGTAAAGACCGTCCGAGATACGCTCCGGTGAAATGATGCCGTACCGGTTCACTTCCTGATGCGGGACTTCTTGAATGCCCAGGACTGCGCCGTGACGCTTCTTATATGTGTGGATCAATTGTGCCAGCGCCGGAACAGATGCGTCGATGATTTCGTCCCCCAACATGACGGCAAAGGGTTCATCGCCGATCAAATGCTGAGCGCAGAGCACGGCATGTCCCAGACCCAGCGCCTCGGACTGTCGCACGTAACAGAAATTGGCCAAATTGGAAATATGTCGGATTTGACTGAGCAGCTGCCCTTTGCCGTTACCCTTCAGATTTTCTTCAAGCTCGACCGAACGATCGAAATGATCTTCGATCGCGCGCTTGCCTCGACCGGTGATCACAATGATGTCCTCGATGCCGGAGGCGACGGCCTCTTCTACCGCATATTGAATGAGCGGTTTGTCAACCAACGGAAGCATTTCTTTTGGAGACGCTTTCGTCGCGGGCAGAAATCTGGTGCCGAGACCCGCGGCGGGCAGGATGGCTTTACGAACGTCGGCTCGAGACATACGGCGATAGTATGTGATGGGGTAGGTGATGTCAAGGAATCGCCAATCGGCTCGACAGTTACGTTGGAGCGGAGTTTCGGGCCCGATCGGCTTTACATTGAAATACGTGCCCCATATAATCCGACAGTTTTTCACACTGGTTCATGGCTGATGCTGCAACGCCGTACGCGTAGGCATCTCACGTCAGCAACCTTCCTTGCTGCTGTCATCGACGGCTTCGGATGCGCGGCGACAGTGCCCAGGTGAAGGGCGTCATGTCTCCACTGATCGAGGCCTTGAGATGGAAGCTGTATTCTCTGTGGTTCGTTCGGGAGCCTGGTGCGAGTGAGAGAGTTGTCGTTGGTGCAACGCACTCGCTGGTTGCTGGTGGTGCTCGGCTTGGTCCTCCTGGTGGCGGGTGGGGCGAATGAGGCTCCGGCTCAGGCCCCGGCAGTCAAGGTGGCCTCGATTGATATTCGGGGGAACCAGAAAATCGAGCTTCCCGCTATTCAGGGCCGATTGACCTTGAAACCAGGCGATGCCTACTCCCCAGAGAACGTGCGGGGCCAGATCAAAATCCTATATGACACCGGATACTTTGAGGACGTGCAGGTCGAGACCGAGTCGACTCCGGACGGCATTGCTCTGGCGTTCGTGGTCCTCGAGAAACCCTTTATTACCGAAATTGTCTTCGATGGCAATGAGGAGTTGAGTGACGATAAGCTGAAGGAAAAGATCACCATTAAGAGCCAGGCGTTTTTGGATCAGCAGCAAGCGAAGGAAAGCGCTGAAAAAATTCGCCTTGCCTATCAAGAAGACGGCTATTTCAGCGCCCAAGTCATCCCGATTGTCCAGACCTTGGATGCGGATCGTAAGCGGCTCACCTTTTTTATTAAGGAAGGCGAGAAGGCCAAGGTCAAGACGGTGAACTTTGAGGGGATGCGGGCCGCTTCCAAGTCCGAGATATTCAAGGTGACCGCGACTCGCGAATGGGTTCCCTGGTATGGGCTGGTGACGCAGCTGAAGCTGCCCTCCTTTCTTTCCGATGCCGGCGTCCTGAAACGCGAGGAAATGAACAATGACGTCGAGCGGATCAGGGAGGTATTGCTCAACAAAGGGTATCTGAACGCCCAGGTCGGCTTACCGTCAGTGGAATTGAGTGATGATAAGAAATGGTTCGTCGTCACCTATGCCGTCGTGGAAGGAGAGCCGTTCACCGTGGCCGAGATCGGGTTCCGCGGCAATACGGTCTTCGAAGACCCGGAGTTACGGGACAAAATGAAGATCAAGCCGGGAGAAATTTTTCAACGGCAGAAGATCCGCGATGAAATCAGCCGACTCACCGATCTCTACGGCAGCAAAGGCTACGCCTTCGCGGAGGTCATCCCCAACGTGAATCCGAATGCCGAAGAACGCACCGCGACCATCATTCTCAATATCAAAGAAGGCGAGATGATGCGCATTCGGCAGATCAATGTTCATGGCAACGACAAGACCAAAGACAACGTCATCCGACGCGAGCTGCGCGTCGACGAACAGGATGTTATCGACACGCCGTCGCTCAAGCGAAGCTTTCAGCGCCTCAATAATCTCAACTTCTTCGAAACGGTCGAAATCCTGCCGCAGCAGGTGGACGCGGACAAGGTGGACTTGAACGTCAGGGTAAAGGAAAAACCGACAGGGCAGTTCAGCATCGGCGGAGGGTTCAGCACCTTGGACAAACTGGTGGCCATTGCCGATATCACGGAAGGAAATCTCGGGGGCAACGGATGGATGGGGCGGATTCGTGGACAGCTCGGTCAGCAGAGGACCTTGGGCTTGATCACGTTTCGAAATCCGTACTTGAACGATTCGCTGACCTCCCTCCAGTTGGACATCTATCGCAGCATGACCAACTACATCACGTACTTCGAAAAGAAATCGGGCGCGAGCATTACCTTCGGACGGTGGCTGTCTGAATATGTGACCGGAAGCATCAGCTTTGTCGCGGAAGAGTTGAATTTCAGCGATCCGACGATCGATGCGCCTGAGATCATTCTGAGCCAATTGGGCAGTCAAACCACGACCGGATTCCGTACGACGCTGGCCCGCGATACGCGGGATTATTTTTTGGACCCGCGAAGCGGTCTGCGGACCGCCGTCGGATTCGATTTCGGGACGCCTTATTTGGGAGGCACGAACAACTTCTATAAATATTACCTTGATGCGATCAAATATACGCCGCTGCCGTTTGATACGAGATTCTCCATCCATGCCCGCTATGGCGTAGCGGACGGAATAAACGGGAAGCCCATTCCATTGACGGAGCGGTTCTTTGTGGGCGGCATCAATACGATGCGCGGATTCGTCTTCGGTCGGGCAGGGCCGGTGACGCCCAGCGGTTCGCTGATCGGTGCCGCCAAGGAGCTCATTTTCAACAACGATTTTATTTTTACCATTTCTTCAGAGGCAAAATTGAACGGCGTGATTTTTTTCGACTGGGGGAAAGGGTTTGATGATAATGAGGCGATCTCGTTTGGCGCATTGCGCAAAGCGGCGGGATTCGAGGGGCGGTGGATCTCCCCGTTTGGCCCGCTGCGCGCTGCATACGGCATCAACCTGGATGCTCGCGAAGGCGAGCGGAAAGGCGTGTTTGAATTCACGATCGGGTCGTTGTTCTAAGACGTGTCGAGGTGGGGGGTGAACCCAGCGCTGCAAGTTCAAGGACCATTGCCCTGGGTCTCGGCGTACAGGCTGTGGGTATTCGCACTGGCCATGTGGATCGCGATGGCTTTCGGCTGCGCGGCGGCCGGTCCCAAGATGGACGCAAAAATGGGGCTCGTGGATCCCGGACGTGTGCTCAACGATTCGAATGCCGGGAAAAAGGCCAAAGAATCGCTGACCGCGTTCTCTAAGAATCGCCAGGCGCTCATCGAGATCGAGGAGAAAGAGCTTCGGCGCATGGAGGAAGATTTTATCAAACAGGCCAGCGTGCTCAGTCCGGCTGCGAAGAACGAACGGGAACAGGTCTTCAGACGTCGCATGGCGGAGTATCAGCAGAAAGCCGCTGAGCTGAATCGAGAGGTGCAGGAAAAACAAAAAGACGTTCTCGAAGCGTTCCGTGATAAAGTGGAGGCCGTCGTCGCCAAGGTGGCGAAGAGGAATGGCTTGCAAGTCGTCATCGATAAAGGCAAAGGGGGGCCTGCGATTTTCGGGGCCGAAGACTTGGATCTCACGAATCAAGTCATCGAAGAGTTCAACAGAGAATACCCGTGAAGCCGAACCGAGGGACGGTCGAGGAGGAATAGTCATGAA
>Ga0075430_100003669_pt1 | contig 12882 bp, 13 predicted proteins | sample RhiMetdeltSRZDD4_FD_75294 | JGI IMG/M metagenome (GOLD analysis project Ga0075430, IMG submission 75294) | Populus rhizosphere microbial communities from Tennessee, USA - Rhizosphere MetaG P. deltoides SRZDD4 | ecosystem: Host-associated > Plants > Roots > Rhizosphere > Soil | place: USA... | reverse complement strand
GCCCCTTGCATTGCCGGCGCACGTGCACAAGGCTGCCGAGACGGCTGGTGGAGGTCCGCGGTGAGGGCGCGGCGCCACCAGGGAGGACATGGAGGGTCAGGGTCTTGTCAACGATCGGGCGGTCGGCGGAGCGACGCCGGCGCGGTAGGGCCGGCGTTCGAGGAACGCAGCTGAGACGTGACGCCGTTCAGCAGGCGACGTGCGTCGGCAATGTCCGAGCGGCAACTGTCGCCGCCTGACCGTCTCTGAGTACAGATGCGCGTCCGGCCGGGAGGTTCCGCCGGTCGGCCGGTGCCGTGGCAACTGCTGGTCGTCTCCGGACTGACCTGGCTCGCGCTGCTGCCCGTCTCGGTGCTGCTGTCCGACGACACCGGCTTCGGCCGCCGGCTGTTGTACGAGGTCGTCGCAGCGGTTGTCGGTACGGCGTTCGCGGTGCTCGTCGGTGGTCTGGTCATCGACGCATGGAAGGCGCGCGAGCAGCGCGCGCTCGCGGCGCGCCAGGCGGCCGGCTGGGACATCGCGCACGCCCGGCTGCTCGGTGCGGCGTTGGAGAGTGCGCGGCAGCAGGTCGCCGGCACCGTGGCGACGTGCTACCGGCTGGTGCGCGAGCTCGCCGTCGAGCCCGATGGCCCGGACCCCTCGGAGATCCCGGACGCGTTCCGTGACCCCGCCGTCGGCGACAGCCGGGAGCTCGCCGAGGCGCTGGCCGAGAGCCGCCGGCTGTACGGCGCGGTGCTGCTGCTCTCGGACGACCGCACCCGCGTGCTGCTGAACGCCGGGCCACGACGGCCCGGCGTCGCACCGGACGACTGGGACCCCGCCGCCGTCGACGCGAACCGGCTCCCGACATTCCTGCATCGGGCGGCCGAGTTCGGCGCCTTCGCGGACCGGCGGCTCGGCGAGGTGGAGCAGGGTCTCACGACGGTGCTGGACGCCACCGGCGACGACGATCCGCAGCTGCTCCTGCTCGCGCACCAGCTGCGCGCGGCCGCGTCGGTCTGGTGGGACACCTGGACGACCGACCTGTACGACTTCCCAGCGGACGTCTCCGAGGGCCTGCGCGCCAAGGACCTCGTCACGAGTCTCGGGGACATCCTGCGGTACGGCGCCGACCTCGCCGCCCGGCTGACCGAGCGTGCCCAATACTGGAGCGAGATCTTCGACCTCGACATCGAGGACTTCCTCGGCCGCACCCGGCGCTGACACTTCCTGCCGCGCCCGAGCCCTGGTCCGCGCGCCCCGATCCCGGGCCCAGCACAGCCAGTGCGTCTTGGCCCACCTCCCGTAGCGGCTCGCCGTACAGCGTCGGACGGCGCGGCGAGTCGCTCCGGGATGTGCGGGTTGCTGGTCGGTGCTTGGGGAGGTTTCTGGTCACCTGGTGACAAGGACTTTCCCCAATCGCAGGTGGGGTCTCCGGCGACACGGCTTGGCACTTGGGTCCGGTCGGCGGCGACACGCCTTGAAGCTTGCGTCCGGTCGGCGAGGGCGGGAGTGCAGGTCTGCTGTGGGCGGATCTGCGGTGGGCAGCGGTTCCTGGTGAGGGCGGGGGCGGGTCAGCAGGGTGGAGGCATGACCTCAGCGCCACCGGAGATCCCGGCACCCTTGTCAGAGCAGTACGTCGCCCGCCTGCTACACCAGCGGATCGTCGTCCTGGACGGCGAGCTGGACGAGAGCGGCGGCACCCGGATCTGCTCGCAGCTGTTCCTGCTGTCCGCCGAGGACCCGCACACCGACATCAGCCTGTGGATCAACTCCCCGGGCGGGTCGGTGTCGGGGATGCTCGCGATCATGGACACGATGCGGCTGATCCCGAACGACGTGTCCACGCTCGCGATGGGGATCGCCTGCAGCGCAGGGCAGTTCCTGCTGTCCGCGGGCACGAAGGGCAAGCGGTTCGCGCTGCCGCACACCCGGATCCTGATGCACCAGGGCTCGGCCGGCATCGGCGGAACCGCGGTCGACATCGAGCTGCAGGCCGACGCGCTGCGGTACACCCGGGACACTGTGCTCGCGCTGATCGCCGAGCACACCGGCCAGCCGATCGAGGTGATCACCGAGGACTCGCTGCGGGACCGCTGGTACTCCGCCGAGGAGGCGCGCGCGTACGGGTTCATCGACGAGGTGGTCGACTCGCTGGCCGTGGTCCGGCCGCGCAACCCGAACCCGGTCGGCCTGGGGAGTGCGCGATGAGCAGCTACATGATCCCGAACGTGGTGGCGACCAACCCGCGCGGTGAGCGGGTGATGGACGTCTACAGCCACCTGCTCGCGGAGCGGATCGTCTACCTCGGCACCGAGCTGGACGACGGCGTCGCGAACGCGCTGATCGCGCAGATCCTGCACCTGGAGTCGGAGAGCCCGGACGTCGAGATCAACCTGTACATCAACTCGCCCGGCGGCTCGATGACGGCGATGTTCGCGGTCTACGACACGATGCAGTTCGTCCGGTCCCCGATCGCGACCACCTGTGTCGGCCAGGCCTGCGCGACCGCGGCGATCCTGCTCGCCGCCGGCGAGCACGGGCACCGCAGCGTGCTGCCGCACTCGCGGGTGCTGCTGCACCAGCCGTCGGGCAGCGGTCAGGGCGCGATCCCGGACCTGATCCTGCAAGCCGACGAGGTCATCCGGCTGCGCGCGGAGGCCGAGCAGGTGCTGTCCGAGCACACCGGTCAGAAGACCGAGCAGCTCCGCCTGGACACCGACCGGGACCGGATCTTCACCCCGCGGGCCGCGGTGGACTACGGCCTTGTCGACCAGATCGTCACCCGCCGCGGGGTGCTGGCCGAGGCCTCGTGACCTTGCGTCCGCCGAAGCGCAGTGGTTCTGGCTCGCCTTCGGCGGACGCAGGTACGGCGTTGCCGCTCGTCACCGCGGGGGTGACGTGCCGCGGCCTGCGCCGGCCGGCTGGTCGCGAAAGGATCAGGTATGCGCGTCGTCGAGCTGACCACCGTCCGCACCCCGCTGCAGCCCAACGTCTGCCTCGTCCGGCTGCTGACCGATGACGGCACCATCGCCATCGGCGAGGCCTTCTGGGGCGCGGATGCGGTGGAGGCCTACCTGCACGAGGCTGCTGCCCCGGTGCTGGCCGGACTCGACGACCTGGCACCGGCCGCGGTCGCGGCCGCCTTGCGACCGTACGTCGGGTTCAGCGGCTCGGGAGCCGAGGTACGCGGCAACGGCGCGATCGACCTGGCGCTGTGGGACCTGCTCGGCCAGGTCAGCGGCCAGCCCGTCGTACGGCTGCTCGGCGGGCCCCTGACGAAGTCGTTGCGGGTGTACAACACGTGCGCCGGCTACGACTACATCAAGCAAGCGAGCCGGCAGCTGTCGTCGAACTGGGGCCTGCCGGAGTCCGGGGATCAGCCGTACGAGGACCTGGCCGGCTTCCTGGAGCGACCCGCGGAGCTGACCCGCTCGCTGCTCGGCGAGGGCTACACCGCGATGAAGGTGTGGCCGTTCGACCGCGCCGCGGAGGTGTCTCGCGGCCACCGGATCGCGGCCGCGGAGCTGCGTTCGGGGATGGCCGTGCTGGAAGCGATCCGGGCCGAGGCCGGCGACCAGATGGACGTGATGGTCGAGCTGCACAGCCTGTGGTCGCTCAAGGCCGCGACCGAGATCCTGCACGCGCTGGCCGACATCGCGCCGTACTGGGTCGAGGACCCGATCCGCACCGACGCGGTCGACGGGTACCGCCGACTGCGCGAACGGGCCCGGGTACCGATCGCCGCAGGCGAGGCGATGAGCGGCACCCGCGGGTTCAAGCCGCTGCTCGAGGCCGGCGCACTGGACGTCGCGATCGTGGACGTCGGCTGGACCGGCGGCATCACCGAGGCGGTCCGGATCGCGTCGCTGGCCGAGACCTACGGCGTGTCCTTCGCGCCGCACGACTGCACCGGCCCGGTCTCGTTCGCGGTCAGCGTGCACGTCGCCGCGGCGCAGCCGAACTGCGTGCTCGCCGAGACCGTCCGCGCGTTCCAGCACGGCTGGTACCCGCTCGTCGTCGATGGTCTCCCGACGGTCGAGAACGGCTCCGTGACCGTACCCACCACCCCCGGCCTCGGCGTCCGCCTGCGCGACGACTTCCTCGCCGACCCCACCACGAGGACCCGCGTCACGCGGCTGCACTGATCCCGCCCGTCGTGCCGATCGGTGTGTGCTCGGGCATGATCGATGCGCGATGGGAGGCCTCCGCCGACGGTCAGCACGGGACGACTGACTTCAACGTGACCTATCGCCGCCTGGGCCGACTGACCGCACTGCCGTTCACACGGCTCCTCCGTCGACCACGCCTGCCGCCCACTCCGACATCCCCAGCCTTGGGGCCGCCAGACGGTCTGTTGTCCTGCGTCAACTTTGTGGCGGGACTTGATCTTCGTCAGGGTGGTTTCGTGGCCCGACAACGCGCACTCGACACGAGCTTGACGCTATCCCTGTGCGGCGACGAGGAACATGGGCACTGCGACGAAGATGCGGTTCGTGCGGACGCGCTCGGCCTGCTCGGCTAGCCAGCTTTCATCGTCGGTGATCCGGTGCAGCAGGGCCAGCGCGAGGTCGTCGGTGAGTACCAGGGTGTGCACCTCGACGACCGGGTCGGTGAACCCGGCGTCGAGCAGCAGGTTGCGGTACCTCCGGGCGACGCGCGGCGACGGGAACGAGTCCGCCTTCGCGTGGACCAGCCGGCGGGTGGTCTCCGGCTCGTCGGAGTCGATGGCGATCGTGTCCCAGTCCGAGCCGAGCAGCACGGCCCGGCCGCCCGGCGCGAGCACCCGGCGGGCCTCGGCCACGGCTCGGACCGGGTCGTCGAGCATGTGCAACACCTTGTCCGCGCGGTAGCCGGCAACCGATCCGGTCTCGAGCGGCAGCTCGCAGGCGTCGCCGACATAGAAGTCGGGGCCGAACTCGCCGGCCGGCCAGCGTTCCCGGGCCACGGCGATCATCTCGGGGTCGAGGTCGACGCCGACCGCGCGGGCCCTACGCTCGGCCAGCTCGGCGACCGCCCGGCCACCGCCGCAGCCGGCGTCGACCACTGTTCGGCCGGCGAGGTCGCCGAGCAACTCGTAGGAACGTGCGCGCAGCGCGACGGCCGCGGGCTGCGCGTCGCCGGCATCGAGGACAGCAAGCAGACTGGACATGCCCGCCATGGTCGGACTTAATGTCGACATGAAGTCAAGCCCGATGACGATCGGCCAGGTGGCCGACCACTTCGGCCTGCCGGCTCACGTACTGCGGCACTGGGAGTCGGTCGGCCTGCTGTCCCCCGCCCGCGTCGCGGGCGCCCGGCGCCGCTACACCCGCGACGACCTGGTCGGGGTGGCGTCGATCGTGTTCATGAAGCAGGCCGGCCTGCCGCTGCCGGACATCCGGGAGTTCCTCACCTCGATCCACACCACCGCACGCAAGGACGTGCTGCGCCGCAACCAACGCGCGCTGCAGGCCAGGATGGCAGCACTGCGCTCGGCACTCGACCTCCTCGAGGCCGGGCTGAACTGCACGCACGACGACATCGCCACCTGCCCGAACTACCGAGCCCGCCTCGCCGAGCTGGTGGACGTTCAGGAGCCGGTGTAGACCGCCGCCGCGGCGTCCGGCTTCTGCTGACCAGGCCATTGCTCGCCAGCCCCCCGCAGTAGGGTGTGATACACTCGAACACATGTTCGATTCGGATCGGACGATCGCGCACCCGGCGACCGACGCCGGCTCTGGCGTCGTGGCCGAGCTGATCGGGCTGGTTGATCGGCTCGGTGAACTGCCCGGCGCCGCGGACGACGGGGAGCGGGTCGATCGGATCGCGGCGTTGGAGCGGCTGCGCGGGGCCGTTGCGGCCGCGCAGGCGCGGGAGACCACGGCGTTCGCGGTGTCGCAGGTCGCGGCGCAGCGTGCCGCGGGAGTGTCGGCTGCCCGGCGGGGGCGCGGCATCGCCGAGCAGATCGGGTTCGCCCGCGGCATGTCACCTGCCGCGGCGGCACGGCAGGTGACGATGGCCAAGGAGTGGTCCACCGACCTGCCGGCGGTGCTCAGTCAGCTGCGTGCGGGCAGGATCTCCGAATGGGCGGCTCAGGTGGTCGCCCAGGAGACGCGCGAGATGCCGCGCTACGTACGACGATCGATCGCCGCCGACCTGGCACCCGACCTGCCGGACATGACTGTGTGGGAGGCCCGCGCTGCAGCCCGGAGGTTGAGCTACGCGGCTGACCCGGTCGCGGTGCTGGGCAGGGCGCGGACCGCGCGAATGGACCGGCGGGTCGGCATCAGGCCGGCTCCGGACACGATGACCGTGCTGTCCGCGGTCTTGCCAGCCGAGCAGGGAGTCGCTGCCTGGGCGAACCTCGACCGGCACGCACGCTCCCTGCGCGCGACCGGCGATCCCCGGTCGATCGGCCAGCTGATGGCCGACACGCTCGTCGAGCGCGTCACCGGTCAGGCCACAGCATCCGCGATCCCGGTCGAGATCGGTCTGACGATGTCCGCCGACAGCCTGCTCGGCCACGAGCAGACCCCGGCCGAACTGCACGGATACGGCCCGATGCCGGCCGACCTCGCCCTCGACCTCATCGGACAGTCCGCCACGCCCTCCCCGACGTCCGAGCCCCCACCGACAGCGGCGACAAGTCAAGCGGCGATCGACGGTGCCGCGACCAACGATGCGGCGGTCGCGGTGTGGGTGCGGCGGATCTTCACCGACCCGGTGGACGACACGGTGCTGCACGTCGACACCCGACGCCGTCGCTTCGACGGCGCGCTGGCCCGGCTGATCAGGTACCGCGACCGGGTCTGCCGGGATCCGTTCTGCACGGCTGCGGTCCGCCACCTTGACCACGTCCGCCCCTATCGCGACGGCGGACCGACCAGCGCGGCCAACGGAGCCGGACTGTGCGAACGCGGCAACTACGCGAAGGACTTGCCCGGCTGGAGCAGGCGCGTCATCGGCCGACCGGACAGCGGCGACCGACACCAGCGACAAATGATCGAGGTGACCACACCGACCGGCCACCGCTACACCTCGCAGCCACCACCGGCACTCGGACCCGGCAGCAACCGCCGCGACCAGGAACGCCGCCGAGCGATCCGCCGCCAGGACTTCCGACGGCGCGAGCGACTCATCGCCAGCCTCCCATCACCCGACCCGTAGCCCGACTTCATCATGGGCATCGACCCAACACCAACGCCGAGGCAGCATCCCGCCTCGGCGGTCCGACCAAGGCGATGCGTGACCGTGTCACCGCAGCGGCGCTGACGCCGTTCGACGCGGCCGTCCGAGTCCGGACCGAGGCGGTGGCGGACTATGCGGGTGCGCTGGCGCGCAGCGGGGCGGCGAGGTCGTCGGTCAGCCGCTGAGGGCTCAGGCCGCAAGGGCGACCGGGCCGCGGAACGAGGTCGGTGCCGCGGTCCGTTGCGCGCGCAGGTCGATCACGGCGTAGGTGGTGAGCTCCAGCACCGTGATGTCCAGCGCGCCGGCGATCGCGGCGACGATCTCCGATGACGGGTCCTTGAGCCCGCGCTCGACCTCGGAAAGGTACTGCGGTGAGATGCCGGCCCGCTCGGCGGTCTGCACGAGGGTCTGCCGGCGCGCCTGCCGCAGCTCCCGGACCCGGGCGCCGAGCACTTCGCGCCAGAGCCGCTCGATCGGCGGCTGCGATGGACGCGAACGGTCGTCGACGCGCGGCCGCACCGGCTCGTCGCGTCGCTCCGGACGGATCTCGATGAGCTCACCCATAGCGCCACGGTAAGACCTCCGGACGGCCACGCCGTACCTCCTCCGCTCACAGCAGAACTCCGGCCCGGAGCTCCGCGGTGAAGGCTCAGCCGAGCCGGTGGCCGCCGATGTCGTACGCGACGTTGACGTTCGGGTCGGCACCCGGGTTCGGCCGCCAGCCGCCGGAGAAGGTGCCGTCGTCGTGCCACTGGCCGGTGAAGGTCGCGTCCATCGGGCCGTACTGGACTGTGATCGTGACGTTCTCGCCGTCGACTTCCCAGCGGTACGGCAGCGGTACCGGCGACAGGTTGGCATAGACGGTCGACGGGAATGTCCGGGTCTCCGGGTCGTACCCGATCAGCTCGGTGCTGTCGATCTGCATGCCCATGAAGTCCAGCTCGATGTGCTGCTCGAGGAAGAACCCGCCCGGCAGCCATCGGAAGGTCGCTTTGCCGTGGATGTTCTTCTCGTCGCTGCCGACCAGGTTGCCCTCCATCGTCCAGGTGCCGACGAAGCGGTCCAGGCGCTTCAGTTCCGGGTCCGGCTGCGGCAGCTGGGGTGCGGTGTTCTCGTTCGACATTTCGGTGCTCGCCTTCTCGGTGTGTTCGTCCCTGTGGTGTCTCCAACTCTCGCCCGGCTCGGTGGGCGGAACATCGGCCACGTGGCCAACGCTGCACCAGGGTGGCCGATACGCTGCTCCGGTGCGCATCGGCGACCTCCAGCTGCATCCGGTCTCGGACGGCACCTTCGTCGCCCGGCCGCGGTACTTCGGCGAGCAGGTCGCCGTCGACGCGCACCCGGAGCTGTTCGATCGCAACCACGCGGCGTGGCTGCCGATCGGCTGCTTCCTGATCCGTACCGCGGACCGGCTGGTCCTGCTCGACGCCGGGCTCGGCCCGGAGCTGGACGAGGTGCCGCACGGGATGTCCCTGGTCGGCGGCCAGCTCCCCACCGGCCTGCGCGCTGAGGGCGTGACGCGTACGGACGTCACCGATGTGGTCTGCAGCCACCTGCACAGCGACCACGTCGGCTGGCTGTTCGACCTGGATGCTCGCCCGGTCTTCCCGAACGCGACAATCTGGTACGGCGCCGGCGACCGCGATCACTTCGTCACCGGCAGCGGACACATGGCCGACCACATCCGGGCCGGTTTCGCCAGTCCCGCGAACGCCGGCCGACTGCGTCCGCTGACCGAGGACACCACGATCGCGCCCGGCGTCACCGCGATGCTCGCGCCCGGCCACACGCCGGGTCACCTGTGCCTGGTGCTGTCGTCCGGCACGGACCGCGCCCTGCTGCTCGGCGATGCCGTCACCTGTCCGGTCCAGCTCGACGAGCCGACCTGGCACTCGATGGCCGACGTCGACCCGGCGCTGGCCGAGCGAACGCGGGAACGACTCTGGCGCGAGCTCGAGGATCCCGGCACGATCGGCACCGGCGCGCACTTCCCGGAGCTGCGGTTCGGCCGGGTGCTGCCTGGCACCGCCCGGCGCTGGCTGAACTGAGAGGGGATCGGATGGACCCGCTGGACCGGACACGGCGCAGCTACGACGCCGTCGCGGAGCGGTACGCCGAGGAGATCGGCGGCGAGCTGGCAGGCAAGCCGCTGGAGCGGGCGATGTACGCCGCCTTCGCCGACCTGGTCGGACCGGGCGCGCGGGTCGGCGACGTCGGCTGCGGCCCCGGCCACGTCACCGCACACCTGGCGTCGCTCGGCCTGTCCCCGGTCGGCATCGACCCGTCCGCGGGGATGGTCTCGGTCGCCCGCGGCCGGTACCCAGGTCTGCCGTTCCGGCTCGGCGCGGCGGCCGAGCTCGGCGAGCCGGACCGTGCCTGGGCGGGCGCGGTAGCGGCGTACTCGCTGATCCATGTCGAGCCCGCCGACCGCCCCGCGGCGTACGCCGAGCTGGCCCGGGTGATCGCGCCGGGTGGCTGGCTGCTGGTGCTGTTCCACATCAGCATGGCCGACCAGCCGGTGGGCAGCACCAAGCACTTCGACGACTGGTGGGGCCACCAGGTCGACCTGGACTTCCACTTCCTCGATCCCGCCGAGGTGGCGTCCGGCCTGGCCGCGGCGGGCTTCACCATGATGGCCACGCTGGAGCGCGAGCCGTGGCCCGGCGCGGAGGCCGCCAGTCGCCGGGCCAGTGTGCTCGCCCGGCGGACTACCTGACGTCGACGGCGCGGATCCAGCGGAACGACGAGCCGATCGACTGGTACGGCGACAGGAACGCGACCCGCACGTCGACATCGGCCTGGACGTTCCAGTTCGCGTAGTAGTACCCGGTGCCGGTCGTCGTCGCGGTCCCCACCGTCCGGTACGGCGTCGCGGTCTGCCCGCGCGGCCGGGTCTGCACCACGACCTGCTGGTTGCCGAAGGCACCGGTCGTACCGCTCGTGTACATCACCCGCAGGTGCCCGTACGTCGACATCTTCGTGCCCGGTCGGATCACGGTGGCGGTGGTCGCGTCCGTCGTACCGGTGAGCGAGGTCGGCCGCGGCGAGACCACCACGGACACCTCGCGGTACAGCGGCACGTTCTCCGGACCCTCCCCGGCCTCGCCGAACGAGACCCGGAGCCGGTACGTCCCGGCCGTCGCCGGCTTCCACCACCGGGTGAAGCGGCCGTCCGTGGCCGGCACGCCGATCGAGTATGTGCTGACCCACTGGGCGCCGTTCCACAGCCAGAGGTGCGTGGCCAGCCGGGTCGGGTACGCCGTACCGGAAACACCCCACCAGCGACCGATGTACGCCTGTGGCGTCGCGGTCAGGGGCGACAGGCTCGCCCACACCCGAGCCGTGACCGTTCCGGTCGTGGCGCCGCCGAACTGTGCGGTCAGGTCCACGCTGACCTGGAACGACACCGGTGCGCTGATCGCGACGTACGCCCGATAGCGCCCGGTGCGGTCGGTCGTCACGGTCCCGAGCCGGATCGGCGGCATGCCACTGCCGATCGGCTGCGGCTTGAGGATCCGGACGACACGACCGGGACTCGGCACCAGGGTTCCGGTTCCGCCGTAGTGGCGGATCACTCCGGTGATCAGCGTCTTGGCCGGACTGGTCACGGTCGCCGGCTGCTCGAGCGTGGCCGTGGTCCCGCGGCGTACCCGGAACGGCACGGAGACCGTGATCGACTCCGTGCCTCGCGAGACCTTGGTCACGACCCAGTCGCCGGCGCCGTTGCTCAGCGGGATCGGCACCCGGCCGATGATGAACAGGGCCGGCGGATGCCCGACGCCGCCGCGCTCGTCGAGTGGCACCACCCGGCGCAAGGTGCCGTCGGTCTTCTGCGCCGTCACCGTGACGCCCGAGCAGTAGTCCGGCGGATACCAGTCACCGGAGAACGCGATGTTGACGATGGCCTCACCGTTCGTGGTCGTGAGCGGCGCCACCTCGCCCGGGTTGCCGTACCCGCCGATCCACGGTGTCCGCAGACACTCGTCCACCGCGTGTGCCGTTGGCGCGGCCACCGCGAGGGCGGCGACACTGACCATCGCCACCGCTAGTACACGCAACTGCCTCATCGCCGACCCCTCCGGCAGCCACGCGGCCGCCCCTCACCACCCTTGATGCAGCGATCCGGCCGGAGGTTGCGGGCCCAGCGGTCCTTGTGCTCGGCACCAGTGGGACCGTGGGATGTCCGTCCACCGCCGCTCCGCGGTCGCGTGCTTCATGTGTGCGGGGTGATGCCGCGGCGGTGCGAGGCGCCGATCATGCGAGCAGGTCCGCGCATCGTGGAGGTGCCGAATGAACGAGCCGTTGCCGAGCTGGCACGAGGGCGACGCCAAGAGTGACATCGTCGGTTTCGTCCGGCAGGTCTGCGGCGACGGCTCCACGGAGCCTGTGCCGGTCGCGGAGCGGGTTGCCGTGTTCGACAACGACGGCACGCTGTGGTGTGAGAAGCCGATGCCGATTCAGCTCGACTTCATCTTGCGTCGCCTCGTCGAGATGGCCGAGGCAGATCCTGAGCTGCGTACACGGCAGCCATGGCAGGCGGCGTACGAGCGCGACTACGCATGGCTGGGCCGTGTGGTGGCTGAGCACTATGCCGGTGACGACACGAACGTGCAGACGCTGGGGGCGGGTGTCCTGGCAGCGTTCGGGGGAGTCAGCGTCGAGGCGTTCGAGGCGCAGTCGGAGGCGTTCCTGCGCAGTGCCCGCCACCCGACTCTGGATCGCGGCTATCTCGAGTGTGCCTACGCGCCGATGATCGAGCTGCTCGGTTATCTGGAGGCGAACGGTTTCTCGAACTACATCGCTTCGGGCGGCGGCCGCGACTTCATGCGGCCGATCAGTCAGGAGCTGTACGGCATCGCGCGAGAGCGCGTGATCGGAAGCAGTACCGCTCTGGTCTATACCCCAGGCGCGAACGGTGGGACGGTCACCCGCCAGGCCGCAGCCGACTACCTGGACGACGGCCCGGAGAAGCCGGTCCGTATCTGGAGCCGCACCGGCCGGCGACCCCTCCTCGCGGCCGGGAACTCCAACGGAGACGTCCCGATGCTCGACTACTCGCAACATGACGACAAGCCGTCCTTGCGTCTGCTGGTTCTCCACGACGATCCCGAGCGCGAGTTCGAGTACGTCAGCGGTGCGGAGCAGGCGCTCGAAGGGGCCCGCGACGACGGCTGGACGGTGGTCAGTATCAAGAACGACTGGGCCAAGGTCTTCTGAGGACCCTGGAGTGGATATCCCGCGCTGGCCGTGCTGTCGTTCACCTGCTGATGACTCGACGACGAGAGGTAGGACATGGGGCGCACGAACATGAGTGCGGTGGTGTCGATGGACGGCTCCATCGCGTCCTCGCCCCACCGGTGACCACATCTGCGCCATGACCCACTTCGAGAACAGCGTGCATCCGTGGCTGGTCTGACTTTGGAGTCCGCAACGCACCCTGCCCGAAATCCTTATTGACCTTCCGTCGTGCCGCAGCGATTGCCCTACCGCCTCCTCATAGGCGATGTCTTCACGCTATGGGGGGAAGTCCATGGCCCTCTGTGGGGTGCCGTGCAGCGCGCACCTTCTCGAGGATGAGTTGAAGCCGATACAGCTCTGATCAGGGCCGGCGTTGGCACGCTGATTCGGGAAGGTACGTCCATGCTCAAGGTAGTCCACGACGTCGGGACGTTGCCGGCGCTCGTCCCGCGTGACGGCTTTACAGGGGACGGGCGCTGGGCTAATCTACAACCA
>Ga0075430_100003666_pt1 | contig 12888 bp, 10 predicted proteins | sample RhiMetdeltSRZDD4_FD_75294 | JGI IMG/M metagenome (GOLD analysis project Ga0075430, IMG submission 75294) | Populus rhizosphere microbial communities from Tennessee, USA - Rhizosphere MetaG P. deltoides SRZDD4 | ecosystem: Host-associated > Plants > Roots > Rhizosphere > Soil | place: USA... | reverse complement strand
GCTCGAGGTACATGTCGTCGCGCCCGAAGCGCTCCCACTGGAGCGAGTGATGGGAACCGACCTCGCCCGATTCGTGAAGTCACTGCACGAAGAGCACGGCGTCGTGTTCCACCTCGAGCATACCGTGGCGGCCATTGGCGAGCGCGATGTGACGCTCGAGAGCGGAGCGACGCTCGCGGCCGACCTCGTCGTGATCGGGGTCGGCGTGAAGCCACGAACCAGCCTCGCCGAGCAGGCGAAGCTCGCCATGGATCGAGGCGTCGCGGTGAACGAGTTTCTCGAGACGAGTGCACCGCACGTGTTCGCCGCCGGCGACATCGCCCGGTACCCTGACCCCTATACGGGGGAGCGCATTCGCGTCGAGCACTGGGTCCACGCCGAGCGACAGGGCCAGGCAGCCGCCCGCAACATGCTCGGCGTCGGCTGGCCTTATGATGACGTGCCTTTCTTCTGGAGCGCTCACTACGATGTGTCGATCAACTACGTCGGTCACGCCGAACGCTGGGATGCGACCGAGGTCGATGGCGACCCCGCGGCGCGCGACGTCACGGTCTGGCTCAAACGCGACGGACGCGCGCTCGCCGTCGCGAGCATCTTCCGCGACCTCGATAGTCTGCGAGCGGAAGTGGAGATGGAGTCGTCGGCGGTATAGCGGCCGTGTCGCTCGGTAAGTCATTCCGAGCGAAGCGCCGGAGGCGCGAAGGCGAGGGATCGCGGTTATCCCGATAAAGGGATCTTTCGTCCGGGACGACCGCGATTCCTCACTGCGTTCGGAACGACGCCCGCAGTCCGAAACTCCACACCACTCGTTACCGGAGCGCGACTTGTCTCTCACGCATGTCTTCTTCGACATCGGCGGCGTCCTCGGCACCAACGGGTGGGACCGCGAGCAACGGGCACGCGCGATCGAAAAGTTCAGCATCGAGGACGACTTCGAGCACCGTCACCACCAAGTGGTGAGTGAGTTCGAGACCGGGGCGATGTCACTCGAGGAGTATCTCGATGTCACCGTGTTCTACACGCCGCGCCTCTTTTCACGCGAGGACTTCGAGCTGTACATGCTCGGTCTGAGCGAGCCGAATCCGTATGCGATCGAGATCGCGAAGCACGTCGCCGGCACTGGCCGCGTGCGACTGATGACGATGAACAACGAGTCGGCGGTGCTGAACACGTACCGCATCGAGCGATTCGGGTTGCGTCCCATCTTCTCGGCGTTTCTGAGCTCGTGCTGGCTCGGCGTCCGAAAGCCGTCGCGATCGTTCTTCGAGCGCGGAATCGCTATCGCGCAGGCAGACGCCGAGCGCTCGATGCTCATCGATGACCGGGATCAGAACCTCGCGCCCGCAGCGGCGCTTGGAATGCAGACGATCCACTACACCGATCCAGAATCGCTGGCCCGCTCGCTGGCATCCGCAGGACTGCTATGACGCCGGGGCGTCGAGTAGTCCGGCATTGCGGGCTCGTCGTGCGCGCTTCTTGCCGCTCGCTGTGCTGAACTCGCGGGCAACCTCAATCCGGGGGAGGCAATGGCGACGACGAAACGAAAGAGCAGCGCGAGAAAGTCGGGTGGCCGCAAGTACGGGAAGGCGGCGTCGAAGCGGGTCGAGAGCGCGATGCGACGGCGAAAGAAAGGAACGTTGAAGAGCGGGCCGGGTGGGAAAGGTGGCCGGGTGAAAAGCCGCAAGCAGGCGATCGCGATTGGCCTGTCGGAGGCACGTGAGAAGGGAGCGAAGGTACCGCGGAAGCGAACCGGCAAGCGCGCGACGAAACGCTCGGCGCGAAAGAAGTAGGGTTTCTGAACGAGATCGCCGCCCACCACGGAGTGATGGGCGGCGATCTCGTTTTCTGGCAGGAGACGATCAGTCGTCCAGCGCGTGCCTGAGCGGCTCGGCGACGCAGCGCTCGTAACCCCTCCAGCCGCACTGCGCGATCGCGAGCGTGTCGATCCGCGTGCGAACGACGTCGGGGTAGCGGAAGCAGTTTTTCGTGTTCGTTCCGCGCACGCACCCGTTGTAGCGAAGGAGGCCGCGACGCAGCGAGCCGTGAACGGCCGCGGAGTCGGTGAGCGTGTTCGCCTTGTCGCTGTCGTAGACCAGGTGGCTCAGGATGAAGACGCCGTAGCGAAGGTTCGTCTCATCGTTGCGCAGGTTTGTGCCGAAGCGCTTCCCGAGCGACCGTACCCACGCGGTCGGGTCGATCTGCATCAGTCCGATCGCGCCGGCGTTCGATTCCGCCGACGACTTCAGGGTGCGGTTCTCGACCATCATGACGCCGAACACCAGCGCCGGCGGAATGCGGCGACGGTACGCTTCGCGAACCGCGAAGGTGGCCAGGGAATCAGCGCGGGCGGGAGCGACCTTGGTCGTGCGGATGAGGTCATCCATGAACGCGCGACGGTCGATCTCGAACTGCGGGCTCATGAGCGCTACGTCGCCGGAGACGGTCGCCCACGGAGCGCGAGCGAGCGCGGAGTCGCCCCAGATTCGCGTCTCGAGGAGCTCCTTCACGACCGGAGCACGGCCGGCGTACACCGGCTGAACGTGCTGCGCCGTGAAGATGATCGTGGCCAGGCATCCAACCCCAAGCGCAAGCTGCTTGAGCCACGACAAAGGTCTGACGGTTTTCGCCATTCGGACCCCCTCCGCTGGCGCGCCGCGACAGCACGTCGCGCCACAAGAGCGGCCGCACGGACAAGCGGCTACCCGTCTTGAACTCACGAAAGTCGCGGAGACCGGCAGCTGCACGCGAGCCGAGCCGATGATCTCCGCTTCCCACGAATGCACGTGCGGTCTTCTGCGCGAGCCATCTCGATAGTCCACCTTAATGGTCGAGTACGCTTTCTCGACGATCGAGACGGAATGATGTTAACCGCGCTGGAGACCGCCAACAACCAGTCAGACACCCCGAGCTCCGCGAAAGTTCGGCCACACAGTACAAATTTGGTCCCAAGCGCTAATAAATGACCTGCCACGTCGAACTATGGGGTCAAGCCAGCGAAAGGTGCCCAAGGAACGCAATAGATGCGCAATGCTGGCGCTATTATGACTCAAAAACAACCAATAACGGTTCATCACAATCGTCTACTTGCGCCCGCCGAAAAGAGTGCCCATCGCAGCGCGCATTCGCGGCTCCTTGAAGGGCAGATACCGTACCGACCATCGAGTCTCGAAGACGCGATGCGTCATCCGGACGCATTGATTGACAACTTCCGACGTCTCCCCTCACACTGTGAGGGGATTACGCCTCGCTCGCACGAGCCTCGCATCCACGCGACGCGCTGGTCCCGGCAGCAGCGACCCTAACGACGCGCCCTCCAACATCCGGCCGCCCATGGATCTCCTCCAAGGAACGCTCGACGTCCTCATCCTGAAAACGCTGTCGGGCGAGCCGATGCATGGGTACGCGATCTCGCGCTGGATCCGACACCGAACGGATGACGTGCTCACAGTGGAAGACGCCGCACTGTACCAGGCGCTCCACCGACTCGAGCGCAAAGGGATGATCGAATCCGAATGGGGGCTCTCCGAGAACAACCGCCGCGCCAAGTACTACCAGCTCACGCAAACCGGCCGACGACAGCTGCGAACCGAAGCCACCGAATGGCGCCAGTACGCCGAGGCGGTCTTCAAGGTGCTCGAAACCGCGTAGCGTCGTGGTTCGCGGCGTGTCGGGCGCCACGTGGATCCGCTCGCCGCTACACACCGCCGACCACACCCCCGCAACCATTCGCCGAGTCGCACGCCCGTTCAGCGGATCCACCGTTGGTAGTCGGTGCTTGTGGTGAGCATCATGCGCCCCATGATCGCAGCATCTCACCGATTCGGCATTCTGGTAGTGCTGGCGTGCAGCCTGCCGAGCGGAGCGCGCGCGCAGACGTCGGGCACCGGCTCGGCCCGCATCGTACGCGGGCTCGTGCGCTCGCCAGACGCGCGACCCATCGAGGGCGCCAACGTCTTCATCATCGAGACCCTGGATGGCGTCGTCACACGCGAGGACGGTCGATTCGCGATTCCAGTGACGACGCGCGGTACCGTCACTCTCGTCGTCAGGCGCCTCGGGTACGCCGAGCAGCGCCGGTCCCTCGCCGAGAGCGCAAGCGCCGAGCTCGTGATCACGCTCGAGCCGAGCAGCGTGTCGCTGGCGGCGGTGTCGATTCAGGCGGGGCAGTACACCGCGAGCGAGGAACGCGGCGCGACGCTCACGCCGCTGGAGGTCGTGACGACGCCGGGAACGGCTGCGGACGTCAACCGCGCGATCCAGAGCCTCCCCGGTGTGCAGGCTGGCGACGAAGGCACGGCGCTCTTCGTGCGGGGCGGCGACTTCACCGAGACGCGCGTCTTTCTCAACGATGCGGGGACGCTCACACCGGTCCAGCTGCAGACGCCGACGGGCACGTTCACGGGGACGGTGGATCCATTCCTCCTCGACGGAATCTTCTTCTCGTCCGGCGGCTTCGGCGCTCGTTATGGCGACGCGCTTTCCGGCATCGCGGCGTTGCGCACGCAAGGCCGCCCGCTGCGAAGCTCCGCGACTGCCAGCGCCGGACTCGCGGCGATCTCCGGCGCCGCTGCCGTCAAGCTGACGCCGGACGTCTCGCTCCGGTTGGCGGGGAACAAGACGAACCTGCAGCCGATGTTCCGGCTGAACGGGAGCCGTCGTGACTACGATCCAGCTCCGCACGGCTACGACCTCAGCGGCAGTGCGATCTACAGCTATCGCCCGACGGGTGAAGTGAAGCTGTTCGCCATCCGGCAGACGAACGCGCTCGCGCTCGGCGTCGAGGAAGCGTCGTACAGCGGCGATTTCTCACTCGACGTGCGCGGGTGGCAGGGCATCGCGACGTGGCGCGACGTGTTCGGCGTCATCAGTCCGACGCTGACTGCGGCGACGTCCCGCTCGGAGCGCGCCACCGACTTCGGTGCCTTCCTGCTCGGCACCACCGCGCGTCACAGTCAGCTGTTCGGTCAGGCGGAGTGGCAGCCTGTTGCTCGTGTGATCGTACGCGTCGGTGGCGAGCTGGATCGCATCGAGTCCGGGTATGCGGGCTCGGTCCCGGCCGTCGGCTACGACGTCAGGCCCGGCGCTCGCATCACGGTCGTCTCATCGAACCGCACGGGCGATCGTGCCGGGGCATTCGCTGAAGCTGACTGGCGACCGATCGCGAGCGCTCGCCTCGTCGCCGGGATCCGCACCGACCGCTCGACGCTCACCGATGAGCGCACCGTCGATCCGCGTATCTCGGCGGCGTGGATGGCGCCGCTCGGCGTGACGCTGACGGCGGCGTGGGGGCGGTATCACCAGGTGCCCGACCCGCTCTACTTCGACGATTCGCTCGCCGCCGGCGCGCGACTCGCGCCGATGCGCGCGGAGCAGCGGATCCTCGGCGCTCAGGTCGGCGACGGTGCCTGGTCAGGCAGGGTCGAGGCGTACGACAAGCGGTACGTCGATCTCGCGCAGCGCACGCGGGACTACGACGTCGTGGCCGAGGGCACCGGCCACGCGCGTGGCGTGGATGTGTTTCTCAAAGGTCCGGCCGCGTTAGGCGTCACCGGGCGGGTGAGTTACAGCTTCGTGTCGTCGCGGCGCACCGACCCCAACTCCGGTATCGTGACCCGGGCGCCATTCGACATCACCCACACGCTCACGGCCGTCGCCGAGCGAACGATCATAGCCGGCTGGCGCGCGTCGATGGCGTATCGACACGCGACGGGCCGACCGGTCACGCCGGTGGTGGCGAGCACCTACGACGGCGCACAGCAGGTGTTCGTGCCGACGTACGGCACCCCGATGAGCGAGCGTCTTCCAGCGTTCCACCGGCTCGACCTGTCGACGAGTTACTTCCGTCAGATCACGCCGGGGCTCCAGAGCGTCGTGTTCGTCTCGCTCATGAACATGCTCGACCGCGAGAACGCGCAGAGCTTTCGATACAACCCGGATTATTCTCGCCGCTTCGTCGTACCGAGCATTTTCGAGCGCTCGGTCTACTTTGGCGGCACGATCACCTGGCTCAAGGAGAATCGATGAAGTCGCGTCGTGTATTGCTCGTAGTGTCGTTCGCGCTCGCCGCACCGCTCACGCTCGGCGCACAGCTCACCGGAACGGCGAAGTGGGCGGATTCCGCGAGGCGCGAGATCGAGGCGGCACATGCAGCGGGCGATCTCGATCGCCTCAATAACGCGGCCGCGCTCGTCGAGCGCGCGCTCGTCGCGACGCCGAACGACCGGTTGCTGCTCTATTACCGGTCGCTGGCGCTGTATCGATCGGCGGCGCAGTTCATGGGGCGCAAACGCAACGACGATGCGAAGAAGGCGCTCGAAGAGGCGGACATGCTGCTCGAGCAGATCGAAACGAAGTCGCCGGCCGCCGACGCCCTGGCACTTCGTGGTGGTGTGATCGGGCAGATGATCGGATTGAGTGGCAACCCACTCGCCGGCATGACAATGGGACCGAAGTCCAGTGGACTCATAGACCGCGCGATGGAAACGGACCCGAAGAATCCACGCGTGTGGCTCATTCGCGGGATGTCCGCCATGTTTACGCCGAAGATGTTCGGGGGCGGAACCGACAAGGCCCAGCGTGACCTTCGCAAGGCGGCCGAGCTCTTCGCCGTGGAGCGACCCGTTGCGCCCGAGCCGTCGTGGGGACACGCCGACGCATATATCTGGCTGGGTCAGGCCCTGCAGCAGGAAGAGAAGCTCGACGACGCGCGTGCCGCGTATCAGAAGGCGCTCGAGCTTCAGCCCACGAACCAGTGGGTCAAACAGGTGCTCATCCCATCGCTCAGCACGAAGCCCAAGGACTAGTCGAGTGACCTCCCAGACGTCGATAGCAGACGCTCGAGACCTCGCGACCGGATTCGGCCCGCCACGCGGCCGAGTGCAAATACTGGTGACGACACCGTCGATCTACCGTTTCGGTTGCGGAACAGCCTTTAGACGCAGAGCACGCCAGAGGCACTGCCCGCGGAGGGCCGCGGAGGGCGGCTGCGCCGCGCGCGGTTCGACTGGCTCCGAAGTGATTCGGGGGAACGAACGCCCGGGACGCTTCCATCCCGTTAGGCTGTTGCCCTTCAATTCAGGAATGTCGGGACACGCGGCCGCGTCGGCGGCCGCTCTGCAACCCTCCGCGGGTAGTTCCTCTCAGTTCCCCTCTGCGGTTGAGGCTTCTCAGCGACCGTCCCGATCGGGCAGCCACCCAGCCTGGCCGCAGCGCGGGGGCGCGCCTGCTATCAACACCTCACACGCGGCCGACTGAGTGACCATGTCGCGAGCGAGGTTCATCCTACTCTACACGCTGGCGTGGACGCCGCTCGCGGCGTTGTACGCGGTCGTGCTGGGATCGCGCGCTGAGATCGACTTCATCAGTGCACTGTTCGGAGCCGGGTGGACCATTGGCTCGGCGGCGATTCTCGGCGCCGCCGCCTGGTGGCTCAGTAACCGCATCCGCTACGACCGCGTTCATCGACTGCGGTTCATCGTCACGCACGTGCTGCTGTCGTTCGTCTACTCCGCTCTGCTCGCGGGAGAGATCGCGATATCCATTCGATACAACGCGTCGCCGGCGAGCTACGAGCGCTTCATGCGCGAGGCACTCGGGTGGCAGCTGCTGTACGGGATCGCCCTCTACGGTCTCGTGGTCGGCATCTCGTACGCGGTGCAGGCATCGCGTCGGCTTCGCGATGAGGAGAATCGCTCCGCGCGCGCGGAAGCGCTGCGCGTGGACGCGGAGCTGCGCGCGCTGCGAGCGCAGCTGAACCCACACTTCCTGTTCAACGCCCTGCACTCGATCACGGGTCTCGTGCGCGTCGACCCGGCGGGCGGTGAGCGCGCGCTCGAACAGTTCGGCACGCTCCTGCGGTACGTGCTCGACGTGAACCGCGAGCGGAGTGAGGAGGTAACGCTCGAGGCGGAGCTTGGCTTCGTGCGCACGTACCTCGCGCTCGAGCGCCTGCGTCTGGGTGATCGGCTGCGCGTGGTCGAGGAGATCGAGCCGGACGCGCTGGAGTGTCTCGTGCTCGCGTTCTCGCTGCAACCGCTCGTCGAGAACGCCATTCGGCACGGTATCGCGCCGCGCGCGGGTCAGGGCACCGTGCGCCTCTCGGCCACCCTCGTGGATGACGATCTCGTGCTGGAGGTCGCGGACGACGGTGCTGGTGCGGAGGCGAGTCGCGTCGCGGAGGCGAACGGGTTGGGGCTCGGCGCCGTGAGGCAGCGGCTCGAGACTCGGTGGGGGACGGCGGCGCGCATGGAGGTCGTGACCGCGCCGCGCAACGGGTTCCTCGTCAGGCTGCGGATGCCGGCGACGACGCCGGTGATGCACGGGCGGACGGGAGACGCCCACGTCGCCGCGGTGTCGACGTCGCAGCGCGTGGCGTCGTGATGACGCGCATTCGTGCGCTGATCGTGGAGGACGAGCCGCTCGCCCGCCGGGCGCTGCGCGAGATCCTCGCCGACGTGCCGTGGCTCGAATGCGTCGGCGAGGCGGAGACCGGTGAGCGGGCCGTGGCGATGATCGACGCGCTGACGCCTGATCTCGTACTGCTCGACATCGAGATGCCGGAGCTCAACGGCATTCAGGTGCTCGATCGCATCAGCCACGAGCCGGCCGTGATCTTCACGACGGCGTACGATCGTTATGCGGTGAGCGCGTTCGAGCTCGAGGCGCTCGACTATCTGCTCAAGCCGTTCGGTCGCGAGCGATGTCTTGCGGCGCTCGAGCGGGCACGACGTGCGCTGCCAAGCGTTGGCAGCGCCGCCGGTTCGACCGCGGCGGCGCCGAACACGCCGTCGGTGGCCGAGCGCGCGCGGCACGTGATGGGTGACGCCGGTTTGCTCACGCGACTGTTCGTCCGCGACCGCGAGCGCATCGTACCGCTCGCCGCATCCGAGATCGAGCGACTCGAGGCCGCGGACGATTACGTCGAGGTGCATACGCGATCGCGGTCGTATCTCGTGTACCTCACACTGAACGACTTCGAGCGTCGGCTCGATCCGGAGCGGTTCATCCGTGTGCATCGCGCGCACATCGTGAACCTCGATTACGTGAAGCAGCTCGTGCCGTTCGACGGCAGCCGCATGCAGATCGAGATGCGTGACGGCACGAAGATCCTCGCCAGCCGGACGCGCTCGAAGGCGCTGCGCCAGCTGGCCATCTAGGTCCATGTCTTCAGCGAGCTGGCGATGCTTCGGAGCGTTCTGACCCGGGCGGCTCAGGTGGACCACCACGGCTTTCGCATTCGAAGCCGCGAGGTGTCGCGACTCGAGGGGCTGAGCGACGCGGTGTTCGGGTTCGCGATCACGCTCCTCGTCGTGTCGCTCGAGGTGCCGGGCACGTTCGACGAGCTGATGGCGATGCTGCGCGGCTTCGTCGCGTTCGCCGCGTCGTTCGCCGTGCTCATCATGATCTGGTACGAGCACTACACGTTCTTCAGGCGCTACGGGTTCGAGGATCTGTGGATCATCATCCTCAACTCGGCGCTGCTGTTCGTGGTCGTGCTCTACATCTACCCGCTCAAGTTCATGTTCTCGGCGGTGATCGGGCAGATGATGGGTGCCACGGGCTCTCGGCGCATCCCGCTCGAGTCGGGCGACGGACCGGCGCTCATGACGATCTATTCGGTGAGCATCATCGCGGTGTTCAGTCTGCTGGCCTGTATGTACGCCCGTGCGTACCGTCGTCGTGCGCATCTGGAGCTCGACGAGGTGGAGCTGCTGCTGACGCGCTCGAACCTCCGCTACTACGCGATCTGGATCGGGATCGCGGTGTTCAGCATTGTCCTCTCGCACCTGGGCGGGCCGGCCTGGGTCCCGTTCGCGGGCATGAGCTACGCGCTTCTCGGGCCGCTTCAGGCGATCAACGGATATCGGGCAGGGAAGCGAGCATCACAGCTTCGGGCGGCAGAAAGCTCTTGAAAGAGGGACGGAGGACAGTTGCGGATTAAAAGAGCGCTGCTTGCTGTTAGCTGGAGCTGCGTGCTGGAGATGAACGGCTTCGGGGAAACATTAAGCCTCCCGAGGCCGTTTCTTTGGCAGCACGCAGCTCCAGCTCTCAGTAAGCAGCGCGTTTCCGCGGTTTAGCCGAACCTTCGGGCCTAACGGGCTGTCTACCTGTCTGCACCCGTTCGTCCCACGTCGACCTGCGGTATCCAATGGACACGTTCCTCAAGGACGTTCGTTACGCCGTGCGCCGTCTGCGGAAAGCGCCGGGGTTCTCTGTCATAGTGCTGCTCACGCTCGCGCTCGGCATCGGCGCGAACACGGCCATCTTCAGCGTGGTCAACACCGTCCTGCTTCGGCCGTTCGCGTATCGCGATCCCGAGCGGCTCGTCGTCGTGGACCACTTCTACCCATCGCTCAACAACCTCGAGGCGGGAGCGTCCGCGCCCGGGTTCCGCGACTTGAGGGAGAAGACCGAGCTGTTCGACGGCGTCTTCGTGATGACCGGGTGGGGCCCCGCGCTCACCGGTGCCGGCGGCGAGCCGCAGCGGCTTCAGGGCACGCGCGCGTCGGGGCTCATGTTCCGGACGCTCGGCGTTTCGCCGCTCCTCGGCCGCACGTTCACGCCCGACGAGGACGAACCGGGCAAGGAGCGCGTCGTCGTGTTGAGCTACGGCTTCTGGCAGCGGCAGTTCGGCGGTGACCCATCCGTCGTTGGCGAGCAGATCATCCTGAACGGCGAGCAGCACGACGTGATCGGCGTGATGCCCGCGTCGTTCAGGAACTTCAACAACCAGGCAACGGATCTCTGGCGTCCGCTCGCGCTGACCCCACAGCAGTTCGGCGGCGGCCGCACGAACGAGTGGCTCACGCTCGTCGCGAGGCTCAAGCCGACGGTGTCGATCGAGCGGGCACGGAGTGACCTGACGACGTTCGCGAGTCAATTACGACAGCAGTTCCCCGATCAGTACGCGACCGACTGGACGTTCAAGGTCACGCCGATGAACGAGAGCGTGAGCGGGCGCATCCGCCCGGCGCTGCTCGTGCTGCTCGGCGCCGTCGGGTTCGTGTTGCTCATCGCCTGCGCGAACGTGGCGAACCTGCTGCTCGCGCGCGCCGCGTCGCGCATCAAGGAAGTCGCCATCCGCAGTGCCCTCGGTGCGTCGCGACGGGATCTCGTGCGCCAGCTGCTCGTCGAGAGTGTGCTCCTCGCCGTCGTGGGCGGTGTCCTCGGTCTCGGGTTCGCGTGGCTGGCGGTGAAGGGCGTCATCGTGCTGCAGCCGGCGAACGTGCCGCGCATCGCCGAGCTTCGGATCGACGGCATCGTCATGGTATTCACGGCAGGTCTGTCGCTGTTCACGGGGCTGCTCTTCGGGCTCGCGCCGGCGGCGCAGAGCTCGCGGGCGAATCTGCAGGAGACGTTGAAGGAAGGCGGGCGTAGCGCGACCGCCGACCGGAGCGGGCACGCCCTGCGTCGCGTGCTCGTGGTGGCCGAAGTCGCGCTCGCGTTGACGCTGCTCACGGGCGCGGGGTTGCTCATCAAGAGTCTCGCGCTGCTCCAGGAGGTCAATCCGGGTTTCGACTCGAACAACCTGCTCACCTTCACGGTCTCGGTTCCCGGCTCGCGGTACGAGTCGGACACCGCGCGCATCCAGTACTTCGACCGCGCGATCGAGGCCGTTCGGGCCGTGCCCGGGGTGACGGATGTCGGCATCACGTCCACGTTGCCGTTCGGCGGCAGCTGGTCGACCGGCAGCTTCCGCGTCGAAGGCTATCAGCCGCCGCCTAACACACCTGGTCCATGGGGCGACCAGCGGGTCGTCAATCCGTCGTTCTTCACGACGCTCAAGGTGCCACTCGTCAAGGGACGGTACTTCAACGAGCAGGACGGCACGACGGGGAATCAGGTCGTGGTCGTTGACGCCGAGATGGTGCGGCGGTACTGGCCTAACGCCGATCCGATCGGGAAGCGGGTGACGTTCAACGACCCGCAGCGGGACTCGGTGGTCAACTGGATGACGGTCGTTGGCGTGGTCGGGCACACGAAACACGAGGGGCTCGACGCCGAGGATCGCGTGCAGCTCTACCACCCGTACCGCCGTGGCGGTGGCTTCGCCGGCGGGCAGATGACGTTCGCGGTTCGAACGGCAGGCGACCCGAATGCCACGCTCTCCGCGGTGCGCTCGGCCATCTACAGCGTGGACCGCGACGTTCCGCTCGCGAACACGTCGACGATGGAGACGAACATCGGCAACTCCATGGGCCAGCGCCGGTTCGCGATGTTGCTCCTGGGCCTGTTCGCGGCGATGGCGGCGGTGCTCGCGTCGATCGGGATCTATGGTGTCATGTCGTACTCGGTGACGCAGCGGGCGCACGAGATCGGCATCCGCATGGCGTTAGGCGCGGCGCGTCGCAACGTGCTGTCGATGGTGATGGGGCAGGGGCTGCTGCTCGTCGGGATCGGTGTGGCGATCGGCGTCGCGGGGGCGGTTGCACTGACGCGGCTCATCACGAGCCAGCTCTTCGGTGTGAAACCGACGGATCCGGCGACGTTCGCGATGGTGGCGTTCCTGTTGGTCGGCGTCGCGATGCTCGCGACACTGGTTCCGGCGCTCCGTGCAACGCGCGTGGATCCGATAGTCGCACTTCGAGACGAATAGTCGCCTAACAACGGCCCGTTCTATCGGTGCAGGGCTCGCGGCATTGACTGCAGAGGTCGCAGAAGGAGACGCAGAGGAGGCTTGAACGAACCCATCGCTCGCCAGGCATACTGACCAGGTCGTCAGGATTCGATCCGCGACCTAGGGTTTCCACGAGTAGTCAATTCGCGGTCCGTTTCGCATCATACAGGTGCTCCTCCGATACAGACTCGGCGGAGTGATGTGCCAACGCCCCCGGGACCCCACGGGGGCGTTGTGTTTTCAGGAGGAGGGGGCCGACACGCGATAGCCGC
>Ga0075430_100003665_pt1 | contig 12890 bp, 11 predicted proteins | sample RhiMetdeltSRZDD4_FD_75294 | JGI IMG/M metagenome (GOLD analysis project Ga0075430, IMG submission 75294) | Populus rhizosphere microbial communities from Tennessee, USA - Rhizosphere MetaG P. deltoides SRZDD4 | ecosystem: Host-associated > Plants > Roots > Rhizosphere > Soil | place: USA... | reverse complement strand
CGGCATGCTCGGCACCGACGTCTTCCGCCGCATCGAGTATCAGCCATTCGTCATGTTCACCACCGCGTACTCCGAGCACGCGGTCACGGCGTTCGAGCTCGGTGCCGTGGATTATCTGTTGAAGCCGTTCGGTCCGGCGCGCCTCGCCGCGGCGATGGAACGGGTGCGCGCGTCCATCGGTGAGCCAGTGGCTACAGACGCCGTCGAACGGCTGAGTGGTGCACTCGCCGGCGGCCCCATAACGCGCCTCTTCGTGCGCGTCGGCAGCGCCATTGTGCCGTTGGCGGTTGAGCGCGTGTGGTGGTTCGAAGCGGACGGTGACTACGTCATTGCTCACGCGGGTACCTCGCGACACATGCTCCATCTGGCGCTGAGCCGACTCGAGCAGCGCCTCGACGCGCAGAAGTTCACCCGCGTCCATCGCGCCCACATCGTGAACCTCGATCACGTGCGTGCGTTCCGTCCCGACGATCGTGGCGGGCTGGAGGCGGAGCTGGTCGACGGCACGCGCGTGCCGGTGAGTCGCGCCCGTGCGCAGGAGTTGCGGAGCGCCGGCCGTTAGGTAGCGACGACGCCGCTTCCCGATTTGTACCAAGACAGCCCCTGCGTTCAAGCGCGGCCCCGCGGGGAGCCCGTACTGTATGCCCGTCGCTCACGACACGAGCCTACGGCCCTCGGGCGAGCCCGTCTTCAACCTGGAGAGTCCCATGTCGGACCGTTTGCATCACAGTCACGGTACGCACCATCACCACACCAAAGACCGCGTGCATCACGCGCCCGCAGCCGATGCGCGCACCGCGTACACGAAGGCGCAGGACGCGGCGCAGCCCGCACCGGGTGGGCGCGTCGTCACGGTCGACTTCGACGCCACGGAGTTCGACTGGGAGTTCTCGCCCGGTCAGGCGAGCCGGGCCTGGGGCTACAACGGCCAGGTGCCCGGTCCCATGCTCGAGGCGAACGTGGGTGACGTGCTCGAGGTGCGCCTGACGAACCGGCTCTCTGAACCAACTACCATCCACTGGCATGGGTTGCGGCTCCCCGCCCCGATGGACGGGACGGACATGGTGCAGCACCCCGTTGCGCCCGGCGAGACGTTCACGTACCGCTTCGCAGTCCCCGACGCCGGCACGTTCTGGTATCACTCGCACTCGAACGAGCGCGTGCAGATGGAGCGTGGCCTGTACGGTGCGCTCGTGGTACGCGGTCCGGACGAGCCGCGCCTGGACGCCGAGCGCGTGATCGTCCTCGACGACGTGGCCCTGGACCGGAAGGGCCAGATCAAGCCGCCCGGCTGGTGGATCGAGCAGCACGATGGCCGACAGGGGAGCACGCGGCTCGTCAACGGACGGCAGGAGCCCGAGCTCACGATGGCGGCCGGTCAGATCGAGCGCTGGCGCGTCGTGAACGCGGCGAGCGCGCGCTTCGTCAGGCTCTCGTTAGGCGGCCGGCCGTTCACGCTGATCGGCACCGACGGAGGGCTGCTCACGGCGCCCGTGACCGTGACCGAGGTGCTGCTGCCGCCCTCCGACAGGGCGGACCTCGCCGTTGGACCGTTCGCCGAGGGCGAAACGCTCAGCATCGAGTCGCTGCCATATGACCGGAAGAGCACCAACAGTCAGAAGAAGGCCGAGCGCTTCGGCACGTTGCGCGTCGACGCGGCGAAGCCGTCGGTGGCCGAGATCCCCGCGCGGCTGCGAGACATCGAGCCGCTCGTCACGGCGCCGGTCACCCCCACCCGTGAAGTGCACCTCGGCGAGAAGCTGAGCCTCCGGCACGGCGTGGACTTTTTCGTCAACAACGAGCAGCACCACCGTGATCGGCCCGTACGCGTCGGCGAGCTGCAGGTGTGGGACGTCATGAACGACACCATGATGGATCACCCGTTTCACCTGCACGGCTTCTTCTTCCAGGTCGTGTCGGTGAACGGCGACGCGCCGGCGTTCCTGTCGTGGGAGGACACGGTGAACGTGCCGCCGAAGAGCACCGTGCGAATCGCCTGGCTGCCCGACGACCGGCCCGGCGAGTGGATGTATCACTGCCACATCGTCGAGCACCACGCGAGCGGAATGATGGGCCACTTCGAGGTGGTGCGCTGATGCGGCGAGCGCGTTCGGCGCGCGGGCTGCCCCGCGCGCCGAACGACGATCTATCGGGTGCGCAACGAACGCGCGTACTGCCCGGGTGTCTCGCCGAACGCCTGCCGAAACACGCGCGTGAAGTGCGACTGGTCGGCGAAGCCGCACTCGAGCGCGATGACCGACAGCGGCCGGGTGGTGGTGGCGATCTCGGCCCGCGCGCGCTCGACGCGCCGACGGCGTGCGTAGCTCGCTACCGTGGTGCCGTGGTAGCGGCGGAACGTGCGCAGCAGGTGCGAGGCGTGGACGCCCGCGAGCGCGGCGAGGTCCGACACTGGCGGCAGGTCCACGCCGGACGCCTCGATCGCGTCCTCGACGGCGCTCAGCCAGCGCGGTCGTCGCGCTTCACCGATCTTCGGCAGGCGGGACAGATCGGACAGGAGGAGCAGCAGCGCGCCCTCGATCGCGAAGCGCGAGACCGAATCGGGCTCGCGCAACTCGGCGCCGAGTCGCGACGCCCAGTTGACCGGCGTGCCACGCACGAGCTGCGGCGCCGTTGGAAGAATCCCCTCGCCAGCACCGACCCGCGTGAACCAGGCAGCGGTGAACTGGATGTTGAGCCATCGGCCGGGCGTAAGGAATCGGTGGCCGTGTGCCTCGTGCGACGGCGTATAGAGCAGGCTGTTCACGCCGAGCTCGCGCGAGCGGCTGCCGATCTCCTCGGTGGCGCTCCCCTGGAGCACGAGGCTCAGAAGCGGGGCGTCGTGGGTATGCGTCGCGACCCGAAGGCCGGCGGCGTACGTGTTCTCCGCCAACGAGACCCCGTCGAAGGCGCGGGCCCGCAGCGGCGTTCCGACGAACTTTCCGATCCCAATCGGCGCGGTCATGACTCCTCAGTATGCGACGTCCCGGGACGCACGCGCCAGGATAACGGACTCGGTCGGGCCGACGCGCCTGCCAGCCTCTGTCCAGAACGCGCGTTCGGCGCGGGAGCGGGACGGCCCACCGGGCGATCTTCGACACGAGTTGCTCGTCCACCTGCTTCCCGCCGAACATGAAGCCTCAGCTCTCGGTCGGATTCGTGCTGTTCGACGGGCTCACCCAGCTCGACCTCACGGGCCCGTACGAGGTGCTCGCCCGGATGCCCGATACGCGAGTCCATCTCGTGGCGGCGAGCCTCGCGCCCGTAAGAAGCGAGTGGGGGATGGTCATCCTGCCGGATGTCACGTTCGACGACGCGCCGCCGATCGACGTGCTCTGCGTGCCTGGCGGGTGGAGCGTGAACGCGCGGCTGGCGGACGACACGCTGCTCTCGTTCCTGCGCACGCGTGGCGAACGCGCGCGCTACGTCACGTCGGTGTGCAGCGGCGCGCTGCTGCTTGGCGCCGCCGGCCTGCTCCGCGGCCACCGCGCGACCACGCACTGGCTCTCGCTGGACCTGCTGCCGCTGCTCGGCGCCGTGGCCGTCGCGTCGCGGGTGGTGCACGACGGCAATCGGATTACCGCCGCCGGCGTCACCGCGGGGATCGAGCTCGGACTGACACTGGCGGCGGTGCTCTTCGGCCCGTCGGTGGCGCAGCGCATCCAACTGGCCATCGAGTACGACCCCGCGCCGCCGTTCGACAGTGGCTCGCCGGACAGCGCGCCGGCGGACATCCGCGCCGCCGTTACACAAGCGAGTCAGCATACCATCGCCGAGCGGCGCGCGCTGGTCGAACGCGCCGCTCGGCGACTCGGCTGAACGCGTCACGCGGGCCGGGTGCGTTGGTGCCGGTGTTCGCGCCCAGCAGCTGCGCAGGCTGGACGTTAGGCGTTAGGCGCCGAGGGCGGCGTGAACGTGCCTGAACCAATCAATCCGCCCGCAGCGCCTCGGTCGGCTGCACCCGGAGCGCGCGAACGGTGGGTACCACGCAGGCGAGCGTGCAGACGCCGAGCATCAGGATTGCGTACCCCGCGAGCAGCGGGATGTCGCCTAACGTCAGCCCCCCGATCCCGGTCCCCTCGAACTGCGTGGTGTTCGCCACGGCTTTCGCGCCCACGGCGATGAGCACGGCTCCCGCGATCACGCCCAGAGTCACCTGCGTGAGCGGACGCCTGAAGATCGACGTGATCACCCGACGCGCGCTCGCACCGAGCGCGACGCGCACCCCGATCTCGCGCGTGCGGCGCGCGACGATATACGCCAGTACCGCGTAAATGCCCGCCAGCGAGAGCACGAGGGCGACCGCTGTCAGGCCGATGATGATCCGCGCCCACAGGCGATGGAGCCAGAGCATTGGCGCCACCATTTGGTCGAGAGCGGTCACCTTCTCTACCCGGAGCGATGCGTCGACCGCAGTTGCCATCTCGCGGATGCGTGGTGCGATCGACGTGGGGTCGCGCCGAGTGTGCACGATCATCTTGGGGGAGGCTTGGCTGCTCCCCGGAACGAATGGCAGGTACACGCCAGGCCACCGTTGGGGCATTGCGACGCTCGACATGCCGAGGTCTTTCACCACGCCGACGATCTCGTACCACGGCAAATCGGCCACGTTCGAGTCGAGCTGTGCGCTCGAGCCCAAGCGCACGCGGTGGCCGACGGGATTGCGTCCGGACATCACGAGGTCCACGAAGGCCTGATCGACGATCACGACGCGGGCGTCCGGCGCGAGATCGGCGCTGGTGAACGCGCGCCCCGTGCGCACCGGCGCCTGCAGGACGTCGAAGTAGGAAGGATGGATCGATGCCGTTGCCACCCAGGAGCGTGCACTATCCGGCATGGACGCCACTTCGAGGCGCCGATAGTCGTGGTGTTCTCCCGGAAACTCATCGACCATTGTCACGCCGACGACTCCAGGCTCGGCTTCCAGCCGCTGGCGCAGCGCGTCGATCGAGGCGCTGAGCCGAGCACCCATCGCGGCACGCACCTCCGGTGTCATGGTTTCGTCCAGGGCACCGTCGGCGCCGAGGGTCACGGCGAGGTACTCCTGCGCTGGAAAGCCGAAGTCGTACGACTCGACGCGTCTGGTCTCTCCACGCACGAGCATCACGACCGACGGCAACGCGACGGTGAGCGCGATCTGTACGACGATGACCGCCGTCCACACGCCGCCGAAGCTCACGCCGCCGCCGCCCGCCGTGCCCGCTCGAAGCCGCGTCCCGAGCCCGCGGGTGATCTTCCGCCCCGGCATTACCCCAGCGACCACAGCGCCGATCACCGCGAGCGCGAGCGCGGCGACGATCGTCGTAGGCGACAGATTGAAGTCGAACCAGAAGGGAAGCATCGTGGTCTCGTAAGCCATCATGAGGTATGGCTTGCCCCAGCGCGTCAGTGCGAGCTGCGCCGCGGCGAGGCCGACCGCCGCCGCGAGGCCCGCCAGCACCAGCGCCTCGGCGAACAGCTGCGCGACGATGCGCCGGCGGCTCGCGCCGAGCGCGCTGCGGACGAGGAGCTCGGTCTCCCGCGACGCCGCGCGCGCGAAGAGGAGCAGCGCCACGGTGCTGCACACCACCATCACGAGCGCGACCACGAAGACGTAGGTCAGCGCCTTCACCTGCGTAACTTCGCCGGTGTCGACGGACATCTGCGTGTACGGGAGCACGTGCGGCTGCAGCTGGGCGTGCGTCGTCGGATGTTCCGCGGCGAGCCGTCTGCCTAACGCCGTAAACTCCGCCTGCGAGCTCTCGAAGCTCACGCCCGGCCCGAGACGGCCGAAGACGGTAATGGCGCCACCGCGGAGTGGCTCCACGCCGGGGACGTCCGTGCGCAGCGGCAGCCACAGCTCGTGCGCCATGGGGAACGCAAATCCTTCCGGCATCACGCCCACGACCGTCGCGAAGCCGGCCCCGATCTTCACGTTGCGTCCGACGATGCCGGGGTCGCGGTCGAAGCGGTTCGCCCACACCCCGTGGCCGAGCAGCACCACGGGTTCGGCGCCCGCCCGCTCGTCCGACTCGTCGAGCACGCGGCCGAGCAGCGGACGCTCCGGGGCGATGCGGAACGCCGACGCAGTGACCTCCGCCGCCGCGGCGGGCTGCACGGCGCCGTCCCCACCCGCCAGGTTGACGCTCGCGTCGCGATAGGCGCCGACGTCCGTAATCGACCGCGCGGAGCGCCAGAACTGGTAATCGTACAGGACGCGATCCTCGTCCTTGAGCGTCTGTATATCCCAGTTCTGGATCTTCACGATGCGATCGCCGTCCGGGAGCGGCAGCTCGGTGCCCGTCAGCACACCGAACATCTGGAAAGTGACCGCCCCGAACCAGATGCCGAACGCCATCGCGAGTCCGCCGACGACGGTCAGCCCCGGATACTTCACCAGCATGCGGCCGCCGAGCTTGAGGTCGAGCGACATGCCCGACAGCCACGCGAGGCCGCGGCCGTCGCTCATTGACTCCCGGTGGTTCTGCACACCGCCGAACGCGGCGACCGCACGGCGACGCGCTTCGTCGCGCGAGAGTCCGGCCTCGCGTACGAGGCGGTCCGTCTCCATATCGAGGTGGAAGCGGAACTCCTCGTCGGTGCGGAACTCGGCGGCGCGACGACCGAACAGGAGGCGCAGGCGTGCACGGGATCCTTCGAGCCAGCTCATGGCGTAGTCCGTTGATGAAGAGGCCGATGTACGATGGCGAACGCGCTGTTCTGCACTGGAGAACGCCGGTGCGTCGCGCTCAGCTGGTGCGTAGCACCGCCTCGAGGCCGGCAGCGAACCGCCGCCAGCTCTCGAGCTCATCGCCTAACGCGCGGCGACCGGCGGCGGTCAGTCGGTAGTAACGCGCGCGACGGTTGTTGTCGGTCGTGCCCCACTCGCTCGTGATGAGGCCGTCCTTCTCGAGACGCTGCAGCGCCGGATAAAGCGAGCCCTGGTTGACCTCGAGGACACCCTTCGATGTCTGCTGCACCCGCTGGCTGATCCCCCATCCGTGCATCGGAGCGAGGGAGAGCGTGTTGAGCACCAGCAAGTCGAGCGAGCCACGGAGGGCATCGGTCTGCGGACGTAGCGGCACGTTTCCCTCCCGTGGCGTGGGGTACTGTAGCTGTCGAGGGGAAAATGTACCGCGCTCCTGTAGCTGTCAAGAGAAGACAAGGCGCGCCCAATGGCCGCACCCCCATCAGCCAAACCGGTCCCGGAGCCGCGCCCCGAACCGCCGGCTCATGGTCATCGGCTCCGGCAGACCGCGCAGGTACACGCGCTGGCTGGCGTGCGACCACGGTTCCAGCCGCTCGACGTACTCGAGGTTTACGATGGTGGAGCGGTGAATGCGCACGAACTGCCGGTCGGGGAGGCGCTGCTCCCATTCCCTGAGCGATTTCGTCGACGGCTTGCGCGCCAGATGAGGGGCCAGGCGCAGCGTGGAGCCGTCGCCCTCCGCCTCGATGACGACGATGTCGCGCACGCGGACGAAGGCGCGCTCCTGCCCGAGTCGCAGGAAGAGGCGGTCCTCGTAGGTGAGTGTCTCGCGGGTCGGCGCCGGCGGCTGCGCGGCCGCGAGCCGGCTCACCGTCACGGCAAGCCGCTCGGGCGCCACCGGCTTGAGCAGGTAGTCGACGGCGTTCACCTCGAAGGCGCGGAGGGTGTACTCGTCGTACGCGGTCACGAACACGACGTCCACGCCCCCGCCCAGCAGCGGAAGTAGATCCATCCCTGTTTCGCCGGCGAGCTGGATGTCGAGGAACACCACGTCTGCGTCCGTGGCGTGCACGAGGCGCGCGGCGTCGGACACCGAGGCGGCCTCGCCCACGACGTGCACCTGCTCGGCGTGCGCCTCCTCCAGCAGGGTTCGCAGCTCGAACCGGGCGAGCCGCTCGTCATCCACGAGAACGGCGTGGCGCCGGCGCGCGCTCACGTCGCCGCCTCGACGCCGAAGCGGGCCGGCAGCTCCACCACGACGCGCACGCGCCCATCGGCCTCCTCGATCTCGATGCGATGTTCGGCGGGATGGAGCGCCGCAAGGCGCGCGCGGACGTTGGCGAGTCCCACGCCGCCGGGCAGGCCGTCGTCCCCGTCACCGGCGTTAGGCGCGGTTGCCTGGCCGTCTCCCCATCGTCCGGTGTTCTCGACCACGAGCCTGAGCCGGTCCGGTTCCACCAGTCGCGCCTCCACCCGCAGCACGAGCGGCGCACTGGCGGTGCCGGCGGCGCCATGCCGCACCGCGTTCTCCACGAGCGGGTTGAGCAGGAATGCCGGTACCTCGCAGCGCATCGCGGCCGGATCGACCTCCACTCGCGCGTCGAGACGCTCCTCGAAGCGCACCTGCTCGATCGACAGGTAGCGGCGCACAGACGCCACCTCCTCCTCGAGCAACGCCACGTGCAGCGGGCGCTCCAACAGCGCGTAGCGAAGGTAGCCGGAGAGTGCGGTCACCATCTCGCGGGCGCGCTGACGGTCCTCGTTGATCAGCGCGCGGATGGAGTTGAGCGTGTTGAAGAGGAAGTGCGGATTGAGCTGGTACGCGAGCATCCGGAGCTGCGCGTCGCGCGCGGCGGCCACGGCGCGCAGTGCCTGTTCCCGCTGCTCGCGTAGCGCGGTGTTGTACTGCAGCCCCAGGTGCACGAGGCTCCACCCGAAGAGCGGGAGGACGCACTGGACCAGCGCGCCGTCGAGGATCCAACCGGGCGGGAAGCCGAGCGACGACTGGGCACCGAAGATGACCGAGTGGATGATGCCGGCGCCCAGGTGCCGGTAGTAGTAGAAGACGACATTCCACAGCACCCCTGCCGCGGACGACACCGCGACGGTAATGGCGAGCGTCCGGCCGAACGACGCTGGCCCCACGCCGAGGCGGTCGTACACGCGGCCGAGCAGCAGCGACAGCAGGAAGCCGATCAGGACGTACACCGGCTCGGTCGCGAGGATGGCATCCCACGGCATCACGTCGAGCGACCCGATCATCATCGCGGCGCCGAATACCAGCCAGCCGCCCACGTTGAGAAGCAGGTAGCCGCTGGGGCCGCGGCGCCGCATACCGTCCGGCGAGACCTTCACGGAGTCCGGCGCACCGGCGCGAAGCGTGGACAACGGCGTCATTGCTCCGTTGGTCATCGCAGAGCGCAGCCCGCCCGCTCAGGCATGCATGTACTTCTCGAACACCTCGCTGAAGTCGCGGCGCAGGTGCTGCTCGAGAACGGCCGTGTTCATCGCATCCAGCACGGCGCGGTAGTGAGCCTGAACCGCCGCCGGGTCGTTCGCCGAGTTCAGCTTGAGCATCGCGCCGATCACCGACGCGCTCTGCACCGCGTGATCGCGCCCGATCGCGTCCCTCTGCTGGAGCTTCCCGATCGAGTGCAGCGCCTTGTAGATGTCCTTCAGCGCCTCCAGGTTGTCCTTGCGCACGTCGATGCTGAATCCGTGGTCGCCCATCGAGAACTTTAGTTCCACGTCCATGTCGATCGTGCCCGCCGTCTCGATGGTCACGCCGCCGATGGGATACTGCGCGTATTCGTAGCGCCTGATCGTGCGCTTGCTCGACACCGCCGAGTCGCCGTCGACGTGCACAAGGGCAAGGTTCGTGAAGCAGTACTCGTCCTTCTTGGACTTGATCAGGAAGTGGATCTTCTCCTTGTCCTCGTGGAACAAGTAGTCGTCCGCGTCGACCTTGTCGTAGTCCTTCGGCTGCACGATGGTGCCAATGTCGCTCAGGCCGAGCGCCTCGGCGGCGAACTTCTTGAACACAGCTGCTCCGGGTGTGGGGGAGGGGGCGCCCTGCCATCGGGACGCGGCGCCAATCTCGGGCGTCTGGCGGCACGCGGCCAGCCCCGATCGCGCAGCTTTGCCGAGGCACGCAATCGGCGCCCGGGTCGAACAGCGCGGTCCCGAGGTTGGAGTGCGCCACTGCAGCGACGAACGGGCGCGCCATGCCGCCGCCGAGCTCGCGTTCGAGCGTGTACGCGCCACCGAGGAGCGGCGCCAGGTTCCGGGCTCGACGACACCTCGTGAATCCCGATTGACTTTATCGGGATTGCCCAATAGGGTTCCGGCCGTTCACACAACAGCCGAGCACCGCCCAGTGATCTCGTTTCAGCGCGACGCGTCCCTCGCCGCGATCGGCTTCGCAGCCGCGACCATAGTCGCTCTAGTCACCGCGCCCACGCCAGCTAGCGCGCAGACAGCGGCGCCACGAGCGCGCGCGCCTCACGGCGCGCCGAACATCGGCACGCTCGTCGTCGCGCACGGCGGTGACTCCCTCTGGAACGCCCACGTCCGCGAGGTGGCCGCGGCCGCGCGCACCGGCGGCCCCGTCGAGGTCTCGTTTCTCATGGGCCCCGATGCAAAGACCACTCGCTTCCAGGACGCGGTCGCCCGACTCGAGGCGCAGAAGGTCACGGCGGTCGTGGTCGTACCCTTGCTCGTCTCGAGCCACAGCGGGCACTACGACCAGATTCGGTACCTCGCCGGCGAGCCCGTCACGCTCGACGAGCAGATGATGCACCACCTGCACATGGCCGGTATCGAACGGCCAGCCGCGACGGTCCCGATCAGCCTAACGAAGGCATTGGACGCCGCGCCGGAAGTCGCGCGCGTCCTCTCCGACCGCGCGCTTGGACTGGCGCGCACGCCTGCCGAGCAGGCAGTGCTCATTGTCGGCCACGGGCCGAACTCGGCCGAAGACTACGCGGCATGGATGAAGAACCTCCGGCCGGTGGCCGATTCAGTGAAGACGTGGGGCCGGTTCCGCGATGTTCGCGTCGAACTGGTGCGCGACGACGCCCCGCCGGCCGTGCGGGCGGAAGCAGTGCGGCGCGTTCGCGAGCTGATCGAGCTCCAGCATCTCGCGACGGGGCGCGACGTGGTGGTGGTCCCCGTGCTCGTCTCGAAGGGCAGCGTGAGTCGCGACAAGGTGCCGGCCGACATCAAGGGCACGCCCTCCGTGTACGCCGGCGAACCGTTGCTGCCGCACCCGGCCATGGTGGGGTGGATCGAGTCGCGCGTGCGCCAGGCGACGGCACAGCCGTCAGTGGACGAGTAGCCGGAGCGAGCGACCAGCCTACCCGTCAGCGTTAGGCGGCGTCGCTGCCGTCACGCCGTCGCGTTCGTCACCCACTCCACGGCGTCGTCGAAATCCGAGAACACGTTGAGATCGACGCCCGCGAGATCCAGGAGCGCCTGCAGCATTCGGCCAAGCCCGAAGTAGGCGCCGGTCTTCACCACGATCGCCCGACGAACGGGCACCGTCGGATCAACGCTCCGGCGAAATAGCTCGGCGACTGCGCGCAGCTCCGATACCGGCGGCATCCGCGTAACCGCTCGGCAATCGTACAGGCGGGGCAGCATCGGTGAATGCCGTGGGTCGGCGCGCAGCTGGGCGACAATGCCTTCGGCGTCCGCGAGGGAAGCGGCCCCGAAAAACGTGGCGATCACGAGCTGGCGATCGGAATCGATCTCGTACCGGTACGGGATGCGTCCTCCGGTGGGGTTCGGCAACAGGCGACGATCGCGGACGGTGCAAGATATCCGCTGACCGGCTTCGGACGAATCGCCCCCGCGCGCTCGAATCTCGGCTTTCCCTTGACAGTTTAGTGGAGCCGTCCTACTCTCCACTAAAGCTTTTAGTGGAGAAGCCGATGGCACCTGGTGGCGTCGACGTGCTGCAGGGCACTCTCGACATGCTCGTGCTGAAGGCGCTCACGTGGGGCCCGATGCACGGGTACTCGATTCTCGGTTGGCTGCGGCAGACGACTGACGGTGAGCTGCGTATCGAGGACGCGGCGCTCTATCCGGCGCTGCACCGCATGGAAGCGCGCGGACTCATTGACGCCGAATGGGGGCTCTCGGAGAACAATCGTAAGGCAAAGTTCTATCGTCTCACCACGAAAGGTCGGCGTGAGCTGCGCGCCGAATCGGAGAGCTGGTCCCGCTACGTGGCCGTCATCGGCAAGGTGATGACGGCGGCGGAGCAGGCGAGCTGACGACCGGGAACGGCGATGAGTCAGATGCCCGCCTGGCGCAGGTACGTGCGTTTCCTCCGCCCCGACGTTCGCGCCGACGTCGACGACGAGCTCGAGTTCCATCTCGAGATGATGGCGTCGCGATACATCGCGGACGGGATCTCACCCGAACAGGCCCGCGCCCGTGCGCTCGACGAGTTCGGCGACCTGGGTCGCGCCCGGCATCTCTGCGAGGAGATTGGCCAAAAACGGCAACGCCGTCACGAATGGGGTGAAATGCTGGACTCTATCGCCAGGGACGTGCGCTTTTCCGTCCGCGCGCTGCGCCGCTCAGCGGGGTTCACGGCAGCCATTGTACTGACGCTGGCACTCGGGATCGGCGCCAGCAGCGCGATCTTCACGATCGTCCGCGGCGTGCTCCTGCGGCCGCTCCCGTACGCGGAGCCAGACCGCCTCGTCCGCGTGTACGAGCGCTCACCGCGTGGCGACGACCACAACGTCGTCTCCGCCGGTAATTACGCGAGCTGGGTCGAGCGCGCGAAGTCCTTCGCCGTGCTCGGCGCGCATATGGGACCGTTCGGCGTCAGCCTCACCGGCGATGGCGAGCCGGCCCAGGTCACGACCGCCGACATGACGCCGTCCGTCATGCGCGCGTTGGGGGCGCGAGCCGCGTTAGGCAGGCCGTTGATCGATGACGACGCCAAGGGGGACGGCCGCGTGGTCGTGCTGAGCCACGGCCTCTGGCAGCAGCGGTTTGGCGGCGACTCCGGCGTGATCGGGCGGCGGCTGACGCTCGACTACCAGCCGCACACCGTGGTCGGCGTGATGAGCGCCGAATTCGAGTTCCCGGCACCCGGCGTGGACCTGTGGCGTCCGGTGCCGGTCGGCGATCTCCCGGCGGACGAGCGGCGGAGTCACAACTGGTACGTCGTTGGACGCCTCGCGCGGGG
>Ga0075430_100003664_pt1 | contig 12891 bp, 12 predicted proteins | sample RhiMetdeltSRZDD4_FD_75294 | JGI IMG/M metagenome (GOLD analysis project Ga0075430, IMG submission 75294) | Populus rhizosphere microbial communities from Tennessee, USA - Rhizosphere MetaG P. deltoides SRZDD4 | ecosystem: Host-associated > Plants > Roots > Rhizosphere > Soil | place: USA... | reverse complement strand
GTCCGCTCCTCGGACACGAGCGTCCGGTACGCCGCCTCCTGGATCAGCACGTGCTTGAACCGGTACTCGGGCTCGGGCCACCGCCGGCCCTCGCGGACGAGGTCGAGCCGCTGGAGCTCGAGCAGGGAGGACCCGACCTCGCCGTCACCGGAGACGGCCTCGAGCAGGGGCAGGCCGAACTGCCGTCCGAGGACGGACGCGGCCATCAGCGCGGCGTGCGCGTCCGGCCGGAGCCGGTCGATCCGGGCGAGGATCACCTTCTCCACGGTGGGCGGGACCTCCACCTCGATCGCGTGGTCGAACCTCCATCCGTCGCCCTCGCGGACGAGCGCGCCGGTGTCGACGAGCGACCGCACGAGCTCCTCCAGGAAGAACGGGTTCCCCTCGGCCGGCTCCAGAATCCGTCGCTCCATCTCATCCGGGAGCGTGTCCGCGCCCACGAGGGCATGAAGCAGCTCATGCACGGCGTCGCCGGACAGCGCCTCGAGCGCCACCTCGCGCATCCGGTGCGGCAGCTCACGTGCCGCGCTCTCCTTCACGCGCCACGTGGGGTGATCGCGTTCGGGGCGGGTCGAGAGCAGGAGCAGGAGCGCCGACGTCTCCGTGTCGCCGAGCATGCGCTCGAGCACCTGGAGGGAGGTCGCGTCCGCCCAGTGCAGGTCCTCGAGGACGACGACGACCGGGCCCTCCGACGCCAGGCGTCCGAACAGTTCGCGCATCACGGCGAACGTGCGGTACTGGAGGGCCTCGGGCGAGAGCTCGGCCAGGCGCTCGGCGGCCTCGGGCTCGAGCGAGAGCCCGAGCATCGCGCCGAGGTACGGGTAGATCTCGAGCACGCGCGTTCCGAACAGGCCCTCGAGGTTCCGGCGAAGGGCGACCCGAACCCGGAGCTCCGGCTCGTCGGCGAGCACCCCGAGCCACGAGCGCAGCAGGTCACGGAACGGCCAGTACTGCATCGACTCGCCGTAGGAAACGCACCGTCCCTCGATCCAGAGCGGACGCCGCTGCTGCCCCGTGGTCGGCGGCACCTCGACGTGATGGCGCAGCTCGGCGATCAGGCGCGACTTGCCGATCCCCGGCTCGCCGGTGACGTACAGGATCCCGCCCGAGCCGGCGAGCGCCGCGTCCACGGTCTCGGTCGCCGCGGCCAGCTCGCGCTCGCGCCCGACCAGCGGCACCTGGACGGCCTCGAGCTCGCGGGCGTGGCCCGGCGCGGCCCTGACGCCGTCGACGCGGTACGCGGTCACGGGTTCCTTCTTGCCCTTGAGCTCGTGGGTGGCGGGCTCGCTCCAGGCGAAGACCGACTCCACCCGTCGCTGGGTCTCCTCCCCCACGAGGACCGCTCCCGGCTCGGCGAGCGCCTGGAGCCGCGCGGCGGTGTTCACCGCGTCGCCGAGCGCCGCGTACTCGACCCGGCTGCCCGCGCCGATCGATCCGACGACGACCGCGCCGGTATCGACGCCGACCCGCACGCCGAACCCCCCGACGCCGAAGGCGCGCTCGACCTCGGCGGCATAGGTCGAGATCTCCTCGACCACCCTCAGCGCGGCCCGCACGGCCCGCTCGGGGTCGTCCTCGTGCGCGGTGGGAGCGCCGAACAGCGAGAGGACGCCGTCCCCCGCGAGGTCCTTCACCGTGCCGCCGAAGGACTCCACGGCGCCGATCGCTCGGGCGACCGCGTCGGCGACGATCAGCTTCGTCTCCTCGGGATCGAGGCGCTCGGCCAGCGCGGTCGAGCCCACGAGGTCGGCGAACATCGCCGTGACGACCCGCCGTTCCTCTCGGACGTCCTCCATGCCGGGCATTCTGGCGCATCGCCGCCCGAGTGCCCCTGCCACTTTCGACCAGGAGAACGTGCGAGACTCCCCCGCCGTGGGGAGGCGCCGAGAGCGGACGCTCGCGACCGTGCTGTTCACCGACATCGTCGGATCGACCGAGCTCGCCGCCGAGCTCGGGGACCGAGGGTGGCAGGAGCTCCTGGCCATCCATCACCGGATCGTCCGCAGGAACCTGAAGCGGTTCGGCGGACGCGAGGTCGACACCGCGGGCGATGGGTTCTTCGCGACCTTCGACCGGCCGACCGACGCCGTCCGATCCGCGTGCTCGATCGTCGGCGACGTCCGGGAGCTCGGCATCGAGATCCGCGCAGGCGTCCATACCGGCGAGGTCGAGGCCGGTCAGGCCGGCGTCCGTGGGATCGCCGTCCACGTCGGCGCCCGGGTGATGGGGACGGCCGAGGCCGGCGAGGTCGTCGTGTCGTCGACCGTCCGCGACCTGGTCGGTGGTTCGGGACTCGAGCTCGCCGGCCGCGGCACGCATCGCCTGAAGGGCGTTGACGACGAGTGGCGTCTGTTCGCGGTGACCGCGGTCGACGGGGAACCGCTCGCCCCACCGCTCGACGCGGCCGAGGCGGCCCGCCGCCGCGGTGAGATCCGGCCGACGCCGGGTCCTCGACGGACGTGGATCGTCGTGGCGGCCGGGGTGGTCGTGCTCGCCGTCGCGATCGGGATCCTTTCGGTCGGAGGGGGCGACGAGGAGGACCCGGGCCCGACGTCGCCCACGGCGCCGCCGGCGAACTCGCTCATCGCGTTCGACCCCGAGTCCGAGACCGTCGAGTACCGGCTTTCCTCGGTCGTCCAGCCGACCGGCGGGGGACTGCCGAACATCGCGATCGACGGCGGCGAGGTGTGGATCCGCACGACCGACATGGTCCACGTCGACGGATCGACGGGCGAGATACGCCAGGAGCACCGCAACTTCGCGTGTTGCGAACCGGAGGCATCGTTCACGCTGGCGATCGGCGAGCGCACGGTCTGGGCGCCCTCGGGTCTCGGCGAGGTCGCAAGTCCCGGGACGCTGAACCGTCTCGACTGGACGTCCGGCGACATCCTCGAGCCGATCCGTCTTCGGCGCTCCTCTCCACCGTCCGATGTCGCGGTCGGTCTCGGGGCGGTGTGGGTGTCGTTCCGTGACGGATCCGTCGAACGGCGGGACCCGTTCACCGGTCGGCTCCTCGACGAATTCACCGTCTCGGGGACCTCGATCGATGCGCTCCTGATCGCCGGGGACACGCCGTGGGTCCTCGATCAGCTCACCTCTGAGGTGATCCGGCTCGATCCCGACACCGGAGCGGAGATCGCCCGGGTCGCCCTCGGCGGGAGCCCAAGGACGTTCGTCGCCGACGACCGGCGCGTCTGGGTTCTCGACCCGTCCACGTCCACCGTCACGCCCATCTCCGTCTCCACGAGCGAGGCGTCCTCCCCGATCGGCTCGGTCGGAGATGACCCGACGGGTATCGCGGTCGGCCTCGACGCCGTCTGGGTCTCGGATTCCGGCGGCTCGGTGCTCCGCGTGGACCCGACCGACGGATCCACGGAAGGATTCGAGGTCGGCCCACCGCTCACCGCCATCGCCGTCGATCCCGAGACCGGGCTCCTCTGGCTCACGGTCGGGGCGTGACGACGGATCGGCGGTCGCGCTCGCCCTACGCCGAGCGAGCTTCGGCGAGGGGCATGAGCGCCTCGGCCTCGGCGCGGATCGCGTCGGCGTCCTCGAGCCGTTGGAGCCATGCGGCGGGAAGGCCGCTCACACCGTCCCGCGCGCCGAGCAGCGCGCCGGCCACGGCGGCGTTCGTGTCGGTGTCGCCGCCGAGGGCGACCACGCGGCGGGTCTCGGCCTCGAAGCCGCCCCCGTGCACCAGGGCCTGGAACCCCAGGCCGGCCGTGAACAGGCAGAAGCTCTGGTCGGGCCCGTCGATCGGCCGGGAACCTCCGGCGGCCCCGACGAGGAACTCGAGCTCCTCGCCGCCCTCGAGGTCCGCGACCGCCTCCAGGGCCCCGCGGGCGGCGACCTCGTCCCCGTCCCCGCGCGCGAGCGCCGCCGCGCACAGGGTCACGGCGAGCACCGCGGTCCGGCACCGGCCGTCGAAGTGCGTGAGCGCCGAGAGCGCGGGCGCGAGCTCCGTGAGCTCGTCCGGCCGGTTCGCGTAGGCGAGCCCGAGCGGCACGCAGTACATCACCGACCCGTTGCCGGCCGAGACCTCGGGGCCGCGTTCCGCCCAGATCGCCCGGGCGGCCGCGGGCGCCTCCTCCCCCCGGTCGACCCGGCGGAGCACCTTGCCGGTCAGGGTGCTGACGTCGGGCGGGTCGGCCCGGAACCACTCGAGGTGGCGGCGGATCAGGTCGTCCGGGTCGAACCCGCCCCGCTCGGCCAGTGACCGCATCAGGTGCCGGGCCATCGCGGTGTCGTCGGTGGTGGACCCGGGGGGCCGGTCGAGCCACGGTCGCTCGAACGCCGGCACCGGGTCCGGGATCGTCCGAGACCGGAGGAACTCGAACGGCGCCCCGAGCGCGTCCCCAAGGGCGAGCCCGAGGCAGCTCCCGGCGACGCGTTCGCGCAGGTCCATGGGGTGGCGATGCTCCCAGACCGGGTGGGTGGGTTCGGCTCGTCGAGACGCGTCTGGACAGACGTCGCCCGCCCTGCCCATACGTAGGTCCTGGCTTGGCCGCCGCTCCAATCAGCCTGTCGGCGGAGCCACGGGGGTCCGCCGCGGGAACGGTAGCGCGTCCTCGGGCGCGACGATCGGCGCCGTGGTGCCGAGGTCGCTGTAGGTGACGGTGTAGGTCCACACCGACCCGCCTCCGCCCCACCCGACCGCGAGCTCGCGGATGAGCCCGTCGGAGTCAACCGTGATCGAGGCCTCGAGGGACGAGGCGGGATCTGCTGCTTCGTCGTGCGCCACGTACCCGAACGGGAAGACCCGGATGTGCTCTCCCTCTTTGAAGCCCGACTCGGTGGCGATCACCCCAGCCTCGACGGTCCCGCTGTACACGGTCGAGCCGTCGTCGAGCTGTCGCGTCGAGAGGTCCGTCATGCCGGCGGTGATCCTGCCCAGTGTGTTCCCTCCGATGTCCGCCTGTGTGGCGGCGATGTGCTCCGCGGGGGTCGTCCCGCTGTCGGGATCGATGGAGTCCGGATCGCCGAGCTCGATCCAGCGACCATGATCGTCGTGGCCATAGAGCTTGTCGTCGACGACGCGAAGCTCGCGGGCAGGGCGCGTGGTGGCCAGTTCGACGATCGCGACATCTTCGTCGTTCCAGCGCACCGTTTTCCCCACCCACTGCTCCCCGTTGTGCGTGATCGCCACGGTCACAGTGCCCGAGAAGCTCGCGGATTTCGCGGTCGCGGCGGCGGCATGGTTCACCGCGGCCGAAGCGCTGTCCACCCCGGCGCCGCCCGGCAGCCCGATCGTGAGGATCGCGGCGACCGTCGCGATCGCGACGATCGTCGCGCACGCAGCTCCCAGGGTCGCGCGGCTTCGGAGCGTCGCACGCCTCCCGGGCGAGGCGATGCGTCGGTCGCTCATCAGATCCGGAGCCGACGCGACGATCCGCGCGCGCAACGACTCCGCCGCACCGACGGACCGTTCGAAACCGGGCTCAGAGCGCGGGTTGGCTCGCCGGAGCGCTTGGAACGTGTCGGATGTCGGCATCGTGATCCTCCTTCTCGATCGATGTGCGGACCCGTGGTGGTCGGACATCGCGGGGCGATGACCGGACCGGAGCTCCAGGGCGGGGAAGGGGCGACCCCTTGACGTGCTCCGCTGCGAACAGTTCTTCGAACGCGACCCGGAACCGGAAGCGCGCCCGGTGGAGACGGCCTCGCGCGGTCACAGTGAGGCAGCCGAGCACGCTCGCGATCTCGGCGGGCGTCAGGCGCTCCCACTCGGCGAGGAGCAAGACCTCCCGGTCGGGCGGCCGGAGGCGTCGCAGAGCCTCGTGAACGATCCGATGGTCCGATCCAGACGGGAACATCTCCACTGCGACGTCGGTCGATTCGCGTGCCAGTCGTTCACGAAGGGCGAGATGCCGACGCTTCGACCGGCGCTGATTCGCGATCACTCGCCGTGCTGTCGCGTAGAGCCACACGCGGGCCGCGTTGTCATCGGGCACGTCGTCGAGGCGTCGCCACGCCGTTAGGAACACCTCCGCGACGGCATCGTCCGCCTCGCTCGATGCGTCCGATCTCCAGCGGCAGTACGCGATGATGTCCCGGCTGTGTGCGCGGAAGAGCGCATCGAACCGCCTCGTTCGCTCGATGTGGGCCTCATCCATCCGCCAGATCCTCCCCACCGGTTCGACAAATCGCGTCTGCAATCCCATCGTGTCCGGCTGGGTCGTCGCCGTTCGAGTCTGACCGAACGAGGTTCGACGCGCGCTGTGCTGGGTCGAAGCTGATCCGGAGAGCCTGTCGGTCTCCATCCCCTCGAGACACCGGGGGCCCCTCCGAAGGCCCCGCTGGTAGCCTTGTTGGCCGCGATGGACAAGGTTGGACCACGTCATCGGATGTGCCGCCGGGTCGGTCAACCCCTGTGTGGGCGACCGAACTGCCCGGCCGCGAAGCGTCCCTACCCGCCGGGCCAGCACGGGCGCGGCCGAAAGCGCTTCTCCGAGTACCAGGTCCGCCTGCTCGAGAAGCAGAAGCTCCGCGCGATCTACGGGGTCGGCGAGCGCCAGATGCGCAACTACTACGACCGCGCCAGCCGCAAGACCGGCGTGACCGGCGAGGAGCTGATCCGCCAGCTCGAGACCAGGCTGGACACGGTGATCCTGCGCCTCGGGTTCGCCCTCTCGCAACGCCAGGCCCGCCAGCTGGTGAGCCACGGCCACGTGAAGCTGGACGGCCGCCGGGTCGACGTCCCGAGCGCCCAGGTCAAGGCCGAGCAGACGATCGAGCTCTCGGACAAGGCGAAGAGCCTCGTCTACGTCCGCGAGGCGATCGAGCTCTCGCCGGACCCGCCGCCCTACCTGTACCGCAACACGGACCAGTTCCAGGGCACGATGTCCCGACTGCCCGAGCGCGACGAGATCCCGCTCCCGGTGCCGGTCGAGGAGCGCCTCATCATCGAGTTCTACTCGTAGCGCCGCGAACGGTCGTCGCCCGCCTTCAAGAACGTCAAGCCCGCCCGTGATCCTTACCGTGCGTGAACGGCGGAGCGCTCCACCTCGTGGGTGAGGTGGCCGTCTGCAGCGCCTGGAATAGCCTGACTCGGTCGTGGCCACCTGGGAGGAGTTCGAGCGCGCCGAGCCGGAGCTCGCCGCCTTCGGCCGGGAGCGGATGCGGGGCCGGATCGTGTACCAGGCGACCCTGCGGCTCGACGGCGGACCACGCGTGCACCCGGTCTCTCCGTGGATCGGAGCCGGGCTGCTCTGCGTCTCGTTCCGCGACACGAGCATGAAGCTGCGCGAGGTGGCGCGCGACGCACGCTACGCCCTGCACACGGCCCTGCCGTGGGAGGACCACGGCGGCGATTTCGGCGAGTTCATGGCGCGCGGGAAGCTCGAACGGATCGGCGCGTCTCATCCCGCCGTGATCGCGCGCCCCGGCCGGCCTCCGTACGCGCTCGTCCACTACGCCTGCTCGATCGATGAGGCGGTGGTGACCGAGTACTCGGACGACGAGATGCCCGTCTATCGTCGGTGGAAGCCGCCCTCCGCCTAGACCGTCTCGAGGAAGTCGACGATCGTCTGCCGGAACTCGTCGGCGACCGCCACCGGCGCGTAGGCGAGGATGTCCGTCCCGTGCTCGCCCGTGTCGAGCCGGACGATCTCGGAGGGTGGCGGGGCGTCCTCGAACTCGTCCAGCGTGGCGGCAGCCTCACCGTCCGCGTCGCCGGAGACGAACAGTTTCGGCACGCGCACGTTCGCCACCTGTTCCGACACCGGGACGCCGTTGTAGAGGTCGATGCCGGCCACCCAGATCAGCCCGTCCGCGTCGAGTCCCTCGCTCAGGGCGTACAGCGACTCCATCGCGCCCTGGCTCGCGCCGCCGACGACCACACGCTCGGCGCCCTCGCCGCGCAGGAAGTCGGCGAGGAAGGCGAGGTCCCTCCACCCGTCGCCGTCGTCGGTCCCGCTCGAGCAGCCGAGCTCGCCGCCGGGACAGCTCCCCCGCCGGTCGTACGTCAGCACGAGGTAGCCCTGCTTCGCGAGCTGCCCGGCGAACTCGAGCCACTGCGACTGGTCGCCGGCACCCATGTGATCGAGGATCACACCCACCTCGCCGGAACCGAACAGCCTGCCCGCGATCCGGACCCCCTCGGCCGCCCGGACCTTCACCGGCTCGGACATCGCGATGAGTTCCTCGCGGCTGAACGCCGGGAAGCTCGAGACCTCGGCGGCCTCGGAAGGGGTGGCCTCGGGCGAGGCCGAGGAGGACGCCGTGGCGCTGATTGCCGACGCCGGCGGTTCCTCATCCGTGCCGCCGCACGCCCCCGTGACGAGTGCCAGCGCGGCGATCGTCAGCCAGACCTTCCGCATACAGAAGGGGATACGCCGACGGACCCGCGAGGGGTTGGTCCAAGGTATCCATTGCCCGCCCGCCGTCACCTCTGCCAGCATCGACCCCGTGGGTACCGAGCAGCGGGTCGCGAGGTCCGAGCTCGAGGAGGCGCGCCGGACGCTCGTCGACAACGTCCGCGGGCTGACGCTCGAGGAAGCGCTGGACGCCGGCGGTGGCTACCGGTCGGTCCTCGGCCTGCTGAAGCACACGGCGGGCTGGAGCGAGGTCTACCACTCGTTCGCGTTCGACGCCGAGCCGCACCACTGGGACGACGCCGACTGGCCGCGCGGCCTGCGCGAACGCATCGAGCCGTCGCCAGAGTACGTCGGCGAGGTCCTGGCGTGGTTCGAGCGTGGCGCCGAACGGTGGCTCGCCTCGGTCGACGACGCGGCCGACCTCGACGAGCCGAGGCCGGTCCACTGGGGCGAACGGCACCCGCTCCGCGAGATCGTCGCGATGGTGGCCGGTCACTGGACGTACCACGCCGGAGAGATCAACGCGATCCTCGCGATCCGCCGCGGCGAGGCCTGGGAAGTCGGCGAGGCGGTCGAGGAGAACCACATCTCGACCGTCGGCCGCAGCGTCCGCCGGGAGTGGATCTCGGACGAGGACGCGAAGCGGCACGAGGAACGGTTGCGAACCCTTGCGAGGGAACGCGAACGGAACGAGCCCTAGGAGGCCGCGTCCATCAGCGACAGCAACTTCGTCGTCGTGTTCCAGTTCCGCACGGTCACGCTCTGGTAGGTCGGCGACACGACGAACCTGTTCAGCCGGCTCGCGGTCGCCCTGGCGGTGAGCCTCGAGAAGTAGAGGACGCCGGTCCCCGCCCAGATCCTGTCGACGGCCGGGTTCGTCTCCACCTTTGACACCACGCGCTTCGCCGAGAGTGGCTCCTTCAGGAAGAGCACGTCGTACCGGTACTTCGCCGGCTGCGCGCCGAACCCCTTCGGCCTGCGGCCGACGATCGCGCGCATCTGCGTTCGGCTCCGCACGACCACGGTCGGGACGTAGTCGAACGCGTCGGCGAGCATCGCCTCGATCCGGTCGGTCAAGGCGTGCGACGAAGTACCGGACGAGGAGAACAGCACGTTGCCGCTCTGGATGTAGGTGGCCACGTTCCCGAATCCGTCCGCCTCGAACGCGGCCTTGAGCTCGGGCATCCTGATCAGGTTCTTGCCGCCGACGTTGATCCCGCGGAGCAGGGCGACGTAGAGGGCCATGGGGGATGTATAGCAGCGGGCTCCGGCGCTCGTGCCCCGCCGCCTATCATCGGCCGATGGACCGAACGGCGATCGACGAGCTCTACCGCTTCACCGACTACAGCTGGCGCGAGTACGAGGAGCTCATCCGGCCCCTCGGCGACGAGCTGCTGACGCGGCCGGCGCCCGGGTCGGGCTGGCCGGCCCTCCGCGATGCGCTCACGCACACGAACTGGGCGTACGTCCGCTGGCTGGCGGATCCGAACGCGACGACCGACGAGCCGGTCGAGACCGTCCAGACCTGGGACGAGCTCGACGCGTACCGGAAGCAGCTTCGCGACGACTTCCGCGCCTCGGTCGACGCACTCGACGACGAGGCGCTGGTGGTCGTGCGCGAGATGAACGTCGACGGCGCGACGATGCGCTACAGCCGGGTGGACATCTTCGTGCACGTCCTGCTCCACGAGCGCCAGCACCACGGCGACCTCAACACGCTGCTGTACCAGCACGGGATCGAGGTGCCGATCGTCGAGTACCGGTTCTCGCTGCCGGATCGCGGCGTCTAGGGCATCGACCCCGAGCCCGTCTAGACCGTGACCACGATCTTGCCGGCCGGGTGACCCTCGGCGAGGTATCGGACCGCGTCGGCCGCCTCGACCAGGTCGAACGTCCGATCGACCACCGGCGTGACCGAGCCGGCCTCGATGAGCTCGGAGACCGCCTGCAGGTCTTCCTTCGTCGTCTTCGCGGTGAACCCGCCCAGTTTCTGTCCGACGAACATCGAAACGATCGGCCCGCGGAAGATCCCCTTGAAGAAGCCGCCGGTCCATTTCCCGCCGCCGTCGCCCCCGACGATCACGAGCGTGCCCTTCGGCGTGAGCGCCCGGCGAAGCTCCCGCAGCGGGCGTCGCCCCGCGGTGTCGACGATCACGTCCCAGGCTCGCGAACCGTCCGTGAACCTCTCGCGCGTGTAGTCGATCACGTCGTCCGCGCCGATCGAGCGCACGAGGTCGAGCTTCGACGTGCTCGCCACGCCGGTGACCGTCGCCCCCATCGCCTTGGCGATCTGCACCGTGAAGGTCCCCACACCGCCGGCGGCGCCGATCACCAGCACACGCGCTCCGGGCTGCACCTTCGCGCGGTCGCGGAGGGCCTGAAGCGCCGTGACCCCGGACACCGGCACCGCCGCCGCCTGCTCGAACGACAGGCGCGAGGGCTTGCGAACCAGCTTGTCCTCCGGCGCGGCCGTGAGCTCGGCGAACGAGCCGCGCTGGGACTCGCCCATCACCTCGTCGCCGGGCCGAAACTCGGTGACCTTCGCGCCGACGGCCTCGACCGTCCCCGCGACGTCCCATCCGCGGATCCGGACCTTCGGCCGCGTGAATCCCAGCACCGGTCGGGCCATGTACGGCTTGCCGGCCATGATGTGCCACACATCGGGGCCGGCACCCGCCGCCCGAACCCGGATCAGCACGTCGTGCTCCCCGACCTGCGGGTCCTCGACGTCCCGGAACTCGAGCACGTCCGCTTCGCCATATCGATCCTGCACGATCGCCCTCATGGTCGCTCCCTTCACCGTAGCGGTGTACGCCGTACACCTTCCTGGCCACCCTAGGGTGTACGGCGTACACTTGTCAAGCCCGACAGCCGAAAGGCCGTGGTTCGGGCTCGGACCAGGGGGTGGGATGGCGACGAAGATCGAGGAGGCTGCGCGGGCCCGCGAGCCGCTGACCAGGGAGCGGATCCTGCGCGCCGCCGTCGCCCTGGCCGACGAGGGCGGCGCCGAGTCCATCAGCATGCGCCGGCTCGCGCAGGAGCTCGGCGTCGTGCCGATGGCGCTCTACAAGCACGTGGCGAACAAGGACGAGCTCCTCGACGGGATGGTCGACGTGGTCGTCGCCGAGATCGACGCCCCGATCGAGGACGCGGACTGGAAGGCGACGATGCGCGAGCGCATCCTCTCCGCCCGCCGCGCGTTGCTCCGCCACCCCTGGGCGTCGAGCGTGCTCGAGTCCCGCGGGGAGCCCACCCCCACCGTGATCGCCTACATCGACTCGATGATGGGCGTGTTCCTCGAGGGCGGCTTCTCGATCGACCTGATGCACCACGCGATGCACGTGATGGGCAGCCGGATCCTCGGCTTCTCGCAGGAGCTGTTCGACGACGCGGCCAGCATGCCCCAGGAGGAGGCGGCCGAGGTCTGGACGCAGCTGGCCGACGTCTACCCCAACATCGCCAAGCTGATCCCGGTCGCCATCGGCACCCACGATGGGCCCGCGGTCGGGGTGGGGTGCGACACGCAGTTCGAGTTCGAGTTCGGCCTCGACTTGGTGCTCGATGGGCTCGAACGGCTACGGGCGAGTGAGGCCTCGGCGTCGGGAGAAGACCCCGCCGCTTCCTGATTATCACGGTTCCGTGATATCTTTCTCGGGCGATGAGTCCGAGCCAGAGCCCCCACCGATCGTCCACCCGGTCCCGGACCGCGGGGCGTCTCGATCTCGTCGAGCTGTGGGCGCTCGGGCAGTCGATCGACCGGCTCGTCCAGGACGAGCTTCGGCGACAGTCGGCCTCGGGGACCCTGCTCGCCGTGCTGGCCGCGGTGTCGCGCGGTCCGATGACCACGAGCGAGCTCGCCGACCTTCTCGGGCAGGCGTTCATGACGACCTCCGATCAGGTGGACCGGCTCGAGGCCCGCCGCGAGGTCCGTCGCATCCCGAACCCGGCCGACGGCCGCTCGAAACTGATCGAGCTCACCGCCCGCGGACGCCGACGGCTTCGGGCCTCGGGTCCCCACATCCGGATGCTCGCGAACGCCATCGCCGAGCGCCTCGAAACGGGCCTGCCGGCCGTGCGCGCCGCGCTCGAGGACCTCCGGCGCGCCATCGACCTCACCGCCGCGGACCTGGAGGTCGGGGCGTGAGACGGGTGGTGGCGTTCGCCGCCACGGTGCTCGTCTCGTGTTCGGCTGCGGGGGAACCGACGCCGCAACCTCCCGGCGCGTCCCCGCCCGCCGCGACGTCACGCTCTCCGACCGCCGACGCGGACGTCGTGCACGAGTTCCTGGGCAGCGCGCCCCTCGAACCCGGCGTCACGACGTACTCGCTCTTCGAGCCGCCGTTCACGTTCGTCGTGCCGGAGGGCTGGGAGGGGGGGCATGCCCACGCCGACTATTTCGACGTGTGGAACGGCGCCGACCTCGTCGTCGGGTTCGGACGCCCGGCCGGGATCCCGGGCCCCGACGGCAGGATCGACATCGAGTCGCTGAGCCCTCGAGCCGCGCTCCGGGCGATGGCGAGGATCGTCGACGACCCGAGCCCGATCACCGAGACCGAGGTCGACGGCCACCCCGCCT
>Ga0075430_100003663_pt1 | contig 12895 bp, 9 predicted proteins | sample RhiMetdeltSRZDD4_FD_75294 | JGI IMG/M metagenome (GOLD analysis project Ga0075430, IMG submission 75294) | Populus rhizosphere microbial communities from Tennessee, USA - Rhizosphere MetaG P. deltoides SRZDD4 | ecosystem: Host-associated > Plants > Roots > Rhizosphere > Soil | place: USA... | reverse complement strand
ATCGACTTCAGCCGGACCGAGAACAACATCACGCTCACGGCCGATGACGAGTTCAAGATGACCGCGTTGTGGGAGATCCTCCAGGGCCGTCTCGTGCGACGCGGCGTGCCGACGAAGAACCTGACGCCTGGAGAGCTCGAACGCGCCGCCAACGACACGGTGCGCCGCGTCATCACCCTCCAGCAGGGAATCCCCACCGAGGCCGCGAGGGACATCGTCAAGTTTCTGAAGGACAACAAGCTCAAGAAGGTCCAGGCGGCCATCCAGTCGGATCAGGTTCGCGTCTCCTCCGCCTCGAAAGACGACCTCCAGGAAGCCATCCGGCTCCTCCGCGAGCACGACTTCGGCGTGTCGCTGCAGTTCGGAAACTACCGGGGATGACCATCCTGGCCGGCCGCCTCGCTCGTCAATGGCTGCGCGTAGCCCTGGCGACGGTGGCAATGGTGGCACTGGAGAGCGGGTCGAGTGCTCTTGACGCCTGGCCAGTCCAGAACAGCCAGAATCGCGATGCGGCGCAGGTGGCCGACTTCCAGAAACGGGTCAAGGAATATGCGGACCTGCGTGAGAAACTCAAACAGACCCTGCCGACGCTGGCGGAGCAGGCGCCCCCCGAAGACATCCAGCAGCATCAGCGCGCGCTGGAACGGTTGATCGCCCGGGCGCGCGCAGCCGCGAAGCGCGGCGACATCTTTACACAGCCGATCAGGGCGTATTTCAGGCGGCAACTCTCTCGCGTCTTCTCAGGACCAGACGGCGCGCGCTCGCGACGGACGATCATGGACGAGAATCCACGCACGATTCGCCTGCGGGTCAACAGCCGCTACCCGGACGGCTCCGTGCTGACGAACATGCCGCCACAACTGCTGCTTCTGCTTCCGGCCCTGCCACCCCAGCTCGAGTACCGCTTTGTCGGCGAGGACCTCGTGCTGCTCGATCTCGAGTCAGCGATGGTCGTCGACTACATCGACGAAGCCATCGACAGTTAACCGCGGGATAATGCGCGCGGGCCGCCGAATCGCACCGAGTTTCGTCGTCGTCGCCCTGGTCCTGGGGTATGCCGTCGGCACCGCCGGCGGCCTCCTGCCGGACCGCGCGGACGCGCCGCAGGCGCCACAGCCCTCGGCACAAACAGCGACAGTCGCACTTCCCAACCGCGACGGCTCGCTGAAATTCGCCGTCCTCGGCGACTGGGGCAACGGCTCGCGGCAGCAGATCGAGCTCGCCGGGCAGATGAGCAAGCTGCGCGAGCGCTTTCCGTTCGAACTGGTGATCACGGTCGGCGACAACATCTACGGCAGCAACAACGCGCAGAGCCTTCGCCGTCGATTCGAAGAGGTGTACAAGGATCTGATCACCGCTGACGTGAAATTCTACGCATCGCTCGGGAACCACGACGACCGCGAGCTGCAGCGGCGCTATACGTTGTTCAACATGGACGGCAAGTTCTATTACACGTTCAAGGCGCCGCGACAGGACGTCCGCTTCTTCGCGATCGAAAGCTCGTACCTCGACGTCGCGCACATCGGGTGGATCCAGAAAGTACTGCAGGAGTCCGGCGAGAAGTGGAAGATTCCCTACTTCCACCACCCGCTCTATTCATCCGGCAGGCGGCACGGTTCGCAGGACCAGATTCGTACCATTCTCGAACCACTTTTCATCAAGTACAACATCAGCGTCGCATTCGCCGGCCACGATCATTTCTACGAACGCACCAAGCCGCAGAACGGTATCGTGCATTTCGTCGTAGGCTCGGGTGGTCAGCTCAGGCGGGGGAATATCGAGCTGAGATCGCCGTTGACTGCCAAGGGGTTCGATACGGATCAGGCATTTCTGGCCGTCGAGATCGATGGTGACGAGCTGTTCTTCAACGCCATCGCGCGATCCGGGCAGATCGTGGACTCGGGCGTCATCCAGCGCCGGCAACCGCCACAGTAGGCACGTCGGACTTCGCTTTCACCTTTTCTTTCGCCTTCTCCTTGTCTTTGTCCTTTTCCTTGTCTTTTTCCTTCTCGGGGGCGGCCTTGGGCGGAGCGGCGTGCGCCCAGTCGGTCTCGAAGACCGCCTGGATCTTCTTCGCGACACGCGTGTCGTTGATGATCACGCCGACCTCGCGCCGTCCATCGAGCTCCAGCTTACGGAGGCTCTGGCTGCCGATGAAAGCGCTCGTGCCATCACGCACCATCGCCCGCACGTGCAGCCGCAGATCGGGAAGCTTGCGCGCCTCGACGCCGGTCAGCGTCTTCTCGATCTTGCCGATAACGCGTATCTCGACTCCGGCGCGAATGCGGTCCTGGAGAACCCGCTGCACGAGGTTGTCGCTGACCTTATCGTCGTAGATCAGCAGCTGCTTCTTCGTGCCGCGGACGAACGCCGTCAGCAGCTCGCGCGAGGTCTCGGGGCTGACGACCAGGCGGTTGTGGATTGGCGAATACGGCTGGCGGGTGCGATCGGCCTCGAACAGCGCGCAGGCCTCTCTGACCAGTTTCCGGTCGCGCGTCACGATGCCGAAGCTGCGGCTCTTCTCGATGTCGAGCTTCGTGTAGTTGAACCCGAACACGTGCAACGTGTCGTCGACGAGCATCAGCTTGCCGTGATAGCGCGGCAGGTCGTCGGCCGTCCGCGCCACGGTGATCCCGCCCTGCAGCAGCCGCAGCTCGAGCTTGCGAAGGTTCTTCTCGCCTCCGCGATTCGTGTGCGCGATCAGCGCCCGGATCACGACGCCACGCGCCACCGCCGCTTGCAGCGCCTTCTCGATCTCGGGGCGGTCGAAGCGGAAGACGACGATATCGATCGACTTCTTCGCCCGGCGTACGGCCTTCAACAGCGGCGTCACGCCATCGTCCGGCTGGATGATCAGCTTCACCTCGGCAACCCTGGTCCCTTCTACTTCTTCTTCTCGTTCTTGTCGGCCCACTCCACCGCCAGATGACCCTCGGGGTCGAGCCGCAGAATGGCGTTCGACACGCGATCCGTGGGCACCTCGAGCGGCAGCTGGACGTCGTAGCACACCTCGTCGTCGGAGGAGCTGCGCAGTTCGAACTCGCTCTTGTATCGCGCGAGGATACGCTCGATCTTCGGTCTGATCGCGTCGGTGTCCTTCCCCGCCTTGATCTTCAAGGTGAAGCGCTTTCGGGTTTTTGGCTCGAACGACTCGATCACCCAGAGCGCGGCACCCATGAAACCGGTGGCAAAGGCGGTCAGCGCGTACAGACCAACGCCTGAAGCCAGGCCGACGGCGAGCGCGCATAACATGACAACGGCGTCTTTCGGGTCGTCGATCTTCGATCGGTACCGAATGAGGCTCGCGACACCGACGATGCCAAACGCGCGCGCCAGGCTTGCACCCACGACGAGCATGATCAGCGCACCGACGACGGCCAGCATGATCTGAGTCTGGACGACCGCCGGACTGCGTGGCGGCGTGCCCCTGCGCTTGGGACGCAGCGCCAGAGCCGCCCCGAGCGCGGCGGCCAGCGGCAGCCGGATCATCGCATCGTCGATTTCGTGGAGCGGGTGCGGACCGTGCGGGCTGCGATTCGACGCCGGTCGTTCCTGCGGCTGTTGCGGGAGAGTCTCCTGGGCCACGAGCACGGCCGGCCCCACAGTCAGCACGAACATCCACACGAGCGCCACCAAGAGCGCGCGGCGCCCCCCGGAGCGAATCGATGTGCTCATGTCAGTGATCAATCCTTCAGCGCGAGGCCTTCGGCGATCTTCTGCTCGAGTCGCCGGATAAAGCGATCAGCCAGCTCTTTCGAATAGCCGCCGGCGCGAAAGGCGTCTTGCCACTGCGCGTCAGTCAGCGCGTCGAGGCGAGTACAAATCCACCGGACATCAGCTGGACGGATATCGTCCAGAAGCGAGTCGTGCCGGCCGCGCCAATCGAGCTTCACACGGCCGTTCACCGCACCTTTGATGAACGGGGTCTTCTCGAACACCTCGATATCACCGCGCGGGGCGCTGAAGACGCCGGTCCGCCCGAAGGTATGTCCGAGGTCGCGCGATACGTACCAGCGGCTTGCGCCCTCGAACGCCTCCCTGAGCTGATAGAGCGCGTTGTTGTCGTCCTTGAGGTCGGAGTTGCCGAGCATGGCCTGCAGCACAATCAGCCCCTTCAGCTGGACGGTGCCGACGAAAGGATTCTGGAAATACGACCACGTGCCCACATCGTCGAGGCCGTGGAGATTCGGTGTCTTCTCGCGGAACCGCGCCGGCTGCTGCGGGTTCGCGACAGGAGCCTTGTCGGCCGACCACTTCGCGACGTAATAGGTCGGCGGCTGGTGGTAGCCGATTCCCCAATGAATCCGTGACGCCACGACCTCCGTCGAGGCTTCGGGAGGAAATTTCGCGCTCCACTCACGTTTGTCGGGGCCGACGATGTCGTACCCCTTGCTGAAGCCGCTCGTTTTGACCGCGGCAACCAGAAAGGGCGCGGACGGATCGGGAGCGAGACGCTTGCCGCCGACTCCCCAGAAGAGATCCCTGCCACCGTCTGGAGCTCGCCACAGCTGGGCCAGTTCCTCCGAGGTTGGCGGACGCGGGATTGTCGAACGGATTGCAGGAGAGCAGGCGGTCGCCAGCCCGACTGTGATGACGAGCATCCAGATAGATGTTGAGCTTTTGCCCCGGTGTGTAAGTTGACGCCACATCGACACGGTCATACTCCTCTTCATGCGTCGGTTCAGCCGACGACGAGGGTCCCGTGGTCGTTTTGTGCAAGGCACGCGCCAGAGCTCAGCAGGGACTGGACCTGGCTCAGCCTGAGGGAGTGGACGAGGTTGGGCGATCAGCGGAAATCGTGCGACTGGGGATCCGGGGCAGGTTCGGCACCAATGAGCGGAAGCACGCGATCGGCTTTGACGGATGTCACCCCTTCCTGAATCTGCAGCGTGCCCTCGACGAGCAGATATGGCTCGCCGACGATCGTGGTCCGCTGCTCGCTGAACAGATCGGGCTGCACGATGATGTTGGCGATGCCGGTTTCATCCTCGAGCGTGAGAAATACGAATCCCTTGGCCGTTCCAGGCCGCTGACGCGTGATCACTGCCCCGGCAACCCGCACGCGCCGCCCATGACGGGCCAGCGGCAGGTCACGCGCGCGGAGCACGCCACGCAGCGCCAGTTCCTGACGGCGCAGCGCCATGGGGTGCGGACCGATCGTCAAGCTCGTGCCCGCGTAATCAGCCATGACACGCTCGGAGGGGGTCATGGGGCGGAGGGGGGATGGAGTCGTGGTCCGTAGTTCGTAATTCGTGGTCCGTGGCTCGTCCCTCAAAACGCGGGACGCCCCTGAGGCTGTCGAAGGGGCGGAGTTCCCAGGCCGCGCATCATCCTCGGCGAACAGCTCGCCGGACGGACGGACGGCGCGCTCGATCTGCCACAACGCACTGCGGCGATCGTATCCGAGAGAATTCAACGCACCGATCTCCGCCAGCGTGGCAACCTCGTCGCGGCGCAAACCGCATTTTTTGATGAGATCTTCGATTGATTCATACCGTGGTCCGTGGTCCGTGGTTCGTGGTTCGACTGGAGCTGAATCGAGGGACATGGCCACGTCTGACGGTCGATCAGTCCACTCGTATGCGCAGACGTTGCAGAAAAACCCGGGCGTTTGAGTTGCTTCGATCATAGACCGATCGTCGCACCCGCATTTCGGACATCGTCCATCATCAGCCGCGAATGTTGGACTTCGAGTGATCAGTTCGGAAGCGTCCGACGAGCCACGAACCACGGACCACGAACCACGGCAAGCGACATTTTTACCGACTTCCTGTCTGAGTCCATTCACATACATCAGCCCCAGGCGCACGCGGCCATCGGGCTCGACACGGCACTCCCAATCGGACACCTGCACGTCGATCGGCGCGAAGCGCACGCCATGCCGCTGGGCGTCCTTGACCAGCGTGGCCGGATGGTAGAACCCCATCGGCTGGTTGTTGAGCATCGCGGTGTAGAACGCCGCGGGATAGTGGGCCTTCAGATACGCGCTCGCATACACGAGCAGCGCAAAGCTCGCGGCATGCGATTCCGGGAAACCATACAACGCGAATGACGTGATCGAACGGATGATCTCTTCCGCCGCCGCACCGGTAATGCCCTGCTTGGCCATGCCGGCGCGCAGCTTGCCCTCGATCTGCTGCATTCGTTTTTCCGAACGCTTGAAACCGAACGCGCGCCGCAGCTCCTCGGCTTCTCCGCCGGAAAATCCTGCCGCCACCATCGCCATTCGCAGGAGCTGTTCCTGAAACAATGGCACACCCAGCGTGCGCTCGAGAATCGGTTGCAGCGACGGATGCGGATACACCACCTGCTCGACGCCCTGCCGCCGCTTCAGATACGGATGGACCATCTGCCCGACGATCGGGCCAGGCCGGATGATGGCCACCTCCACGACGATGTCGTAGAAACAGCGCGGACGAAGCCGCGGCAACGTCGCCATCTGCGCGCGCGACTCGACCTGGAAGATGCCGACGGTATCCGCCTCCTGCAGCATGCGATACACGGCGGGGTCGTTGGGGGGGAGGTGAGCCAGGTCGATCGGTACCGTGGATCGTGGATCGTGGTTCGTGGTCCGTGATTCGGGGCTCGAAGACTCGCTCTCAGCAGCGGTCGCAGGCGCTCCAGGGGTGCTCGAATTCACCAGGTGCAGCGCATCCTGCAACACCGACATCATGCCGAGGCCCAGCAAATCCACTTTCACAATACCCATGTCGGCGCAATCGTCTTTGTCCCACTGGATGACGACGCGATCGGGCATGCTGGCGTTTTCGAGGGGGACGACTTCGTCGAGGCGTCCCTGGCACATCACCATCCCGCCGGAGTGCTGGCCGAGATGCCGCGGCAGATCCTGGATGCGCTGCCAGAGCTGTCCGAACAGTTGAATCGTGGGATCGTGATAATCGAGGCCGACCTCGCGCAGGTTGCGCTCCAGCGTTTCCTTTGGATCGACCCACTCGAAGTGATTCATCACCTTCGCGAGCCGATCGATCTGCGTGGCCTCGAGAGAAAGCGTTTTCCCGACCTCGCGCGCGGCGCTGCGGCCCCGGTAGGTGATGACGTTCGCCGTCATCGCCGCGCCATGTTTGCCGTACTTCTCGTATACGTGCTGGATGACGCGCTCGCGGCGATCGCCGCTCGGCAGATCGAGATCGATGTCCGGCCACTCGCCACGCTGTTCGGAGAGAAACCGCTCGAACAGCAGATCCATGCCGACCGGATCGACCGCCGTGATGCCCAGGCTGTAGCAGACGGCGCTATTGGCCGCCGACCCGCGCCCCTGCACGAGGATGTCCTCCTGCCGGCAGAAGTTGATGATGTCCCAGACGATCAGGAAATAGCCGGCCAGATCGAGCTTCTCGATCAGCGCCAGCTCACGCTCGACCTGACGCCGGGCGCGATCGTGATACGGCCGATACCGTTCGCGCGCGCCCGCCTGCGTGATCTTCCGGAGGAACGAGGACATCGTCTCGCCAGGCGGCACGGGATACTCCGGAAAGCGATAGCCCAGATCGGACATCGTGTATTCGAGCCGATCGGCCAGCTCGCGTGCGCCGGCTATCGCGGCCGGCATGTCGCTGAACAAGCGCACCATCGCATCCGGCGGCTTGAGGTAGCGCTCGGCATTCCAGCTCAATCGCCGGCCGGCACGCTCCAGCGTGGTCTTGTGGCGGATGCACGTCAGCACGTCGTACAGCGGCCGATCGATCGGCTCCGCGAATCGCACGCCGTTGGTCGCAACCGTCGTCAGGTGGAAGGCTGACGCCAGATCGACGAGCGCGTGATTGTCCGCTTCCTCGTCACGCAACAGGTGACGCTGCAGCTCGACCGCCACGTTGCCGGAACCGAAAATGCCGACGAGCCGATCGATGAGGCCGCCGACGCCGAACCGCGGCCCGTCAATCGCGGCGCGCCCGACGAGCGCGAACAATCCGGAGACCTGGCCATCGAGATCCTCCAGCGTCAGCGCGCCCTCCCCTTTTGGCGACCGCAGCTTCATGGTCGTGACCAGGCGGCACAGGTTGCGATAGCCCTCGCGCGATGCGACGAGCACGGGCAGACGGAAAATGCGGGAAGCGCCTGCCTCCCGCGTGGCGACAGTCATCTCGGCGCCGACGATCGCCTTCAGACCCGCTTTCTGTGCAGCCAGGTGAAACCGTGGAATGCCATACACGCCATCACGATCGAGCAGCGCCAGCGCCGGATAGCCGAGCTGCGCCGCACGCTCGACGAGCGCTTCGGGCAAGGAGGCACCGTCGAGGAAGGAGAACGCGGAGGCAGTGTGCAGCTCGATGTACATAGGCAACGGGACTGAGCAGACGGAGGAAACGGACCAAGCTTCAACTCGGAGAAACGGAGAAACGGGGAGCTTCATTTTTTAAAAATAAAAATTGGCTCTGTTTCTCCGTTTCTCCGAGCTGAAGCTTGGTCCGTTTCCTCCGTCCCCTCCGTCCTTCTCTAATCGAGGAGCCCTTCGATAAACCACTTTCCGTTCTCTCGTTCCCGGAAAATCCGGCAGGTTGCGCCGTCGGTGAACGATACGTCCCATTCGTCACGATCCCAGTGCCGTGTCGCGCCGGCCCACCATTCGCCTGACGACCGCCACGGTCCCGCCGCCTGGACCACCTCACCGCCGGGCATGCCACGGCGATCGATGGCCACCTGCACCGGGCGGCCGCGCGTGACGACGACACGAACGGCGACGGGGGGCCGGAAACGGCGCAAACAAAGGGGCGTGCGCGATCCCTGTAGTGCGAGACTGACGGATCCGGCGTGCGCGCGACCGGCGTGGACGGGGATCTCGGCCGGCGCGAACCGCTCGAGCACGAACGCATCAGGCCTGTACGAATCGAGCAGCACCGGCATTCCGCACCGGAATTCGCCGACCAGGGCCGCCAGTCGCGCCGTCAGCGTGGCGATCGTTTCGGCCGACGGCAGCGCGCGTTCGAGCAACGAATACTGGAGCACGCGCCCGGGCGCCGGATCGACCTCGATCGCGACGATGTCGATGGCGGCGCCCGGGGGATGCGATTCGAGATCGAGGAGCAGCAGCGTGCGCAGGACCCGCGCATCGCGCATCGCAACCGGCAACTGCAGCATCCGCGAATGGGTCGAGCGATCGACCAGGCGGAGGTCGAGCCTGATCGCGGCAGCGCCGCGATCGGCGCGCTCGAGCGCAAGCGACAGCGAATCCAGCAGCCGGGCGAGCACGAACGACAGCGGCTCGAGGCTGTCGATCGGCCATTCCAGCTCCAGCCGCTCGCGGTACCTCGGCACCTCCGGATCGGGGATGAGCGGACGCGGATCGATCCCTCGCGCCAGCCGTTGCAACGCCACGCCCGCCTTCCCCAATCGCGCCGACAGATCCGCGGCCGGCAGCGCGGCAAACTCCCCGAGTGTTTTCAATCCCCAACGCTGGAGCACGTCGAAGACCTCTTCACAGGCAGACCAGGACGGCCATCCGGGAGCGTCGGTCACCGGTGTGATCGTGGATGCGTTCGGCCGGAGCACGACGACGCCGTGGATCGTCACCATCAACTGCCGCAACACGTGGAGGGGCAGATCGGCCAATGCCCCGTCGATCTGGCCGGTGATGACGGTGAGCGCCGAGCCGCCGAACGAGGCCAGTAACGCGGATATTTGTGTCGGCGCCACTGCGACCACGATCGCGGATGAATTCACGGGACGCGAATCTTCGCGGATCTCTTTTTTATCAATGGGACGCTGATTTTCGCGGATCGTTTTCTGGGAAGGATCTGCGGAAATTCGCGTCCCGTGACCTTCCGTACGATCCACAGCGATCCGCGTCCTGTCTGTAACCGCGGCGTGGAGCACCAGATTCGCGTGCTCGACAGGGTGCGGCTCGATACGGATCCCGTAGCGCGACGTGAACCGCGGCCGGGTGCGCACGTGAATCCCCTCATCGCAATCAGCGCTTCGCGGAGCACCGCATTTATCAGCGGCGGCGCGCGCGAGCTCGGCGCCGATCGTGGCCGGATCCCCGAGCAGCCGGCCGAGCCCGCTGACATCGAACACGACACACGCCGCACCATAGCGCTGGATTCGCGGGGAGAAATCGCGCGCGATGTCCATCAGCGCTTCCGGCGTGCGCGTCGATCGCAGGCAGGCGAACAGAAGCTGTCCCGACACCTCCGCGGCGGGCGCGGTACCGCGCGTCACAGGACCGGAATCCGGCAGCAGCCGCTGCACCGATTCCAACACGTCGCTGGCGGAAACATCCGGAATGGACGGCGCGAGATCATCGTAGGACGGGATGCGCATGGTTAACGGCCTCCTACGACGCGGGCTTTCGGATCGACGCCGGCGACGAAACGCGCGCGGTGCGAGCTGCCTGTCCACTGCACGCGCGGCTCGCGGACCGGCGACTCGAGCGTCAGCGTCACGCCGCCGGGGCTGCGGGCGATGCGATCGGATCCGACGATCAGCGCCACCGTCTGGCTGCCTTCGACGATCTTCGCGATGCGAAGCCAGGTGGTGAACGGGAACGCGCGCAGCGCGGGAGCCGGTACGTCGGCGAGATCGAACGCCACGATGCCGAAGTTGCCCGCCTGCAGCACGAGGGTTGTCGCTTTCAGCGCCCGCGCGGCGTCACCGGTGTCGCGAATCCAGAGGACGCGAGAAAGATCCAGCCCCGCCGCACCTGCTGACACCGGATCGAATCGATCGGTGGTGTCGACGAGCGCTACGAGCTCGCCGCGCGCGGCCGCTGCCGCGAGCGCCTGGCACAGCACGGCCGTTCGTCCTGACGATCGAGGACCAACGATCTCAGAAAGCTGTCCACGCGCGAACCCGCCGCCCAGTGCGGCATCCACCACCGGCAGACCCGTGGAGGCGCGATCGTCGGGAGACCGCGGGATCGACGTGTCGGTCAACGTGACGTCGAGTTTTCGGGCCCGGAGCAGTGATTCGAGGTGAGCGCGCGCCATGATTTTCGCTTTTTGTTCGCCTGCAGCATCGTGAGTATAGTGCTCGCGCAGAACCGGATCAAGCGCTCTTCGGTCCCCACCTCGTCCCATCCGTGTAAGTGGCAGAAGGATTGGTTGTTAAGATAGATGCCCTCGTGACCACGCCGCTCGAAGCCAATGCCCCGCCGGCTCCCGATCCCGGGCCGGCCGCTACCACCCTCCGCTCCCCCACCCTTCAGCGTGCGTTGGCGGCCTTCACCTATCGCGACTTTCGCGTGCTCTGGTTCGGTGCGTTTTCGTCGACGGTCGGCACCTGGATGCAGAAAGTCGCCCAGAGCTGGCTTGTCCTCGAGTTGACCGGATCGACGTTCTATCTCGGCCTCGATGATTTTCTCGGGCAGCTGCCGATTCTGCTCTTCACGGTGGTCGGCGGCGTCATTGCCGATCGGCACGATCGCCGGCGCCTGCTGCTCGGATCGCAGTACGTGCAGATGACCACGGCCTTCACGCTCGCCGCGCTCGTCTACTGGAACCTCGTCAGCATCTGGCACATCCTCACGCTGTCGTGCATCGCCGGGCTCGCGCAGGCGTTCGGTGGTCCGGCGTATCAGTCGCTGATCCCGTCACTCGTCAACAAGAAAGATCTGCCGAACGCCATCGCGCTCAATTCGATCCAGTTCAATCTCGCGCGGGTGTTCGGGCCGCTCCTCGCCGGCGTCGCGATGGTCTCGTTCGGGGCCGCGGTGTGCTTCGGTCTCAACGGCCTGTCCTTCCTCATCGTCATCGTCGCGATCATGTCGCTCATGGTGAAGCACATCCCGCAGGTCGAGCGAAAGCCGTTACTGCAGGAAATGAAAGGCGGGTTCACGTACGCGCGCAACGAGCCGGCGATCGTGGCGCTGACCGTGCTCGCGTTCATGACAACGTTCCTGGGTCTGCCGCTGCTGACGTTCCTGCCGGTCTTCGCCCGCAACGTCTTCAAGGGCGACATCGGCCTCTACAGCGAGATGATGGCATTTCAGGGCATCGGCGCCGTCGTCGGCGCGCTCGTCGTGGCCTGGCTGGGACGCTTCAAGCACATGGGGCTGACGCTCCTGACGGTGCAGGTCGCGTTCGGAGGCTTGATCGCGGCCTTCGCGCTGTCGCGCGTATTCTGGGTGAGCTGCGTGCTGCTGTTCTTCAGCGGCGCGGCGTTGATTGTCGTCTTCTCGATGACCGCGTCACTCGTCCAGTTGATCGTTCCCGACCATCTCCGCGGCCGTGTCGTCAGTATTTACATGGTGGCGTTCCGAGGCGGCGCCCCCCTCGGCAGCCTGGCCGCCGGTTATGCCGCCAGCCTCGCATCGGCGCCCACCGTCCTGGCGATCAATGGGGCGCTGGTGTCGATGGTGGCCATTTATTTTCTGACGAGAAGTCAGGGGATCAGAGACTTATAAAATCCGTGGTTCGTGGTTCGTGGTTCGTGGCTCAGAGAACCACGAGCGGCGGCCCAGCTCTTCGAGCCACGAGCCACGAGCGACGAGCTACGGACCACGGATCACGGCTGACGGGCATAAAGCTCGTAGCTCGAGCGTCGCTGGATCGTCCAAAAAATGGTAGCCTTTACGGGCGGGAGGGCATCATGTTGAAGACGGTTGTTGTCGGATCCGTGAGCGTCCTGCTGGGCATCACATCCCAGCCGTCAGCGCGCGAACAGGTTACAGCCACCGTTGCCGTACCGTCACAACCAGCAGCGCCGGCTTCAACACCCACAGACGTACAACAGCTTCCGCAGGTCAGCGAGTCCATCGTTGAGACTATTCGCGCAGGCAAACGCGTTCAAGAGACATCAGCCAAGGCTCACACCGCCGCGATAACCGATGCCGTTGCGGCCGACTCGGCACAGACCAACGCACTCAAAGCCCTGAAACTGCAAACCCCGGCCAGTTTCGCGATCTCAGGTATACATTCCAGGACTCCCGACTGCACGTTCG
>Ga0075430_100003662_pt1 | contig 12904 bp, 10 predicted proteins | sample RhiMetdeltSRZDD4_FD_75294 | JGI IMG/M metagenome (GOLD analysis project Ga0075430, IMG submission 75294) | Populus rhizosphere microbial communities from Tennessee, USA - Rhizosphere MetaG P. deltoides SRZDD4 | ecosystem: Host-associated > Plants > Roots > Rhizosphere > Soil | place: USA... | reverse complement strand
GCGAGCGTCAGGACGTACTCGATCGGGCGCGGCTGGTAGCTCTCCACCCAGGTGAAGGTGAACGCCTGCTTGTACGAGAGCGGCGGCACGATCAGCAGGTACCGCTCCAGCCACATCCCGACGTTGACCGAGACGCCGAGCAGCGCCATCACGAGGGGGGCGCGGCGGACCGACCTGAACAGCCAGAGCGGGAACGGGATCGCGAACGCCGTCACGACGAAGATTGCCGCGACCAGGCTGTTCGGCCAGGTCAGCAGCCGCAGCTCCCAGACGCGGACCTCGACCGGCTCGCGGGCGAAGAGGCCGAAGTAGAAGTCGCAGAGCCAGAAGAAGAGCCAGCCGAGCGCGACGGCGATCTGGAGGCGGCCCATCGCGTCGAAGTGCTCGCGGGTGACGTAGGTCTCCAGGCGCAGGGCTCGACGCAGGAGCGCCATCACCACCACCATCGCGCCGACGCCGGAGTGGACCGCCCCGATCACGAAGTACGGCCCGAAGATCGTGGAGTGCCAGCCGGGCAGGATCGCCATCGAGAAGTCCCAGGAGACCGTCGAGTGGACCGAGACGAAGACCGGCAGGATCAGCGCCGCGATCAGCGGGCCGGCCAGTCGCTGGAGCTTCCACTGGCGGGTCGTGCCACGGAACCCGAGGGCGAGGGCGCCGTAGAACCGGCGTCGGCCGCCCTGCGACCGGTCCCGGATCACGGCGAGGTCCGGCAGCAGCGCCACGTAGACGAAGAGGACGGTGCCGGTCAGGTAGGTCAGGATCGCGGTCACGTCCCAGATCAGCGCCGAGCGGACGCTGGGCCAGAGATTGCGCGAGAAGTCGTACGGGAAGAACCAGTAGACCGAGCGCCACATCCGGCCCGAGTGGATGATCGGGAAGATCGCCGCCGCCATCAGCGAGAAGACGGTCAGCACCTCGGCGGCGCGGGTGATCGGGCGGCGCCACTCGGCGTGGGTCAGCCTGAGCACGGCCGAGATCATCACACCGGCGTGGCTGATGCCGACCCAGAAGACGAAGTTCGTGATCAGGATCGCCCACATCTGGGTGTTGGTGTAGCCGAGCAGCCCCAGGCCGTAGACGAGCATCAGCACGACGCAGATGCCGCCCGCGCCGGCCCCGAGCCCGAGCAGGCCGGCGGCGATCCAGAACCAGCCGGGCGTCCGCTGGGAGAACGCGAGCAGATCCTGGTCGATCTGCCGGGGGGTGAGGACAGGAGTCTCTTGCATCGCGCGGCCCCTAGCTCGGCTTCCCGACGACGGCCACCCGCGCCCGGGCCAGCGGCTCCTCGACCGTCAACAGGTCGACGGCGCGCCCCTCCCAGAGCGGGAGCGGCGGCAGCAGGCGCAGCACCAGCAGCCCCAGGCACAGGACGGCCGCCGGCAGCCCGACCACGATCAGCAGATCCAGCAGACCGGGCAGCGGGAAGGCCGGCAAGGGCGGCAGGGGTGCCTCGTGGGGGAGGACCGGCCCCGCGACGCTCCAGGCCGCCCCGAAGATTCGCACCCGGTCCGCCAGCAGCCCGACCAGCGTCAGCGCCGCCACCACGACCGGCCCGCGCACGCTGTTGCGGATCGGGTTCCAGATCAGCAGCACGGTCGGCAGCAGGAAGCAGAGCCCGAACGCGGCCAGGAACGGCACCAGCCCCGGCCCGAACATCAGCAGGCCGAGCAGCCATTGCTCGTGGGGCATCCGGCCGTACCAGAGCGTCACGAATTCCGACCAGACGAACCAGAACCAGATCAGCGCCAGGACCAGGAGGATGATGCCGCAGGCGTGGAAGGCGCTCGCCTCGACGCGCTCCGGGCCGGCCGTGCGACGTAGCAGACCCAATGCCAGCACCGTCGCCGCGACGCCGCCCTGAACCCCGGAAAGGGCGTGGTACGGTGGGATCACCGCGCTGTTCCAGTGGGGCACCAGGCTGAGCGCCAGGTCGCTCACCACTAGCAGGTGCACCAGCGTGTAGAGCATCAGGTAGCAGGCGCCGAGCAGCGTCAGGCCGTAGCTGAGGACGCGCCATTGCCGGATGGTGCCGCGCCAGCCGAGGGCGCGGAGTCGGGTCAGGCCGCCGGCGCCGGCATCGCGGGCGGCGGCGAAGTCCGGCAGCGCGGCGACGTGCAGCAGGAGCATGCCCAGCACGGCCAGGAGCGTGACGGCGATGGTGTCCCAGAGCAGCGGTGCGCCCGGCCAGTCCTGCCAGATGCTCGGGCGATGGTGCCAGTCCGGAAGCTGAAAGAGGAGCAGGATGCAGAGGGGGGCCGTGACCAGGCCGGCCACCGCGCCAAGCTCGGCGAGGCGGCGCAGCGGGACGCTCCAGTAGCCACGCGTCAGCCGGGTCGCCAGGGCGAGGATCGGCGCGGCCTGTGCCGTGGACAAGATGAAGGAGAGCGTCGCGGCGAGGTAGGCCCACCTGGCGCGCGGCTCGGGGCCATCGGCCGCCAGCAGCGACAGCGCGACAATGCTCCCCATCGCCAGCAGCCCGAGTACGAGCACGGCGAGCCAGTACCCCGGGCAGCCGGGCGGCGCCCAACCATGCATCGACGGATCCGGAGCAGACTCGGCGGCCGGTGATTGCTGCGTGGGAGACCGGACTGGCGGCGCGGCAGTCGGGACAATCATGGGGTCTCACCGGGCTCGGCGGCGTGCGACGGGTCGACCTTCTTGAGGTAGACCACGGCCGGCTCGGTGCCGAGGTGGTCCAGCAGGCGGTACTGGCGCGGGTCGGCGGCGAGGCGATTGATCCTGCTTGCCGGGTCTTTCCAGTTACCGAAGATCAGCGTGTTCGTGGGGCAGGCCTGGGCGCAGGCCGGCTGCAGCTCGCCGTCGCGGACGGTCCGGCCCTCGCGGTTCGCCATTCGGCGGGTCCGGTTGATCCGCTGGATGCAGAACGTGCACTTCTCGATGATGCCCTTCGAGCGGACCGTCACGTCCGGGTTCAACTGCGACGTGAGCGGCTGGGGCCAGCCGGGCTCCGACCAGTTGAAGAAGCGCACGCTGTACGGGCAGTTGTTGCCGCAGTAGCGCGTGCCGACGCAGCGGTTGTAGACCTGGACGTTCAGGCCGTCCGGACTGTGCTGGGTGGCGTAGACCGGGCAGACCGCCTCGCAGGGGGCGTTGGCGCAGTGCTGGCAGAGGACCGGGATGAAGCGCGCCTTGACGTCCGGGAACTCACCCTCCCAGTACCGCTCGATCCTGATCCACTCGTTCGCGCGGCGATCCAGGAACGCCTGCTCGTCGTTGATCGGGATGTTGTTCTCGGCCTGGCACGCCACGACGCAGGCCTGGCAGCCCGTGCAACGGTCCAGGTCCACCACCAGGCCCCAGGAGTACTCGCCCTCTGCGCTCATGATTCGCCCGTCACTTTCAGCACCTCGGCGTCCGGGATCTGGTAGGCCGGGACGGTCCCTTCCAGCTTCGGCAGGCGCGCCCGACGCCCGAGAGGCAGGAGCCGTGCCCGGGTCGCGGCGTAGGCGAGGGCGCCCGTCGCTTCGTCAACCAGCGGCGCCAGGAGGTCGAGCGGGTTGGCCCCGCGCCCCGTTGCCCAGCGGCCGTACCCGGCGTGTCCCTGGCCGAGCGGGATGCCCAGCACGTCCGGCGGGGCGGCCGGGCTGACGTAGACCGGAAGCTCGATGCGGCCAGCCGTCGTCTCGATGGCGACGAGGTCGCCCTCCCCGACGCCCAGCTCGGCGGCGGTGCGCGGGTTCAGCTCGACCCAGCTTCGCCAGGTGACCGAGGTCAGCGGATCGGGGGCGGCCTGGAGCCAGGGGAGGTGGGCGGCGTGGCCATCGCCGAGCGTGTTGTGCGGGAAAGGGATCAGGTGGAACGGGTACGCAGAGCCCTCACCCCCAGCCCCTCTCCCTGTGCGCGGGAGAGGGGAGCCAGCACGGGATTCGCCGGTGGTCTCGCCCTCTCCCACGCTAGTGAGAGGGGGCTGGGGGGTGAGGGCCGGTCCCGGGGTTTCGTCCCACCAGCCGCCGCGCTGGAGCAGCGTCGTCCAGAACCGCTCGAAGTCGGCGCCGTCGCCGGAGCCGCCCTGCCGACGGTGCAGATCGCGGGCCGCCTCGCGGACGAGGTCGCGCGAGGACGTCCAGGGCAGCGCAGCTCCCAGCCGCCCGGCGAGCGTGAGCAGCGTGTCCCCGAAGCTCCGGGTGTCGAACTGCGGCGAGACGACCGGCTGCTGGACGGTCAGGGCGGCGTGGCCGGGCGCCGGGCTCGGCACGGTCATGCCCCAGTCTTCGAGGGGGAGGTGCGAGGGCAGGATCAAGTCGGCCAGGGCGGTCGTGTCGTCGAGGAAGCTGGAGAAGCTGGCGATGAAGGGTGCTGCCAGCAGAGCGTCGCGCAGGCCGACGGTGGCAGGCAGCCCGTGGACGGGATCGGCGTCGTGGACGAGCACGGTATCCGTTCGGCCCACCTGGATATCGGTGACGAGCGACTGCCACGCCGCCAGAGGGCTGGGGATGTCCGCTTCGGGGAGGGTGTCGACGGGTGGCGGCGGGTTCAGGAGCACGCCACCCGGCCGCCCGACGTTCCCGACGAGCAGGTTGAGTGCGTAGACATCCGAGAGGATCTCGGTGCCGTTCGTCTGGGCACCGGCCGACCCGCCGCCGATGGCCAGGGATGGCTGGCTGCTGGCGAAGTCGCGGGCGAGCTGCACGATCCGCTCGGCTGAGACCCCGATCTCTGTCGCGACGAGGTCCGGCCGGGAGGCCCCGAGGGCACCGGGACCGCCGAACGCGCCGACCGCCTCGCCCTCGCCTGATCCCGCCAGCGGCGCGAGTCCCTCGGTCACGATCACCTGGGCCAGCGCTCGCGCCAGGAGCCCCTCGCTGCCGGGCCGGACGGGGAGCCAGCGGTCGGCGCTGGCCGCGGTGGTGGAGAAGCGCGGCTCGACCTGAACGAAGTAGCCGCGCGGCCGGTCCGTGCTGGCGCGTGGCGCGAAGCCGGACAGGTCGTACTGGCCCTGGCGGAAGACGCCGTAGCCGACGCCGTACTGGACGGGCGAGAGCCAGGTGGAGAGGAAGTCGGCGCCGAACGAAAGGACGAAGCGGGCGTTCCCGATGTCGAACGCCGGCAGGCGATCCGTCCCGAAGACGCGTCGGATCGCCGCGTGGAGCGGCGCCTGGGAGAGCGGGTCGAGGACGAGCCGGCGGGCGCCGGTCGCCTCGGCGAAGCGCCGGACCAGGAGCCCCTGGTGTGCCGTTAGCGGGCGCGTCAGCAGCGCGACGGCGTCGCTCCGCCCGGCCTCCCGGAAGTCGCGGAGCCGCGTCGCCAGGCGCTCCAGCGCATCGTCCCAGGAGATCGGCAGGTAGGCGCCCGAGCCGCGCGGCCCCGTGCGGAGCAGCGGCCCCTGGATCCGGTCCGGGTGGTACTGCTCCTGGACCAGCGCCTGCCCGCGAGCGCAGAGCTTGCCCTGGTTGACGGGATGGCCGGGCGTGCCCTCGACCTTCTTGGCGCGCCCTTCGACCACCCGCACGATCGCGCCGCAGCCGGCGGCGCACCCTCGGCAGGCGGTCGCGTACCAGTCCTCGTAAGCGGAGAGGACGTCTTCGGCCAGCAGCGCGCGGCTCTGGGCGACCGTCTCCTGGTGGGGCGGCTTGCAGCCGGTAAACGCCACCGCTCCCAGCGTCGTGGTCGTGACGACGCGGAGGAAGTGGCGCCGGGTGACGGGCGGGAGGGGGCTAGCGCCGTTAGTCGGAAACATACGGTCAGTAGTGGCAGGCGCCGCACTGGTCCGGCGCGGAGAGCTCGCGGTGGCAGTCCACGCAGTCGCCCATCTTGAGCGAGCGCGTCTGGACCACCTGGCCCATCTGCTCGACGGCGCCGTGGCAGTCGGCGCAGGCGACGCCGGCCTGGACGTGGGCGGCGTGCGGGAAGCGGGAGTGGTCCGGCAGGCGGTGGACGCGCGCCCAGTCGATCGGGTGCTGGCCGATCCAGGCCTGACGCAGCTTCTCGATCTCGTCGGCGCGCTCGCCCCGGCTCACGACGACGTGGCAGCCGATGCACTGCTCCACGTCCGGGTAGCCGGCCGTCACCCCGGTCGCGGCGGTACGGTGGCAGAAGGCGCAGTCAAGCCCGGCCTGCTCGACGTGGACGCGATGGTCGAAGTAGATCGGCTGCTGGGGAGTCGACGGATAGTGCTGGATCGCGAGGTAGCGGGGCGCGGCGACGACCAGCACGAAGATAGCGCCGGCCAGCCCGAGCGCCGGTAGGAGGACCAGCGCCAGCCTGAGCGGAAGTAGCGGCATCTCAGATCAGGAGCTGGGGGTAGACGCCCTGGAGCACGTCGACCGCGCCGACGACGGCCCGTCCCAGCCCGACGAGCATGGCGATGATGGCGACGGTCGTCGCCCCGTCCAGGAGCCAGCGCACGGCCGGGGCGTTGGCGTGGCGGCGCCGCTCGTGCGTCTGGCGAGCGTCGAGGGGCGCGCCGGCGGAGGCCGGCAGCACGACGTGCCCCAGCAGGAAGGCGAACGCGGCGGTCAGGGCCAGCCCGGCGGCGGCCGTCAGGTCGACGAGCAGTCCGGCCAGGCGATCCGACGATCCAGGATCGAGGAGGAGCGGGTCCATGACGCCCGCCGCGCATGCACGTTCCGTACCTGCGTCAGGGTGGTGTGTTTGGCAGGCTGTAGAGGTACGCCGTCAGGTCGCGGGCCTCCCGCTCGTCCAGGCCGACGTTCGGCATCGCGGTGCCGGGCTTGACGGCCGATGGGTCCAGCAGCCAGCGCGTCATCGTCTCGGCCGACATCGGGATCGTCTCGCCGGCCAGGGTGGGTCGGAGCACGACGTTGGTCAGGATCGGGCCGGCCAGGCCGCTAGCCCCATCGACGCCGGTCAGGGTGTGGCAGCCGCCGCAGCCGGTCGCCAGGAAGGCTTGCCGGCCGGCTGCAGGGTCGCCGGGCAGGCCCGGGACGGGCGTCAGGCGGACGGACGGGCCACCGGCCGTCGGGACGCGCGGAGTCGGCTCCGGCGGCTTCGGGGCCAGGCCCGCCGAGGAGCAGCCACCGGCCGCCAGGGCCACGACCAACCCGGCGCCCACCATCATGCCTGCCATCGTCCGCTTCACGGGATGGCGCTCGGGCAAGACGCGCGCCAACGGGGGCTGGTGCAGCATGTCCTCGGGGATTGCAGCGCGGTGTCGAGCGCCGGGAGCGCGGCACGACCGGGGCGGCCGGGACGGCCGCGCTCCCACGCAGGCCCGAGCGGTGCATTCGGTTAGAGGGAGAGGCGCCGACTCGCCGCCCAGAGCCGGCTCACGCTGGCGCGCCCCCCAGGGTTGCCTCAGAGGCGGCGACGCAGGGCGGTGCGGGCGGCGTGGAAGCCGCACATCCCGTGGACCCCGCCGCCGGGCGGCGTCGAGGAGGAGCAGATGAAGATGTCCGGGGCGGACGTCGCGTAGGGCACGGGACGGAGGGCCGGGCGGAAGAACAACTGGCGCAGCGTCGCCTCGCCGCCGTTGATGTCGCCGCCGACCAGGTTCGGGTTGTGGCGCTCGAAGTCGGCCGGCCCCATGACGTGCCGGCCGATGATCCGATCGCGGAAGCCGGGCGCGAACCGCTCGACCTGCGCCTCGATGCGCGCCGTCATGTCGACCGTGCTGCCGTTCGGGAGGTGGGTGTAGGCCCAGGCGATGTGCTTGCCTTCCGGCGCCCGCGACGGGTCGAAGCGGGTCGGCTGGGAGAGCAGGACCAGCGGGCGCTCGGCCGGACGGCCCTCCCACTCGGCCGCGCGCGCCGCCTCCATCTCCTCGATCGTGCCGCCCAGGTGGACCGTCCCAGCCCGCGCGGCGTCCGGCGAGCGCCAGGGGATCGGGCCGTCCAGCGCCCAGTCGACCTTGAAGGTGCCGAGGCCGTACTGGAACGCATCCAGCTCTTTGCGGTACTCCGCCGTCAGGTGCGGGCCGGCGACGCGGAGGACCTGGCGCGGCGTCAGGTCCAGCAGGACCGCGCGGTGGGGCGGCAGGTCGTCGACCGACTCGACGGGGGCGTCGGTCTCGATCTCGCCGCCGAGCGAGCGGAGGTAAGAGACCAGCGCGTCCGTGATCCGCCGGGCGCCGCCTCTGGGCATCGGCCAGCCGACGGCGTGGCCGGTGATCCCCAGGACCAGCCCGAACGCGGCGCTCGGTGGGTGGGTGAGGGGGAGCGTGGCGTGGGCCGACAGGCCGGTGAACAGCGCGCGCGCTCGGGCCTCGCGGAACGCCAGCCGCGCCATGACCGCGTTCGGCAGCACGGCGAGCATCCCAAACCGCGCCAGCATTAGCGGGTTCCTCGGGGGGCGGAGCGGCGCGAGGAGATCTGGCGCGAGCCGTTCGAAGCGCGAGACGAACGGATCCATCAATCGTCGCCAGGCCGCGCCGTCGCGGCCCAGGCCGGCGGCCGTCGCGGCGGTGGAGCGATGGAGCAGGGCCGCCGAGCCGTCGTCGAACGGATGGGCCAGGGGGATCGGCGGGTGGACCCACTCGAGACCGTGATCGGCCAGTGGCAGCCGCTTGAACAGCGGCGAGGCGAGCCCGAGGGGGTGGATCGCCGAGCAGACGTCGTGGACGAAGCCGGGCAGCGTCAGCTCCGCCGAGCGAACGCCGCCGCCGGGCGTGCTGTTCGCCTCGCGGACCAGCACCGAGCGGCCGGCCTTCGCCAGCACGATCGCCGCCGCCAGGCCGTTCGGGCCGGCCCCGACGACGACGGCGTCGTACGACGCGCGACTCACGATGTCGCCGCGCGCTCCCCCTCTCCCGCTTGCGGGGGAGGGGGTTGGGGGGTGGGGACCTCTCGTCGTCGGCGCAGCCACTCGTAGAGGTAGGCCGTCGTCAGGCTGAACGAGAGCGCAGCCGTCGCGTGCAGGATCGTCTCGCGGACGTCGCGCCGGGCCGGGTGGCGCTCGGTGCCGGTCTGGGTGGCGGCGCCCCAGGGCGAGAACGCCAGGGCGTAGATCAGGCCGGCCAGCATCGAGCCACCTACCAGCGGCGGTGTCGGGCGCCACGCCTGCGCCAGGGCGTAGAGGGTGCCCCACTGGGCAGCATACCCGAAGTGGAAGAGCGTCGCGAGGAGCCACTCCGTCGGCGAGGAGGGCGTGGCGCCGGTGAACCGCTGGGCCACCCGGCGCACGAAGCGCGGGCCGATGTCCGCCCGCTCGCGGGGTACGTCAAAGAAGGCGGCCTCGACCTGGGTCAGCACCACCTGCGGGATGCCGGCGATCAGGCCGACGGCCACGCCCCGAGTTGTGACTGACGCGAGACTGGTCATGGTGCACGCCGGGGGTGCACCCGGCGTGCCACCGACTCATCCACCATCTCCGGCATCTGCGCCGATCGCGCTCAGGATGACGCGGACTCCACCGAGAGCCCGTGCTTGAGGGCGAAGGCGGTCGCGTCGGCCCGGCCTCTGGCTCTGATCTTCTCGTAGACGTGGGTGATGTGGCGCTCGACCGTCCGAACGCTCAGCACCAGCGCCTCGGCGACCTCCTGGGTGGTCCGGCCGGCGGCGATCAGGCGGAGCACCTCGACCTCGCGCGGGCTGAGCGCGGCCGGCGCCGACGCGGGCCTCGTCGACGTCGGCGCAGACGATGGGAGCGCGGCCGGCCGAGCACCTGAGTCGGGCGGCCCTGACGCGGGCGGCGCCTCCACCTTCAACGATTCGGCGACGGCCTCGTCGAGCGACATCGCCAGGCCCTCGCTCCACGCGGCCTCGAAGACGGCCTCCGGCAGCGTCGCGCGCACCTGGTCGAGCATCGTCTTCAGGGGGCGGACTACAAGCGGAATCGGCGGGATGTTGGTCGCTTCGCCGAGCGCCTGGACCGCCCCGGCCAGCCGGACCGCCTGCTCCGGCCGGGTGAATGCTGCCAGGATGGCGGCGGCTGCCAGCGGGTTCTGGATCGTGTACCCGGAGCGGAGCTCGTGGAGCATCACGACGGCTTCACGACTGAGTGCATACGCCGAGGCGTAGTCCCGCTGGTGGTAGCGTGCCAGGGCCAGGAGGAACAGGCAGATGCCGACTCCCTCCCGGTAGCCGATCCGCCGCCGGATCGCGAGCGCCTCTTCGAGCCAGGCGGCGGCCGTCGGAAAGTCGCTCGTGATGTGGGCCGCCAGGCCGAGCAGGTGGTGTGGCCAGGCGAGCAGCCACTCGTCGCCGAGGTCACGCGCGACCTGGAGGCTCTGTTCGGCGAACGCGCGGGCGGTGGCGGCATCGTCGGCGAAGTACGCATCGCGTCCGAGCAGGTGGAGGATCCAGCCCTCGGCCCAGCGATCGTCGAGGTCGCGCGCGAGGTCGAGCGCCGGTCGGAGGCAGGCCTGCGCGGTCTGCGTGTCGTAGGAGATGTGGGTGAGCCAGCCGAGCCCGTAGAGCGCCTTGAGCCGCGCGGCGGGATGTGGCGACGGGCCGGCCAGCGCCCGGTCTAGCCAGCGGTGCCCCTCCGAGATGTAGGTGCGCGACACCCAGAACCAGGAGAGCGCCCCGCTCAGGCGCAAGGCGGCATCGCTCTGCTGGCCATCGGTCAGGCTCCACTCCAGGGCCGCGCGCAGGTTGGCGTGCTCGTCGTCCAGGCGGTCGAGCCAGGCGCGCTGTTCCGGTCCACGGAGCCGCGGCACGGCGTCCTCGGCGAGGGCCAGGAAGTAGCCGGCGTGCCAGCGGCGGAGGGCGTACAACTCGCCGGCGGCCTGGAGCTGCTCCAGGCCGTACTCGCGGACCGTCTCCAGCATCGTGAGGCGCGGCACCCCGGCCGCCATGGGCATGCGCCATACGAGGTTCTTGGAGGTCAACGACTCGACGCCGTCCAGCACCTCCTCGGCCGCGAGCGCCCAGCGACGGTCGCCGACGTCGGCCTCGGCGGCGGCCTCGGCGGTCTCCAGGGTCCAGCCGCCGACGAAGATCGCCAGGCGGCGGAACAGCGCCTGCTCGTTCGGGGTGAGCAGATCGTAGCTCCAGGCGATGGCGTCTCGCAGCGTCCGCTGACGGGCCGGCAGGTCTCTCGCGCCGCCCGTCAGCAGCGGCAGGCGTCGTTCGAGGCGCGCCAGCATCGCCTGGGGGCTGAGCAGCCGGACGCGGGCGGCGGCCAACTCGATCGCCAGCGGCAGGCCGTCCAGCCGACGACAGATCTCGGCGACGGCCGGCGCGTCCTCGGCCGTGATGACGAAGTCGTCGCGGATCTCCGCCGCCCGCTCGACGAACAGCGCGGCGGCCGGATACCGAGACAGCTCGGCGGGCGTCGGGCGCTGCTCCGCATCCGGCAGCGCCAGCGGCGGCACGGCGTACTCGCGTTCGCCGCGCAGCCGGAGCGGCTCGCGACTCGTCACCAGCACCCTGAGGTCCGGGCAGGTCGCCAGCAGTTCGCCCACCACCGGGGCGGCCTCCAGGATCTGCTCGAAGTTGTCGAGCACCAGCAGCAGGGACCGTCGGCTGAGGTGCTCTTTGAGGCTCTCCAGGACCGGGCGGTTCCCCATGTCGCGGACGCCGAGCACCTGGGCGATCATTGCGGGGACGAGGCTCGGATCGCTGATCGGCGCCAGCTCGACCAGGAAGACGCCGTCCTCGAAGCGTTCGACGTGGTCGGCCGCGATCTGCACGCTCAGGCGGGTCTTGCCGGTCCCGCCGGGGCCGGTCAGGGTGACCAGTCGGGCGGCGTCGCGCAGGAGGAGCCGGCGAACGTCGTCGACCGCCTGCTCCCGCCCCAGCAAGGCGGTGGGATGGACCGGCAGGTTGTTCAGACGGGCGTCGAGCGAGGTGAGCGGCGGAAAGTCGCTGGCGAGATCGTCCGCGGCAAGCTGAAAGACGCGCTCCGGGCGCGTGAGATCCTTCAGTCGGTGCTCGCCTCGATCGAGCAGGCGTGCGCCGTCGGGCAGCTCGTCTCGGACGAGCGCGGCCGTGGCCTCGGAGAGCAGGGTCTGCCCGCCGTGCCCGATGTTCCTGAGCCGGGCGCAGCGGTTGACGGCCGAGCCGTAGTAGTCGCCTTCTCTCAGTTCGGCGTCTCCGGTGTGGATGCCGATCCGAATTGCGATCGGTCGGGGCGTGCCCCACGCCTGGGCCATCAGCGACCGTTGGAGCGCGAGGGCGGCGCCCGGGGCGTCCTGCGCCCGCGCGAAGACGGCGAAGCGGCTGTCGCCCTCGCCTCGGGGGCGGATCGGGACGCCGCCGTGCTCCTGGATCGCCTCCTCGAACAGGCGGTCGTGTTGGGCGAGAGCCGCGCGCATCTGCTCGGGGGCAGCTTCCCAGAGCGCCGTCGAGCCCTCGACGTCGGTCAGCAGGAAGGTGACCAGCCCGCTCGGGAGCTCCGGTCCTTGCAGCGCACGCCGAGCACGCTCTGAACCCGAAGCGGGATGCGCCATGCGCCGCGTCCTCCGCCCGGGGCACGCTCGCGCGTCGAGCCGCGCCGCGCACCCTCAGATCTGGAGGGTAGCGACTCGGACGTTCACTCGCAAGTCAGGCGCCGCTCCGGCGGCTGTTGCCGAGGGCGCCCCAGGTCGCGACGCAGAACGGGACGACGTACGTCAGCGGGATCTGCCAGGCGAGCGAGGCCGGCCAGGCGCCAGAAAGCAGGATGCCGCCCTGGTTGATCGCGACCAGGACGGTCCCGACCACCAGGGCGGTCAGCGCGGATCGTTTGAGCATCGGGCGGAAGTGGAGGGCGCAGGGGAGGCAGCGGTGCTCCGATCCGAGCCGGTAGGCGGAGCGGCCGGCCAGCGACCGGCCGCAGCGCGCGCAGGCCGGGTCGCTGGCCGAGGTGCCGCCCGCGGACGTCACCAGACCTGGTCGACCGGCTCGCCGAGCGCCAGCCGCCCGGCGAACTGGAGCGTCTTCTCGGGCGGCAGCGGGTGAAACGGCCCGCCTCGAACGTCGCGGTACGCCCGCTCCAGCCGCGACCGCTTGTAGAAGGCGCCGCCGCCGACCGCCTCCATCGCCAGGTCCACGATCTCGGT
>Ga0075430_100003661_pt1 | contig 12905 bp, 7 predicted proteins | sample RhiMetdeltSRZDD4_FD_75294 | JGI IMG/M metagenome (GOLD analysis project Ga0075430, IMG submission 75294) | Populus rhizosphere microbial communities from Tennessee, USA - Rhizosphere MetaG P. deltoides SRZDD4 | ecosystem: Host-associated > Plants > Roots > Rhizosphere > Soil | place: USA... | reverse complement strand
CGTCACGGGGAAAAAGCCCGGGCAGGTCACTATCACGGCCGCCTCGTCGCGCGGGAGCGCAACTGCCGCTATTACGGTGCTCCGCCCTGCCGCCATCGGTCTATCGGTGAGCTCGTTGTCGTTCAACGTCGTGAGCGGTGGCACTGAGGCGACGCAGACGGTTCAGGTGAGCGACGCGGGCGACGACAGGGTCGGCGCGCTGAGCGTTGCCGCGATCAGTTACACCGCCGGTCAGCCGACGGGCTGGCTCACGGCAACGTTGGCGGCGACCGCCGCACCGACGCCGCTCTCGGTGCGCGTCGCCCCTGCAGCGCTCGCAGCTGGCACCTATTCGGCAACGATCTCGGTGGCGGCGGCCGGAGCGACGAACAGCCCGCAGACGATCGTCGTCACGGCGAACGTGGCCGTGCCGCCATCGCTCGTGTTGTCATCGTCGGCGGTGAACTTCAACGCCACGGGTGGTGGCGCCAATCCGCCGGCGCAGACGGTCAATGTCACGAATGGCGGGTCGGGCACGATTACCGCCCTTACGGCGACGGTGACCTACACTGCGGGGCAGCCTAACGGGTGGCTCGCCGCCACGCTCGGCGCGACATCTACCCCCGCGGTGCTCACGCTCACGCCGACAATCGGCTCGCTCGCGAACGGAACGTACACGGCGACGGTGTCGGTGGCCGGCACGGGCGCGGCCAACAGTCCGCGCCAGATCGCGGTGACCCTGGTCGTCGGCCCGGGGCCGTCGATTGCACTGTCGGCGACGTCGGTGACGTTCCAATCGGATGTTGGCGGGGCGAATCCCGCGGAGCAGGTCGTGAACATCACGAATGCCGGCGGCGGATTCCTCACGGGACTCTCTACGTCGGTCACGTATAGTGCTGGCGCCACGGGCTGGCTGTCGACCGTGACGCTCGACGCGACGACGGCGCCGACCGCACTCACGCTCCGCCCGACTGTCGGGACCCTGGCAGCAGGCAGCTACACCGCAACGGTCGCGGTGTCGTCGCCGGTTGCGTCGAACTCGCCACGCAACATCACGGTCACGTTGACCATCGGCCCACCGCCCAGCCTCATCCTCGGTGCGACGAACGTCTCGGTGAGCGCGAACCGCGGCGCAACGTCGTCGGCCGTGTCGGTGCCGGTGACGCGCCAGGGCGGCGGCGTGATTACCGGGCTCACGGTGTCGACGGCGTACCAGTCGGGCAGCGGGTGGCTGACGGCCACGTTGGCGAGCACATCCACCCCGACGACACTCAACATCCAGGCGGCTGCCGGTGCACTGGCACCGGGTCAGTACACGGCCACCGTGACGGTGGCAACGCCTAACGCCGCGAACTCACCGCGGACGTTGACCGTTACGTTCAACGTGCTGTGGTCGCTCGCGACCGACGTCTTCCCGGCGATCGGTCCGTACTGCTCGGCGTGTCACTTCAGCGGCGGCTCGCCGCCGAACCTGTCGAGCGCGTCGAATTTCTACAGCAGCCTGGTGGGTCAGGCGACGACCGTCCGCACAGGGTATCCCCTCGCTACGACGCATCCCACGCGCATCGTGCCCGGCAACGCGAACGGCAGTTATGTCGTGGATCAGATCGCGCGCGTGACGGGCGCCTACCCGATGCCGCCGTCCGGCACAGCGGTGCCGCCCAACATCATCAACCTGCTCGTCGCCTGGATCAACCAGGGCGCGCCACAGAACTGACGACTCGTTTCACCGTTTCCGCAGGTTCCTTCGCCTCCCGACGTCCATGAGAGCGCACATGCACCGATTCACCACGGCATTGGTCGGCCTCGCCCTGATCCCATCAGCCTCGCTTTCCGCCCAAACGCTGCGATCGAAGGTCTCGGATCTCTTCCGGTTCGGCGAGTGCGGGGAGGCCCTGTGCCTTCAGGTGAACGCGGCGGTGCACGGCCTCCACTATGTGCCGTCGGCGTCGGTCGCGAGCGGCGCCATCCTCGACTTCTTCACGCGCGCGATCGGTCTCAGCGTCTCGAGCATCCCGATCAGCTCGTCGTCTAGCGGGATCGCCTTTTCGTTCGGCGGTGGCGCGCCCGTACAGACGTCAGTGTCATCGGGACCTATCTTCGCGGAGCGATCGCAGACGCTCGGCCGGAACCGGATGCTCGTTGGCGGCAACGTCACCGCGATGAGCTTCAAAACGTTCCGCGGACTGCCGCTCGACGAGATGGTGTTCAACTTCCCGCACCAGAACGTGGGCAACCCGACGTACGGAGATCCGGATTTCGAGAACGACGTGATCCAGGTGCGTGCGAAGCTCGACCTCAGCCTGCTCGTCACGACGGTGTTCGTGAACTACGGGCTGCTCGACAATGTGGACGTCGCCGTCGCGATCCCGTTCGTTCGCACTTCGCTGTCCGGAGAGAGCTTTGGCGAGGTCCTGCCGTTTGGCGCTACGACGCCGCACTTCTTCGGCACGCCGGGGGCCCAGTCGCTCACGGCCACGGGATCGACGGAGGGCTCGAGCGTCGGTGTTGGTGATCTTGCGGCGCGCGTGAAGATCGGGCTCGTGCAGGGAGATTCGTCGGGGTTCGCGCTGTTCGGTGATGCCCGACTCCCGACCGGCGACGAGGAAGAGTTCCTCGGCGCGGGCGACTGGTCGATGCGCGCACTTGCCATTTACTCTGCTCGGCACGGGGGGTTCTCTCCCCACGTGAACGCCGGAGCGGTGATCCGTGGCGGCGACCGGAACAACGGGCTGCTCGCGACGGTCGGCTTCGACCAGCTGATCTCGCGAGCGTTTACCCTCGCGATCGACGCGATCGGGGAGTACCAGTTGAGCGACAACGAGGTGGACATCCCGGAGCCGGTGCAGATCACGGCGCCCTTCGCGCGGACCGTGGTCCCGACGAACTTGCCGGGGGCGAAGGATCATCTCGTGCATACCGCCATTGGCGTGCGGTACTCGCGTCCGAACGGCCTCGCGGCGCTCGTCAATGCGTTGATTCCGATCAAGGCGGGAAGTTTGCAGCCGCGGGTGGCGTGGACCGCCGGCCTCGAGTTCAGCTTCTAGCGGAACACGTGTGAGATGTCGATAGCAGGCGCGCAGCGGCCCTGCGGCCACGTGCGACTGCTATGGACTTCTGGCGCCGAGTCCAATTAGCGAGGCTTGGAATCTCGTTAGGCGCCGTCATTCGGCGGCCGACGCTCGCTCGGAATGACCCGCCGGTCTGCAACCCGCATGGTGCCGACGGCGACCGGGCGGGGCTGTCGGGCACATCGGGAGCCTGGCGGCGTGTCAGGAATGCGCGCACCGGGTTAGGAAGTCGTTCGGAATCTCGAGGATTCCGGACCGCCGCGGTTGTCACGCGTTCTGCGGGCGACGAAGATTGAGTTGTCGCACCCACTCCGAACGAGGAGACCGCCCCGATGGTCCGGAACGTGTTCGTCGCCTTGCCCTCGATCATCGCGCTCGCCAACGCGGCCGCGCAGACACCCGTCCACCGTTCGGCTTTCCATGACTATCGCGTCGTGACGGTAGCCGAAGGGCTGGAGAATCCGTGGTCCATGACGTTCCTGCCCGGCGGCGACATGCTTGTCACCGAGCGCCCCGGACGCCTTCGGATCGTTCGGCAGGGCAAGCTCCTCCCTGAACCCGTCGCGGGGCTCCCGGCCATTCGCGTTGGCGGACAGGGCGGCCTCCTCGACGTGCTGCCCCATCCGTCGTTCGCGACGAACCGGCTCATCTATTTCAGCTACGCCAAGCCCGGCGCGGACACGTCGCAGGGCACCACGGCCGTCGCGCGAGCACGGTTCGAGAACGACCGACTGACGAACGTCCAGGAGATCTTCGAGGCGAAGGTGTGGTCGCAGGGCCGCGGACACCACGGCAGCCGCCTCGCGTTCGACCGCAACGGGTTCCTCTACATCACTCTCGGCGACCGGCAGGTGCCGCCGAGCGGGAACCTCGAGGCGCATCCGGCACAGGACCTGACGAACCACTTCGGAAAGATCATCCGGCTTCACGAGGACGGTCGTGTGCCGACCGACAACCCGTTCGTGAGCCGCGCGGGAGCACTTCCCGAGATCTGGAGCTACGGCCATCGCAACGTGCAGGGGCTAGCGATCCATCCCGAGAGCGGCGACGTGTGGGCGACCGAGCACGGGCCACAGGGCGGCGATGAGCTGAACCTCATCCAGCCGGGGAAGAACTACGGCTGGCCGGTCATCGGCTTCGGCGTGAACTACCGCACGGGCGCGGCGATCCACACCGGCACGCACAAGGAGGGGATGGAGCAGCCGGTGAACATCTGGGTCCCCTCGATCGCCACGTCGGGGCTGCTGTTTTACACGGGCGACAAGTTTCCGGGGTGGCGCGGCAGCCTGTTCGTGGGCGGCATGGCGGGCGAGGTGCTCTCGCGCCTGACGCTGGACAACCGCCGTGTCATGAACGAAGAGAAGCTCGCGCAGCGTATCGGCCGCGTGCGCGACGTCCGGCAGGGGCCCGACGGGTTCATCTACCTGGCCATCGATGATCGGCAAGGGAAAAAGACGCCCATCGTTAGGTTAGAACCGGCGCCCAACAACTAGACGGCGCGAAGTCCCGAACGGCGGCGAGACGGCGACGGCCAACGGCGACTGCGCGTTGGGGTGGGCAAGCCGTCGTGCTCTGCGGACGCGGCTTTCTCAACCAACCGTCCCGCCAGAGCGACCAGGCTGACCGATCGCGAGCAGGCGGCTCGACGGCTCTTGCATCACCATCGCGATCGAGCGGTCACTCGAGAACCGCATTGCGATCGGCATCAGGATGCGGTCGCGCATCCAGCGGATCGCCGGATTCGTTGCCTCCGCCATGCGACCGAGTTGCGCGGAGGCCGCCGCGACTCGGCGCACCGCCGGGCGGCGACGGCGCTCGTACGCGGCGAGACCGTCCGCCAGCGTGCTCGCCTTCCGCAGCTCGTCGAGCAGCACCGCCGCATCCACGAGCGCGCTGTTCGCGCCCTGACCGAGATTCGGCGCCATCGCGTGGGCGGCGTCTCCGAGAAGGACGAGACGGCCATCGGACCAGCGATCGCACTCGACGCGCAGCACCTCGTTGATGAGAAGGTCATCGAAGCTGCGCAGCGCGGCGAGGATCCGACCGGCCGGCGCGTACGCCCGTGACCACGCGGCATGGAACGCGGCGAGATCCCTCGCGTCGAGCGCCGCTCGGCACTCGGGGAGCCCGCACGACGCGAACGCGTACGTCCCGCCGTCCACAGCGAAGGCACCGAACACGCCGGCGGGCGTCCACGCTTCGGTTCCGGTCGCGACGTCGGCCTCCACCAGCATCCGCACGTAGCGCAACCCCGAGCGCCGTACGCGTCCGCCGAACGCACCGTTCTCGCGGATGCGCGAGTGCACGCCATCCGCCCCGATGACGAGCTGGGCGCCTAACGTCGACTCGGCCGCGCCCTCGCGCACGACTACTGTTCCGTCGGTGTTCGCGCGTACGACCTCGGCGCCGAAGCGACGTTCCACGCCCGACTCGCTCGCCAGCGCGTCCAGCAGAATTCCGTACAGCGTCGATCGGCGAATCACTACCGCGCGCGGCGGCGATGGCGGCGCGATGAGCGTTCGGCCGGAGGCGTCGGTGATCCGTGGATCCGCGACGGGCCGCCCGAGGTCGGCCACGGCACGGAGGCCGAGCGACTCGAGGACAGCGAGCCCATTCTCGGCGATTGCGATGCCCGCACCGACAGCGCGCGGCTGCGCGACGCGCTCGAGCAGCGTCACCCGCGCGCCGGCGCGAGCGAGCAGCAGGGCGGCGGCCGCACCCCCAGTCCCAGCTCCGACGATTGTTACTCGGCAAGCGGAAAGGTCCATGGCAACGACGCGCGTCACGAACGCCGCAAAGCTCTGACTACGTCCAAGATGGCCAGACGGCCCCGGGACGCTTGTGCCTCCCGAGGCCGTTCATCGGCAGCACGCGGCTCCAGCTGACAGCAAGCAGCGTGGCTCTCGTTGTTCGATGGCCGCTACGGAACGACTTGCGGCTTCCCGATCTGGTACTCCTTCGGCGGCTCGGCACCCTGCAGGTTCTTCACGAAGTAATCCCACCGCCGCCGCATGACGTAATTGTTGTCCTGCCCGTAGCCGTGCCGCGCGTGCGGGAGCATCAGCAGGTCGAAATCCTTCCCTGCCTTCACCAGCGCGTCCACCACCAGCTGCGTGTTGTAGGGCGGAACGTTGTCGTCCATCTCGCCGTGAATGAGGAACAGCTTCCCCTTCAACTTCCCGGCGTGCGTCTGGTTCGCTTCGTCGGCGTAGTTGTCCGAGTTGCCCTGCTTCTCGAGCAACCCCTGATACCGCTCGCCCCAATCGTCCTCGTAGTTCCGGTTGTCGTGGTTGCCGGATTCGGAGATGCCGACGTCGAAGAAGTCGGTGAAGTGGAACATCGCCGACGCCGTCGCGAAGCCGCCGCCCGAGTGGCCCCAGATGCCGACCTTGTCGATGTCGATGAAACGATACTGCGCCGCGAGCTCCTTCATCCCCGCGACCTGATCGGGGATCGTGTTGTCGCCCATGTTGCCGTAGTACGCATCGGCGAACGCCTTCGAGCGGCCCGGCGTGCCCATGCCGTCGATGGCCACGACGACGAAGCCAAGCTCCGCGAGCGCCTGATGGTCCCCGCGCGCCGGCGAGAAGCTGCGCGGGCCGACACTCCCGCTCTGCGGACCGGGATAGATGTAGTTGATGATCGGGTACTTCTTCGTCGAATCGAGCGTCGACGGCGTGAACATGAGACCGTACAGATCGGTCTTGCCGTCCCGCGCCTTCACCTTGATCGGCGTCGGCGGCCGCCACCCGGTCGCCAGCAGGCGCGACACGTCGGCGCGCTCGATGGTCTGCACCGTCCTGCCCGCCATGTCACGCAGGAGCGTGATCGGCGGCGTCGTTGGCGTCGAGTACGTGTCCACGAAGTACTTCCCGTCAGGCGAAAGCGAGACGACGTGGTTCGCGACCTCCGGGGTCAGCAAGGTCTGGCCGCGGCCGTCGAACCCGATGCGATACAGGTGCTGGAAGTACGGATCGCGCGCCGGATCCTTCCCCGACGCCAGGAAGTAGATCGTGCGCGCCTTCTCGTCCACGCGCAGGATGTCGTCGACGTTCCCGTCGCCCGTCGTTATGCGGTTCTTGAGACGGCCAGTGGTGAGGTCGTACAGGTACAGGTGAATCCAGTTGTCTCGCTGCGACCACCAGATCAACTCGTTCGACGCCGGGAGAACGCGCCACAGGTTCTCGGTCAACGACGCGTCGCCGACCTGCGTCGACATCCGCTCCTCGAACAGCGTCTTCACTTCCCCGGTCTGCGCGTTCGCGACGCGGAAGAACGCACCCTTGTGGTCGCGCGTGCTCGAGATGAAGGCGAGGTGTGAGCCGTCGGGGTACCACTGCAGGTCGCAGATCGTGCTGCCGCTGCACGCAACGTGGTCCGAGACCGTCGAGCGATGCTGATCGGCCGGCATCTGCAGCCTGACGATTTGGGGACTACCGTCGTTCAGCTTGATGATCACTCGGCTGATGCGGAAGATGACGCTGTCACCAGGAAGCGGATACTTCCACGACTCCAGCTTCGGCGCGCCGACGGTGGTGGCCACGAGGTGCATGTCTCGGACGCCACGCCCGTCGTGCTGGAACGTCGCGATCTGCCGCGAGTCCGGTGACCAGGTCAGCACCGGACGGTCACTGTGCGTCCAGCCGGCGTTGTCGGTCGCGTAGCCGAAATCCTTGATCCCGTCCGTCGTGAGCTGCACGTCCCGACCGCTCGTCAGGTCGCGCGCCCAGAGGTTGTAGTCCTTGATGTAGGCAGCCCACTTCCCGTCAGGCGACGTGCTCGAGCTCTGCGGCGCGCGACGGTTCGCGGGGATGGAGTCGACCGCCGCGCAGCTGTACTGCTGCAGGTCGCACGTCCAGCGGCGGGTCTGCAGCGCCACGGTGATCGACCGATTGTCCTTCGCCATCTCGATGGTCTGGAACGGCAACCGATTCCCGTCGACGCGGCCACCGGACGCGGCCGACAGCGCGGCCGCCAGTCGAGCCTGGTCGAAGAGCGCCTCACGCGTCCGGCGAGCCGGATCGACGACGAAGAAGCCGCTCCCGTTCGGGATCGTCGTGCGATACCAGAACCGCCCGCCCTCCAGCCACGACGGACGTACGCCGAAGCCCGTGACGAGCGGGGCGGCGTTCGCGCCGAGGAATTTCTCCGCCCGAGCGTAATCCTCAGGCGTGAGCTGACGCGGGGCAGTTGTCTGCGCGGCGATCCGTGGCGCCGCGAGCACCAGAAGGCTGACGAGAGACAGGCGCATAGGAATGGACGAGATACTGGTGTGACGAAGGGGGCACGCCGTGGGCGAAGCCGGGCGCACGGACAAGCTACCGCCCGCATCGGGACGCCGGGAGACAGGATGGGCCTCGACACGGTGTGCCATCGTCTCGCATACTGGACTGCACCCGAAGCTGGAGGACGGGTGGACTTCAAGACCGACGACGCGCCCGAGGCAGCGAGCGACATCGCGCTGCACAACCGCATCACCAGGCTCGAGGCGCGACTCGCCGACGGTCCGCCGAGCAACGACGCGCACGTGAACGCCCTGTACGCTGGCATGCGTGCGCTCGTGGCCGAGCTCATTCGCCGCCGGCGCCGTGCCGAGGAGAGCTGCGAAACGCTCGTGCGCGTGCTCGAGGCGACCAGCGACGGCTTCGTCGCGCTCGATTCGGAATGGCGCTACACCTACGTGAACGAGCACGCGGGCCAGTTTTTCGGGCGCCAGCCATCATCGCTCATCGGCAAGCACATCTGGACGGAGTTTCCGGAGGGCATCGGCCAACCCTTTTACCACGCGTACGAGCGCGCGGTCTCGGAGGGGCGACCGCAACAGCTCGAGGCGTACTACCCGCCGTACCGGAAGTGGTTCGAGAACCGCATTTACCCGTATGCGGGCGGGGTGGCGATCTTTTTCCAGGACATCACCGCCCGCCGTGAGGCCGAGAGCCGCCTGCGGGAAAGCGAGCAGCGGTACCGATCGCTGTTCGAGCAACATCCGGACGCCGTCTACTCCTTCGACGTCGACGGCCGATTCGTCAGCGCGAATGCGGCGTGCGAGGCGCTCACGGGATACCGCCCGGATGAGCTCATCGGCCAGTCATTCCTGCTCGTCGTCGCTCCCGAGGATCGCGATCGCGCACTCGCTCATTTCCAGGCCGTCATGGCCGGTTCGGCCCGAAGCTACGATGAGTCCATCGTCCACAAGAGTGGCCGTCGGGTCGAGATCTCCATCACGAAGCTTCCCGCGGTCGTCGAAGGCAAGGTCGTCGGCGTCTACGGCATCGCGAAGGACCTGACGCCCCAGCGGGAGCTCGAAGCGCGGCTGCAGCAGGCCGAGAAGATGGAGGCCATCGGTCGGCTCGCAGGCGGGATCGCGCACGATTTCAACAACCTCCTCACGATCATTCAGGGGTGCGCGACGTTCGTCCTGCGGGAGCTCCCCGAGAACCTGCAGTACCACTCGGATGTCGAGGAGATTCTGAACGCGGCGCGCCGCGCGGGCGAGTTGACGCATCAGCTGCTCGCGTTCAGCCGGAAACAGGTACTCCGGCCGCGCCGACTCGACGTGAACGAGCAGGTGAACAACATCGCGGGGCTGCTGCGACGCGTCATCGGGGAAGACATCGCGATCGAGACGCACCTCGCGCCGGATACGTGGCCGGTGTTCGCCGACGCCGGCCAGCTCGAGCGCGTGCTCATGAACCTCGGCGTCAACGCGCGTGATGCGATGCCGAACGGTGGTACGCTGCGGCTCTACACCGAGAACGCCGTCCTGGACGCGGGGTCGCCGCACGATCGGCTCGGGCTCGCGCCGGGGGCGTACGTCGCGCTGATCGTCGAGGACTCCGGCGTCGGCATCGATCCGGGCGTGCTGCCCCACATCTTCGAGCCGTTCGTGACGACGAAGCCACACGGCGTCGGCACGGGGCTCGGGCTGTCGACGGCATACGGCATCGTCGAGCAAACGGGCGGTGCGATCGACGTGACGAGCAAACCGGGTCACGGCAGTCGCTTCTCGGTGTTCCTGCCCCGCGCACTCGAGACGGCGCCGGTCGAGATCGCCCCGACGGCCGATACCCTGCCGCGAGGAACCGAGACGGTCCTCATCGTCGAGGACGAGCTCGTGGTTCGATCGGTGATCCGGCGGACGCTCGAGCGGCAGGGCTACTCGGTCCGCGAAGCCGGGACGGCCGCCGATGCCTTACGCGTGCTCAGGGAGCCTAACGCCGGCATCCACCTCGTGCTCACGGACGTCGTGCTCGTGGGCGACAACGGGCGCACGCTGGCCGAGCAGATCGCGGCCGGCTGGCCGGCGGTGCGGGTGGTGTTCATGTCGGGCTATCCCGACGACGAGATCCTTCGGCGAGGGCTCGCCAACCCGGGCCGCGGGTTCCTGGCGAAGCCGATCACGCCGGAGGCCCTCGCCCGGGCAGTCCGCAACGCGCTGGACGGGTAGTCCGGAGAGGGGCTAGCGTTAGGCGCCCACGCGCTCGTGTCGAATCCTCGTCAAGCTGGTAGGCGCCGACGGGGACTGCGACGCAGAGTGCGCAGCACCGGCGAACGCAGAATCCGCTGAGAGACCCTATTACCGCCAAGGAAGCATCGCTGCGGCGGCGAGGTGAAGGGGGTTGAGGGAACGCCCGGTCGGATGATGGCGTCCCATCGGCCGTTCCTCTCATAACAAGACTCTTCCGCGACAGCGCCCGCTGAGGCGCGACCCTCTTTCCGGTCTGCGTTCATCCGCGCTCGCGCCGTCAGGCGCGATTCTGCGTACTCTGCGACGCAGTCGGTTTGGCCCAGGCGCGATCACCGGTCTGAACCGAGAGCGTTCGCGGAATCGGTGATACCGGCTCGTGGCCGGGTGAAGTGAAGCAAGACCGAACGCCGATCGTAGATACGCGGTGCCGCCGAGCATGTCGACACGAAGGCGCGACGCATCGCGGAGCTTGTTGCCGCTCGGGTCGTGCCGCGCATCGCGATCGAGCGGCCTGAGCCCGGTTGGCGTTAGGCGCGCGTGCAGTGCGGCCCGAACACCCGCTGTGGGCGGGACATTCGTCTGGACGGCACCGCCGTCGGTCGGCGCGTCCGCGTCCGCCAGGTCGATCCGGAACGCGAAGCGAATCTGCTCCTGAAAGCCGCAGCCACAGCGCGCGGCGTGCTCGGTGATCACTTCCGCCGGCGGGAGCGAATCGCCGAGCGATGCGGCGATATCGCGCACGGGCGCGGCGCTCATGGTGAGAAGCGACGACAGCAGCTGCCGGGCCTGACGCGAGAACTGCCACGCCGCGAACGACGCGTAATCACGGAGCGCATTCTCCGCCGTCGCGCGATGGGATCGCTCGGCGGCCCGCGCGTTGAACACGAGCACGGCAACGAGCACCGGCAGCAGCACGAGCGCTATCGGTACGACGCCTTGTTCGGCGAGTCGGCGGAGTCGGGACGGGGGGGCCTGGTCAGGCATTGCTCGAGTCAACGATACGGCATGAGTCGCTTGGACCGCTGTGAAAGAAGTGTGAAAGCCCGTGAGATTTCGGTCTGGCGGGCCACGGCTCGGATTCGGGCCAGTCCGGTCTTGCGGTTCCGGGCGCGGGGAATCAGGCTCACGTGTTGTCCCTCCCTTCTCTGGCCTCCGAGAACATGCCTTCATTCCTCGCTCTTTCGCGGCGCTCGATCACCTCTGCGACGGTACTGGTCTCGGCCGTCGGCACACTGCCTTCCACGGCGGTCGCCCAGGTCGCGGGGCTCGCCGGCACGCTCGTGATCACGAACAAGGGTCCGTTCACGGCCACGATCATCGACGTCGCGAGCGGTCGCGCGCTCGCGACGCTGCCGACCGGCCAGGGGCCACACGAGGTCGTGCTGTCAGGCGACGGGCGCGTCGCGGTGGTGACCGACTACGGAGCGCAGACGGGCGGCAAGACGCTCACGGTAATCGACGTCCCGGGGCTCAGGGTCGCGCGCACGATCGACCTCGGCCAATACACTCGGCCGCACGGGATCGTCTTCCTGCCCGGCGATAGCCTCGTGGCTGTGACGTCGGAGACGACGGGCAACGTGGTGATCGTGAACGTGGCGGCCGGCGCGGTGCGGCGGGCAATCCCGACGCAGCACAACGGGTCGCACATGGTCGCGGCGACGTCGGATGGCTCGCTCATGTACACCGGCGACATCGGAAGCAACACGGTGTCGGAGCTCAACGGTCGGACGGGCGCGTACGTCCGAAGCTTCGAGGTTCCGGCGCAACCCGAGGCAGTGAACGTGACGCCCGATGGGGCCGAGGTGTGGGTGGGCAGCAACGCGACGGGACGGGTGAGCGTCGTGGATCCGCGCACGGGCACAGTGACGACGGCGGCCGAAGGGCTCGGGTGGCCGTATCGAATTCTGTTCTCGCCGGACAGGCGATTCGCGTTCCTGCCGGACCTGCGCGGCGAGACGCTCCGCTTCCTCGACCGGGCGAGCAAGCAGGAGCTCGGCCGCCTAACGTTTTCAGGTGGCGGCCCGCAGGGAATCACGATCACGCCGGATGGCCGTTACCTGTTCCAGTCGCTGAGCCGTCAGGGCCGAGTCGCGATCATCGACGTGAACACGCGGCAGATCGTCGGGCACATTGCCACTGGCGAGACGCCGGACGGCGTCGCGTATAGTACGCGCACGGTCACGCGGTAAAATGCGGTGCGACCCCCAATGGAAGTTCGGAGTGCTGGCCGCTCGGTGCTGCCAGCATCCGCTGCGGGCTACTGACAGCACCTTGCAGCCGGGGGCCGGCCGCCAGGCTCGCGGTAGGCGTGTCGAGGCATACTCGTGGGGAGAATGTTGAGCAGCCTTCCCCGCGGATACGCGACGACTTGCGCCAACGCAGCGCGG
>Ga0075430_100003660_pt1 | contig 12905 bp, 14 predicted proteins | sample RhiMetdeltSRZDD4_FD_75294 | JGI IMG/M metagenome (GOLD analysis project Ga0075430, IMG submission 75294) | Populus rhizosphere microbial communities from Tennessee, USA - Rhizosphere MetaG P. deltoides SRZDD4 | ecosystem: Host-associated > Plants > Roots > Rhizosphere > Soil | place: USA... | reverse complement strand
CGACAAGGTGATGCCGGGCTTCGGCGAGCAGATGCGCGCAGTCAGCCTCAAGTACGTGCCGACCGCCATCCTGTCGCGCCAGGTGGCGGTGGTGCGGAAGAACTCGCTCATCATCAACCTGCCCGGGCAGCCGAAGGCGATCCGCGAGACGCTCGACGGAGTGTTCGCCGCCGTGCCCTATTGCATTGATCTGATTGGCGGTCCGTACATCGAGACGCACGAGGCGGTGGTCAAGGCGTTCCGCCCGAAGTCAGCCATCCGCAAGAAATAGCCGTTCGGCCGGACTATCTGTCGTACAGAAAGGGACGCGCGGTCGGGGCCGTAGCATGAACGCGCACTCAACGCTCCCCCTACATGGCGAAGAGAATCCTGGTCGCCGATACCTCGGACGGCGACCGCCGGCTGTCCGAAATTCTTTCAGGCTTTGACCTGACGTTCGTGCGCGCCCTCGCCGAGGCGCAGCGCGCGCTCGAGCGCGAGCGCTTCGACCTGATCCTGGTCGGCGTGCATTTCGACGATTCGCGCATGTTCGACCTGCTGCGCCACCTGCAGGCGAGCGGCCCGGCGCCCGGCTGCGCGGTGATCTGCATGCGCAGCCAGCATTTCCAGTCGCCCGCGATCAGCATCGAAGGACTCGAGATCGCCGCCAAGGCGCTCGGCTGCAATCTGTTTCTCGACCTGACGTGGTACGCGGATGACGCCACCGGCAACGGCGCCATCCGTTCGCTGTTCGAGGCGCTGCTCAGCGGCTGAGCAGGCGCTCCACGGCGGCGCGCAGCGGCATAGCGGTCGTTCATCTGCGGACGTCCGCAACCAGAGTTTTTTCCCCAGCCCGGGAGCAGGTTTAGCACGGCGCCCATTTACGCGCTACCGTTGGGCGAATGTGGATTCGCGCTCTCGCAGTCCGTGCATTTCTTGTCCTGGTCGCAGGCTGCGCCGCGTCGGCGGCCCCGCGCGACCCGGAGGTGCGCTACGAGCCGACGCCGCCGGACGTGGTGCAAGCGATGCTGGGACTCGCCAGGATCGGCGCCGATGACCTGGTCGCCGACCTGGGCTGCGGCGACGGGCGCATCGTGATCGAGGCCGTGCAGCGTTTCGGCGCACGCGGCCTGTGCGTCGACATCGATGAACGGCGCATCGCCGAGGCGCGGCGCAACGCCGACGCGGCCGGCGTCGCGCAGCGCATCACCTTCCTCAACGTGGACCTGTTCGCCGTCGACCTGCGCAGCGTGAGCGTGGTGATGCTTTTCCTTTCGCCTGACTTCAACCGCAAGCTTCGCCCCAAGCTCGCGCGCGAGCTCGCTCCGGGCGCTCGCGTGGTCTCGCACTGGCACGACATGGACGACTGGCAGCCGACCCGCACGCTTCGCATCCGGAGCGACGGACGCGAGCGGCCGGTCTACCTCTGGGTGATGCCTTAGACTTGCGCCGATGGACGCCGTTGAGATCGAGACCGGGCCGAAGCCCCGGGTCGCGGTAATCTGGCTGCACGGGCTCGGCGCCGACGGCCACGACTTCGAGCCCATCGTGCCCGAGCTCGATCTGCCCGAGCCGGTGCGCTTCGTGTTCCCGCACGCGCCGGTGCGCCCGGTGACGATCAACAACGGCATGCGCATGCGCGCCTGGTACGACATCTTCCAGTTCGGCGGCGGACCGGAGGACGATGCCGGCATCCGGGGCTCGCAGAAGCTGGTGGAGCAGATGATCGCGGCCGAGAAGGACAGGAAGATCGTGCTCGCCGGCTTCTCGCAAGGCGGCGCCATCGTGCTGCAAACCGCGCTGCGCCATCCCGAGCGGCTTGCCGGCGTGCTTGCCCTGTCGACCTACCTGCCGCTCTCGTCGACGCTGGAAAAGGAAGCGTCGCCGGCGAACCAGCGCCTGCCGATCTTCATGGCGCACGGACAGTACGACGACATCATTCCCATCCGGCGCGCCGAAGCTTCGAGGGAGGCGCTGGCGCGGCTGGGTTACGAGGTCGAATGGCATGCGTATCCCATGCCGCACTCGGTGTGCGCGCCAGAAATCGAGGACATTGGGAAATTCTTGGCGAGGGTTCTGCAGGACTGAAAGATAAAATAGCGGGAATGGCCTCCGAGCAGTCCGTCCCCGGGTACCACGTCGTCCACATCATCGGCCAGGGCGGCCAGGCGCAGGTGTTCCTCGCCGAGCGGGAGCACGACGGGCTGCGCGTGGCGCTCAAGGTGTTGAACCGGGCGCTGCGGAACGACCCGGTGTTTCTCGAGCGCTTCGTGCGCGAGTACAAGCTGGTCGCAAGCCTTGACAGCGCCTACGTCGCGCGCATCTACGACCAGGGCTTCACCGGCGACTTTCCCTACATCGCGATGGAGTTTCTGCCCTCGGGAACGCTCGCCGCGCGCATCCGCGAGGGGCTTACCACGCGCGCCGCGCTGCGCCTCGCCTCGCAGATCTGCCAGGCGCTCGACGCGATCCATTCGCGCGGCATCGTGCACCGGGACCTCAAGCCCGCGAACATCCTTTTCCGCGCCGACGGGCGACCGGTGCTGGTCGACTTCGGCCTGGCGCGCGACATGACCATCAGCTCCACCCTCACCGTGGCGGGGCACCAGTTCATCGCCACGCCGCGCTACATGAGCCCGGAGCAGTGCCTCGGGCACCCGGTCGACGCGCGCTCCGATCTCTACAGCCTGGGCGCGGTGCTCTATGAGATGATCACCGGCACGAAAATCTACGACGGCGCGAACTCTGCCGAGGTGATCGCCATGCACGTCAACGCTCCCCCGCCGCGGCTCGCCGAGCTGCTCTCGGTGCACCAGCCGCTGCTCGACCGGCTGCTCGCCAAGAACCCCGAGGACCGCTTCCAGAGCGCCGCCGAAGTGCTGGCCGAGCTCGGCGCGTGAGCAACCCCGCCGAGCAGGCCTACCTCGACCTGCTCGCCGAAGTGCTCGCGCACGGCGCGCGCAAGTCCGACCGCACCGGCACCGGCACGCTCTCGGTATTCGCGCGCCAGCTGCGCTTCGGCCTCGCCGACAGCTTCCCACTGCTCACAACGAAGAAGCTGCACACCAAGTCGATCCTCTACGAGCTGCTCTGGTTCCTGCGCGGGGAGACCAACGTGAAGTGGCTGCAGGAGCGCGGCGTCACGATCTGGGACGAATGGGCGGACGAGAGCGGCAACCTCGGACCGGTGTACGGCTACCAATGGCGGCACTGGCGAACGCCGGACGGTCGCGAAATCGACCAGATCGCCAACGTGATCGAGTCCTTGAGAAGAAAACCGGATTCGCGCCGGCATATCGTCAGCGCCTGGAATCCGGCCGATGTGGACCGCATGGCGCTGCCGCCGTGCCACGCGCTTTTCCAGTTCTACGTCGCGAGCGGCCGCCTCTCCTGCCAGATGTACCAGCGCAGCGCGGACCTGTTCCTCGGGGTGCCCTTCAACATCGCCTCCTACGCCGCGCTCACGCTGATGGTGGCGCAAGTGACGAACCTGAAGCCGGGCGAGTTCGTCCTCACGCTCGGCGACGCGCACCTCTATCTCAACCACCTGGAGCAGGCGCGCGAGCAGATCGCGCGACGGCCGCGCGCGTTTCCCCGGCTGCGGCTGAACCCGGCGTTGAAGGAGCTGCTCGACTTCCGCTACGAAGACTTCACGCTGGAAGCGTACGATCCGCATCCGGCGATCAGGGCACCCATCGCAGTTTGAGGAGGAGGCACCGATGAAATTCCTGGTGACGTTGCTATTGGCGCTCGCCGCATCCGCGGTCTTCGCGCAGCAGAACTACCCGGCTCCCCAGGAAGGCAGCTGGGTGGTGCGCGACTTCAAGTTCCATACCGGCGAGGTGTTACCCGAGCTACGGCTGCACTACCGCACGGTCGGAGCTGCGGGCGGCGAGCCGGTCGTCATCATGCACGGCACCACCGGATCGGGCGCGGGTTTCCTGACCCCCGCCTTCGCGGGGGAGTTATTTGGGCCGGGACAGCCGCTCGACGCGAAGCGCTACTACATCATCCTGCCCGACGCGGTCGGCCACGGCCGCTCGAGCAAGCCTTCCGACGGGCTGAAGATGAAGTTCCCCCGGTACAACTACGACGACATGGTGGACGCGCAGCACCGCCTGGTGACCGAGCATCTCGGCGTGAAGCACGCGCGCCTCGTCATGGGCAACTCGATGGGCGGGATGGAGACCTGGATCTGGGCGCAGAAGTATCCCCGCTTCATGGACGCGGCGGCGCCGATGGCGTCCTCGCCGGTCGAGATGTCCAGCCGCAACTGGATGACGCGCCGCCTGATCATCGATTCGATCAAGAACGATCCGGAGTGGATGAACGGCGAGTACACGAAACAGCCGCGCAGCGCGCAGTTCGCCTCCGTGTTCTTCGCCATCGCGACGAGCGGCGGCAACCAGGCGCTCTACAAGCAGGCGCCGACGCGGCAGAAGGCCGACGAGCTGCTCGATCGGCGCCTGAAAGCGCCCTACACCCTGGACGCGAACGACGCGCTCTACCAATGGGATTCGTCGCGCGATTACAACCCGTCGGCCGGCCTGGAGCGGATCGAAGCCGCGCTGCTCGTGATCAACGCGGCCGACGACGAGCGCAACCCGCCCGAGCTCGGCGTGCTCGAGCGCGAGATGAAGCGCGTGAAGAACGGGCGCGTGTTCCTGATTACGGCGAGCGAGAACACCGCCGGCCACGGCACCACCGGGCAGGCGAAGTGGTGGAAGGACGAGCTGGCGAAGCTGCTGAGCACCGCTCCGCGCCGCTCCCAATGAGGGCTTTTGTCATCACCTTCTTCGTCGCGCTGGTGCTGGGACTGGCAGGCGGCGTCGCGCTCGGCGTGTTCATCTATCCGTATATCTTCCTCGCCGACGTCGTGGCGACCGAGAAGGTGCCGGAAAAGCCGGCCGGGCAGCCGGAGCGCAAGGTGCTCGCGCGGGGCACCTTCATCCATGCAAATCCGTCCGACCCGATTCACTACGGCAAGGGCCGCGTGACGGTGTACGAGGGGCTGCTTCACCTCGAGCCGGACTTCGAGGTGGGGCCGGGCCCCAAGTTCCACGTCTATCTCGTGCCCGAAAAGCAGGTCGTGCCCTCCACCAACGTGGAGCGCACCATGTTCGTCGACTTGGGGCGGCTCAAGGCCTTCCGGGGCAGCCAGAACTACGACGTACCCGCCGGCATCGACCTCGCCAAGTACGGCAGCGTGGTGATCTGGTGCGAGCAGTTCGGCGTGCTGATTTCGCCGGCCGCGCTTTCGAGCCCGTAAGGCCGACCAGCTAGCCCGACGGTTTCTGCTTCTCCTGGACCTGCGCCTGCAGCTCGCGGTACTTGTCGATCATCTTGCGTTGCTCGGTGATGATCAGCTCGAGCAGCCGGTCGAATTCCTCGTGCGTCGGCTCCCGCAGCGAAAGGCAGTACTCCCGGAACTCGGCGTGCGAGCAGCGCATTTCGAGCATCACCGATTGCGCCTCGCCGACCAAGGAGACCGCCATCGCAATCAGGCGTGACGTGGTGTTCGGCACTTTGGAGGGGGAGGGGGCGGGTTCCACCGTGCTCGTCAGGGGTTCGCGCGGCACAAAAAAATGGGGCCCGCCTGTAGGGGGGAGGACGGGCCCCGGGGAGGAGTCGATCTGATGACCGACCGCTTGAGTAACAGCAAGTCGCGCGCGCTAGAGAGTTCCTTTCGTCCAGATCTGCACGAGGTACAGAATGCCGGCGGCGGCGAAGCCGCACACCAGGAAATGGGTAACCAGCGAGCGATTGTCGGGCGCTGCCCAGCTGCGCGAGAACCAGGCGAGGCCCCCGACCAAGGCCATCGAGCCGAGCGCCGCTAGGCCGGCGGAGAGGCTCCGGCCAAAAACGTTGGCGATCCAGCCTTCGGGCGAAAGAACCTTGTAGATCGTGCCGCCGATGCCGCCCAGCACCAGCGCCAGCAACACGCAGCTGATAAATGTCTGCCCAAACGAATAGAGTTCCTGCTTGATTCGTAACGTCGTCATTTCAACGCTCCCCGCTCTCTGACCCTTGTTTGCAATCCGCGTGCCAGAAATGCGTCGCCTAGTCCAAACAGTGGGTTGCAGCGCAATCGTGACTTATTTCCGCCTCGCTTTTGTCGTGGTCACCCGACTACGCAAGTCATCAGGAAGCTCGCGCCCTTGATGGCATGGTTCTTTTGACTGTCGGGTAGAGGCGACAGAAACTCGCCCCATGCGCATTTCGATCCTCGATCAGTCGCCCATCATCAGCAACCTCGGCGCCTGCCGCGCGATCGAGGAAACGATCGCCCTCGCCCGGCATGCCGACGGACTCGGCTATCACCGCTACTGGCTCGCCGAGCACCATGCGATCGCCGCGCTCGCCGACCCCTGCCCGGAGGTACTGCTCGCGCGCCTCGGCGCCGAGACGCGGCGCATCCGCATCGGTACCGGCGGCGTCTTGCTTCCCTACTACAGCGCATTTCGCACCGCCGAGACCTTCCGCATGCTGGAGGCGCTTTATCCCGGGCGCATCGACCTCGGCGTCGGCCGCGCGCCCGGCGGCGACCAGCGCACCGCGCTCGCAGTCGGCGGCGGCAGGTTTCCCGATGCTTCGGATTTCCCGCAGCAGGTGTGGCAATTGGCGGCCCTCCTCGAAGGAGAGGATCGAACCGTGCGGCTGCAGCCCGAAGTCGACACTGCGCCCGAAGTCTGGCTGCTCGGCTCCTCCGACTACAGCGGCGCGCTCGCCGCGCAGCTCGGGCTGCCGTTCGCCTTCGCGCACTTCATCAACCCCCGCGGCGGCGACCTGGTCGCTCGCGCCTACCGGGACGATTTCAAGACCCGGGGAAAACCGGCGCAAGTCATCGTCTGCACTTTCGCGATCCTCGCCGACAGCGACGACGAGGCCGAGCGCCTCGCGGCCGCGATCGACCTGCGCCGGCTGCACATGGCGCTCAACATTGACTCGCCGGTGCCCACCCTCGAGGAAGCCGCGCGCCACCAGTACAGCGTAGAGGAGCGGCGCTACGTGCTCTCGCAACGCGCGCGCGCGGTGATCGGCGGACCCGAAAAAGCGAAGAAGGAGCTCAGGGAAATGACCGAGCGCTACAGCGCCGACGAGCTGATGGTGCTGACCATCACCGGCGACTACGCCTCGCGCCGGCGCTCCTACGAGCTACTGATCGAAGCGTTCTAGCACGCGCGCGATCTCGGCGTGGCCTTCGCGCCGCGCATAGTCGCGCGCGCTCTGCCCCTGGCGGTTCCTGAGGCGCGCATCCGCGCCGCCCGCGAGCAGGCGCTGCGCGACCACGATGTGGCCGCTCAACGCCGCCCAGTGCAGCGGCGACTCGCCGTCGGCGTTGCGCGCGCGCGGGTCGGCGCCCGCCGCGAGCAGCAGATCGGTGAGCACCGGCTCGGGATGCAGCGCCGCCAGGTGCAGCGCGACCTCGCCGTTCTTCGTGCGCGCGTCGGGCTCGGCGCCGGCGGCGAGCAGCGCCTGCGTGAGGCGCGGCATGCCGATCTCGACCGCGCGGTGCAGCGCGGTGTCGCCGTTCGCGTTGCGCACCTTGAGGTCGCCCGGCGCGCGCTCGACGAGCGCGAGCGCCTCGCGCTCGCGGTGCTGGTCGATCGCCTGGAACAGCGGCTCGGCGGCGAGCACGCTCGCCGAGAACTGCGCGATCAGCAGCGCCGCCATGATCCAGAGCGCCTTGCGCAGCCAGGCGCGGTAGGTCTGCGCGTCGATCCGGTCGCGCAACCGCACACCGACGGCGAGGCCGGCTACCGCCGGCATCGTCAAGCCCGCGACTGCGAGGCAGGTCGCGCCGCTCAGCGCGCCCGAGCTCGCGAGCGTCGCGACCTGCGAGCCCTTGCCCACCGAAAAGCACAGGTTCAAGGTCTGGACGATCTGCGCCGGCGCGGCGCCGAGCAGCATGAAATACACGAGCAGCATGGGGCCGGCGACGTTGGCGATCGCCTCGAAGATGCCGGCGGCGAAGGCGAACGCGAGGCCGAATAGCACGCGCTGGCGCTGCACGGTCTCGCTCTGCCCGCGACCGACGCGGTCTACGTTCAGGTAGAAGAGAATCACGAGCGCGAGCACCAGCGTGAACGGCTCGGGCGGCGCGGCCAGCAGCACGAGCGTGCCCAGCCATGCGCCGGCGGCGATCGCGAGCGGCAGAAACCAGAAGCGGCGCAGGAGCTCGCGCACGCTGCCACCGCGAAGGACGGTGATCACCACGAGCACCAGCGTCACCGGTGCGAGCAGCGCGATGGCCGCCTTCATGTCGAGCGCGAGCGCGACGAGCGGGGTCGCCACCACCGGGAAGCCGAAGCCGATCGCGCCGTGCGCGAACCCCGAGAGCAGGCAGACCAGGGCCACGTACAGCAGCAGCTCGAAGCTCATGCCGAGAGCAAGTCCGCCAGGTGCAGCGTGCGCCGGCCGCCGAGGCTCTCGATCTGCTCGCGGCACGAAAAGCCGTTCGCCACCACCGCTGCGTCGGGCGCAGCCTCGAGCGCGGGCAGGAGCGCAAGGCCGGCGATTCGGCGCGAGGTCTCCGCGTGCTGCGGCCGGTAGCCGAACGAGCCGGACATGCCGCAACAGCCGGTATCCGGGGTGAGCACGTCGCAACCCGAGCTCCGGAGAAGCGAAACATCCGCTTGCGTTCCCCAGAGCGCCTTTTGATGGCAGTGCGCATGCATGAACACCCTGCCCGTCGCCTTGCCGACAAAATTTCGCTTCGCGAGGAACTCGCCGAGGCTCACGAACTGCGCCGCGCGGTGCGCGGACTGCGGCAGCAGCTGGCGCAGCTCGTCGCGGAACACCGAGAGGCAGCCCGGCTCGAGCACCACCACCGGGCAGCCGGACGGCACGGCTTCGAGCACGCGCTCGAGCGCGCGCTTCGCCTCGTTCAGCATGCCGTAGTCGTAGTAGGGGCGGCCGCAGCACACGTGCCGCGCCGGCAGCTCGACCGCGCAACCGCCCGCCGCGAGCAGCTTCTGCGCCGCCGCGGCCGTCTCGGGCCTGAAGTGATTGTTGAAAGTGTCGTCGAACAGCACGACCGGCTCGCCGCCGGCACTGGGCCTGAACTGCGCGCGGAAGCTGCGCGCCGCGAACCTCGGCAGTGTCCTTCCCGGGTCGACACCCGCGATGCGCTTGGAGACGCCCAACGAGGAGAGCCAGTTCACCAATCCCGAGAAGCGCGAAGCGATTGGCGCCCATTCGCCGATGCAGCCCATCGACCAGGCCTGTCGCGGACGGCGGTGAGTCTCGTAGTAGTGCGAGAGGAACTCGGACTTGTACGCGGCCATGTCGGTGTGGGTAGGGCAGTCGCTGCGGCAGCCCTTGCAGCCAAGGCACCAATCGAGGGCTTCCTGCACTTCGGTGCTCGCCCAGCCGTCGGTGATCACCTCGCCGCGCAGCATCTCGGCGAGGAGCCGCGCGCGTCCTCGCGTCGAGTAGCGCTCCTCGCGCGTGCCGCGATAGCTCGGGCACATGGTGCCGCCTTCCCGGCTGCGGCACTTGCCCATGCCGATGCAATGCTCGGCCGCGCGGGTAAAGCCGTCGCCGACCTCGCTCTTGAACAGAAACTTCGTCTTGAGGGTAACCGGCTTGTAGTGCGGCCCCAGGCGCAGGTCGGCGTCGAAAGGCCGCGAGTCGATCAGCTTGCCGGGGTTCATGCGGTTCTGCGGATCCCACGCGCGCTTGAATTCGCGGAAGGCCTGCATCAGCTCCGGCCGGAACATGATCGGCAAGAGCTCGCCTTTCGCCTGTCCGTCGCCGTGCTCGCCCGAGAGCGAGCCGCCGTACTTCACCACTAGCTCGGCGGCTTCGGTGAGGAAACGCCGCCAGTGCGCGAGACCGGCCGGCGTGCGCAGCTCGAAGTTGATGCGCGCATGGATGCAGCCGTCGCCGAAATGGCCGTAGAGCGAGGTGCGGTAGCCGAAGCGCTCGACGAGCGCCTGGAACTCCCTGAGGTAACCGCCGAGGCGCATCGGGTCGACCGCCGCGTCTTCCCAGCCGACCACCGGGTCGGCGCCTTGCGCGCCGAGGTTGAGGGCGGTGGCCGATGCACCCGTTTCCCGGATCGTCCACAGCTTGTTGATAAGAATCGGATCGGTGAGCAGTGATCCGCCAATAGCGCCGGCACGGGATATCGCTTCTTCCTTCGTATCCGCGCCGAACTCGACCATCAGCCACGCCTTGCCCGGCGGCAGGAGCCCGAGGTCGTCGAGCCGCAGCCTGCGCTCGCGCAGCCCGCCGATGATCGCCTCGTCGAGCCCCTCGCACGCGATCGGCCCCGCTGCGAGCACGCGCGGCACCGCGTCGCCCGCAGCACCGATGTCGGGAAAGGCGAGCACCACCAGCACGCGCTCGGGCGGGCTCTTCACCAGCCGCGCCTCGGCTTGCAGCGTGAACGCGCAAGTGCCTTCCGAGCCCACCAGCGCGCGCGCCACGTTGAAGCCGTTCTCCGGCAGCAGCTGGTCGAGGTTGTAGCCCGAGACGCGCCGCTTGATCTTCGGGAAGCCGGCGCGGATATGCGCGGCGTACTTGTCGGCGATCGCCTTCAGGCTCGCGTAGATCTGCCCCCGTCGTCCACCGGCGGAAACGATGGCCTGTAGTTCAGAATCGGACGTCGGCCCGCACCAGAACCTCGCCCCGTCGTAGGTGACCAGCTCAAGGCGCTCGATGTTGTCCACGGTGGTGCCGGCCATCACGGAGTGCGGACCGCACGAGTTGTTGCCGATCATGCCGCCGAGCGTGCAGCGCGAATGCGTGGCCGGGTCGGGCGCGAAGGTGAGGCCGTGCACCTCGGCGGCGTCGCGCAGCGTGTCGCAAACCACGCCGGGCTCGACGCGCGCGAGACGCGCGCGCGGATCGATCGACAGCACGCGGTCGAGGTACTTCGAGCAGTCGATGACGACCGCGACGTTGACCGCCTGGCCGTTCAGCGAGGTCGCGCCGCCACGCGCGAGCACCGGGACGCCATGGCTCGAGCAGATCCGCAGGGTCTCGACGATGTCCGCGACGCTGCGCGGCAGCACGACGCCGATCGGGACCTGGCGGTAGTTGGAGGCGTCGGCGGCGTAGGCGGCGCGCACCCCCTTATCGAAGCGCACCTCGCCCGATAAGGAGTGCCGCAGCGCAACCTCGAGTCGTTGGAATTCGACCACCTGTAGCAATTCTTGCATAGGCGTCTCTCATTTCTTGACTTCACCCGGGTGCCCGACTACGCTGGTTTCGACGACGGGCTGTGAACCGCGCCGGAACCGCGAGCAGCCCGTCGTGGTCAAGACTTTTCCCACTATCACCCGAGGACCTCACATGAAATCAGTTTGGGCAAGGACGCTCTGCCGCATATTGATGGTGCTGACGGCGCTCTCGCCGATTCAATTTGCGCAGGCCGGCATGATCGGTACTGAACAGGTCGCTTCCGCTGCTTCGCAGGCAGACCGCAACACCGTATTGCAATTCCTTGGCCGGCCTGAGGTCGTAAGCCAGCTGCAATCGATGGGCGTCGATGCCGCGCGCGCCAAAGACCGGGTTGCCGCCATGACCGACCAGGAAGTCCAGCAGCTCGCCGGCAAGATCCAGAGCATGCCCGCCGGTGCCGACGACACCGGCCTGATCATCCTGCTGCTGGTGATCGCGGGCGTGGTGTGGTGGGTTTGGTTCCGCCGCTAGCCATCGCGCTCGATCTGCAAGGAAGCGCCCGCCGCCTGGCGGGCGTTTTCATTTTGACGCTCGCCGCGGGCTGCGCGAGCTTCATCCCGCAGACGAGCGAGCTGGCGAAGAGCTGGCCCCCGGAGCTGCCGAAGCAGGTCGAGCTCAGCGAAGTGCCGTTCTTTCCGCAGCTCGAGTATCAGTGCGGGCCGGCCGCACTGGCGACGGTGCTGGTCAACGCGGGGGCAAAGGTCACTCCGGAAGAGCTGGTGCCGCAGGTCTACATCCCGGAGCGCAAGGGCAGCCTGCAGGTGGAGATGCTCGCGGCCGCGCGGCGCCACGGCATGGTTTCGTACGCGCTCGCACCGCGCTTCGAGCACATCCTGCGCGAGATCGCCGCGGGCACGCCGGTGATCGTGCTGCAGAACCTCGGCGTCTTCAATGCCGGATGGCACTACGCGGTTGCCGTCGGCTACGACTACGGTCCCGGCACGCTGGTGCTGCGCTCGGGAACGCTGCAGCGCGACGTGCTGCCGTTCGCGACGCACGAGATGGTGTGGATGCGCAGCGGCTACTGGGCGATGGTCGCGGTGCCGCCCGACCGCATCCCGGTCACCGCCGAGGAAAACAGCTGGCTGAACGCGATCGCGGCGTTCGAGCGCGCGGGCGATGCCCAGGGGGCGCGCGTCGCCTACAAGACATTCCTCGGCCGCTGGCCGGAGAACCTCAACGCGCATATCGGCCTCGCCAACACGCACCACACCCTGGGCGAGCTGAGCGAGGCGGCGGCGGTGCTGCGCGAGGCGGCACGCCGCGACCCGGAATCCGTGGTGGTGCTCAACAACCTCGCGCAGACGCTTTCGGACCTCGGGCGCAACGAAGAAGCGCTGCCCTACATCGAGCGCGCCGCCGCCGCGGGCGGGCCCTTCGCCCCCGCGGTGCAGAAAACCCACGAGACCATCCTGCTGCGCCTACGCGGCCAGGGTAGCCGGGTCGAGCGACTCCAGTAGCGGCGGCAGCGGGCAGTCGAGCACCGCGCCGACCACTCGCATCAGCCCGGCTTCGGCGACGCGGATCGTGCCGTCGACGGTCACCGCTGCGAAGAGCGCCTTGACCAGCAGGCCTTTTTGCATCGGATCGAGGCTGCGCAGCGCCTCGAGCGCCGCGTTCGCCGCCTCCAGGGACAAGCTGGCCGCCGAAACGGGCTCCTCGGAAATTCCCATCGTCGTCGCACCGGCCTTGATCGCCGCCTGCAGGGCAGCGCCGCGCTCGCCTTTCGCGTCCGG
>Ga0075430_100003659_pt1 | contig 12905 bp, 14 predicted proteins | sample RhiMetdeltSRZDD4_FD_75294 | JGI IMG/M metagenome (GOLD analysis project Ga0075430, IMG submission 75294) | Populus rhizosphere microbial communities from Tennessee, USA - Rhizosphere MetaG P. deltoides SRZDD4 | ecosystem: Host-associated > Plants > Roots > Rhizosphere > Soil | place: USA... | reverse complement strand
GGCACGCTCGCGCGGCCGGACGGCCCGTGGAGCCGCGACACCGTCAACCGGATCGCCCACACCATCGAGGAGGAGTGCGACCGGCTCTACCGGCTGATCAGCGACCTGCTCGACATCTCGCGGATCCAGGCCGGCCGGGTCGCGATGTCGATCGGGCCAGTCGACCTGCCGGACCTCGCCGAGACGCTGGCCGAGCGCAGCCGTCCCCGCTCGACGATCCACACGTTCGCGACCGAGTTCCCGGACGACTTCCCGATCATCCGCGGCGACCGCGAGAAGCTGCGACAGGCGCTCGGGAACCTAGTGGACAACGCGATCAAGTACTCGCCGTCCGGCGGCACGATCACGCTCGGCGGGCGGGTCGAGCCGAGGCACGTCGTGGTCTTCGTGCGTGACGAGGGGATCGGCATCGCGCGGGACGAGCATACAAGAGTCTTCGAGCGGTTCCACCGCGTCGACACCCGGCTCAGCCGGACCACGCAGGGGGTCGGGCTGGGCCTCTATATCTGCCGGGTGATCGTGGAGGCGCACGGGGGCACGATCTGGGTGGAGTCGGACGGGACTGGACGGGGCAGCACGTTCTCGATCCGCCTGCCGCGCTGAATCCGTCGCCGCCCGCGCGGGCCGGCCTTCCGTCGAGCCGGCCTGGACCCGGCGCGGGTCGCGGGCGCGAGCACGGTGGGGTGGGTCCGGATGGCCTGAGGCCGCGTGCGCGGCCGGGACGGCTGCGCTCCGAGCCGCTACAATGTCGGGCGGCGAACGACGAGGCTGGGCGAGCATGGCGGTTCAACGGCGGCGCATCCTGCTGGCGGACGACGAGCCCCGCATCCGCGACTCGGTGCGGATGAATCTGGAGATCGAGGGGTTCGACGTGTTCGAGGCGAACGACGGCGTCGAGGCCCTCGACAAGGTCCGGCTGGCGATGCCGGACGTCGTGGTGCTGGACGTGATGATGCCGGAGATGGACGGCTTCGAGGTGTTGCGCGAGCTGCGCCGCTTCTCGACCGTCCCGGTCATCATGCTGACCGTGAAGGCCGACGAGCGCGACGTGGCGCGCGGCCTGGAATTGGGCGCCGACGATTACGTCGCCAAGCCGTTCAGCCAGATCGTCCTGACGGCGCGGATCAAGGCCGTGCTGCGCCGCGCCGAGCTGCCGCCGCCCGCCCCTCGCCAGTCGATCCAGGTGGACGACCGGCTCAGCATCGACTTCGAGCGGCGCGAGGTGATGGTGGACGGGCAGAAGGTCCAGCTCCGGCCGACCGAGTTCCGGCTGCTCTACCACCTGGTCAGCAATCCCGGCGCGGTCCTCTCGCACGAGACCCTCTTGTCACGGGTCTGGGGTCCGGAGTATCGTGACGCGAGCCACTACCTCCGTCTCTACGTCAACTATCTGCGGCAGAAGATCGAGCAGGATCCGTCCAATCCGCGCTATATCCTGACGGAACGTGGCGTCGGCTACCGCTTCGTGGATTACACCCGAGATCGCTGATCGGCGGCCCCCGCCGCGTTAATGAATTGCTAACAGGTTTCTGACGGCATCCTTACCGTTCCCTCATCGCGCCTTCACGTTTGCTGTCTATCATCATGCCCAGAGGCGGTTGCCTCGAAGCTTCGTCCAGTACCCGTAGTGATTCCTGCACATATTCACGCGCCTATCGTCTGCTATCCGCACAAGGCACGGTGCGTGGCCTGCATCGTGCATCAGACCTTCTGCGCTGTTCCTGGTCTGAAGAGGCTGGAGGCGTCGGGTAACCACCCCGGTCCGTGCGCTAAAGGGACTGGAGGTGGATCCCAGGCCCGCGCCCCAGCCTGCGTGTGAGACGTTTCCTCGTCCCCAGCCCCCTGGCCCGACGTGCGAGGGTGGCCGGGGGACGAGGTTCCCACGCCCCCCTCACGGCGCCCCCTCGTGCGCCGTCCCCCTGACGCCCGGCGCTACTCCACGAACGTAACGCGCACCGTCATGCCGATCCGCAGGTCCAGCGGCGGCAGCTCCAGGTCGATCACCGTCGGGTAATGGTCGTCGCCGTCCGGCCCGCGGCGCGGCTCCAGCGAGACCGAGCGGATCCGCCCCCGGAGCTGGTGCTGATCGAGCGCGTCGACCGTCACCATCACGGCCCGCCCCGGCCGGACTCGCGCGACGATGAACTCGTCGACGTCGGTCGTCTCGACCTGGAGCCGGCTCAGGTCGCCCATCTGCACGACCACCGCGCCGACCGCTACCGTGTCACCGACGTGGACCGGGACGTCCGTGACGGTGCCGCGCCAGGGTGCGACCAGGACTTCCGTCGAGCCGGTCGGGCCGTTGATCCGCGCCAGCTCCTGCGCCTCCTCGACGGGCTGGCCGACCGCGACGGCGATCCGGTTGACGACGCCGCCTTGCAGCGTGCCGATCCGCGCCTGCGCGACCGGGCGGACCTCGCCGCGCGCGGTCGGGTAGGCCGGCCCCTCGACGGCGGCCGGCGGCGGGACGGCCGCGCCGCCGGGCCGGATCAGGCCGAGCTGATACGCCGCCACCCCACCGCCGACCAGCGCCGCGAGCAGCAGCAGGAGCATCGCCAGGCGGCGGGGCCAGCGCCGGCGGCGCGCGGACGGGGGCTGCCCAAGGATCGGCCCGGCCCCGTCGGCGGGCGGCAGGGCGCTCGGCGCGATCGCTTGGGCGACGGGCTCGGCCGGCGCCCGCGGCGCCTCGCCGACCTCACTCACGCGGCCGTCTCTGATCTCGACGCGACGCCTGGCCACCTCAGCCACCTCCTGATCGTGCGTCACCATGACGACGGCGCACCCTTCGCTGTTGAGCTGCCGAAAGAGCGCGATCACCTGCGCCTTGTCCTCGGTGTGCAATTCGCCGGTCGGCTCGTCCGCCAGGATGATCCTCGGGCCGTTGGCGAGCGCACGGGCGATGGCGACGCGCTGGCGCTGGCCGCCCGAGAGGCGCGACGGCTTGAAGTCGAGCCGCTCGCCGAGGCCGACCGCCTTGAGCAGCCAGGCCGCGCGCTCGAAACGCTCGCCGACCGAGAGGCCCAGCGCCTCCATCGGGACGGCGACGTTCTCGATAGCGGTCAGGTCGTTGAGCAGGTGGAAGCGCTGGAAGACGAACCCGAGCGTCGTCAGCCGCAGCCGGGTCCGCTCGGCGTCGTCGAGGGTGCTCAGGTCGTGGCCGTCGAGCTGGACGAGGCCGGCCGTGGGGCGGTCGAGCAGGCCGACGATCTGGAGCAGCGTGCTCTTGCCCGATCCTGACGGGCCGACGATCGCCATGAAGTCGCCGTCGCGGATCTCCAGCGAGACGTCGCGGAGCGCCACGACCTCCTGCTCGCCGACGGGGTGGATGCGCCAGACGTGCTGAAGCCGGAGCATCGTCAGGCCTCGCGCAGGACGTCCACGGGGTCGACGCGCGTCGCCTGGCGGGCCGGGAAGAGGCCGGCGACCAGCCCCAGCCCCATCGCGACGACGAAGACGACGGTCAGCGAGACGGCGTCGACGGCGTACAACGACTCGAAGCCGTACGACTTCGCCACGATCTCGTTGATGAGGTAGCCGAAGACGGTGCTGAGCGCGATCCCGACGACGTAGGCGGCCCCGCAGACCAGCAGCGCCTCGCCGGCGATGGCCCAGACGATCGTCCGGCCGGGCATGCCGATCGCCTTGAGGGTCGCCAGCTCCAGCCGCCGCTCGGCGACCGATCGACTGAGCATGTTCGCGACGAACAGCGCCGCGATCATCAGCGTCAGCAGCACCATGATGAGGCGGATGACCACGCCGGCCTGGTTCGCTTGCTCCGCGAGGCGGATCAGGTCGCTTGCGCTGAAGACCGAGAGCGACTCGAGGTCGTCGATGCGGGCCCGCGTGACGGCCGGGCTCTCGGTGGCGACGGCGATCATGTTGACGACGTCGCCGATCGAGGCGCGCTGGCGGAGCGACTGGAGCTCGACGTAGCCGAACGAGTCGCCGGCGAACCCGAAGCCGCGCAGCCGCCCGACCCCGACGACGGTGAAGTCGCGTCCGGCCAGCCGGACGGTCTCGCCGACCTGGAGCGCCTTCTCGCGGGCCAGCTTCGCGCCGAGCATGATCTCGTCGGTCCGCCTGGGCCAGCGGCCCTGGTCGAGGCGGAGCGCGCCGGGGATGTCGTTCGGGTCGCCCTCGACGCCCATCACGGTCAGCAGCTCCTTCGGCGCGTCGCGGACGCGCGGGCCGGGCCGCTCCCGTTCGAGGGTCCAGGTCATCTCGCCGAGGACGGCCGTGACGCCGGGCAGGCCCCGGAGCTGCGCCATGACGTGCCGGGCGTCCTCGATGGTGCCGGGCGTCTCGCCGGCCAGGATCGGGATCGGCTGGCCGCCCTCGGTCGTGACGTAGAGGTCGGCCGAGGAGGCGCGGTAGTCGCCGGTGAACACCTCAATCGAGGCCTGGCTGACGGCGAGCATCGTCATGCCCAGCCCGAGCGCGATCCCGACGCCGAGGATCATCCCGAGCAGGCCGCGACGGCGCCGCCAGACGTTGCGGACGGGGTACGGCAGCCCCGCCGACCAGCCCGCTCGATAGGCGCTCGCGCCACGCACCGCCACCGCACCGCCTCCGCCCCAAAGGGCGTACCGTACTTCAATAGTACGACGCGGACGGCGGGGGTGCTTGTGACACGGGACACCTCGCTGGCAGGACAAGCGTCCGGTATCCACTATAGTGGCACGGCGCCGGACACTCGCTTGTCGATACCTGCTGGGGACACATCGCCGAATGGAGCACCGATGACGGAGTCACCATCAGCCTGGGCGACACACCCGTGGGTCGCCCAGGCAGTGCGCGGCGTGCGGTTCGGCATCGCCTGGGGCGCCCAGGACCCGACATCGTCGTGGTCTGAAACTCAAGAATTCGTCCAGCGCGTCGAGGCGCTCGGTTTCGACTCGTACTGGGCGATCGATCATCCGATGGCGCCGGTCAGCGGCGCCGACTGCTGGACGACCCTCGCCGCCCTGGCCGCCTGCACCAGGACCATTCGGCTCGGGCCGCTGGTGAGCTGCATCTACTATCGGCGTCCCGCCCTGCTGGCTCGGATGGCGGCCGACGTCGACCGGATCAGCGGCGGGCGGCTGATCCTCGGACTCGGCATCGGCGACAGCGCGCCGGAGTTCCAGCGGCTCGGCATCCCCTTGCCGCCGGTCCCCGAGCGCCAGCGCGCGCTCGACGAGACGATCGCGATCGTGCGGGGGCTCTGGGGCAGCGAGCCGTTCACCTTCGCCGGCGGGCAGTTCCAGGTCACGGACGGGCAGACCGTGCCGGGGCCGATCCAGCAGCCGTACGTGCCGCTGTTGATCGCCGGCGGCGGCGAGCGCGTGACGCTCCGCCAGGTCGCCCGGTACGCGGATGCTTCGAACTTCGGCGCGCACCGCAACATCGGCGGCGCCACCGACGACGCGGCGATCGTGCGGAAGCTCGACGCGCTGCGCGTCCACTGCGAGGCCGAGGGGCGGTCGACGGACTCGGTGTTGAAGACGCACACGACGATGCTGCTCTTCCTCGCGGAGAGCGAAGCGGCGCTCCAGGCGAAGCTCGCCGAGGTCCCGGAGGGGCGACGGACGGGCTTCGCCCCGAGCACGATGGCCGGGACGCCCAAGCAGGCAATCCAGTACTTCCGCGCGCTGGCGGCGCTCGGGATGCAGTATTTCATCTGCTTCATCCACCCGAAAGACGTCGAGACCGCCGAGCTGCTGGCGCGCGAAGTCGTCCCGGCGGTCCAGGCCGCGACGGCGCCCTGATCCCGTCGACGCACCGCATCTTCTGGGGAGGCGATAGCCAGCCATGTTCGCCGCCGTACTGCGCTTTGACGTCAAGCCGGAGCATCGCGCTGCGTTCGTCGAGGCGCTCGTCGCGCACGGGCGCGCGGCCGTGCCGACCGAGCCCGGAACCCGTCGCTTCGACGTGCTGGTCGATCCTGACGATCCGAACCGCGTCCTCCTCTACGAGGCGTACGACGACACGGACGCGATGGGCGTGCATCTCGCCGGGGAGTCGCACCAGGAGCTCGTGCGGGCGCTGACGGCGCACGACTGGCTGACGACGCCGCTGGCGGGGCCGCCACGCCCGTTTGCGCCGTTCTTCCTCGGGCGCGGCAACAGCGTGTTCACGGCTGAGGAGGCCTGACCCGGACAGCACACGCTCCTGGACCGGCGGCATCACCTCGCGGGAGAAGCGCTCCATCTCCGCCATCACCGCCGCGTCGAAGGCGCCAGCACTTCGGCCGGCCGGGCCATGGCCTTGAGCAGGGCCGGGTCGGTAGCTGGTAACGTGCTGGACAGGTTGCACCCGAACGTGACGGCCATCGCACCCTTCATCGTGGCGATGGGCGCAGTGTCGTTGGCCAGGGAGTGTGCGCATGAGCCCGTTGATCGATTGCCACGCCCACATCATCCCGGAGCAGGCGCTGCGGCGCTTCCCGGACCCGAGCAAGCCGGCCTACGTGACCGCCGAGCCGGTGGCGCTCCAGCGGATGCTGGACGAGCACGACCGGGTCGGGATCACCCACGCCGTCGTGTCCGACTCGTTCTTCATGGAGTCTGCCCGCGACGCCCTGCCGGACTGGTCAGGCGTGGACCGCGCGAAGCTGTTCAACGACGGGATGGTCGAGCTGGTCGGGCGGCACCCCGGGCGATTCTTCGGGCTCGGGTGCATCGACCCGTTCGGCGGCGACGATGCCGCCCGCGAGCTGGAACGGCTGACGAAGGAGCTTGGCCTGTACGGCGTGCTGATCAACCCGTCATTGGGCGAGCGCTACCTGGACGCTCCCGAGGCCGAGCCATTCCTGGCGGCGGCCAAAGCGCTCGACGTGCCGCTGTTCCTCCACCCGTCGCGAGACCTGCCGGCTCCGGAGGACTCGCGCGAGTTCGCGCTGAACGTCAGCGTGGCGCGCCCGCACCAGACCTCAACCTGCATCGCGCGGATGATCTACGCGGGCACCTTCGATCGGCACCCGAATGTGAGGATGCTGCTGGCGCACGGCGGCGGCACGCTGCCGTTCGTGGCGGGACGGCTGGACGCGACCTGGCAGGGATACCGGCCCGGCCGCTGGGAGGGGCCGGACCTCCTGACCCGCCCGCCGAGCAGCTACCTCGCCGGACTGTGCTGCGACACGAATCTCTGGTCGGCGTCGGCCCTCCGCCTCGCCATCGAGACGTTCGGCGTCGAGCACGTCTTGTTCGGGAACGACCTGCCGCCGGTCTGGGTGCCGCTGGACCGCCCGGTCGAGACATTGAACGCCCTGGGCCTGCCCGAGCCCGACCTCGAAGGCATCCGCTGGCGTAACGCGGCCCGCTTCTTCGGTCTCCCGCTCACGGATGCGCGGACACCAGACTGAAGTGATTGGCGAACGGCATAGCTGCTGCACATGCCCCGGTGGATGCGTGATGGAGTCGTACTGATCGTACGTCCTATCGTTCCCGCGGTCGGCTGATGAGCTTCCACCATCGCCGGTGACATATCTGGCCAGGCAGTTGCAGGTGGACCCGCGGGTGCTCACCGGCACGAAAGGGGCCCTTTACGGACGCTGCGCTAGTCAGTTGGTCCTGAGCGGGAGCCTGCTGGGAAAACGTCGGGTGTCGAGAATCTGGCTCCGGCTCCGTCCCAGGGATAGGAGCGGCCACGACCGGCCGCGCGACGAGGAAGGAACCACCATGACGATTCGGCGGATGGACAACGTCCTCATCGTTGTCGACGATCTTGAGGCCGCAACTGCGTTCTTTGCCGAGCTTGGTATGGAGCTGGAGGGCAAGACACTCGTCGAGGGCGTCGCGGTTGACCGTGTCGTCGGGCTCGACGGCGTCCGTGCCGACATCGTCATGATGCGGACCCCGGACGGCCACGGGCGGGTCGAGCTGACGAAGTTCCACTCGCCGTCGGCGATCAGGAGTGAGCCGCAGAACGCACCGGCGAACACGCTGGGCATACGTCGCATCATGTTCGCCGTCGACGACATCAAGGACGTCATTGCCCGCCTGCGCACGCACGGCGCCGAGCTCGTCGGCGAGGTGGCGCAGTACGAGGACAGCTACCGGCTCTGCTTCGTCCGCGGCCCCGAGGGGATCATCGTCGGGCTGGCCGAGGAGATCGGCTCGACGTCAGCGTGCTAATTCGGCGACCACAGCGCGCTTCCGGATGTCGAGAACGGGGCGCCGGTTCCGTCCCAGGGGCACGAGCGGCCACCACGGGCCGCCCGACGATGAAGGAGAACGACCGTGAAGTACCTGCTGCTCAAGCACTACCGGGGCGCGCCGGCCCCGGTCAACGACGTGCCGATGGACCGCTGGAAGCCAGAGGAGGTCGACGCGCACATCCAGTACATGCGCGACTTCGCAGCCCGCCTGGAGGAGACGGGCGAGCTCGTCGACGGACAAGCGCTGGCGCCCGAGGGCTCGTGGGTGCGGTACGACGGCGAGGGGCGCCCGCCGGTGACCGATGGTCCGTTCGCCGAGACCAAGGACCTCATCGCCGGCTGGATGATCATCGACGTGGAGTCCTGGGATCGCGCGGTCCAGCTGGCCGGGGAGCTCTCTGCCGCTCCAGGGGCCGGCGGCGAGCCGATCCACGAGTGGCTCGAGGTCCGTCCGTTCCTTCACATGCCGCCCACGGTGTCCGAGTGAACGAGTCGCTGCTGCGGGAGCTCGTGCCCGCGGTGCTCGGCATCCTCGTCCGGCGCGGGGCCGACTTCGCATCGGCCGAGGATGCCGTGCAGGAGGCCCTGATCCGGGCGCTGGAAACCTGGCCGGACGATCCACCGCGCGATCCGAAAGGATGGCTCGTCGCGGCCGCCTGGCGCAAGTTCCTCGACGTCGCCCGTTCTGAGACCTCTCGGCGGGCGCGGGAGCTCGTCGTGGAGATCGAGCCTCCCGCCGATCAGGTGCCCGCCACGGACGACACGCTGCGGCTCTACTTCCTGTGTGCGCACCCCACCCTGCCCCAGAGCTCGGCCGTCGCCCTGACGCTGCGCGCGGTCGGCGGCCTGACCACGCGGCAGATCGCGACGGCCTACCTCGTCCCCGAGACGACCATGGCGCAGCGGATCAGCCGGGCCAAGCGGCGGATCGCGGGGCTGCCGCTCGACCAGCCCGGCGATCTCGGGACGGTGCTGCGCGTGCTCTACCTCGTCTTCAACGAAGGGTACAGCGGAAACGTCGACCTGGCGGCCGAGGCGATCCGCCTCGCCCGCCAGCTCGTCGCCTTGACCGACGAGCCCGAGGTCGCGGGTCTGCTCGCGCTGATGCTGCTGCACCATGCGCGCCGCGCGACTCGCACGGGCCCGGGCGGTCGCCTGGTGCCGCTTGTCGAGCAGGACCGATCGCATTGGGACACCGGCTTGATCGCCGAGGGGGTGGCGATCCTGCAGGCCGCGCTGGTTCGCGACCGGCTGGGCGAATACCAGGCCCAGGCCGCGATCGCCGCCCTGCACGCGGACGCCCGGACGACATCCGAGACGGACTGGGTGCAGATCGTGGAGTGGTACGACGAGCTGCTGCTCCTCACCGGCAGCCCGGTGGCGCGGCTCAACCGCGTCGTGGCGGTCGGGGAGGCCGACGGACCACAGGCCGGCCTGGCGGCGCTGGCTGACGTGGACCCCGACCTGCCCCGGTACGCCGCCGTGGCGGCATACCTGCACGAGCGGACCGGTGAGCTCGGGCAGGCCGCCGAGCTGTATGCCGAGGCCTCCCGCGCCGCAACCAGCGTGCCGGAGCGCGATCACCTCGCTCGGGAGGCCGCACGGGTGCGGCAACTGCTACGTCCGTGAGTGCGGCAACCGCCCACAGGTGCTCGGCAGCGGCCAGCCAAGCCCGACCGGCGCTCGGGCCGGCTGGCGAACGTATACCGGTCGGACGATTCTTGTTCGGGAACGACCTGCCGCCGGTCCGGGTGCCACCGGACGGCCCGGTCGAGACCCTGAACGCCCTGGGCCTGCCCGAGCCCGACCTCAAAGGCATCCGCTGGCGGAACGCGGCCCGCTTCTGCCGGCTCCCGCTCGACGGGTAGGGCGGCAGCTCCATCCCCTGGACCAGGCGACGCCGGTGCGGGGCAGCGTCGGTCTGGCAAGAAACATGCGTCCGTGAGTCGGCGATGGCGCGAGTGACGGCGGGCATGATGCAAGACGAGGCGAGCACGGCAGCCGATACGAGGGACGTCGGCGACCGCATGGCCGGCCGCTACCGCCTCGGCGAGCCGCTCGGCCAGGGCGGAATGGCGCACGTCCACCGGGCGCACGACGAGGTCCTGGACCGTGCTGTCGCCATCAAGCTCATCGAGCGGCAGCCAGACAACGTCGCGTTCGAGCAGGCTTGCATCGCCGAGGCCCGGGCCGCCGCTGCGCTCGCCCATCCGAACATCGCGCAGATCTTCGACAGCGGCGTGTACGAGGGGCACGGCTTCATCGTCATGGAGCTGGTGCCCGGCCGCACGCTCCGTGCGATCCTGGACGAACGTCGGCTCCTGCCACCCGGCGAGGCCATCGAGCTGGCCGCGCAGGTCGCCGACGCCCTCGACTGCGCGCATCGCCACGGGGTCATCCACTGCGACGTCAAGCCGCCGAACATCATCGTCACGCCGGACGGGCGCCCCAAGCTGGTCGACTTCGGCATCGCTCGCGCGATGGCCGCCACCACCCGCCAGACCGACGAGGTCTGGGGATCGGCGCCGTACATGGCACCCGAGCAGGTGGAGGGCCTGCGCCCGGACGGCCGCACCGACCTCTACGCGCTCGGCGCGGTCCTCTACGAGCTACTGACGGGACGACTGCCGTTCGAGGGCACCACCATCGCGTCCATCGCCGCTCAGCGCCTGGTCAAGGATCCTCCACCGCTGCGCGAGCACAACCCGCGCATCGCTCCGGAGCTGGAACGGGCCGTCCTGCGCGCCCTCGCCCGCGAGCGCTCCGACCGGTACGCCGACGCATCCCAGTTTCGGGATGCCCTTCGTGGCGTGACCGAGCAGGCGGGGGCACGGACCGGGCCGCTCCACGCGGCCCCCGCACGGACCGGGCCTCGCCCCGTGGCGTCAACCGTCGTCCCTCGCACGGTCGCGCGGCGACCGCCCTCCGTGGTGGTCCTGGCCAGCCTCGCCCTGGTCGGCCTGCTGCTGCTCGGGCTCGTGGTGACGCTCCTGGCACGATCGGCAGGCACCACCCCACAGGCGACCGTCCCGGAGCTGGTGGGCAAACGGATCGGCGAGGTCCCCACCCTGCTCGAAGGGGCCAGGCTCCAGGCCGGACCGATCCGGACCCGCCCGGCCGACCCATCGCAGGTCGGGCGGGTCCTCGAGCAGCGGCCTCCAGCCGGTCAGTCCACGTCGTCTGGCAGCGAGGTCGAGCTTGTCGTCGGGGTGTCGCCGTGAACGGCCATGCGGCTCCGTCGACCTGGGTGCGGCTCGCGGCGATCCTGGCGTTGGCCTGCGCGGCCGGCGCGTGCTCGTCCCGCTCAGCCGGCTCGGCGTGGAACGTCGAGGGGCCGATTCAGGCGATCGACGGGCCGGTCTGGATCGTCGGCGACCGCCTGGTGACCATCGCCCCGGATGCCCGCATCGTCGGGTCGCCCGAGATCGGCAGCGTGGCGCAGGTCTGGGGGATCCGCGGGGAATACGGCAGCCCGATCGGCGAGAGCGTCGAGATCACCTCGTCACCGCCGGCGACGACGCCGCCGACGGCCACGAGCGCCCCGCCGCCGACCGCGCCCGCACTGCCCCCGGTACTCGCTCCCCAACCAGCGCCGACGGCCAGACCGGTCGTCGAGCCGAAGCCGCAGGCTGAGCCCGACCGTGGCGAGGACGACGACAAGAAGGAAGAGAAGGAGCGACGTGGACCGCCCGACAAGCCCGGGGGCGAGCAGAAGCCGGCCGGGAAGCCGCGGGGCCGCTGAAGCGGGTCGCTGGCGGTCCGCCGTCTGCTTCTTCGGGCTCCCGCCTTGACGTCAGTCCTGCCGCAGGCCGAACGTGTTGCCGTCGACGTCGTCGAACAGGGCGAACGGCCCCCAGGGCATCTCCTGTGGCGGCTGCGAGAAATGGACGCCGCGATCCGCCATCTCCCGGTAGGTACGCTCGACGTCGTCGCACGCGAACACAATCGAGGGCTTACGCTTTGCCCAGTCCGGCATGATGGCCTTCGGATAGAGCACCAGGCACGACGTCGCGTCGGGCGGTCCCACCTCGATCCACGATCCCGCCGGCCCCATCGGCCGCGTGATGCGCACGATGAAGCCGACTTGCTGCGTCCAGAACGCGAGCGAGCGCTCCTGATCCTCGACGTACACGGCAACGGTCGCGATGGCGTCGATCATCGTCCCCTCCCATGGTTCAACTCCCGGGACCGACAGAGCGTGTCATGCACCGTGCCTCGGACGCGGACGTGTCAGTGGGATGACGACGTGAGGGCGGTTGGAGCATCCGCGTCGGCGATGGCCCGGCACCGGAGCGGCAGGCTGATGGTGAAGGTGCTGCCCACGCCGACCTCGCTCTCGACCCGGATGGAGCCGCCGTGCAGCTCGACGAACTTCTTGCTCAACGCCAGGCCCAGGCCCGTGCCCTCCGCCTGCCTCGATCCCGCGCCCACCTGGCGGAACTCCTCGAACAGCCGCTCCTGATCCTCCGGCGCGATCCCGATCCCGCTGTCGCGCACCGCGATGGCCACGTCCGGCCCGTCGGCATGCGCCGAGACGTCGATCCGCCCGCCATCGGGGGTGAACTTCACGGCGTTCGAGAGCAGGTTGAAGATGACCTGCTTCACCTTCCGCTCGTCGGCTTCGACCACGTCGAGGGCCGGGTCGACGTCGAGCGACAGCGCGATGCCGTGGTTGCTCGCCCGTTCGCGGATCATCATCAGCCCGTTCTCGAGCGCCTCCGGCAGGGAGAACACGTCGATCTCCAGCTCCATCCGCCCGGCCTCGACC
>Ga0075430_100003658_pt1 | contig 12906 bp, 10 predicted proteins | sample RhiMetdeltSRZDD4_FD_75294 | JGI IMG/M metagenome (GOLD analysis project Ga0075430, IMG submission 75294) | Populus rhizosphere microbial communities from Tennessee, USA - Rhizosphere MetaG P. deltoides SRZDD4 | ecosystem: Host-associated > Plants > Roots > Rhizosphere > Soil | place: USA... | reverse complement strand
CGCCACGCGAAGTCATCCTCGGTGGCGGCCCTGAGCAGGCGACTGGCATCGTCTCGAATCGCGTTCAGCCAGGAGTGGGGCGCCGACACGCTGTTCTGCGCTGACACGGCGACGAGGACGGCGCCGAGCGCGAGCGCAACAAGACTGGAAACGAAGGCGCGCATTGGTGGGTGCGTCTCTCCAGTCAGGAGGTCACCGCTTGAAAAAACGCAGGAAGCTCCGGTTTGGTGTCGCGAAGGATTTCGACAACGGCCTGTCGATCGGCGAGTGTGAGGGTCCGATATCGCGGCGCCTTGTCGCGGCCGGAGAGGACCTCCCACAATCGCGTGTAGACGGCATCCTTCGCGCGCTGGGGCAACCGGTCGAAGGCCGGTGTGTAGATCATGTAGCTGCAGGGATAACGGAACAGCCGACGACGCAGGTCGAACTCGCGGAGCGAGCGCCCCTTACTGTCTCGCGGACCTACCGAAGTGAAGACCTCGGAGAAGCCGGCACCGCCGCGCACCGCCCCTGCCAGCGGCGCTTCGTCCACGAACAACATGTAGTCGACCAGGTCCTTCGCCGCTTCGTTCACTCGAGCGATCGTATCGGCACTCGGGTCGCTTCCGGCAAGCCTCGCCTCCCAGCCGGTTCGCGTGATCAGATTCGTCATGTTCGTCTGATGCGCGATCAGGAGCAGCGGGACGACATCGCTATACGGCGTCGGATAGCCTTTCAGGTCGAACTGGCCCTCGACAGAGGCCAAAGCCTTGGTCGGGGCGGCGAGCTTCGACTTCCCCTTGTCGGCCGGCATCACGGGGATGTTGCCCATGTGCTTGGCGCCCCCGTGATCGCCCGTCACCCACCATCCACCCCAGCGCTGCTCGAGCGGGCTGCCGTGCACGGTCGTGAAGCCGTTGGCGTACGACAGCTCGTCGGGGATGGGATAGACGCTCTGGACGAGCAGACCGGGCACGCCGAGCGTCTCCCAGGCGAGATGACAGGCCAGGCATTGATTGTCGCGCTTCAGGCGCGGCGCCTGGCTCGGCTTCTGTTCCAACGCGTAAAAGATAACGCCCTGCTCCGGATCCTGACCGGCGACTTCGAGGATCTCGCCGCCGCGCACCCACCCGACCGCGGCGGTATCGGTGTAGTAGACGGCGCGGGGGTTGTGGAAGTTGATCAGCGGCGCTTGGAAACTCGTCTGGGAGAACACCAGCATCTGGGATTCGACAGGCACGTTCAGTGCCTTCAAGAGTGACCTCAGATACCCGCTGCCTTCTTCGAACGTCAGCGACGCCTCGCCCGCCTCGAGCCGACGATTCAGCTGGGCGATCGGATCGGAGGTGTCGGCGGTCGAATACCGAATGGCCGGGTGGTCGCGTGGGGCCACGAAGGCGTCCCGGCGTTGGGCGCCAACCGTCAGACCAAACGACAACACCAGGGCGCACACAGCGATTCCGAGCGCCACGCGGGCCATGTCTGAAGGCTACCGGAGAAAGTGGAAAAGTGGAAGAAGTGGAAGAAGTGGAAAAGTGGAAGAAGTGGGGCTCCCGGCTATGATGTTCGCGTGCCTCAGAAATCCCCGGTGTCCTTGACGACACACGACCACGTCGCGCTCATCACCATCGACAATCCGCCCGTCAATGCCCTCGGTCCGGAGGTCGTCGACGGCCTCTCGCAGGCGATCGCCGAGGTGGCGCGCGACCCAGGCATTCGTGCCGCCGTCGTGATTGGAGCGGGACGAACCTTCGTCGCAGGCGCAGACATCAAGGGCCTCGAACAGCTGGCATGGGGGAGTGAAACGGGACTACCCGAGATGCACGACCCGCTTCAACGCATCGAAGATCTGCCCAAGCCAGTGGTGATGGCCATGCACGGGACCGCGCTCGGTGGCGGCCTCGAGCTGGCAATGGCCGGTCATTATCGCGTCGCGGTGCCGGATGCGCAGATGGGGCAACCCGAGGTCAATCTCGGCATCATTCCCGGGGCAGAAGGCACTCAACGCCTGCCACGTCTCGTCGGGATGGACAAGGCGATCGAGATGTGCGTGAGCGGGAAGCCGATCAAGGCACGAGACGCGCTCGCGGCAGGACTCATCGATCGCATCGTCGAAGGCGACCTCGCGACGGCGGCGATGGCGTTCGCGAGGGAGATGGCTGAAGCCGCACGGCCCCTGCCGAAGACGCGCGATCGGATCGATCGGCTGCCGTCTCGGGAACAGCTGCCGGCGATGCTCCAGGCGGGACGGGAGCTCGCGAGAAAGACAAGGCGCAACCTCGAAGCGCCGTTGGCGGTGGTCGATGCGCTCGAGGCGGCGGCCACACTTCCCTTCGACGAGGGCTGCCAGAAGGAGCGTGAGGTCTTCTTCACGTGCGTCCGGTCGGATCAGGCGAAGGCATTGATTTACGCGTTCTTTGCCGAGCGAGGCGCCTCGCGTGTCCCGGGAGTCACCAAAGACACGCGGGCGACAACGGTCTCCTCGGTAGCCATCGTCGGCGCGGGGACCATGGGCGGCGGTATCGCGATGGCATGTGCGAATGCCGGGTTGAACGTCCGGCTCACCGACGCGACACAAGGCGCGCTCGATGCGGGACTCGCTACTATCAAGAAGAATTACGACGTGTCAGTGGCACGCGGCCGATTCACGCCGGCGATGGTCGACGAGCGCCTGGCACGGATTCAGGCGCAGGTCGGTTACGGCGGATTCGACAAGGCCGACCTGATCATCGAAGCCGTGTTCGAAAACATGGCGCTGAAGAAAGAGATCGCGTCGGCCCTCGACGCGGTTGCCAGGCCCGATTGCATCGTCGCGACGAACACGTCCACCCTCAATATCGATGAGATCGCCGCCGCCGCGCGACGGCCGGCGACGGTTGTCGGACTGCACTTCTTCAGCCCTGCGAACGTGATGCGGCTGGTCGAGATCGTTCGCGGTGCGGCCACATCCTCCGAGACGATCGCGACGGCATTGACCGTGGCGAAACGGCTGGGGAAGGTGGGAGTGGTCGTGGGCAACTGCCCCGGCTTCGTCGGCAATCGCATGATGTTCCCCTACATGTACGAGGCGCAGTTCCTGGTGGAGGACGGCGCGACGCCCGAGCAGGTGGACCGCGCGCTCACCGACTTCGGCATGGCGATGGGCATCTTCGCCGTGGACGACATGGCGGGCCTCGACGTCGCCTGGCGCGTGCGAAAGGAATTGAACCAGTTCAGCGAGCCGGGCGCACGAAAGCCGCTCGTGTCCGACGCGCTCTGCGAGATGGGCCGGTTCGGGCAGAAGGCCGGGAAGGGCTGGTATCAGTACGGCGCCGATCGGAAGGCGGTGCCGGACGCCGATGTGCTCGCCCTGATCGAGCGCCTCGCGTCGGGCGCGGGCATCACCCGTCGCAGCTTCACCGCCGCCGAGATCGTCGAACGAACGATCTACGCGCTGATCAACGAAGGCGCCCGCGTGCTCGACGAAGGCTACGCGCTGCGCGCGGCCGACATCGACGTGATCTATCTGAGCGGATACGGCTTCCCAGCCTGGCGCGGCGGGCCGATGTTCTATGCCGATCGCGTGGGTCTGAACACTGTGTACGAGCGCGTGGCTGCGTTCCACCGCGATCTCGGCGATCGCTGGACGCCGGCGCCGCTGCTCGAGCGTCTCGCCCGTGAAGGGCGCACGTTCCAGGAGTTCGACCGATCGCGCGCCGGTTCAGAGCTGGCGGCGCCCAGAGCGTGAGATGACCATCGACGTCGCCGGTACTCGGCGCATCCGACCTGTTCACATCTCGACGACCGACGCCATCGTGCGCACCGACGCCGACGGCGTCATCCACATGGTCTCACCGCAGCCGCTCGGCCCTTACCCGGTTCGTCTGACCGACGCGTTGGACGAGTGGGCCGCGCGCGCTCCCGATCGCGTGTATCTCGCGCAGCGGGACGCGACCGGCGGATGGCGCACGCTCACGTATGGCGATGCGCGCGATCGCGTTCGCCACATTGCGCAAGCGTTGCTCAACCGGGGACTGTCGCACGACCGTCCAATCCTGATTCTGTCGGGCAATGGCATCGACCACGCCCTGCTCGCGCTGGCCGCGATGTACGTCGGCGTGATCTACGCGCCGATCGCGCCGGCCTATTCGCTGCAAGCGAAGGACTATGCGGCCTTGCGCCTCGTGTTCGAGCGGATGCAACCAGCGCTCGTGTTTGCGGCCGATGGCGCCGCGTTCGAGCGCGCGCTGCGCGAGGTCCTGCCGCGTGGCGTGGAACTGGTCACCTCCACGCCGGCGCCGACGCTCGCGTCGACGCCGTTCTCGGATCTGGAAGCCACGCCGATCGGCCCTGCAGTGGATGAGGCGAAGCAGCGGGTCGACGGCGACACCATCGCCAAGGTCCTCTTCACCTCAGGATCGACCGGGCGGCCGAAGGGCGTCATCAACACGCAGCGCATGCTCTGCTCGAATCAGGTGATGATGCGCACGGTGATGCCGTTTCTCGGCGACGAGCCGCCGGTCATCTGCGATTGGTCGCCGTGGAATCACACCGCCGGCGGCAATCACAACTTCGGCCTCGTGCTGATCAACGGCGGCACCTTCTACATCGACGAGGGAAAACCGACTCCCGCGCTGTTCGCCACGACGGTGCGCAACCTTCGTGAGGTGGCGTGCACGGCGCATTTCGCCGTGCCGCGCCTGTACGAGATGTTGATGCCGTACCTCCAGAGCGACCCCGAGCTGCGCAACACGTTCTTCAGCCGGCTGAAGCTGCTGTTCTACGCCGCCGCCGGGCTCGGGCAGAAGTTCTGGGACGAGCTGCGAGAAGTCGCCATCCAGACGACCGGTGAAGAGATCCTCATCATGACCGGGTTCGGCTGCACCGAGACGGCGCCGTTCGCCGTCAGCACCGATGCCCGAGGTGCGTTTGCCGGAATGGTCGGCCTGCCCGCTCCGGGAATGGAGCTGAAGCTGGTACCGGCCGGAGCCAAGATCGAAGCACGCGTGCGCGGACCGAATGTGACTCCAGGGTATTGGCGCGACGAGGAGCTGACCAAGGTCTCCTTCGACGAGGAAGGCTACTGGCGAACTGGCGACGCGATGCGGTTCGTCGATCCGTCGGACCCGCAGCGCGGCCTCATCTTCGACGGCCGGCTCGCCGAGGACTTCAAGCTGTCGACCGGAACGTGGCTGAGTGTGGGGCCGCTGCGCGCGCGAATCATTCAACAGGGGGCGGGCCTGGTCCAGGACGTCGTCATTGCCGCGCCCGATCGGGAGTTCGCCGCCGCGCTGATCTTCCCCAACCTGGTGAAGTGCCGAATCGCGGCACAGCTGCCTGCCGACGCACCGCCGGACGTCGTGACGGCACACCCGGCGGTTCGCGCAGCGTTCCAGGCGGTGATCGACGAACTGGCCAAGCAGAGTACCGGCAGCTCGACGTTCGTCGCGCGCGCCGTGCTGCTCGACGAACCACCATCGCTCGACGCGCGCGAGATTACCGACAAAGGCTCGCTCAATCAGAAAGCAGTACTGCAACACCGCGCGAAGCTGGTGGACGAGATCTACGCAAGCTCTCCGGGCAAGGCCATTTTGGTCGCGGGCTCTTCGCGCCGGGCCTAAAGAACAAGGCCCGGCCTACTCGTGTTCGCCTACAAACACCGATGACAACATCAACAATTGACATCGCGAGTCTTGCGGCCATCGACGTTCACGTTCATCTCGAACACACGGGTGAGGCGACCGAGGCTGACAAGAAGGCCGCCGAGTACTTCAAGGGCGGCGCCGCGCGCGATGCGACGTCGCTCGCCGACTACTACCGTTCGCGCAAGATGGCCTGCGTCATCTTCACCGTCGACGAGACGCTCACCGGCACACCGCGTCTGTCGAACGACGAAGTCGTCGCCTTCGCGCAAGCGAATAAGGACATCGCGATTCCGTTTGCGAGCATCAACCCCACCCGGGGTGCGGAAGCGGTTCGCGAAGCGCGCCGATTGGTCGACGCCGGCGTGGTGCGCGGGTTGAAGCTGCACCCTCCCATCCAGGAGTTCTTCGCGAACGATCGGATCGCCTACCCGCTCTACGAAGTGTTCGCCGAAGCCAGGCTGCCGGTCGTGTTCCACACGGGGCACAGTGGAATCGGCACCGGCATGCGCGGCGGCGGCGGGATCCGGCAGAAGTACGGCAACCCGATTTACATCGACGACGTCGCCGTCGATTTTCCTGACATGCCGATCGTGATGGCGCACCCGTCCTTCCCCTGGCAGGACGAGGCCATCTCCATCTGCCTGCACAAACCGCAGGTCTACATCGACCTGTCAGGCTGGTCACCGAAATACTTCTCACCCACGCTCGTGCAGTACGCCAACTCGCTGCTCAAGCAGAAGGTCATGTTCGGCTCCGACTACCCGCTGCTGACACCGGACCGCTGGCTCGCCGACTTCGAGAAGCTGCCGATCAAGGACGAGGTGCGGCCGCTGATCCTGAAGGAGAACGCCGTTCGCTTCTTGGGGCTCGATCGCAAAGCCAGCTGACACGTCTGTGCACGAGTGTGCACCAGAAAAAATTGGAGTCGCGCTTTCCGGTGTCCGATAACCGGTAGAGTGAGTGCTGATCCAATACACCATCGGCCAATCGCAGCGGCGTCTGCCCTGGGCGACGTGCCAGCCTTCGCTGGCGACGACTTCAAGGGTCGTAAGAAAGACCTGAAGCGGCTACAGGATTCGACACGGTCGCTCGACGGTTGGGAGCAGTATCGGGCGCTGGTCGATGCCTCGGAAGAGGCCTACGATCTCATCGATATCAGCAACCGCGAGGCGCGCTTCGCCCTCATCGTGATGGGGGCGCTCAACGCCGTCCCGTTCATATTTCTCACCCGCGGTGACGCGATCGCGGCACTGAGTCGGAACGAACGCATCGCCATGGCGGTGGTGTTCTCGGGCTACGCGATCCTGCTGATGTTTTTCATCCTTCAGGCGATCGAAGCGCTCCACCCGGGGTGGTTCAAGCCCGAGATCAGCTCGTGGTCGAACGACCGTCTCGATCACCCCGCCGGCGTACGGCACTTCGAGGAAATCATCGAGCGAACCGCCTCCGAGCATTGGGTGGCGTGGCAGAACGTGCGTCTCACCCAGTTGAACGCGGAACTCGCGGTCCAGATCCACAGCCTCGCACGGAAGAACCACGCGAAGCATCTCGCGGTGCGCCGGTTGTATCTCGGCCTGCGCGCGATGGCCGTCATGCTTGGCGCGCTGCTCCTGCTCTTCGGCATCTTCAGCTGGCTCTAGGCTCAAGGCTCGAGGCTCTACGCTCTAGTGACAGAAATCCGAACCGCTGTCGCCGATGGTGCCGTTCACCTGCAGGAATTCCCACTGATATCCGTGCGCGGTCAGCGTGAGCTTCAACAGACCGTGTGAGATCAGCTGCGCCTCGCTCAATGGGTGAAGGCGCTGGATCGAATAGAGGCCTGCGCCGCCGGTACCGACGATGAACTGGCGAATGCCCCGGAGGTCATTACGCTGGCCGTCGGGTGTCATCGGGGCGTAGCGCTCGTACAAGTGCTCGTGCGCGCTGACGATGACGTCGACGCCCTGGTCGTATAACAGCTGCCACAGTCCTGCGATGCGCGCGTTGTCACCGTTGGGGCCGGAGCTATACAGCGGGTGATGAAAGTAGGCGAGCGTGCAGGGGGCCGCGCTGGCCGTCAGCTCCGACCGAATCCATTGCCACTGGGTGGTCGTGCTGCCGATCGGCACGTTGCTGTTCAGCGATAGCACAGCCCAATCACCAGCTTTGAAACTGTAGTAGCCGAGGCCGGCGGGCCCGGCGGCGCCGCCGAAGTAGTCGAAGTACGGCTGCGCCCCGGCGGTCTCGTACTCATGATTGCCGGGAGCGGGCTTCGTCCGCGGCTTGTGCGGTCCCCAGACCGGGTCGTAACAAGCCGCGAAGTCCTCTGCGGATCCGTGCGGATAGGCGAGGTCGCCGACCGCGAGAATCGTCCCGGGGAGCTCGCTGAGCATCTGGCCGGTCTGCGCCGCACCGAGCGAGCCGCACAGCCCGATGTCGCCGGCGGCGAGCACTACGGTCGCAGGGACGGTCGGGCCGGTGACATCCCAATCCCCACGAGCACACGACAGCACCGCCAGCATCGTCACGACGCTGAGTGTGCCAAAGCGTGAGCGCCTGTGAAGGCTGGCGCCGTCGCCGCGATCGGTCGGCCGGTCTGCGTTCATGTCAAAAGCGAACGACGCCGATAGCAGTTACTGGCCGGCGGCCCTGCATACAACCGCACGGTCATTCGCGCGACACACCGGAACCAATGAATCAGCTTGTTTTGAGCCGCTGCACAATCCACGCCTACGTCGCTGCAGCGCTGCTGACGGTCGCGATCGCGGTGCCCGCGTCGGCGCAGAACGGTACGCGCTCGAAACAGGACGACGGCGCTCGATGGGACGACGGCGTGTTTCGCGCCGGCGACGCCGTGCGGCTGGAACCGCACGCGAGGTTTCAGACCGATCTGCTATTGACCGACCAGGGCGAACCGATCGACGACCGATTCGAGTGGGGTCGACGGCGCATCGGCCTCGATGGCGAACTGTTCGATCGTCTCGAGTTCCAGATCGAACGCGAGCTCGAGGCCGAGTCGCCGTGGCGCGATATCTACGGCGACGTGAAGATCACACCGGCGCTGCGCATTCGTGCCGGTCGGTTCAAGGTCCCCTTCAGCATGGAGCACACGACCAGCGGATTCGCGCTCGACTTCCTGGAACGCTCGGCCGCCGTCACCGCGATGTCGCCAGGGCGCGATCTCGGCGTGATGGTGCACGGTCGTCTGGCGGAGCGGCTGGTGAAGTACGAAGTCGGCGTGTTCAAGCACACCGACAGCGTGGAGGTGCCGGTCGACGGCAATCGCGCTGACGTGACGGCGGGCTTCGGCACGATCGCCGGACGCGTCACGCTGGCACCCGTTCGCGATGAGGAAGACGGGACGACGCGGGATCTCGCGTTCGGCGTGGCGTTCGCGCGCAACACCATGCCGGAGGGCCTGTACGGCGTGACCGGTCGCGCGCTCGACGGCGAGCGGTTCTTCGACCGGATGTACGTCAACGGCGCCAGAACGCGGCTCGGCTTCGAGAGCCTCTGGTCTGCCGGCCGATTCACGTTGAAGGGCGAGTTGCTCCAGCTCACGGACGAGCGGAAACAGCAGGCCGTGACCGGCGAGGACCTCTCGAACCTGATCGTCAGGGGCGCCTACGTCACCGGCGTCTGGCGCGTCGTCGGCGAACCCGGCAAGAAGGGGACGGCCGTCGACGTCAGCGGCAGATTCGATCGTCTCGCGTTCTCGAGCGGAAACACGACGGACGAAGCGTTCACCAATCCTCGCGCCGATCACGTCGCGCCGCTCTCGCAGCGTGCCTGGACGATCGGCGCCACGTGGATCGTCAATCGGTGGGTCCGCGTGCAGGCCAATGCCGTGCGTGAGCAGTTGATCGATCCGCTCGGCGTGCGAGACCTCGCGCCGATCGCGCCATGGACGACCGTGATGCGGCTCCAGTTCGGACTTTGAGGCCGGTGACATTCATGCTTCGCGATCGCATGTCGAGAACGACCGTCGTCGCCGCTGCGGCGCTGGCGTGGGCGCTTCTCGCCGGTCCGGTACACGCCCAGACCGCCGACGACCTGTTCGACGGCGCCGTCGTGCACGGTATCCACGTCACCATGCACTCGCGCGACTGGGACGCGCTGCGCGCCAATTTCACGTCGAACGACTTCTACCCTGCCGATGTGACCTGGAATGGCCTTCGCGTGCGCAACGTCGGCGTGCGCTCGCGTGGACTCGGCAGCCGAAGCGGCATCAAGCCGGGCCTCGAGCTCGACTTCGCGCATTACAGCTCGCGCGGCCAGTTCCTCGGACTGCGTGCGCTCGTGCTCGACAACCTCACGACCGATCCCTCGATGATCCGCGAGCGCGTCGCGTTCGCGTTCATGCGGCGGCTGGGCATCCCGGCGCCGCGTGAAGTGCACGCAGAGTTGTTCGTCAACGACCAGTCGGTCGGCCTGTACACGGTCGCCGAACCGATCGACCCGACGTTCGTGCAGCGCACCCTGGGCAACGCAAACGGCGTGCTGTTCGAGTTCCACTGGGTGCTGCCCTTCTACGCGACGTTTCCAGGCGAGGACCTGGACGGATATCGACCGCTGTTCGAATCGCGATCGCCACAGCTGCTCTCGACGTTCGATCTGTACGATCCGATCCGCGAGCTGTTTCGCACCATCAACGAGGCGCCGGCCGGTCAGTTCCGCGAAGCCGTCGGCGCGCGGCTCGACTTCGACTCGACGCTGCGGCTCATCGCCGCCGAAGCGGTGCTGGCCGAATGGGACGGCGTGCTCGGATACGCGGGGATGAACAACTTCTATCTGTATCGCGACGCCGCGTCGGGCCAGAGCCGGCTGTTTCCGTGGGACGCCGACCACTCGCTGTTCGCCGCCACCTACCCGCTGCTCGCCGGTGCCAACGAGAACGTGCTGATGCGACGCGCGCTGCAGGACCCCGTTCTGCGCAACCTGTTCTTCACCTACGCCGCCGATGCGTTACGCGCGGCCGCCAACGACAACTGGCTGGTCCGCGAAATCGCCGCACAATCACAGCAGGTGCGCCCGGCCGCGAGGGCCGATGCGTTGAAGCCCTACTCGAACGAGGAGCTCGAGACTGCACTCGCCGAGCTCGCCGCATTCGCATCCGCGCGGCCAGCCTTCGTCGCCGCGCAAATACAGCAGCTTCGCTAGCCCACGACGTTCATCGTTCACGGTTCACTGTTCATCGTTCCAAGGTTCTAGGTTCGACGGTGAACCCCGAACTGTGAACCATGAACGCTGAACTGTGAACAGGTCGGGCTTCCGTATAATTGCTGCGGAGGCCCTCATGCTCAGTCCGGCGCCAGTGCGCGCGTGCGCCATGGGCGCAGCGCTCGTCGTCTTTTCCTGCGTCTTGTCGGCGCAGTACCTGAAGCACCCTGATCCGCGAATTCCGCGAACAGCCGACGGCAAGCCGAATCTGGAGGCGCCGGCGCCGCGCCTGCCCGATGGCAAGCCCGACTTGCAGGGCCTCTGGAATGCCGCGGACGGCCGCTTCCTGACGAATATCGCCAGGCGCGCCGGCTTCGACGCGCCGTTTCAGCCATGGGCCGCGGCGTTGTTCAAGGAGCGGCAGGATACGGAAGGGCGCGACCGCCCGGCCGGCCGCTGCCTGCCGCACACCATCCCGACCGCAATGATGGTTCCGGGTTATCCGTGGAAAGTCGTCCAGACGCCAAGCCTCACCATCGTCCTGTTCGAGAACTTCACCCAGTACCGTCAGATCTTCACCGACGGCCGCGACTTCCCCGCCGAACGGCTCCCGACCTGGTTCGGCTATTCGATCGGCAAGTGGGACGGCGATACGTTCGTCGTCAATGTCACCGGCTTCAACGACAAGGCCTGGCTGGACGACGGCGGGCACCCGCGAAGCGAAGCGATGCAGGTGACGGAGCGCTGGCGCCGGCGCGACTTCGGCCATCTCGAGATCGAGTTCACATTCGACGATCCGAAGACGTACACGAAACCGTGGAGCGTGACGATCCCGTTCAATCTGCTGCCGGACACCGAAATCATCGAGAACGTCTGCGAGAACGAAAAAGATGTCGAGCACATCTTCTTCGGTGGAGTGAAGCCTAAATAGGGGGCAAGGAAGTAGGGGCTAGGGGGAAGGGCTGTCTCAGGCGTCAGGCAGTAGGAAACCCTGCATGCGACGCGTGGCGATTCTCGTCGGAATTGTGGCGATGACAGCCAGCCTGCGTGCGCAGGGTGCAGCGCCTGATCCCGATCGGTTTTACGCGGATCGCGAGCACCTGGCGAGCGCGACCGAAGCGGCTCGCATCTGGGAGGCGCGCCTCGCCAAGGATCCGCGCGACTTCGAGTCGGCGTGGAAGCTTGCCCGCGCCTGTTACTGGCTTGGCGGGCACGTCGCGCCCAATGAGCAGCGCAAGCAGTTCGAGCGTGGCATCGACGCGGCGAACAAGGCGGTCGCACTTCAACCGAATCGCGCCGAGGGACACTTCTGGCTCGCCGCGGACATGGGCGCCATGGCTGAAGGCTTCGGACTACGCGCGGGCGTCAAGTATCGCGGCCCGATCAAGAAGGCGCTCGAGACCGTGCTGATGATCGATCCGGGATTCCTGCAGGGCTCGGCCGATCGCGCACTGGGCCGCTGGTATCTCAAGGTGCCGCGATTGCTCGGCGGCAGCAAGGACAAGTCGGTCGAGCACCTCAAGCGATCGCTCGGGTACGACGCCAACAGCACGGCGACGCACTTCTTCCTGGCCGAAACCTACCTGGAGATGGACAAGAAGGACGACGCCCGGCGCGAGCTGCAGGCGGTGTTCGCCGCGCCGCTCAACCCGGAGTGGACGCCCGAGGACAAGGAATTCAAGGAGAAGGCGGCGGCGCTGCTGAAGAAACTCTGACGCGCGTCGCGCGCGGTATGCTATGCCCCGTCACTGCGATGGAGAGAGTGGGGCCGCCTCGCGACGGCCCGAAGGGGGAATCACATGAGACGACTGATGCGCGCGCTGGCCCTCGGGACCTGCGTCCTGGCCATGCCCCAGACGCTTGGCTACGCGGCCCAGCTCAATCCGAAGGCGGTGGAGGTCGTGAAACCAGAGAGTATCAAGTGGGTGCGCAACGCCGCCGGCACGCAGGAGCAGGCGGTCCTGTTTGGCGATCCCGCGAAGCCGGGCCCGTACGTCGTTCGGTTGCGATGGCTTCCGGGCAACATGAGCATGCCGCACTCGCATCCCAACGACCGCTTCATCGTGGTGCTCGAAGGCACATGGTGGCTCGGGTCGGGCGACAAGTACGACCCGGACAGCACCGTACCGGTCGGTCCCGGCACCTACGTCTACCACCGCGCGAA
>Ga0075430_100003652_pt1 | contig 12918 bp, 7 predicted proteins | sample RhiMetdeltSRZDD4_FD_75294 | JGI IMG/M metagenome (GOLD analysis project Ga0075430, IMG submission 75294) | Populus rhizosphere microbial communities from Tennessee, USA - Rhizosphere MetaG P. deltoides SRZDD4 | ecosystem: Host-associated > Plants > Roots > Rhizosphere > Soil | place: USA... | reverse complement strand
CGGTCGAACCACTGGTTGAAGCGCCCGATCCCGCGCGTGAGCACGTTCCCGCCCTCGCCCTTGTGCGGGTTGACTCCCCACCAGGCGGCGAGCATCGGCGTGAGCGTGAACGACACGAACAGCGAAACGAGCACGGCCCACGCGACGGTCATCCCGAAGGCGTAGAAGAACCGCCCGATGATTCCCTTCATGAACGCGACGGGCACGAACACGGCGACGATCGACAACGTCGTCGCCATGACGGCGAGAATGATCTCGCGCGTCCCCTGTCCCGCGGCGGTGAAGTGATCCTCGCCGTGCTCGCGGTGCCTGACGATGTTCTCGACGACGACGATGGCGTCGTCGATCAGAATGCCGATGGACAGCGACAGCGCCATCAGCGTCAGCACGTTGAGCGTGAAGCCGAGGATCGCCATCAGGATGAACGACGAGATGACCGAGACGGGCAGAGCGAGCGACGTGATCGCCGTCGCCTTCCAGTCGTTCAGGAAGAGCATGACGATGAGCACGGTCAGGATCGCGCCCAGCACGAGCTCGTGGATGACGTCGGTCACCGAGTTCCGGATGAAGACGGAGTTGTCACGGACGACCTGGATCGTCGTGCCCTGCGGCAACGTCTTCGACACCTCCGCGATCGCCTCACCGACGGCGTCTGCGACCGCGACCGTGTTCGCGCCCGACACCTTCAGGACGTCCAGCGAGACGGCGCGGCGGCCGTCCACGAGCGCGAGCGACCGTTCCTCCTCCGTGCCTTCTTCGACGACGGCGACATCGCCGAGTCGCACCGGCTGGTCGTCACGGGTGGTGATGATGACGTCGGCGAACTGACGAGGGTCGGTGATGCGCCCCGTGACGCGAACGAGCCGTTCGCTCGAGCCGCGCTCGACGCGACCCGCCGGCACCTCCAGGTTCTGGCGCTGCAGCGCCCCCATGATTTCCGGGACCGTGACGCCTAACGCCTCGAGTCGCGCCGGGATGAGGTTCACACGAACCTCACGCGCCAGGCCGCCCGCGATGCGCACTTCACCGACCCCCGGTGCGGCCTCGAGCTGGCGACGGATCGTCAGGTCCGCGAGGTTGGTCAGCTCGACGAGTGGCATCGTCTGCGACGCCAACGCCAGCGACACGATCGGCTGCGCGGCAGGGTCCAGCTTCTCGACGATCGGTGGCTCGATATCCTGCGGTAGATCGCGGCGGATCGTCTCGATCTTCGTGCGGATGTCCTGCGCGGCGGCGTCGACGTCACGCCCGAGGTCGAACTCGATGACCACCTGCGACACGCCCTCGAGCGACACCGACGTGATGCGATCCACTCCTTCGACAGGGTTGAACGCTTCTTCCATGCGCCGCGTGACCTCGCGCTCGATCGTCTCGGAGCTCGCGCCCGCGTAGACGGTCTGCACGGTGACGACCGGAAGGTCGATCTCCGGAAACTGGTCGATCGCGAGGCCGCGGTAGCTGAACCACCCGAGCACGACGAGGCCGAGCATGATCATCGTCGTGAAGACCGGACGGCGAATGGCGACTCCACTGAGCCCGCCGGTGACCGGCTTGCCGCGTCGCCCCGATGTCTCTGGGGTCACCGGGGTGTTCGGTGTCTGTGATGTATCGGTGGCCACGTTACTTCCCTCCGGCCTGCGGCCGCGCGCTCGTATCGGCCGCAACGCTCACGGCCGTGCCCTCTGCAGTGCCGGGTGCCGGCGACGTGAGCACGCGCTCACCTTCGCGAATGCCTGACGTGATCGCGACGAGCCCCTGGGACTCGTCTCGCACGCCGAGCGACACCTGACGCTTCGCGAGCCGCCCGTTCTCGACGACGAAGACGTGCGTCGCGGTCCCGGTATCGCGGACCGCCGTCGCCGGAACGGCGATTCCGCGCGCCGCCGCTCCTGTGAGCACACGACCGCGAGCGAACTGCCCGGCGATGATGTGCTCGTTAGGGTTCGGAAGCTGCACGTACACGCCGACCTGCCTCGTGCCAGGGTCGGCGCGGGGATCGACGCGCGTCACACGCCCGCGATGCTCCTGGCCAGGGCTCGCGTCGAGTGTGAACGCGACCGGCTGGCCGACCCGAACTCGCTGCGCATCCTCGATTCCGACCTGACCCGCGAGCTCGAGCACGCGCGTGTCGACTATCGTCAGCAGATCATCGTTGGATCCGACCGCTTCGCCTTCCTCCACGACTCTCGCGCTCACCGAGCCGGTGAGCGGCGCCGTCACCGTCGCTCGGCGCGCGGTTTCGCCCGCGGTCGCCGCCTCCGCGCGCGCCGCGGCCAACTGCGCCTGCGCGGCCTCGAAGCTCGCCTCGGCGCTGCGGAAATCGATCTCCGACATCGCGCCGGCTTCGCGGAGCGTGCGGGCACCCTCGAGCCGCCGGCGCGCCAGCGCTACGCCGGCTTCGGCGGCCGCGACCTGTGCCCGGGCACCGGTCGCCTGACTCTGAATGCCCGCCGCCTCTATCGTCGCCAGCACCTGGCCACGCCTGACGGCGGAGCCACGGTCGACGCGAAGGTTCCGGACGGTTCCCGCCACCTGTGACTTCACCAGGACGGTCTGTGCAGGCTCGAGCGAGCCGCGCAGCGTCACACTGCTCCCGAGCTCGATCGTCCTGGCAACCGCGACGTCCTGCGGTCCTAACGTGACGGCGCTCGCCGCCGTGCTGTCCGTTTCGGCCGTGGCGGCTTCCGACGCGCCGTTGCACGCGGCCGCGAACCCCGCCGTGCCAAGCGCGAGTGCGCCGACCGCGAGTTTGTGGGCGATACGGCCAGGCAGTGAGCGAGCAGCCAGCCGAGCTGTGTTGCGTACTCGTACCATTACCGGGTTCTCCTGGACTCTGCCTGAGCGCGTGAGGAACCGCCGAGGGATCGCGTTAGGGTCGCGTCGGCGATACGGAAGTCCGAGATCGCCTGCGCGAGGTTCGTTCTGGCCTGCAGGAGCGCGAGCCGGGCATCGGACACTTCGAGCTGCGTCGCGAGCCCTTGCTCGTAGCGCAGCACCGTGAGGTCGTGGACCCGCTGTGCCTGAGCGACGGTGCGCTGGCGGGCGGCGATCGTCGCTGCCGCACGCTGCCGCTCACCACGGGCCTGCTCGAGCTCGAGCTGCACCGACTCGCGAAGCTGGCCAAGCCGCAGTCGCTCCTGATCGAGCGTGATGCGCGCCTGATCGATCTCCGCCTGACGGCGGAACCCCGAGAAGATCGGGACCGACACATTGACGCTCGCATTCCAGTCCGTGCGCCATTCCTGGCCGCTCAGCCGAAAGGCATCGGACGGGAAGATCTGGCGGCCATAGTTCATGCTCAGCGACACCGAAGGCAGAAGTGCGCCGCGCGCGACGCGCACCTGCTGGCGACGAATCTCCACTTGCCGCTCTGCCACCTGCACGGAGCCTCGCTGCGCGAGCATCATCTGCGCGTCCACTTCCCGGTCGGCGAGCTCGTCGGAGGCGGGCGCCGTGAGCGCCGTCGTCAGTACGACCGGCTGCTGCAGCGGGATGTCGACGAGGCGTTTGAGGTTGAGCAGGGCGAGCGAGGCGGCGTTCTGTGCCTGCACGAGCTGCGGTCGCAGGTTCTCGAGCTCGACCTCCGCGCGCATGGCATCGAGGTCCGACGCTTCACCAGCCTCGAGCCGCAGCCGTTCCTGCTTGAGAAAGCTTTCGGCCTGCGCGACCGCGGCGCGCGAGATCCCCTCGAGCTCCGCAGCGAGCAGCGCGCGGAAGTAGGCGTTCTGAACCTGAAGCTCGATGTCCGCGAGCGACTCCCCGAGGCCGAGCCGCGACGCATCGAGGTATTCGCGCGCGATGGCGAGTCCGGCGCCGACCCGTCCGCCGGAGTACACCGGCTGCGAAACGCTGCCGGACACGACGTATGAGTTGGCCTGACCAAAGGGAAGGTTGCCGAACAACGTGCTCAACCCGCTGAGGCCAGCGCCCGGCGCGCGTCGCTCGAGGTATCGCACACGCTCGGCGAGCGAAACCGTCGTATCGGGCTCGAATGTGAGCGAGTCGGGCAACGTGAACCCGCCTGTGTTGAACGGCGAGTCGAACGTGCGCGTGTAGGAGACGTTGCCGTCGATCTGCGGGAGTGCCGCTGACCGTGCCGCAGTCACCTGCGCGTCAGCGAGATCGACCTGCGAGCGCGCCAGCCGAACTTCCTCGCTCTGCCCGACGGCCCGCGCGATCGCGTCGGTGAGCTCGAGCCGCACGGTGTCGCGCGAGACGGGTAGCGCTCGAGCAGTCGATCGCGCCGCTGCAGGCGGAGGTGTTTGCGCGGTGACGATCGCGGGGGCCGCAGTGACGGCGACCGCGACCGAGAGCATCGCGATGCTCTGAACCATGGAAGTGTTAGGCATGAGCGGTGGGAGCTACAGGTTCCGTTCCTCTCAACGGCGTCGCGACGATGTCGTCGCGCGTCCAGCCGGCGCTTTCGCGAGCAACGCGGTGACGTCGTCGATCGCGTTCTCGTGCCATGCTTCCCACTCCTCGACGCGCTCGCGGACTTCGGGGGTCGCGTCGGGGAGGTCTCGGCCGTCGTGGAGGATCTCCAGGAACTGGCGCATGCCATTGAGCTTGCGCTCGAGTGACTGGCGGAGGGCGTTCGGTGCGATGGCGTAGTAGTCGCGCCGGTCGCCGGGTCGGCTCGTTCGCACGACGATGCCGAAGTGCTCGAGTCGTCGCGCGTCGGTGCTGATGCTCGCTTTGCTGACGCCGAGCGTCTCGGCCATGTCGTCGAGGGAACATTCTCCCGGGGTGACGAGCAGGAGGCCGAAGATCCGGCCGGCGATGCGCGGGAGACCTTCGCTTTCGGTCAGCAGGCCGATCCGTTCGATGAACTGGCGTGTTTTTGGATGCACGAGGGCGGGCCGTGAGGACGTACGCTGGTTTCAGTACGTTCGTGTCGTTCAGTACATACTGAACGTAATCGCACCGGGACGCCTCTGTCCAGTGGGCGCTACACGCCATCCGTGGCCCACCAGCCGAATCGCTAGGGGCGCGGCACCTCGATGAGGACGACGTCCGAGTTCTCGCGCACGCGCTCGAACACGAGTCGCTTTCCGTCGGGCGATACGGCAAAGCGGTGCACGGACTCTCCCGGCCGGAGCGCCGTGAGCGGACGCCGGCCTCCGCTCGCGATGTCGAGCAGCCAGAAATTCTGCCGGCGGAAGCCGCCGAGCTTCACTACGAGCTGGTTGGTGCTCGGAATGAACTGGTAGCTGTCGCCGACGCGATCGACGCTGAGCGTCGGAAAGGGCAACGACTGACCGTCGGGCGTGACGGCCCGAACCGGGACGCTGCGCGCGCGCGGTGTTCCAGAGTACACGATGAACTTCCCGTCCGGCGACCACACGGGATTGGAAGAAACCGAATCGACCAGCCGAATCGGGGCACCGCCGCCAGCCGGGATCTTGTACACGCGAACGCCGGCGGCATCCCGTGCGGCGACGGCGATCCACTTCCCATCGGGCGACCACGACGGCGCACCCCGAATGTCCAGCGCATCGGTCAGGGGGCGTGGGTCGCGGCCGTCGGCGGTCGTGCAGGAGAGCGTCGACCGGTCACGGTGGCGTACCGGAAAGCAAACGGTGCTCCCGTTAGGCGACGCCGCGGCTGCCCCCACGACCGCGCCGTCGGCTGGCTTCCAGAATTCGGCGGCCTGATCGCCCACGAGACGCCAGGCGCCGTCGGCGCCACCACGAGACGCGAGGTAGAGGAGCGATCCGTCCGCGGCGAAGCGCGGCGCGGCGGCTCGCGCGGTCGGCAGGCGCACCGCTGACGCGACGTCTTCGCCGGCGATGCTGTCGCCGATGGGGACCGACCAGAGCTGGACGCTCGGGTTCGACACGGTCGCAACGAGCCGCCTCGGCTTGCCGGGAATGTCGTCCGACGCGGCGAGGGAGAGGTAATGCTCGACCGTCATGTTCACTCGCCGCGGCGCGCGCTCCTCGAGGGTCAGCGAGTACAGCCAGGGACCGGTACCATCGTCCGCGGTCGCGGTGTACAGGAGCGTGCGCGCGTCGAGCAGCACCGGGTACGCCACTCGCGAGTTGTGGTTGGTGATGCGCTCTGGCTCGCCGCCGGCGACACCGATCCGCCAGACGTCCATCTCGTTAGGCGGCGTCCCGCGGGTGAAGTAGAGGAACCGCCCGTCGGGGGACCAGCTCAGGTGGTGCGCGTGTATCCCCGGCGCACTCACCAGGAGCCGCTGCGGGTGACCGCCATCTGCATCGGCCAGGTAGATCGGGTCTCCGGGCGAGGTCTCGTGGTAGGCGACCTTCGTGCGGTCGGGCGACCACACGGCCATGACCGCGGTGCCAAGAAACGGACGAAGAGCGCCGCCGCCCGGTGGCACGAGGGCCACGCTGGCCGGCGATGTAATGTCGGCGATCCGCATCCAGACGCGTCCGTCGTGCGCGAAGCCGATGTTGCGGACGTCCTCGTTGAGCAGTTCCGGGTACTGGCCGCGCGACAGATTCGCGAACTGTCCGCTGCCCACGCGCGTCACGAACGCATCGAACACGCTGTCGCGGTCCGCCAGGAATGCGACCGACTGACCATCCGGCGAGATGGCAGCGTCGACTTCGGAGCCGGGGAAATCAGTGATTCGCTCGACGCGCGCGTCGGCCCAACGGCTTACCCATGAATCGGCTTGTGCTCCATCTCGCCACAGCGCGATCGCGATGGCGGCAACGCCCACGGCCGCGGCCACCGCGACTGCAGCCCAGCGCGCGCGCCGCTGGACGGTTCCGCCGTCGGACTTTCCGGGGACCAGACCCTCGAGCCGGCGGACCACGTCGTCGGCGCTCGCCCATCGCTCGGCCGGATCCATCGCCAGGCAGGTCATCACCACCGCGGCGAGCGGCGCGGGTACATCCGGGCGGTACGTCGTCAGCGGTGGGGGGGTCGCTCCCCCGTGCATTGGCCATACGGCGGTCGGCGTGCCACCGCTGAACGGAAGCCGACCCGACAGCAGCTCGTACGCAAGCACGCCCACGGCGTAGATGTCTGCTCGATGATCGACCTGCTCGTCGCCGAAGAGCTGCTCCGGTGCCATGTAGCCCGGCGTGCCGAGCGCGGCGCCGTTCGTCAACGCGGCGTTGTGTGCTGCGAATGTCGTCGTCTCGGTGTCCCGTTCTCGCTGCCCTCCGGCGACCGCGAACGCCTTGGCTACGCCGAAGTCGGTCACGAGCGCGTGCCGCCCGGACAGCAGGACGTTGTCTGGCTTGATGTCGCGGTGGACGACGCCGTGCGCGTGGGCGTGGGCCAGCGCGTCGCACACGTCACGGAGGATGAGCACCACATCGTCCACCGGTAGCGGCCCTTCCGTCGCGAGGCGGTGGCGCAGCGACGCGCCGGCTTCGTACGGCATGACGTAGTACAGTGAGCCGCCGGCGTCACCGGAGTCGTACAGGGGGACGATGTGCGGATGCCGGAGCTGGGCCGCGATCTCGATCTCACGGAGGAACCGCGCGCCGCCTAACGCCGGCGTGAGCTCGGAGTGCACGACCTTGACCGCGACGTCCCGGGCGTGCTTCAAATCACGGGCGAGGTAGACCGTCGCCATCCCGCCACGCCCGATCTCTCGCGTGACCCGATAGCGATCGGCCAGCGCGGCGGGGAAGGGCGTTGCGCGCCCATGGAGGAGCAGCTCGGAAAACTGTTCGCCCGCGGGTCGATCGAGCAGCGGGGCGTCGCGCTCGCAGTCGTCGATCAGCTGCTGGAGCTCCACCTTCCGTGTCGCATCTCCGCCGCTCAGCTCCTCGAGGAGCGGCCCACGCCGGTCAGGCGGCGCGTCGAGCAGTGCGTCGAGAAGCGACGCGATCTGCGACAGGCTCTCGTCCGAGCGCGCTTGTGACATCGGAACCGATCGCTGCCGCGCCGGTGGGGTCTACGACTCGAGCACGCGCCGCAGCAAGGCGCGCGCTTTGAGCCAGTCGCGGCGGACCGTGCGAACGGTGACGCCGAGGGCGGCCGCGATCTCGTCTTCAGTGAAGCCACCGAAGAATCGGTACTCGACGACTTTCGCGACGCGCGGGTCGGCCGACGCGAGGCGATCGAGCGCGTCGTCGAGTTGGAGCAGCGCTTCTGCCTGGTCGTCGACGCCGACGGCCGACTCGTCGAGCGTGATCCGACGCCTCACACCGCCGCGCTTGAGGGCGGTACGTGCCTTCGCCTGATCCACGAGCACGTGACGCATCGCCAGCGACGCGACCGCGACGAAGTGTCCGCGATCCCGCCATCGGACCTCGGACCGTTCGGCGAGCTTCAGATAGACCTCGTGCACGAGTGCCGTGGTAGACAGCGTGCCGCCACCACCCTGAGCGGCGAGTCGCCCGTGGGCAATGGCGCGCAGCTCCTGATAGGTCAGGACCACGAGCTCGTCGAGCGGCTCGTCCGCGGGTCGTTCTGGTTGACCAACCGCCCTCGCGGGCCACGAAGCATCCATCGGCAGCAAGACGAACCAGTGACGGCAACGACTACGACGTGAGAATCCGACGTCCTGTTTGCGCGCCAATCCTCGTTAGTGACGCGACGGGCCAACTGCCCCGACGCCGGACAGGCCCAACATACGCCGGAGCCGGGCCACGTGACAGGCGAATTCCGTTCCCAGCGGCGCCGGTAACGCGACCGGACTCGCCGCGCTCAACGACGTCCACCGCGAGGAGGTTCACATGCATCTGTACCGCGCCACAATCATGAGCGGTCTCGTAATCGCCGCGTGCTCCGGATGTAACGACGGCACCCACTCGGTGGCGCCGCCAGCCGTAGACGCGTCGCCACGACCCGCGTTCACGGCCGGCGCCGGCTCGGTGTCGACGCTGCTGGGGCGAGCGACGTTCACCGACCCGAAGGACGACGTCTTCAAAGTGAAGCGGATCACCGGCGACTGGCACGCAGAGGTCAAGGCGAAGCCCGCGCTCGACATCGCCGTGCAGAGCATCGTGTTCCAGCCAGGCAGCTACAGCGGATGGCACAGCCACCCCGGGCCCGTGTTCATTCAAGTCGTATCCGGAACCATGACGTTCTACGAGTCGGACGACCCGAACTGCACGCCGATCGTGCGCACGGCGGGGCAAGGTTTCCTCGACGTCGGGGATCACGCTCATATCGCCCGCAACGAGACGGGGCTGCCCGCTCAGAACATCGTCACGTACCTCGCACCACCCGGGGCAGCGTTACGGATCGATGAGCCGAACCCGGGGAACTGCCCGTTCTGATGACTCGTGGCGCACCTGGCTACGACCGCAGGTGCGCCTTCAGGAACCGCCCGGTGTGCGACGCCTTGCACGCCGCGACGTCTTCGGGCGTCCCGGTGACAACGACCTCACCGCCGGCGTGTCCTCCCTCGGGCCCCAGGTCGATGACGTGATCGGCCGTCTTGATCACATCGAGATGATGCTCGATGAGAATCACCGTATGGCCAGCGTCCACCAGCCGATTGAGCGACGCGAGCAGGCGCTCGATGTCGGCGAGGTGCAGTCCCGTCGTCGGCTCGTCGAGGATGTACACCGTGTGCTTCGCGCGCTGGAGCGTGCTCAGCTCCGCCGCGATCTTCACGCGCTGGGCCTCGCCGCCGGACAGCGTCGTCGACGATTGACCTAACGTGAGGTAGCCCAGTCCGAGGTCGTTCAGCACGGCGACCTTCTTGCCGACGACCGGGTCGGCCGCGAAGAACGTCACCGCTTCCTCGATCGACATGTTCAGCACGTCGTCGATGGTCTTGCCGCGGTACGTCACCTCGAGCGTCTCGGGGTTGAACCGCGCGCCCTTGCACGCGCCGCAGGTGACCTCGACATCGGGCATGAAGTAGAGCTGCGTCGTGATCACGCCCTCGCCCTGGCACTCCTCGCAGCGCCCGCCCTTCACATTGAAGCTGAACCGGCCGGCCTTGTACTCGCGCTCGACCGACAGAGGCGCCGCGGTGAACAGGTCGCGGATGCTGTCGTAGAACCCGATGTACGTCGCGGGATTCGAGCGGCTGTTGCGACCGATCGGCGTCTGGTCGATGCTCACGACCTTGTGCACGTGCTCCAGGCCGTCCACGCCGTCGTGGTCGCCGGGCAGGGTGCGCGTGTCCACCAGGCGCTTCCAGAGCGCCTTGTACAGGATCTCGTTTACGAGCGTGCTCTTTCCCGAGCCCGACGCACCGGTGATGGCGATGAGCCGGCCTAACGGGAAGGAGACGTCGACCGACTTGAGGTTGTTCTCGCGAGCCCCGCGGACGCGAAGCGTCTTGCCGTTGCCCGTACGGCGCTGCTCGGGCGTCGCGATCGAGCGCCTGCCGGACAGGTACTGCCCGGTCGGCGACGACTTGCATTCGAGGACCTGGTCGAAGGTCCCCTGAACGACCACCATACCCCCGTGCACACCTGGCCCGGGCCCCATTTCGACGACATGGTCCGCGGCGCGAATCGTGTCCTCGTCGTGCTCCACTACGATGACCGTGTTGCCGATGTCGCGAAGGCTCTCGAGCGTCGCGATCATCTTCACGTTGTCCTTCGGGTGAAGCCCGATGCTCGGCTCATCGAGGACGTACAGCATTCCCATGAGCCCCGAGCCGATCTGTGTCGAGAGCCTGATGCGTTGTGACTCGCCGCCCGACAACGTGCTCGATCGCCGGTTGAAGCTGAGGTAGTCGAGCCCGATGCCTAACAGGAGCTTGAGGCGTGAGCGAATCTCGCCCAACACCTGCCTGCCCGCGTCCGCGCCGCGTCCCGTCGGCTTGATCGTGCCGAGCAGGGTGTGGAGCTCATCGAAGTGAAGCTGCCCGAAATCGTGAATGGTCCTGTCGGCAATGGTGAACAGCAGCCGCGTCGCGCGCACGCGCGCGCCGTCGCAGTCGGGGCACGTGTGCTCGACCATTACCTTGTCGAGCCACGCTTCCATCCCCGAGCTCGCCTCACCGCGCTGTCGATAGTGGCGATAGTGACGTTCGATGCGACGCGCGATCCCGCCAAAACCGAGCTCCTTGCCCTCCTGATCGTCGCGCCTGACCTTCGCCTCGGGCGGTGACGCGATCGGGACCTTCCGCGACTCCAGCCCGTAGAGGATGATGTTGCGCGTCGCTTCGGGAAGCTCATCCCACGGCGTCTCGAGCGAGAAGGGCACGACCTTCGACAGGCTGTACATCACACGCCCGTCCCACGTGTCCGGGTTGTAGCGGAACGCCTCGCGCACGAAGCAGCCGCCGCGGATGCTCCGTTTCGGATCGGGAATGAGCAGCTCCGGATGCGTGAGCTTGTGGACGCCAAGGCCGCCGCACGTTCGACACGCGCTCTCCGGGTCGTTGAAGACGAAGAACGCCGGACCGACGTCGCCGTAGATGAAGTGGTGCGTCGCGCTGCAGTGTGCCCGATAGAACTTCTCGGCGTCCGCCCTGGTTGCGCCCTTCTGCACATGAACCGCTATGAGTCCGTCGCCTACGAGCAGCGCGGCCGCGATACCTGCCTTGATCGCCTTCTCGTGTTTGCGGTTCACGACGAACCGATCGACGATCGCGTCCATGTGGCGGACCTTCGACTCGTCGAGGTCGAGCGTCGCCGCGAGGTCGACCGTCTTGCCATCGATGATCAGACGGCGAACGCCCTTCTTTCGCAGGTCGGTGAAAACGAAATCGAGCTCCTCGCCATAGACCTCGAACACCGGAGCCCGCAGCTCGACCTCGGCTCCCGGTGGAAGTCCCAGGATCGCTTCGAGGATCTGACTCGCCGACTTGCTCGGCGTGACTTCGCCGGTGCGCGGGCAGTGCGGTACGGCAATCGTGGCGAAGAGCAGGTTCAGGTAGCTCGCGATGTCGGTCATCGTGCCGACGGTCGAGCGCGGATTGCTCGCGACGGTCTTCTGCTCGATCGAGATGACGGGCGAGAGACCGAACACGAAATCGACGTCGGGCTTCGAGACCTGCTGCACGAAGCGCTTGGCGAAGCTCGACAGCGACTCCATGTAGCGGCGCTGTCCTTCGGCGTAGATGGTATCGAACGCGAGGCTCGACTTCCCCGACCCCGAGAGCCCCGTAACGACGACGAGGCTGTCGCGCGGGATCTCGACGCTGATGTTCTTCAGGTTGTGCACACGCGCGCCCTGCACGGCGATGCTCGTGCGCGGCGCGGGGCGGCCGTTGTCGCTCCTGGACTTTCGAGGGGCCATCGGGCTGCCGGGGTGGTGTCAGGCGTCTCGTGCGGTGGCATATGATGATGCACGCGGCGCGAGCGGTCGGAAGGCCGAGTCAGCGAACGGCGCGGCGGGGTCAGAGTCGGACGTCCACACTCCACTGCAGGCGCGGTTGACCGATGGACGTCCGACTCCGACCCCTTGGCGGAGTATTGGCCTACTCGCGCCGCAGGACGACCATCGGATCCAGTGACACGCCCTTCCGGGCGGCCACGTACCCGGCTCCCACTGCAACCGCGATCATCGTCGTGCCGATGACGCCATACGTCACGGGATCTGCCGGACTCAATCCGTAGAGCAGCGACGAAAGCACTCGAGTCCCCGCAGACGCCAATGCTACCCCTGCCACGACACCGATCAGGGTGAGGCGAGCCGCCCGGCCGATGATCACGCGGAACACGTCGGAGCGCGTCGCGCCGAGTGTGACGCGGATGCCGATCTCCTTCATGCGACGTTCGAGCGTGTACGCCACGAGGCCATAGAGCCCACCAGCCGCGAGGATCAGTGCGATGATTCCCGCGATGCTGAAGGCGCCTCGACCGAGGACGACTGGCACCAGCGACGATGCCACGGCTTGCCGAAGCGTGCCCGCATCCTGCGCGGCGACGTTGGGATCGACGTCCCGCGTGAGGCGGCGGATGTCGGCAAGCGTCGTGGCAGGCGCCGCGGTACGAACGTGAAGCGTGAGCCGTGCCGGGCGAGGCGTGCGTTGCTGCAGTGGCAGAAGCGCCAGCGGCTCGACCGGACCACGGA
>Ga0075430_100003641_pt1 | contig 12929 bp, 12 predicted proteins | sample RhiMetdeltSRZDD4_FD_75294 | JGI IMG/M metagenome (GOLD analysis project Ga0075430, IMG submission 75294) | Populus rhizosphere microbial communities from Tennessee, USA - Rhizosphere MetaG P. deltoides SRZDD4 | ecosystem: Host-associated > Plants > Roots > Rhizosphere > Soil | place: USA... | reverse complement strand
ACGGGCTCAAGCAGTTGGAGTATCGCGGGTACGACTCCTGGGGCATCGCCGTGCCGCGTGACGGCGCCATCATGGTGGAGAAGCGGACCGGCAAGATCGGCCAGGCCGAGACCTCGCTGCCGGCGAGCTCCGTCGGGCTGGGACACACCCGCTGGGCGACCCACGGCGGCGTCACCGATCAGAACGCCCATCCGCACCTGGACTGCACCGGCCGGCTGGCGATCATCCACAACGGCATCGTCCAGAATCACCGCGACCTGCGCCGCGAGCTCCAGGATCGCGGCCACACCTTCCGCTCCGAGACCGACACCGAGGTCGTGGCGCACCTCCTGGAAGAGGAGGCCGCCCGGCGCGGCGACGGCCCGGAGCCGCTGGTCCGGGCGCTGATCGCGACGTTCCGCCGCCTGGATGGGCTGAACGCCATCGCCGCGCTCGACGTCCGGAGCGGCTGCCTCGCAGCGGCCAAGAGCGGATCGCCGATGACGCTCGGCTGGGCGAGCGACGGGATGCTGCTGGCGTCCGACTACGCCGCCCTGCTGGAGCACACCCGCCGCATGACGTTTCTGGACGAGAACCAGGCCGCGCTGTTGACCCCGGACGGCATCGCCGTCTTCGACGTCGACACCGGCGAGCGGATCATCCCCACCATCACCGAGGTCGAGTGGTCCGCCGAGCAGGCTGAGCTGCAAGGGTTCCCGGACTTCATGAGCAAGGAGATCCACGAGCAGCCGCACGTCCTGCGCCGGATCGCCCGCGAGCGCACAGCCGACGCGCAGCGCCTCGCCGACCTGATCCGCGACGCCCAGGAGACCCACCTGGTCGGCTGCGGGACGGCCGCCCACGCCGCGATGGCCGGCCAGTACCTCCTGGCGCGCGTCGCGGGGCGTCGCTCGTTTTACGCGAACGGCTCGGAGTTCGGGTACCTGGAGAAGTTCCTTGGGCCGGGCTCGCTCGCCATCGCGCTCTCGCAGAGCGGCGAGACGATCGACGTGATCGACTCCGTGCGCAGCGCGAAGCAGCGCGGCGCCTCGCTCGCCTCGCTGGTGAACGTCGAGGGGTCGACGCTCTACCGCCTGTCGGACCACGCCACGCTGCTCGGGGCCGGCCCGGAGCGCTGCGTCCTGGCGACCAAGAGCTTCACCGCCAAGCTCGCCGTGCTGCTGCTGACCGCGTATGCCCTGGAGGGCAAGGTCGACGAGGCGGCCGGACTTCTGGAGCGGGCCGCCACCGAGATCGAGGCGCTGCTCTCGGACTGGCGCCGCGACTACGTGCGGCAGATTGCGGAGAAGATCTACCGCCAGGAGCACCTCTACGTCATCGGGCGCGGCCCAAGCTATCCGATGGCGCTAGAGGCTGCCCTCAAGGTAAAGGAGGTCAGCTACGTCCACGCCGAGGGGTTCGCCGGTGGCGAGCTGAAGCACGGGGTGATCGCGCTGATCGAGCCGGGCACGCCGTGCCTGGTGCTGGCGCCGAACGACGAGACGTACGACGACATCATGTCCGGCGCGATGGAAGTGCGCGCCCGTGGCGGCACGATCGTCGGGATCGGGCCGAACGCGGACGAGGCGTTCGACCTCCACATCCCGATCGCCGACCTCGGCGAGGCGAGCGGGATCGTCCAGGCGGTGCCGGCCCAGCTCCTGGGGTACTACCTGGCGCTCCTGCGCGGCCACGACCCCGACAAGCCGCGCAACCTGGCCAAGAGTGTGACCGTCAAATGACTCGAGGCGGGAGGTGAGGGCGACCGATCCCGCCGCCAACGCGCCACATACCGTATGACGACTCGAATCCGGACGACGATGTTGTCGTCCGGGTTCGAGTCGTACCGTGTCACACGGTCCATTGAGAGGTGAGCCCATGTCCTGCGCCTCCAGGGTGACCCGCCTTCGCCGACACGCCGCGCTCAGCCTGTTCGTCGTCGTCCTCGCGATCCTCACGCCGGCGACGGCCCCCCTCCGCGCCGCCGCGCAAGGCCCGCAGTCGGCCGAGGAGCGGGCTGCCGCCGCCTTCGAGGCATCCCGCGACAACCCGCTGCTGCTGCACGCCTTCCTGAAAGCGATGCCGAAGGGCGGCGACCTCCACAATCACCCGAGCGGCGCCGAGTTCGCCGAGCAGTACATCGCCTACGCCGCCGAGGAGGGGCTGTGCGTCCTGCGCGAGACGATGACGCTGGTGCCGCCGCCCTGCGACGCGACCGCCGCCCGACCGCCGGTCTCCGATGCCCTCCGCCAGCAGGCGCTCTACGACGCCCTGGTCGACGCCTGGTCGATGCGCGACTGGGTCGCCGAGTCGGGCGTCTCGGGTCACGACCAGTTCTTCGGCACCTTCGACCGCTTCGGGCTCGCCTCGTCCCGCCGCATCGGCGACGTGATCGCCAACGCGATGTCGCGGGCGGCCGGCGAGAATCTCCAGTATCTGGAGCTGATGTTCGGCGTCGACCGTGGCGCCGCCAGCGAGCTTGGCGGCCGGATCGGCTGGAACGACGACCTGGGCATCCTCTACGGCCGCTACCAGGCCGAGGGCATGGACTCCGTCGTGGCGCAGGCGCGCGCCTTCCTGGACAGCATGGAGGCCCGCGTCCGCGAGGTTCTCGCCTGCGACTCCCCCAGTCCCGATCCCGGCTGCCGCGTCGCCGTCCGCTACCTCCAGACCGGGACGCGGGTGATCCCGCCCGAGCGGGTCTTCGCTCAGCTCGCGGCCGGCTTTGCGCTCGTCAAGGCCGATCCGCGTGTCGTCGGCGTCAACCTGGTCGCGCCGGAGGATGCCTACGTTGCCCGCCGCGACTACCGCCTCCACATGGAAATGCTCGACTTGCTCCACCAGCGGGCGCCCGAGACGTCCGTGGCGCTCCATGCGGGGGAGCTGGCACCGGGGCTGGTGCCGCCCGAGGACTTGCGCTTCCACATCCGCGACGCCGTCGAGCGCGGCCACGCCCGGCGGATCGGCCACGGCGTCGACCTCTTCTACGAGGACGAGCCGTTTGCGCTGCTGGCAGACATGTCGCGCCGTAACGTCCTGGTCGAGATCGCGCTGGTCAGCAACGACCAGATCCTCGGCGTCAAGGGCATCCACCACCCGTTCCCGCTCTACCGGCGGTACGGCGTGCCGGTCGCCCTCGTCACCGACGACATGGGGATCTCGCGGGCGACGATGACGACGCAATTCCAGATGGCCGTCGAGAGTTACGGCCTCTCGTACGCGGACCTGAAGTACCTCGTCCGCAACTCGCTGGAGTACGCCTTCCTGCCCGGCGCGAGCTTCTGGCAGGACCGCTCGACGTTCACGCCGGTCCCCGCCTGCCAGGCCGCCCATGCCGAGCGTGCGACGCCTACCGGCGACTGCGCGGCCTGGCTCGAACGGCACGAGCGCGCCCGACTCCAGTGGCAGCTCGAAGCGAGCTTCGCGTCTTTCGAGGCCCGATTCTGATGCCGATGTCTTCATGACCACGGCACCGCGCAGCTTCCGCACCGCGAGCGTCAGCGAGCGGACCCATCGGCCTGAAGGTCCGCTCGCTGACGCTCGCGGTGCGGAGACGACCGCCCCCTCGACGCAGAATGTCCTTGACGATCTGATCCGGCCGGCAGTACGTGACGTATCCTGAGCGGAGAGGGCTCCGGAGCACGCTTCGGGTGCAAGGGAGAACGGGCGATGCCGGCCAACGAGTATCAGTTCGTGACCCGGTGGCGGCTGCCGGGCACGCCCGAGCAGGTCTCGGACCTCTTGGGCGATACCGAGACGATCTGCCGAATCTGGCCGTCGCTCTACACCCGCGCACGGGTCGTCGAGCCGGGCGGCGAACACGGCCTCGGCCGGGTGCTGCGCGTCGAGACGCGCGGTCACCTGCCGTACACCCTGCGCTGGTCATACCGCATCGCCGAGTCCCGCCACCCCAACGGCTACACCATCGAGGCCTGGGGCGACATGGTCGGGACCGGCGTCTGGGCCTTCCAGCCGGACGGCGACGCCACCCGCGTGACCTACTTGTGGCGCGTCCGCACCGAGAAGCCCGTGCTGAGGCTGCTCTCCCCGCTCCTGAAGCCGCTGTTCAAGTCGAACCACGACCGGGTGATGGCCGACGGCGAGCGAGCCCTGCGCGCCGAGCTGGAGCGCCGCCGCGCCGCCGCCACCGCCAACTGACGACGTAGGCTTCTACGCGACGCACGCCGTGCCCGCGACGCACGGCTCCGGCACCGGGTGCCACTCGTGGGGAACGTCGCGCATCACCAGCGTACAGTCGTACTCGACGCTGCCGGGCGGGAATCGGCCGCGGTCCGCGAAGTAGGTCGAGACGACCCACTCAACGTCCAGCGTCTCCACCGTCCAGTGGCGGGTTATGAGCTCGATGCCGTCCAGGCCGGGGCGGCGCGTCGCCGGCGAGTACCCGAGCGCGCCGGACCTGAAGAAGCTCGACGCCTCGTCCAGCGAAGCGAAATGCGATGAGCACGGCAGTCCGCCGCTGGCCCGCGCGCGCAGCCAGACGTCGCCGCCGCCGTCCCCGGTCTCCAGCTTCAGATCGATCGCCGAGCGCGAGTCGCGGACCCGGAATCGAGCCGGTCGCTCCTCGACGGGAAAGAGGCAGCCGCCGACCAGGTGGTTCACCAGCGCCCCAGTGTCTCGCCGGGGGATGTAGACGCCCTCCCGCTCCTCGCCGGACGGATCCTGCCAGGTGATAGCGATGCGGTGCGCGGCGTTCTCGCTGGCGAGGCCGAAGGCCGCCGGGAAGCCCTGCGGCCGGAGCTGCTCCAGGCGGATCAAGCAGATGCCGGCCATCGCCCACTCGCCCAGCAGCTTCGGACGGAACGGCGCCGGTAGCTGCCGCTGGACGACCTCGGGATCGACGCGAAAGTTGACCAGGATTCGCCGCCGTACGACGCCCCGGAGCGGGATCTGCCCGATTGCGAGCGTACGCTTCTTCATGGCTCAGACCTTCCTCTCGCGCCAGCGCCCGACGAGGTCGCGCGCGGCCTCGGGCCAGGATGGGTACTCGAACTCGAAGCCCGCCTCCAGCAGCCGGCCCGGCACGACGCGCCGGCTCTTCAACAGCAATTCGGTCTCGGTCCGGTGGACGAACGCGGCGATCTCGAACATCCAGGCCGTTGCCCCAATACCGATCGGCACGCCCACCGCCGAGCGCAGCGCCGCCATGAACGCGCGCTGGGGCAGCGGCGACGGCGCCGCGAGGTTGACCGGGCCGTCGATATCCCCCCGCTCCAGCAGCAGGTCGACCGCCCGCACGAAGTCACGGTCGTGGATCCACGAGACGAACTGCCGGCCACCCGCGATCGGCCCGCCCAGGCCGAACCGCGTCAGGTTGACCAGGATGTCGAAGACGCCGCCGGGCTCCGGGCTCATCACGATCGCGCTCCGCAGCGCCACCTTCCGGGTGCTCGGCGTCTGCGCCTCGGTCTGGGCGTTCTCCCACGCCCGCGCAATCTCGACGCTGGCCCGCCAGTGGGCCGGCGCGTCAGGCTCGTCACCGCCGATCCGGCCGGTCGCCTCGTCGTTCGGCGCATCGTAGCGATGGGCGTAGATGGTCGCCGTGCTCATCTGGAGCCAGAGGCGCGGCGGATGCGCCGCCGCCTCGATCGCCCGGCCCACGGCGCGTGTCGAGTCGACCCGCGAATCGAGCATCTCGCGGAGGTTCTTCCGGTTGTACCGGCAGTTCACGCTCCGGCCGGCCAGGTTCACGACGGCGTCCGCACCGTCCAGCGCCTCCGACCACGGCCCGACGGTGCGCCCCTCCCACCCGACCTTCTCGGGACCGGCCGACCGCCGCCTGGAGAGGACGACGACCTCGTGGCCGCGCTGGCGATAACTCCTGGCGAGGATCCGGCCGAGGTGGCTGGTCCCGCCCGCGAGTACGAGTTTCATCTGAGGCTCCCCCTTGACGACCCGGCCGGCCGTCCATCAATATTAGTAAACATGTTCATGGAAAAAGTCAAGGGTTTGCCCGATGGCCGATAACCAGTCGCAGCCTGCGCGCGGGCGCGGCCGTCCACGCGGCCTCACGCCCCAGGGCCTCGAAACGCGCCGACGGCTCTACCAGACCGCCATCGGCCTGATCGCGGCGCGGGGCTGGCAGGAGACCACGCTGCGCGACGTCGCCGCCAAGGCCGGCGTCAGCGTCGGTCTGCTTTACCGCTACTTCCCGAGCAAGCGCGCCGTCGTCCTCCAGCTCTACGACGCGCTGTCGGCCGAGTTCGCGGCTCGCGCCGCCACGATGCCGGCCGGTCGGTGGCGCGATCGATTCCTGTTCGCGCTTCGGACCAGCCTGGACGTCCTCGGGCCGCACCGGGGCACGCTCGCCTCGCTGGTCCCGGTCCTTGTGGGCGACGCTGACGACGGCCTGTTCGCACCCGGCACGGCGTTCTCGCGCCTGCGCGTCCAGGGCGCCTTCGTCGAGGCGGTCACGGGAGCGCGCGACGCCCCACGGGGCCAGGTCGCCCCAGCGGTCGGTCGGCTCGCTTACCTCATCCACCTGGCGGTGCTGCTTTGGTGGCTGCTCGACAAGAGCCCGTCGCAGCGCGCCACCGCCGCCCTCGTCGACCTGCTGGGCCGGACACTGCCGCTTCTGGCCACGGCGCTGCGCGTCCCGGGCGTGCCCGGGCTGGTCGTCGCCGCCGACGCCCTGGTCCGCGACGCACTCCTGGCCGACCCGCCGCCAGATTAGCCGCGTTGAGCGCGCATGCATCGTGGGCCGTCACGCCCCCTCGGGCAGCGGGCCGGCCCTACTCCGGGATGCCGTATTGCACCAGGAGGCGACGTGCCTGATTTACGCCCTCCTCTGTCAAGTAGGCAGATTTGGCACGTCGACTGTCTGATATCAAGCCCTGTTCCGCGAGTGCATCGAGGACACCAAAATCGTAGCCCTTTCAGCAACGGGGGCTTTCGCCCGGCCGTTCCACCCACGATGTGAGAAACATGAGTGCCAACGTCACGTTCTCGATGGCCTCGTCCCGTGTGTCCATCGCGCCTCCCCTTTCCCGCACTCTCCGCGATCTCGTTTCCGTTTCCGACCTGACGTCAGCACTGCCTCAACATCGAAGCCCAACGCGCCGGCGAGGTGCACCTCGGGGCTGCCACCGAGCCGCTCCCAGAGGGCGTAGATCGGAGCGTCGACCGCGCGCGGGACGCGCGCCGCCACGACACGGCTCGCCTGCCGGCGATCTATGGACCGATGAGCCATGACACGCTTGTACTACAAGCGCCTTGTAGTACAAGCCGCTTGTAGTATCGAACAGCGGCTCGGCGCCGGCCCCACCTCCGCGAAACGCAGAGCGGCCGCCGGACAGTGTCCGACGGCCCCTGCTGGCTCCCCGACCAGGATTCGAACCTGGAACCTACCGGTTAACAGCCGGCCGCTCTACCGTTGAGCTATCGGGGAATGCAGCAGAAGAATACCAGAGCCCACAGCGTCCACGCACGTGCCGGAGGGGACGATTCCGGCCAAACATTTCGCCGGTGTTACCGCTGCTGCCCGAAATCTCGACAAATCGCTTGTCGAAACGGCCAGTCCGCCGATACACTCCGTCAGCCCGAGCGGCGCCGGCTTTCTGACGTAGACCTGACAGACGGAGCCATCCCCGCGCGGCCTCGTGGCCCCGTTCTCTCTACGTCATCCGGAGGTGCGGCATGCCGCCTGAGCTCGTCGCCTGGCTCGTCCTCGGCTTCCTTGCGCTCGTTGCGCTCCACGAGCTGACCCACGTGCTGATCGCGAAGTGCCACGGTCACCCGACCGTCTGCGTCGCGATCAACCCGATCGGCGTCGCCGTCGTCTTCGAGGACTCGCCGCGCGCGCGCTACTGGCTGCTCCAGGTGATCCTGCCGGCGATCGTGAGCTGGGCGGTCTGCTACGTCTGGCTGTACGGTCTGTTCACCTACCCCGCGTCCTACACCGCCCGCATCAACGTCGACGACATCGTCAGCCAGCTCCCCTGGATTGTCACCCTGCTGACCGTCCTGACCAGCGGCGGCGACATCCTCAGCGGCTACGTCGAGCTTGCGAAGCCGGTCCACGGCCACGCCCGCATCCATCGCGACTTCGCGGTCCTCAAGAAGATGCCGGCCCTGGTCCTGTTCACCGCCCACGGCCGCAAGCACTGGCGCGAGACCTGGATCGCCACCAAGTCCGGCGTGGCCCTGCCCTCCACGACCACCGCGTGACCGCTCGCTCGGCGCCCCGCGGCATGCCAACACCCGCCGAGTCAGTCACCGACGCCAGCCGCGCGCGTGTCCGCCGCGCGGCTGGCGCGTTGCGTCGGCTGTTCGAGACGAGGCCCGCCGGCCTCCTGACCGACGTCGACGGCACGATTAGCCGAATCACTCGCCAGACCAACGACGCCACCGTCACGGCCGCCGCTCGGCGGGCGCTCGGCCACCTCGCCGGCGAGCTGGACCTGGTCGCCGTCGTCACCGGCCGGGCCGTCGAACGGGCCCTGGTGATGGTCGGCGTCGACGGCCTGGGCTATGTCGGCAACCACGGCCTCGAGTGGCTCTACGAGGGCGCCGTCAAGGCCGACCCGGCCGCCGAGGCGGCCCGCCCCCACCTCGAAGCGGCGCTGGCGGCCGTCCGCGCCGCGATCCCCAAAGCTGACTTCCACGTCGAGGACAAGCGCGTCAGCACGGCGATCCACTACCGGCAGGCCCGCGACCCGGAGGCGGTCGAGCGCACGATGCTCGAGCTGCTGCGCCCGTTCGAGCAGGCCGGACAGCTCCGCCTGATTGAGGGCCGCCTCGTGGTGAACGTCCTGCCGGCCCTCGCGATCGACAAGGGCGCGGCGACGCTGCGCCTCGTCCGGCAGCACGGCCTGCGCGCCGTCGCGTTCTTCGGCGACGACGTCACCGATCTTCACGCGTTCCACGCACTCCACGCCCTGCGCGCCGACGGCCTGGCAGATACGCTCGCCATCGGCGTCGTCAGCCCGGAAGCCCCGCCCGAGATCCGCGACGCGGCGGATCTGTGCCTGCAAGGCGTCGGCGAGGTCGAACGAGTCCTCATGGCCCTGGCGGCACGCCCGCCGCGCCACGACGGCCGCGCCGGCTGACGGCATTGGCCGGGGCGCCCGGCGCCGTCGACGGCGCATCGCTCGGGAGGCTGGCGATCCGATCCGCGCGCTGCTGGCTCCGGGCGACGCTCGCCGTGCTCCTGTCGCTGCTCGGCGTCGCCTGCACGGGCGTCCTCAACCCGCCGATCCCGTCCCCGACCCTCCAGCCCACCGTCCCGCCGACGCCGACCGAGATCCCACCCACCCCGACGCCGGAGCCGGAGCGGTGGGTCAAGAACCACCGCATCACCGAGATGTGGAGCGGCCCGGCCCGCGACCGGACCTCGATCAGCTTCGGGCGGACCTCCAACACCTTCTGCTCGTTCCGGGTCGACCTCGCCGAGGACGACGCCCGCGTCTACGTCTACAGCCCGTACGCCGACGGTCGCTTCTGGATCGAGGTCGAGGCGGTCGGACCGGTCGTCCCGCCTGATCGTCTGCGCGGCCCGAAGCCGCCGGATCAGAACTGCGCCGAGGCGATCTACGACCCGTTCGTCGGGACGCCCGTGACGGCCACACCGACGCCCTCGACGACGCCCACGCCATCGACTTCGAGCACCCCTGGCACCGCGATGACCCCGACGCCACCAACGGCAACCCCGACGGCCACCGTCGCCCGCTGACCCCTATCCCCTCAGACCTCGTCATCACCCCGGGGTCAACATTCCTGCACCGCTCCTGAAAGATCGAGGCTCCTGGAGTTCCTACGGCGCTCTGCCGTTGAGGGTCCGCTCTATTGAATGATGACGGTCGCTTGCGCCAGGGCTGTCTCAGGGATCGTTAGCCCCAGTGCCTCAGCCGTCTTCAGGTTGATGCCGAAATTGAAGACGGTCGGCTGCTCGATGGGCAGGTCGGCGGGTTTGGCGCCCTTGAGAATCCGATCCACGTAGGTCGCGGCCCGCCGATGCAGGACCGCCCGATCCGGACCATAGCACAAGAGCTGGCCGAGATGCGCTGCGTCGCTCTGCTGTGCGATCCCTGGCAGCCGGTTCAGCGTCGCAAACTCAGCAATCTTCGCCTGATTGGCCGACGTGAACGGAGATGGCACGACGTAGACGCCGTTGGCGCCCCCTCGGACCGCGGCTTCGAAGAACGATTCGAGGCCGGCAGGGCCATCCGCGCCCGTGATCCACAGCTCCAGGCCCAGACTTCTCGCAGCCGCTTCGTCGGCCTCGGCCTCGAGCTCAGCAACTCTTGACGTGTCGAGTACGGTTACCACACGCGTGACTGTCGGAACCGCCGCCTTGAGCAACTCGAGCTGCTTCCTCGCCAGCAACGGCGTGCTCAGCCCGGTGACGTTGCCGCCGGGCCGCGCGAAGCTGGCTGCGAGGCCATATGTCACCAGATCGGCGGCACCGGCATTCACGATGGGGATCGTGGTGGTCACGGCCCGGAGGGCGCGCCCTTCCTGAGCAGCTGGGACTACGATCGCGTCTGGTTGAAGACTGACCAACTCGGCCATAGTGTCCGCCAGGCTGCCGTCTCCGCTGGCACGGCGCACCTCGAGGACGAAAGTCTGATTCTCCACGCAGCCCAGATCACGCATGCCCTCGACGAAGGCATCCTTCAGACTCGTGAACGTCGGGCTGACCGGCCCGTTCCAGGTGTACCCGATCCTGGGGACTCTCGCCGGCTGTTGCCATGGGAGCGAGGGAAGGCCACACCCGGTGAACAGACCCAGGCCCGTCAAGGCCAGGCTGCCCTGCAGGAATCGGCGGCGGTCCAGGACGACGACTCCCATGACGACCTCCTATAAGCCCGGCCGAGAAGGGCTTATTCTGAGGGGTGAGGGCCATGTTGCGGTTGGCTGGAGGGTTGGGCATGCCGGGCGAGGGACCAGCCACCGCAGGTCTAGCATCAGCCCCTCCGGGTGATCTGGGCGGCTCGAACGGGCCAGGAGGGCCATCGCGAGGGCGAAGACAGCCCCAGCGACGATCATGCAGTCGCCCATGGTGGTGGCGCTGTTCGCCAGCAGCGTCAAGTTGGCGACCGCCGCGGCCATCAGCAGTTGGAAGAGCGTCTTGGTGCGTCCGACGTAGCGGGCCTGGCGGATCCCGAGCTGGACGAGGCGTGCGATCCGATGCTCGACCACCTGCCGCCGGGTCCGGTGCTCGCGACCGGCCGGGCTCGCCTGCTCGGCCCTGGCGGCTTGCAGCAACCGTTCCTGTGGGTGGATCCGCACGCTCCGACCGCCTTGCCCCTTGAGGCAGTGAGCCCGGAGCGGGCAGGCCGCACAGACGTCCGCCGCGAAGCGGAAGAGCCCCCCGCCGCCGGGCCGGGGCCAGAAGTCGCGGCTCTGCTGCCCACCCGGGCAGCTGCAGGTGCCGGCCTCCAGGTCCAGCGTGAAGTCGCTCTTCGTGAACCGTCCACCGTTCTGCTCGGCTGGCACCTTGGCGATCAGCCGTCGTCCGGCGTCGGCGAACGCCTGCCGCGTCTCGCCATCCCCATAGGCCCCATCGGCCACGGTCTCTGCCACCGCGCAGCCGGTGGTCGCCTCGCTCTCCTCCACCAGGTCCAGCGCCCGCTCGGCGTCCTGGGCGTTCCCCGGCAGCACCGCGACCGCCGTGATTAGTTGGTCGTCAGCATCGACCGCCACTGCCGCCTTGTGGCCATCGAATCGCTTGCTCGCGCTCTTCCGCCCGTGCCGCATCTCCGGATCATGCACCGACACGAGCCGATCTTTCGCCACCCCCTGCTGCAGGGCCGGCCCATCCGCCCGTCGCTCCACGTCCTGGGCCAGCACCCGGCTCAGCACCCCGGCCGCCTCCACCAGCGCGGCCTCGGCTGGGCTGCCGGCCTCCAGCTCTGTCCGTGTGTGCCGCGCCAACTCCAGCAGGCGGTCGGCCTCGGCGACGACCTCTCCCAGCACCTGTCGTCGCTGCTTGGCGTCGCTCCAGTCGATCGTGACCGCCCCCTTGAAGCTCGACGCAGACACGTACCGACCGTAGCCGTGCCGCTCGGCCCAGGTCGCCAGCGGCTCCTCAGCCAGCCGGGCCAGCAGCCGCGCCAGTTGCACGATCCCATCCGCCAGCAGGTTTTAGGTGTCCTTGACCGCACCCCGCCCCAGGATGTTGGTCGTATCCAGCGCCACCGTCAGCTTGCGCCGCTCACCGCTCTTCGCCCGAAACCGCCCGCGCTGCCTGGCCAGCGCCAGGCTCCGCTGGAAGATCACCGCCGCCTGCTCGTGCACGATCAACTGGGCGCGGAACTCCTGCAGCGTGCTCTTGGCGCATGGTCGCGCATCCAGCTCTACTCCCAGCGCCACCTTCCAGCGCAGGTCGTAGTCCGCCCGCTGCTTCGCTTCCGCGTCCGACACCCCGTCATACGTCTGCAGCACCAGCGCTGTCGCCAGCAGACTCGGCGGCACGCTCGGCCGACCGTTCGTCAGCACGTACAGCCCGGCGAACTCCTCATCCCGGAACAGCTCCCCTCGCTGGCTCGCCAGCCACCCATAGAAGCTGTCCCGTCCGACGAACTCCCCGTACGCCGTGTCCGCTTCGAACAACCCCCGTTGTGGTCCGCGCTTCCCCAGCATCCCGGCACCCCGACCCTCCGGCTGGCTTCATCCTACCCGGCCGGCCCACCCTTCCGGTAGTCCCCCTTTCCGGCCGGGCTGCTATGGGACTGTCGAAGGTGCGGTGCGCCCAGTCTAGCAGACCCCTTTTGCTCAGCCTGTGACCGACCTCACAGGGGAGGCATGGCTGGCATCAGATTCGGGTCAGCGATAGGCGGCCTCGCCAGACCTGACGATCACTCATGGGCCCTTGACTCGACTTTGTCCATTTGGCTCCAAACGGCGCCACGTCTCGACTTGAAGCGTCAAGTGGTGGGGTGTCGTCGCGTTGGTATTTCTTCATGTCGGCAGCAAACGCCGACGTGAAGAAA
>Ga0075430_100003637_pt1 | contig 12936 bp, 14 predicted proteins | sample RhiMetdeltSRZDD4_FD_75294 | JGI IMG/M metagenome (GOLD analysis project Ga0075430, IMG submission 75294) | Populus rhizosphere microbial communities from Tennessee, USA - Rhizosphere MetaG P. deltoides SRZDD4 | ecosystem: Host-associated > Plants > Roots > Rhizosphere > Soil | place: USA... | reverse complement strand
GAGAGGTACTCCATCTCGGAGGGCTGGTTCTCGTTGCCGAACACGCGCTTGGTGGCCTCGTCGCGGCTTCGCCCCTGGAGCGTAGTCATGCAATGGAGCAGGCGGGTCTCGAGGTCCATGACCCGGTCGGCGTCCTTGAAGTAGCGCGGCAGGCGGGCGTAGGCCCCCTTGAGGACCCCGGGTCCCTGGCCGAGGTCGCACTTCTCGAGCGACGCGTTCCGCGGCCCCTGCGGCTTCTTCCACAGCGCCTCGCCCTCGAGCTCGAACAGCTCCACCGGCGAGCCCTCCGCGATCATCTGCTGGTACTTCTGGATTTCCTTCTTCGTGTCTTGCGCGAAGGCCGAGGCGGCCAGCAGCCCGAGCAGGAAAAGAAGGACCCGGCTCACGCGACCGCGGTCTCGATCTTGTTCGACTCGCCCTTGTTGTCGAGCCAGCTCACCTCGATCGTGTCGCCCTTGGCGCCGCCCTTGAGGCGGAAGGTGAACACGGGGTTGCGCGACACCGCCTGGCTGATCTCGGCCTCGATCACGGTCCTGCCGTTCTGCTTCACCACCACGTTCTGGATGAAGTGCAGCGCCTGGCCGCTCTGCGCGGTGGTCATCGGATGGGTCATGAGCACGCGAACGTCGGTGTTTCCGCCGGCGAGGGTCGCGCGCATTTTCATCGGTCCTGCCGCCATATCAGCCTCCGCACCCGCCGATGGTGACCTTGATCTCGCGGCTCGCGCTGAACTGCTTGCCGCCCGCGAACGCGACCACGCGCACGTCGGAGGTCTCGCCCATCTTCACGTTGACCTTGACGAAGGGCAGCGCGCCCTCCTTGAACTCGAAGCGCCCGGCGAGCGGGAACGGGTTCTTCTCGATCACCACGGCGAGCGCCGTGGTGCCGGGGATGTTGCTCGAGATCTCGATCGGCACCACCGCGCCGTTCTCGGCGATCTGCGGCGCCTCGATCACGATGTCCTTGCTCGGCGCAGCGCCCGCGGCGCCGATGCCTTTCAGCGCGTCGGCCGGGGTCTTCGCGCCGAAGGCCTGCTCGTTCCACGCCGCGAGCGCGGCGAACGGCTTGAGCAGGAGCACTCCCAGCGCGGCGAGGATGGTTCTGCGGCGGTTCTCCATAGGGCGCGTATTCTAGCGTGCCGGGCGGCGGAAAGACCCTGACTTGCCTCCGTGTTTTTCCTCGAGGCGGATCGCGGCGAGCGTCATGCCGCGATCGACCGCCTTCAGCATGTCGTAGATGGTGAGAAGGCCGAGCGCCGCGGCGGTGAGGGCTTCCATCTCGACGCCGGTCTGGCCGCGGCACTCGACGCGCGCCAGGATGCGGATCGACGAAGTGGCTTGAGCTAATTCGAAATCGATCGAAACGCGCGTGAGCGCGATCGGGTGCGCGAGCGGAATCAGCTCGGCGGCGCGCTTCGCCGCCTGCACCGCGGCGATGCGCGCGACCCCGAGCACGTCGCCCTTCTTCGCGCGCCCGGCGGCCACCAGGCGGAAGGTCGCCGGCCGCATCTTGATGCGCCCCGACGCGACCGCGACGCGGTGCGTGGCGGCCTTGCCGCCCACGTCCACCATGTGGGCAGAACCTTTCGCGTCGAAGTGGGTCAACGATTTGGCTGCCATATTCGGGCGCTATCATAACTACATGCGGTTTTTCGTAGCCTTTCTCTGCCTCGCCGCATGCCCCGCCTTCGGGCAGGGCCTGCCCGACCTCGGCGGCACCGGCGACGCCGGCCTTGCGCCGCAAGTGGAGCGGCGCATCGGCGAGAGCATCATGCGGGACATCCGGTTCCGCGAGCCGAACTACCTCGACGACCCGGAGATCACCGACTACCTCTCGACGCTCGGCGCGCGCCTCGCGCAGCATGCCGCCGGCGCGCGCCAGGACTTCGAGTTCTTCGCGATGCGCGACCACACCATCAACGCGTTCGCGCTGCCGGGCGGCTTCGTGGGGGTGCACACCGGCCTGCTGGCCGCGGCCGAGAGCGAGTCCGAGGTCGCCTCGGTGCTCGCGCACGAGATCGCGCATGTCACGCAGCGCCACATCGCGCGCATGCTCGGCCAGCAGCAGCAGCTGCAGCTGCCGATGCTCGCCGCCATGGCGGCGGCGATCCTGCTTGGCCGCTCGCGCCCGGACCTCGCCGCCGGCGCCACCGCCGCGGTGTCGGCGGGCGCGGTGCAGAGCCAGCTGAGCTACTCGCGCGATTTCGAGCGCGAAGCCGACCGCATCGGCTTCCAGGCGCTCGAGGCCTCGGGCTTCGACGTGCACGCCATGGGCAGCTTCTTCGAGAAGATGCAGCGCGGCATGCGCGGGGTGGACGACGGCACCGTGCCGGGATACCTGCGTACGCACCCGATCACCACCGAGCGCATCGCCGACTCGCAGAACCGCGCGGGCAGCCTGCCCTACAAGCAGCACCTCGACAGCCCCGAGTTCCAGCTGGTGCGCGCCAAGCTGCGCGCCGCCTCCGGCGACGCGCGCGACACGGTGGAGTATTTCCAGGGCATGGTGCGCGAGAAGCGCTACGCCTCGGAGTCGGCGGCGCGCTACGGCCTCGCCGCGGCGCTGCTGCGCGCGAGGCGCGCCAAGGAGGCGCAGGCGGAGCTCGCGCGCGCCCGCGCCGCGGGCGCCTCGGGGCCGATGGTGGAGACGCTCGCGGCGCGCGTGCGCCTGGGGCTCGGCGACCGGGCCGGCGCCGCCGGCCTGCTCGGCGAGGCCCATGCGCGCTATCCGCATTCGCGGCCGCTGCTCTACGCGCACGCCGAGGCGCTGCAGGAGGCCGGCCGCAACGACCACGCGCTCAAGCTCGTCACCGAGTCCCTGCGAGTGCATCCACGAGACATGCGCCTGCACCAGCTCCAGGCGAAGACCTACGCCGCGCTCGGCAAGCGCCTGCTGCAGCACCAGGCGCAGGCCGAGGTCTACGCGCTGCAGGGGAGCCTGCCGGCCGCGATCGAGCAGCTGCAGATCGCGCGCGCCGCCGGCGACGGCGACTTCTACCAGCTCTCGGTGGTGGACGCTCGCCTGAAGGAGCTGCGCGCGCAGCACGCAGACGAGCTCAGGGAGAAGCGCTAGCCCTTGGGTGGCTGGTAATACGCTTCGTAGAGAAGGTCGAAGGTTTTTTCCGCCTCGGCGATCAGCTCGCGCTCGGTATTGGAGCGCCGCTGCGCGCCCTGGAGCAGGGTCTGCACGCCGGCCGCCTCCGCCACGGGCGTGCCGCGGATCTCGAGGAAGTGCACGATGCTGCCGATCTTCGCGAGCGCCGCGTTCTTGCCGAGGTCGAGCCTCACCAGCATCTCCTCGTAGGTGACGCGCGTCGCGCTGTTCGCGAAATGCGCGCCCTCGAAGCCGAAAGCGATCGCCTCGTCCGGCAGCGCCTGCGTCTTCTCGAGGAAAGCGAGCGTCGCCTCCGGATCGACGAAGCGCCGGATCAGCCAGGCGCAGGCGAGGCGGTCGGCCCAGAGCGGCTTGCGCGTCACCCAGGTGCGCCCGAGCAGCGCCTCGCCGGGGGCGAGCGCTGCCTGGGCGTGCGCCGGGAACAGCAGCTTGCGCACTTCGGCGTCCGCCGCGGCGAGCGCCTTCTCCGCGCGCTCGCGCGCATCGCTCGGGAAGAAGTCGAGCGCGGCGATCGCCTCGAACTCGCGGCGCTGCTTGTGCAGCACGCGCGAGATCGCGCTCGGGTCGGAATGGCCGAAGCCGATGCGCAGGCTCTCGACGGTCTTGATCAGGTTCTCGTAGCGCATCGAGCGGTCGAACAGCCGCGTGAAGGCGAGCTGCTGCGCGGCCGAGACGGCGCTCACCGTCATCACGCTCGCGGTGCCGGCGATCTTGCCGATGTAGTCGGCGAGCGACTCGAGCGACTGGCGGTTGGCCGGAGTGTCGGGAAGGAGAAAGACCCCTTCGCGCATCACCGCGGCGCCGAGCGACTCGAGCGTGCGCAGCACGCGCATGCGCGAGGCCGGATCCTCCGTCGGCAGCTGCGCGATGGTGAGCAGCCAGCTCGGCGCGATTGCCTCCGCGGCAGGCGCCGGCGCGTCGGCGCCGTGCGGGATCTCGGTAATGTCGGCGCTCGGGTCCCTTTCCCCCATGCGGCATAATAACTTGCATGAACTTCGACAAGGAACTCGACGCCCGCGGCCTCAATTGCCCGCTGCCCATCCTGCGCACCAAGAAGGCGCTCACGGACATGCAGTCGGGGCAGGTGCTCAAGGTCCTTGCCACCGATCCCGGCGCCGTGAAGGACTTCCAGGCCTTCTCGCGCCAGACCGGCCACGAGCTCGTTTCGCATGCCGAGGCGAACCGTGAATTCACTTTCTTCATGAGGAAGAAGTGAGCCGAGGCCTCCTGCTGGCTGGGTTTTTCGTGGCTTCCTTCGCCGGGGCCCAGGAAGCGACCTTCAACGTCAAGATCCTGACGCCGGAAACCGCGCTGAAAGCGGCCCAAGCGGCGCTCAAGAGCTGCCGCGAGCGCGGCTTCCAGGCAACCGTCGCGGTCGTCGACCGCATGGGCGTGGTCCAGGTCTTGCTGCGCGACCGCTTCGCCGGCCCGCACACGCCGGACATGGCGAGCGCCAAGGCCTATACCGCGGCCAGCTTCCGCACTGACACCACCGAGCTCGCCGAGGCCTCGCAGCCCGGCCGCCCGGCGAGCGGCATCCGCCATCGGCCCGGGATCGCCGCGGTTGGCGGCGGCATGAAGATCGAGGCCGGCGGCTCGCTGCTCGGCGCGATCGGCGTGTCGGGCGCGCCGGGCGCGCGCGAGGACGATGCCTGCGCCGCGGCGGGAATCGACGCGATCCGGGAAGACATCGAGCTATGAAAGAATCGCCGGCATGAAAGCGCGCTGGATCCGGCTCGGCGCGATCGGCCAGGCGGAGTTCGACGAAGCCTACGCGTCGATCGCCGCCGCGCAGCCGCGCGACGCCGCGCCGGTGCTCTTGTGGGGCGAGGAAGCCGCGCGCTATCCCTTCGCGCTGGTTGCGCCGCTGAAATTCGCGCCCGGGCTGGTGCAGCGCTGGCTGTCGTGGGGCCTTGCCGCCGCGGTGGCCACCTACCGGCAGTTCGGCGTGCCGGCATATCTCGACGGCGAGGTGCTGCTGCACGGCCGCGACATCGCCCGCAGCCGGGCGCTGCCCCTCGGCGAATGCGCGGTGATCGCCTCGAGCTTCCTCATGCGTTTCCCCGGCAGCTGCGTGGCGACGCCGTCGGTCGCGCTCGAGGACGCGTTCCGCCTGCGCCTGGAGGCTCAGCACGGCTGGGAGTTCGATCACTCGTGGCCGACCGCGCCCGAATGCGTCGCCGCCAGCTTCTCCTAGGAACCGTCGCCGTCCTGCTCGCGCGCGAGGCGCTGGCGCAGGGGCGCGTCCAGGCGGGCGTGCGCCGCGTGCGCGGCGAGGCCGCGATCAACGGCAAGCCGGCGAAGGAGGGCATGCCGGTGCGACCCGGCGATCGCGTCACCACCGGCGCCAACGCCGAGATCGTGTTCGCGCTCGAGCGCGACGCAATGCTGGTGCGGCAGAACAGCGCCCTCGAGCTGGTGAAGTCGGGCTTCCGTCTCGCCGCGGGGGCGGTGCTCTCGGTGTTCGCCCCCGGAGAGCGCAAGGAGCTGCGCACGCCGACTTCCACGATCGGCATCCGCGGCACCGCCGTGTACCTGGAGGCCGAGGCGAAGCGCACTTATGCCTGCACCTGCTATGGGGAGGCCGTGCTCGAGCCGGTGGACGATCCGGCGGCGCGCGAGACCGTGCGCACCGCGCGCCACGAGCAGCCGCGCTACATCTATGCGCGCGGCGCGCCGCGCATGGTGGAGCCGGCGCCGATGGTGAACCACGCGGACGCCGAGCTCGAGCTGCTGGAGGCCCTGGTGGGGCGCAAGCCGCCTTTCACCGGGCGGCGCTACTAGCCGAGCTTCGCGAGCTGCTGCTTCACCCGGGCGAGAGTCGAATCGAACTCCGCCTGCCGCGCCCGCATCTGCTCGACGACCTTGGCGGGCGCGCGCTCGACGAAGGAGGGGTTCGCGAGCTGCGTCCTCGCTTTTGCGATTTCGCCCTCGAGCCGCGCGACCTCCTTCGAGAGCCGTGCGCGCTCCTCGGCCGGGTCCACTTCCACGTGCAGCATGATCCGGTGAGGGCCGACCACCGCCACCGGGGAGTCGGACGCGGGGAGATCGTCGACCACCTTCAGCTCCGATGGCCGGATGAGCACGTGCATCGCGCCTAGCGCGGCTTCGCTCGGCGCGCCGGTGATGTAGACCGGGGTTTTCTGCTGCGGCGTGAGCTTCATCTCGGCCCGCAGGTTGCGCCCGGCGTTGACGAGGTCCTTGGCGAGCGCCACCTCGCGCTCGGCCCGCTCGTCGAGCTTCTCGGGCTGGGACGTGGGATAGCGCTGCAGCATGATGGTTTCCCCACTCTTGCCCGCGAGCGGCCCGACCTTCTGCCAGAGCTCCTCGGTGATGAAAGGGATGATCGGGTGCGCGAGCCTGAGCGCGGTCTCCAGCACGCGCACCAGCGTGCGGCGCGTGCCGCGCTGCACCGCCTCGTCGGGATCCTGCAGCTGGCGCTTGGCAAGCTCGACGTACCAGTCGCAATACTCGTCCCACACGAAGCGGTAGATCGCGCCGGCCGCGTTGTCGAAGCGGTACTCGGCGAAGCCCTGCTCGACCTCGGCCTCGGTCTTCTGCAGCCGGCTGACGATCCATCGGTCCCACGTCGAAAGCGCGACCGGCCGCGATTCGTCCGCGCCGCAATCCTTGCCCTCGGTGTTCATCAGCACGAAGCGGGTCGCGTTCCAGAGCTTGTTGCAGAAGTTGCGGTAGCCCTCGCAGCGGCCGAGGTCGAAGTTGAGGGTGCGGGAAAAGGTCGCGAGCGAGGCGAAGGTGAAGCGCAGCGCGTCCACGCCGAAGGCCGGGATGCCATGCGGAAAGTGGCTGCGCACGTACTTCTCTGCCTTCTCCTTGTGCTCCTTGCGCAGCAGCCCGGAGGTCGATTTTCGAACCAGATCGTTCAACTGGATGCCGTCGATCAGGTCCAGCGGATCGAGCGTATTGCCCTTCGACTTCGACATCTTCTCGCCCTCGGCATCGCGCACGATGGCGTTGATATAGACGTGGCGGAACGGCACCTTCCCGGTGAAGTGCGTGGTCATCATGACCATGCGCGCCACCCAGAAGAAGATGATGTCGAAGCCAGTGACCAGTACCGAAGAAGGCAGGAAAACCTCCTGGTCCTTCGTCTTCTCGGGCCAGCCGAGCGAGGAGAACGGCACCAGCGCCGACGAAAACCACGTATCAAGGACGTCGGGATCCCTCTTCAGCGAAGAAGTAATGTTGTGCCTGGTCCTTACTTCCTGCTCGTTTCTTCCGACGAACACATTTCCCTTCTCGTCGTACCACGCCGGGATCTGGTGACCCCACCAAAGCTGGCGCGAGATGCACCAGTCCTGGATGTTCTCGAGCCACTCGTTGTAGGTCTTGGTCCAGTGCTCGGGGAAGAACTTCACCTCGCCCTTCGCCACGACCTCCAGGCCCTTGCGCGCCATGCCCTCCATCGCCACGAACCACTGGTCGGTGAGCATCGGCTCGACGATCACGCCGGTGCGGCCCGAGCGCGGCACGCGCAGCTTGTACGGCTTCTCCGCCGCCAGCAGGTTCTCCTTCCTCAAGTCCTCCAGCACTTTCTTGCGCGCCTCGAAGCGCTCGAGGCCGCGGTACTGTTCCGGCGCCTGCTCGTTCATGCGCGCATCGAGCGTCATCACGCTGATCGGCTCGAGGCCGTGGCGCTTGCCGACCTGGTAGTCGTTGAAGTCGTGCCCGGGGGTGATCTTTACCGCGCCGCTGCCGAACTGCGGGTCGACATAGTCGTCGGCGATGATCGGGATGGTGCGGCCGGTGAGCGGCAGGGAAACGCGCTTGCCAATCAACTTCGAATATCTCCCGTCCTTGGGATGCACCGCCACGGCAACGTCGCCGAGCATGGTCTCCGGGCGGGTGGTGGCGACGGTGATGTTGAATCCCTCGCCCGGGTAGCGGATTTCCCAGATCCTGCCGTCTTCCTCCTCGCTGTCGACCTCGAGGTCGGAGACCGCGGTGCCGAGCACCGGGTCCCAGTTCACCAGGCGCTTGCCGCGGTAGATCAGCTTCTCCTCGTACAGGCGGACGAACACCTCCACCACGGCGCGCGACATCTTTGCGTCCATCGTGAAGTAGCCTGCGCGCTGGCCCTCCGTGTCCGCATAGGTCCAGTTCGCCGACGCGCCCAGCCGGCGCATCTGGCGGGTGATGGTCGAGCCCGACTGCTGCTTCCATTCCCAGACGCGCTCGACGAACTTCTCGCGCCCGAGGTCGTGGCGCGTCTTGCCCTGCTCCTCGAGCTGGCGCTCGACCACGATCTGGGTGGCGATGCCGGCGTGGTCGGTGCCCACCACCCAGTTGGTGTTGTCGCCACGCATGCGGTGGTAGCGGATGAGGGCGTCCATCAGCGTCTGCTGGAACGCATGGCCCATGTGCAGCGTCCCGGTGACGTTCGGCGGCGGAAGCTGGATGCAGTACGCCGGCGTCGCACCGGCGAGATTCGGATCGCGGTGCGCGAACCAGCCCGCCGACTCCCAGCGCCGGTACCACTGCTGCTCGATCGCAGCCGGGTTGAAGCTCTTGTCGATCACTCCGGGTTTTTCGGGCGCAGCGCGAACGCCACCGACGCCGCCACCGCCTCGCGCACCATCTGCCGCACGCTCACGGTGATCTCGGAGCGCACGCCGTCGAGCGCCTGGCCGAGCACCGCGCTCAGCGTGCGCGCGAGCCGTTCCTCGATGACGCGGTCGACCTCCGGCCCGAGCCGCTCGAGCAGCGCGCGCTCGAGCGAGCGCGCGAGCGCCTCGAGCGCCTGGTCGTCCACCGCGCGCCTGGGCGCGGGCGCCTCGCTCACGATCTCCGTGAGCACCGGCACGCCGCTCTTGGGCTTGAGGGCCTCGTCAGTCATTGGCCTGGCGAGTTTCCTGCCCCAGGTCGTGGTTGGTGATCCTGTAGCCGCGCTCGCGGTAGTAGCGGTAGCGCTCGCGGCCCGCGTTCTTCTCCTGCTCTTCCCGCCCCACCAGCTCCAGCAACCTTTCGAACCTCTCGAAGTGCGGCGGGCACGCGGCGCCGAGGTTGAGCAGCAGCCCGCAGCCCTCGGGCGCCTCTTCGCCGGAGCCGATCAGCACCGGGGTCTCGGCGGCGAGCGGCGCGTGCGCCGCGCAGTGCGGCACGAAGCCGGTCGCGGGCCAGGTCCAGAGCATCTTGTCGATGCGCGCCGCGGTCTCGGCCTCGGGCGCGTAGATGAGCAGACGCTGGTTCTGCTTCGCCGCCTTGCCCGCCAGGCGGCAGGCGACCTGCAGGCGGTCTTCCGCATTGAAGTAGAAATCTATGCTGGTCACTTTTTCCCTGCGTGCCGCAACGCAAAGCGCACCAGCAGCGGCACCGGGCGGCCGGTCGAGCCCTTGTCGCGGCCGCTCTTCCACGCGGTGCCGGCGATGTCGAGGTGCGCCCAGCGCATCTTGCGGGTAAAGCGCGCGAGGAAGCACGCCGCGGTGATGCTGCCGCCGGGGCGGCCGCCGATGTTGGCGAAATCCGCGAAGTTCGAGCGCAGCTGCTCCTGGTAGTCCTCCCAGAGCGGCATCTGCCAGACGCGGTCCCAGGCTTCGTCGGCGGCGCCGCGGATCTCGTCGGCGAGCTTCTGGTCGTTGGCGAAGAGCCCGGTCGCGACGTGGCCGAGCGCGATCACGCAGGCGCCGGTGAGCGTGGCGATGTCGATCACCGCGTCGGGCTTGAAGCGCTCGGCGTAGGACAGGGCATCGCACAGGATGAGGCGGCCCTCGGCGTCGGTGTTGAGGATCTCCACGGTCTGGCCGGAAAGCGTGGTGACGACGTCGCCGGGCTTGGTGGCCGAGCCGCCGGGCATGTTCTCGCACGCCGGGATCACGCCGACCACGTTCACCGGCGCGCGCATCTCGGCGAGCGCGCGCACCGCGCCGAGCACCGAGGCGGCGCCCGACATGTCGTACTTCATCTCGTCCATCTCTCCCGCGGGCTTGAGCGAGATGCCGCCGGTGTCGAAGGTGATGCCCTTTCCGACGAGGGCAAGAAGCGGGGCGCGCGTCTTCCTGCCGCTCGAGCCGCCGTTGTAGCGCAGCACGATGAGCTTCGGCTCCTGATGCGAGGCCCGCGCGACCGCGAGCAGGGCGCCCATGCCGAGCTTCTCCATGTCTTTGCGCTCGAGCACCTCCACCTGCAGCTTGAGCTCGCGCGCGATCTTCTTCGCTTCGGCCGCGAGGTAGGCGGGCGTGCAGATGTTGGCGGGCAGGTTGCCGAGCGTGCGCGCGAGCGCGCTGCCTTCGGCGGTGGCCAGGGCCTCGCGCAGCGCGTTCTGCAGCTCCGCCTTGGGGCTGAGCGGCAGGATCACTTCGGCGAGCGCCGGCGCGTCGGCCTTCTTCTGCGTCTTCAGCTGGTCGAAGCGGTAAAGCGCGTCGTTCATGCCGAGCACCGCATGGCGCACGTTCCAGCTGACGGGCCGGTTGCCGATCTTGACGTCGACGAGGAAGAGCGCCGCGTTATTCACGTCGAGCTCTTTCAGCGCGTTGGCCGCGGCGCGCACCGCGGCGAGGTAAGCCGGCTCGCCCACGTCCTTGTCGCCCAGGCCGACCAGCAGCACGCGCTCGGCCGCGACGCCGGGAAGGCCGCGCAGCAGAAGGGTGGAGCCGGTCTTGCCCGAGAGGTCGCGCAGGGCTTTGCCGAGCGCGCCCTTGGAAGCCTGGTCGAGGCGCCGCGCCGCCGCGGTGAGATTCTTTTCCTGGAACACCCCCACCACCACGCAGGCGGTCCGCGCCGCCTCGGGCGAGAGCGTCTTTATGCTAAATTCCACGGGCCGAAAGTATCGCATGATCTTCCACCGGGCGCTGCTCAGGGAGTTCGCAAGTCTCGCAGGCGCGGTGTTCATGACGCTGTTCGCCATAGCGGTCACCACGCGCCTCATCCGCCTGCTCGGTCAGGCGGCCGGCGGCAAGTTTCCATCGGACGCGGTGTTCGCGTTCCTCGGCTTCTTCGCGCTCGGCGCGCTGCCGGTGCTGCTGTCGCTCACCATGTTCATCTCGGTGCTGCTGACGATGACGCGCAGCTGGCGCGACTCGGAGATGGTGATCTGGTTCGGCGCCGGCCAGCCGCTCACCGCGTGGCTCAAGCCCGTGATGCTGTTCGCCCTGCCGCAGATCGCGGTGATCGGGGCGCTGTCGCTCTTCATCTCGCCGTGGGCGGCGCAGATGGCCGGCCAGTACACCTCCAAGATCGAGCAGCGCGACGACGTCTCGCGCGTCACGCCCGGGGTGTTCGGCGAGACCGCCAACCGCACGCGCGTGTTCTTCGTCGAGTCGGTCTCGGGCGACTCGAGCGCGGTGCAGAACATCTTCGTGAGCTCGATCCAGCAGAACCGCAGCGGCGTCAGCATGAGCCGCAGCGGGCATACCGAGACCGCGGCCAACGGCGACCGCTTCATCGTGCTGGAGAAGGGCCGGCGCTACGAGGGCGCGCCGGGCGACCCCGAGTACCGCATCACCGAGTTCGACCGCTACGCGGCGCGCATCGAGCTGAAGGAGGGCCGCGAGGTGCAGCCGACCCACAAGAACCTCCCGACCTGGGCGCTCGTCACCAACCCGACCAACCAGAACCTGGGCGAGCTGCTGTGGCGCGTCGGCATCCCGGTGTCGGCGCTGGTGCTGGTGCTGCTCGCGATCCCGATGAGCTTCGTCAACCCGCGCGCCGGGCGCTCGGCGAACCTGCTGTTCGCGCTGCTCACCTACATCGTGTACTCGAACTTGCTGAGCGTGAGCCAGGCGCGCGTGGCGCAGGGCCGCATGGACTTCGGCGTGGGGCTGTGGCTGGTGCACGCCGGCATGGTGGCGCTGCTGGTCTTCATGTTCGCGCAGCGCATGCAGCTGATCCGCCTGCGGATTGGTAAATAGGTTGGCGATCCGCACGTTAGAGCGTTACCTGGCGCGTCAGATCTACGGTGCGTGCGCTTTTGTGCTGCTCGGGTTCCTGTCGCTGTTCGCGTTCTTCGACCTGATCCGCGAGCTCGCCGACCTCGGCAAGGTCGAGTACCAGCTGCCGCAGGTGTTCACCTTCGTGCTGCTGTCGCTGCCCACGCACGCCTACGAGCTGTTCCCGGTGGTGGTCCTGATCGGGACGCTCTACGTGCTCGCGCACCTCGCCAGCAACTCGGAGTACACGGTGATGCGCGCCTCGGGGCTTTCGCCGCGGCGCGCGGCGCTCACGCTCGCGAGGATCGGCCTCGCCTTCGTGGTGCTCACCTTCGTGATCGGCGAATGGGTCGCGCCGTGGTCGGAGGAACAGGCGCAGAAGGTGAAGATGCGCGCCATGAGCTCCATGATCGGCCAGGACCTGCAGTCCGGGCTCTGGTTCAAGGACGAGGGCTCGTTCATCAACGTGCGCGAGGCGCGCCAGACCAACCAGCTGCACGGGGTGCGCATCTACGATTTCGCGCCCGACTACCGTTTGGAGAAGATCACCCTCGCGCAGCGCGCCGATTACGCCGGCAAGGGGATCTGGCAGCTCGAGGGCGTGGCGCAGACCGTGTTCACCCACGAAGGTCCGCGCACCGAGCGCCACAAGCAGGCGGAGTGGCGCTCCCGCGTGAGCCCCGACATGCTCGACGCGCTGATCGTGCGCCCCGAGCGCATGTCGGCTTGGGCGCTCCACAAGTACACCGAGCACCTCGCGGGCAACCGCCAGCGCACCGAGCGCTACGAGATCGCCCTATGGAAGAAGCTTTTCTACCCGCTCGCGGCGCTGGTGATGATGGCGCTCGCCCTGCCGTTTGCCTACATGCAGGCGCGCGCCGGCATGGTGGGCGTCAAGGTGTTCCTCGGCATCATGCTCGGCATCTTCTTCCACATG
>Ga0075430_100003636_pt1 | contig 12937 bp, 15 predicted proteins | sample RhiMetdeltSRZDD4_FD_75294 | JGI IMG/M metagenome (GOLD analysis project Ga0075430, IMG submission 75294) | Populus rhizosphere microbial communities from Tennessee, USA - Rhizosphere MetaG P. deltoides SRZDD4 | ecosystem: Host-associated > Plants > Roots > Rhizosphere > Soil | place: USA... | reverse complement strand
TAATGAATAAACTGGAAGTGGTTCTTCTTTCTCACTTTGTGAAGCTTGCCGATAATCGGTATCGAGTAGCCACAATTCTTGCAACAGTTGTTAGCGTCAAGATTCCAGGTGTCAATGCTAAATCCATAGCGTCCTATGACTACACTCTTGCATTCTGGGCAGTATGTATCTTCCAAAGGATGACCTGGAACGTTTCCAATGTATGCGTACTTCAAGCCCTCTTGTTTTGCCACTTCATAGTGTTTTTCAAGTGTTTCAACAGGTGTGTTGTCAAAATTCATCATCTTGTAGTCAGGGTGGAAGCGCAGAAAATGTATTGGAGTATCAGGCCCAAGCTCATCATGCACGAATCTGCAAAGCTTTCTTGCTGCTACCAAGTCGTCGCCCACCTGCGGCACTATAAGGTCTGTGATCTCGACGTGGATCTTTGTCTTGTCTCGAATTTCTTTGAGTGTCTGGAAGATGGGGTCAGCGCTTGGTATGCCTATGTAGCGTCTGACAAACTCTTGCTTGCCGCTTCCCTTAAAGTCGACTGTGATGCAGTCAAGGAATTGACTCATCATATTGACAGATTCAGGAGTATCATAGCCATTTGACACAAAAATATTGAATATTCCGCGTTTGTGAGCTTCAATGCCACAGTCCTTTGCAAACTCTATGAAAATTGAAGGCTCATTGTACGTGTAGGCGATGCCATGAGCGCCATAGTAGGCAGCATTTTCAACAACTTGCTGCGGTGTCATTTCGGTACCTTCCACCTTGCGTCTCTGTGAAATATCATAATTCTGGCAGTATTGGCAAAGCCAGTTACAACCTGTGGTAGAAATTGAAAATATGTCAGTGCCAGGTCTGTAGTGGGTCACGGGCTTTTTCTCTATTGGGTCTATCTGGCCGGCGATTACTCTTCCATAGACAAACAATCGCAACTTGTCATTTACAACTCCCCGGATGCCACAGAGGCCGATCTTACCTTCTGGTATTTCGCACAGCCTTGCACATGCCGTGCACTTTATCCTACCGTTTGGCAATCTTGTGTAAAGCTCGGCATCTTTTCCAGGTAAACTCGTCTGCACTATGAGGATATTAGCGCGTATTAATCTTATAAATCAATCTTAGTTCAATGCCGCCGTCACCAATATAGCTAGAGTGCTATATCACGGGTTAGCAACGCGCATCAATTCTATGTCGTTTGACCTGCCCTTAATTTCATCTGGCTGTGTGTATACATGTTTGCCCCATGATACCTTGATGTCTGTGTAAAGCTTGTGGGTGCCAGAATCGAGGTCGTTGCCCCTCAGTTCAATAACCTGATTGACATCAAACAACAGGGATTTTGCCTCTTCTTCAGTTAATGGGTAGAACGGTGAGTCATCCTTTACTATCGAAACCCATATCCTGTATGGAATCTTGGGGTTGCGAGTCCAGAATAGAGCGGCCTTTCTCACAAGCTTGATCAACGCGATTTTTCTTCTGCCTGATCTAAGATCAATTTCAATTGTCATAAGAAAGCCCTTGTCATGCTTGTTGTAAGCTCGCTCCCAGTTCTTCTGAGAAAATGCCTCTCTTATGGATCCTTGTATTCGGAAGCTTAGGCTGAGAGTAAGTGGTTGATCAGGCCTCACGCTTTCCTGTGACTTGGCAAGTGTGGCGCTGTCGATGAAACTGTTGTCTGCCATTTGGCAGAAAAGTATCATTTATATCTTCAATAAGTAGTTGTTGTTGTTGTTTGTGTAACGCATATGTTTGTTGAAATTGCAGATATCAAAGATAACGAAATTGAGCTAACAATACGTGAAGAAGATATCTCCATTTTGTATATCCTTCAACATGAATTGCTGAAGGAAAAGAGCACGGACTTTGCGGGTGTTATCCAAAAGCACCCACTCACAAAGGACTACCAGTTGAGAGTGACGACAAAGAGAAAAGACCCAATGGAAGTCATACAGGATGCTTCCTCCTCTGCACAGGAATACTCTAAAGAGCTTCTCAGCATGATCAAATCTGCCGTCAAAAAGTAGCGAGGTTCACACGCTTTGCGTTTTTGCCCAAAATGCGAGACACGCTTGAGGCCTGCACCCGGAGATGAGGAGAGTATGGTCTGCCCAAAATGCAGCTTTAAGACTAAAAGGATTGAAGAAGAGGGCAGAAAAGAATTGAACAAGAAGGCCACTCAGGACGTTTCTCTCAAGGTCATGGATGGTGGCACCATTGAGGCGCTTCCAACCACCAGTATCGACTGCCCACACTGCAAAAATGGAACTGCGTTTTGGTGGATGCTTCAGACAAGATCTGCCGATGAAGCGACTACCCAATTTTATCGATGCACAAAGTGCAACCACACTTGGCGTAACTACGCCTAGCCAAACACACCCACCCACCCACCACACCACACCATCTACTTTACCATTTAGTACGATACTATTCTCATTGCAATTTAGATCAGGCTTTCTTACAGAGCTAGTTGAGTGGTGTTGTGTGGTGGTCGCTGATAATCTCAATTGATGTCCTTATCTTGATAGCCTGATTGAGCATTTCTGGCTGAATATCTGAGGAGGAGGGGTTGAACCCTGACAGCTCCTTTCGTTGAAGAAGCGCTTGCAAGCAATATATGGTTAAGGGAAATAGATCAGAAAATCGCCAATAAGTATTTCATGGCAAGTAGACAAGAAATAATAATTTGTCAATCCCTTCTGAAAGTTCTTACACAGTTACTGGCTATTTGGTATGGCTAGAATGTTGAAAATCACAAGTATGCTGTGGCAGGGTAGAATATCTCTCTCTATATCTTATAAAAATTGAATATGGTTTTGACAGGAGAATATATAGTATAGTCATCTAATTTTTGAAAAATGAGTGCGCACACACATATGTGTGTGTGTGTGCTGTATACAAGTACGGTCACTTAAACAGATCAGTATACGACAGAGCAATGTTTAAAATCCGAATAGCGCTGCCAAATAGATGAATTTGGTTTTTGTAGCTAGAAGCAAGTCACCAGACGAATGGAAGGCTGTGGCCTCTGCAATCTCGACCCTTGTAGACGAGGCAACTTTTGAAGCTGCTGCAGAAGGCATCTCTTTTAGAGGCATGGATCCCTCGCACATTGCGCTTATAGATATCCACTGGCCCAACCACGCATTTGAAAAGTATGAATGCGACAGCTTGGTAAAATTCGGCATCAGAGTCGACGAATTTTCAAAGCTCATAAGGAGGGCTGACAAGAAGGACGCAGTTGAAATCAGCATTGGCGACGACAGCATGCTGCATCTAAAAATGTCAAATAGTTACAAGCGTGAATATAAGAGCCGCCTGATAGAGAGCTCGGCAAGCTCTACTCCGCTGCCAAAGCTCAACTTTAACTCCAAAGTGGTATTCACAGCTATAGCATTTGACAAAGTGTTGTCTGATGTTCAGGTCGTGTCTGAGTATATCTCTATTGAATCAAAATCTGACAGAATAACTTTCTCTGGGAGAGGAGACTCGGGCGAAGCTAACATCACCCTGGAGGCAGGGAATGAAGGCCTGGAGGAGCTTGAGGCTAAGGAGGAAAGCAAGGCTACATACAGCATTGACTATTTGGCTAAGATAACCAAGGCTGTCGTATCAATGGGCGGTTCAGTGACAGCGGAGTATTCAAATAAAATGCCACTCAGGCTTGAGTTCAAGATAGCAAATGTGGGGAGGATCCATTTCTATTTAGCGCCTAGAGTTCAGGATTAGAAGACATATGCGCTTGGTAATGAAGTTTGGGGGAACTGCTGTAGACTCCCCAGACAAAGTAAGGCACATTGCACAGTTGGTACAATCCCACAAGAAAGGCAATGAAATAGTGTGTGTGGTTTCTGCAGTTCGAGGCATGACCGATGGCCTGCTCTCGATAGCAGACAGTGTCAAGCGAGGGGATAAGACGTCGCTAGATGAATTCGTGGAAAAATGTACCAATACTCACATACAAATTGCAGAGGGTGCGATTTCAGACAAAAATTTGAAAACTGACGCTCTCGCCACCATCAAGAAGATAATGAGGGAGCTCGAAGATGTACTGGGCGGCATTGTGCTATTAGGAGAAGTTACCACAAAATCACTTGACTACCTGATGTCGTTTGGCGAGCGCCTCTCCACTCCGCTAGTGTCCTTTGCCCTACAGGACCTTGGCATGAAGTCACAACACCTTACAGGTAAGGAGGCAGGCATACTCACCGATAGCAACTTTGGGGAGGCTCGACCCCTAATGGACACAACTAAGCTTAAGGTGAGCCATAAGCTCGAACCCATGCTCAAGCAGGATATCGTGCCTGTCGTAACTGGATTTATTGGAGCCGACCAGTATGGCAACATAACCACTATTGGACGCGGCGGATCTGATTATACTGCTACGATAATAGCTGTAAGCATAGGTGCTAAAGAAGTATGGTTGTGGAGTGATGTTGATGGACTAATGACTGCAGACCCCAAGCTGGTCATGAATGCAAAAGTGCTCAAGGAAGTGTCATTTGCTGAAGCGATGGAGATGGCGCTCTTTGGGGCAAAATACATGCACCCGCGCGCTCTTGAGCCAGTCATTGATACCAAGATTCCTATTAGAATTCGCAATACATTTAATGTCAAGCATACTGGCACCATCATTACACAAAATCCGGGCAAGGAATCGCAGAAAATAGTCAAGTCTGTAAGCGTGATACGCCATACTGCTCTTATTGACGTGAGCGGCGGTAGTATGGTTGGCGCGCCAGGCACTGCAGCCAAGATCTTTGATACCCTTGCCAAGAATCGCATCAACATTATGATGATATCTCAGAGCCCCTCAGAATCGAGCATTTCAATGCTTGTCAGAAAGACTGACCTTGACAAGGCTATTACTACATTGGAGCTGAGCCTCCTTGGAAAAGTCATAAAGCAGATAAATGTCAACGACGATGTTGCAGTCATTGCAGTAGTAGGATCGGGCATGCGAGGGATCAAGGGAGTAGCGGCCAAAGTATTTGGTGCTGTAGCAAAGCATGGCGTCAACGTCATAATGATAACACAGGGATCCTCTGAGCTCAACTTGGCCTTTGTTGTCAATGACGGTGACTGCGAGCAGGCTGCGCGAGCTTTGCACGAGGAGTTTGAACTTGCTAAAGCTGCGGGAAAAGGATAAATTGGATTTCTCTTGACTCTATTTTGCAAGTATGATCTCCAAGAAGGGCAAGCTGTACGTTGTTGGAGTAGGACCTGGCAGCCATGATCATATGACATATAGAGCAAAGCAGGTCATTGAGGAAAGTGAAGTCATTATTGGCTATGATACCTATGTTAGCCTTGTTGAAGATCTGATAGCAGGCAAGGAGGTCTACCGTTACGCTATGACTCAAGAGGTAGATCGAGCAAATCAAGCGATCGACTTTGCAGAAAAGGGTAGGATTGTTTCACTTGTTTCGTCCGGAGATCCGGGCATTTATGGCATGGTTGGACTCATCTACGAAATCTTGGCTCAAAAAGGTTGGAATAGAGAGGACAATAGCATTTATGTTGAGTGTGTTCCTGGCGTATCTTCGCTCAATTCATGCGCTGCCCTTGTAGGCTCGCCTCTTATGACTGACTTTGCAGTTGTTAGCATGAGCGACTTACTCGTTCCATGGGATATTATAGTCAAGCGTGTCGAAGCTGCAGCCATGGGCGACTATGTGACTGTCATATACAATCCTGCAAGTAAGAAGAGGGTTCACCAGCTGCGAGACACAAGAGAGATATTTTTGAAATACAGAAAGCCGGATACGCCAATTGCAATAGTCAAGGGTGCTTATCGAGAAAGCCAGGAGCTGGTTGTTACCACTTTAGAGAAGATGCTTGAGCACCAAGACATGCTGGGGATGATAACTACTATCATCGTGGGGAACTCGTCGACTTTTAATTACGAAGGGATGATGATAAATCCGCGGGGGTACACTTCAAAGTACGAGTTGATAAAACAGCAACAGCCGCCTACCAAACAGTAATAATATCATCACATGGAATGATTATTTTTTTATTTGTTCAATTTAGCTCTTGCTATCCGTTTGTGTCAAAAAATTGATAATTGAAAGGAAAAAGGGAAGTGGCGTCTAGATGACTTGCCACGGTCTCGTTGCGAACGTAACTCCAAGGCCAACGCCGATAATTATGCACTGATAGACGATGCTTGAATATGGAATTGGCTTCAATATTGGTTCTCCTGTGACGCTTACTGTCGCGCCCCTTCCAAGACCTGGTCCTACATGCTCGACGTTTAGCTGTGTGTGCACGTGGTACGTTGCCGGTTCGAGGGCCCTTACAGTAATTGAGTAGGGGACTGTTGCTCCGGGAGCGATATCAAATATGTTGCCGGGTGGGTCACGGGCCAAGAACTCCCATCTGTTGCCGGCGTTTGACGATTCGCTGAACAGCGATAGCCACGCCCTTAGCGGCCTGTTGACCAAGCTTGTAAGCTCGCCAGTTACAGTTAAGTCTTCTCCGGTAGTTAAAGTCTGATCGGAGAATTGTTCATTATCAATTCTTACGAATCTGCTTTGAAGTTGTGCCTGCACGCCATGCGCACTCGCTGCGGGTAGAATATACGTGATTATGGAGACAGCGATGATAGTCGCAAGAGCCATCGCAATTAACGTCTTGCTTGCCATCATATCTTTATTCTTAAGTAGACCAGAAAGAACAAAGATATATATTTTGCTCCAGCCCGTCAGTCGCCGAATTTCCTAGTTTTATCAATGCTAATTAGTAACACATGCAAAGCTAGACTAGTACAAGCACTTGACTGCGGAGGAGGATGCGATTTCAGACAAGCTGGCTCTGTATAACATAGAGGAGATAGGACCGGCCACGGAGAAGCGCCTCAGAGAGGCCGGTTTTAGATCGATCCGAGACCTTCTCGTGAGGGGCCCTGTGGACATTTCAGAATCCACAGGAATGGAGATGGATGAATCAGTCGAGATATGCAATAAGGCTAGAATAATGCTTGAAGATTTGGGAATGATCGACAAAAGCTTTGTCACCGCAACAAGCCTCTACAACAAGCGTAAGGATCGCATATCCACAGGCTCCAAAAGCTTTGATGACCTGCTCGGTGGTGGTATCGAGACAAAGGCTGTGACAGAGGTCTACGGAGAATTTGGAACCGGCAAGACTCAACTTTGCCATACATTATGCCTAATGGTGCAGCAGCCAGAGTCTGGAGGCGGACTTGCTGCAAATGCAATCTACATCGACACCGAAAACACATTTCGTCCAGAAAGATTAGTTTCCATTGCCCAAGCACGAGGGTTTGATTCGCAAAAGGCGCTTGAAAATGTAATTGTCGCCAAGGCATACAACAGCGCCCACCAAGAGCTTATCATTGACGAAGCTGGTTCTGTAATTGAAGACAATAACGCTAGACTAATAATCGTTGACTCAGCCGTTGCACACTATCGCGCAGAGTTCATTGGCCGTGCAACACTATCTGAGCGACAGCAGCGCCTGAACAGATTCATGCACATATTAGTTAGAATAGCAGAGACATACAAAGTAGCCGTCGTGGTTACAAACCAGATTCAAGCGTCACCGGACGCTTACTTTGGAGACACGGTCAGGCCTGTGGGAGGTCATGTGCTAGCCCATACCAGCACCTACAGGATATACCTGAAGCGGTCCGGCAAGAATCGCATTGCAAGGATGGTTGACAGCCCCTACCACGCAGAGCGCGAAGTTCTATTTACCCTATCAGACAGAGGCATTTCAGATGTCAACGAAGCTAGATAATATTAAATTAAGGCATATGGCACTGAACTGCCATGCCACACTCGCACGGTACTAGGGTAAAGGCTCGCTCAATCCTAACTAAGGGCAATACGGTTAGGGGAATCTCATACCTACTTCAAGATTACAAGGTTGGGGACAAGGTTGTTGTCAATATTGATCCAAGGGAACACAATACCACCCCTCACCGAAGGTTTCATGGCAAGATAGGAGTCATTGAAGAAGTTGGGAGGCGTACATTAAAAGTCTCAGTGATGATTGGCGACAAGAAAAAGATACTGCAGACTAGGTTCAATCACATCAAGCTGCTTAGAGGTACTCCAGCAATGTCACGATCAGGAACAACACCAGCAGGTGCCACAAGCAAATGACAGAGATAATCAAGAAAGAGATAGTTACGCTGCCACACGTAAAGGAAATCCTCGAATCCGTCAAGCCCGATGACATGGACCAAATCCAAAGGTGGACTGCCGACTATGTTAAAAAATTTTCAAAGGTTGAGTCCCAAAAGGCACAAAGGATGACACGCCAGCTAATAGAGCAGTGTGATCTAACAGAGGAAGAAGCGGTTGAAATAGTCAACATCATGCCAACTTCACTCGAGGAGCTTAGAGCATTTACCTTTGGATGGAAGAAGTTAATCCTTACTGACACACTTGGAAAGATACTAAATATTCTAAAGGCAGAAGACACTCAAAGTTAAATATTCACTCTCCCGTAATAGGGGTGGAACATTGTCAGGACAACAACCGCCGCCGTCTACGCAGGATGCTTCTGGGCACTTTAGCCAAGGAGAGCACAGCCAAGCAAGGAAATATGAAGAGCACGCCTACGTTCTTGACTTTACGCCAAGGGGCAAGTCAATAAAAGTGAGGGGCAGAGAAGGTGTCATAATCCAGGCTATTGGAGAAGAGCGGCTGACCCTGCTAGAGCTGTTAGGAATCCCAAACACTACAGTCGAGATAGGCGAGCGACTTTACATAGGGCGGGAAGGCCGTGAGAAAGTGTCAAGTGTACTTGGCAGACTAGAATACACTGATATTTCACAGTCTGCAAAAAACGAGCTGCCAAACATAATAGAAAAGCTAGTGGTTGCCAATGAAAAGCGCTTCATCTATTACATCAACAATGCACAGCCGATCACCCCGAGGATACATGCGCTGGAGCTCATCCCTGGTATCGGCAAGACCTATATGATGACGATAATTAAGGAAAGAGACAAGAAAAAGTTTGAAAACTTTTCAGAACTTCAGACTAGAGTAGGGCTGAGGGATCCCGCCAAGCTCGTAGCCAAGAGAATAATTGATGAAATAATAGGGCAGGCCAGAATGAACCTTTTCGTAAGAAAGTAATTGCCGAGAAACAATATTAGAAGGGCACTTGGTCAGCATATGCTTGTTGACCGGCAAATCCTTGCCAAGATAGTTTCTGCTGCATGCATTGGCCAGGACCAGATTGTTCTTGAGGCAGGGACCGGTCAAGGAATCCTTACGGCAGAGCTGTGCAAGTATGCCAAGCAAGTAATTTCATACGAAATCGACATCAAACTATATAGAAAGCTCCAAGAGCAGCAGCAGCTCTTGCGGCAGTTTAAGAACCTGCAGCTAGTAAACGCCGACCTTTTCAAAACCAAGGACCCACATTTCTTTGATGTCTTTGTTTCAAACCTTCCATATTCACGGAGTAGAGATGCTGTTGAATGGTTGTCTACTCAAAAATTTGACAGGGCCATACTGATGGTGCAAGAAGAGTTCGCAGATAAGCTTGTAGCAAGACCAGGTAGCAAGAACTATAGGGCGATATCCGCGCTTGCAGCCCATTGCTTTGCTATCGAAAAATTGTTCAAAGTTGGAAGGAGATCATTTGAGCCGCAACCTAATGTAGAATCTTCAATCATCAAGGTTATTCCTATCAACACTATGACAAGGGAGGTAGTAAGAAATATCAACCTCCTCTTCTCAAGGCGTAACAAGAAGGCGTCATCTGTTGCTGCCAAGACAGGCATTATTGATGCAAACTATGGAAGCAAAAAGATAGATGAACTTGAATCAAGGGATCTTGTCTGTATAGCAGAGTTGATGTCATCAAAAAATGTACACTCCATCTGACGACACATTTCTTCTGGCAGATTGCATCAGACAATATTACGGCGGGCGGGCTCTTGAGATAGGAGTAGGATCAGGACTGTTGCTTAACATACTTGAAAAGAACTTTACGTACGTGGCCGGCTCTGATATTGATCTACAGGCATTGCAACATTGCAAGCAGCAGAAGACAACATCAGCAAATGTCTTACTTGTATGCTGCGACGCAGGGTCAGCATTTGGTATCGGCAAATTTGACCTTATTGTGAGCAACCCGCCATACCTTCCTAACGATGATAACAATACTCGAGATCCTGCTGTGCATGGAGGGCCTACGGGGATAGAAATAACAGTCCACTTTATTAATTCAGCCATGCCCCTCCTTGCAGGGGATGGCAAGATGCTGATTGTCGTTTCATCATTTACCAATTCTTCGGCTCTTGATAAGGTGATTGTAGAGAACAAGATGCACAAGAAGATACTAAAGAAAAAAAGACTATTCTACGAGACGCTCTCAATTATAGAGCTGAGCCTTTGAGCACTTCTTTTATTTCTTCCTTTGCAGCAGGTTGCCGGCCTGAAGAGCTATTTGATCTGCCATCTGAGACGTAGTGGTGCTTCCACCCAAATCGTATGTTACATATTTTCCTTCATTGATGACGTCTTCTGTAGCCTGGAATATTGCCTTAGAGATTTGCTTCTCTCCAAGGTATTCTACCATCCAAGCACCTGAAAGGATGGTAGCAACTGGATTGACCTTGTTCTGACCGGCATACTTGGGTGCGCTGCCATGGGCCGGCTCAAACATAGCATAATTATCGCCATAGTTGCCCGAGTAGACGTTGCCAATCGATCCGACATGACCTGAAGCGCATTCTGATATGATGTCCATGAAAAGGTTGGTGCTGAGGAGTACGCTCTTGTTAAACCTTTCCGGGTTTTTGACCAGCTGCTGTGTCATGTTGTCGATGTAGTATTCTTCAACGCGTATGTTCTTGAACTGCTCTTGAGTCTTTTCGACTGCAGCCCAGAAAATGCCATCCGTCTCTTTGAGGATGTTGCGCTTGGTTATTGCGTACACGGATTCAAAGCCTCTGTCCCTGGCAGTCTTGAACCCTGCAGTGACAATTCGCTCGCAACCCTTCCTTGTAGTTTTTCTAATGGCTATTGCAGAATCATCGCTTATCTTAAATTCGATGCCCGCATACAGTCCCTCCGTGGCTTCGCGCACACAAACAAAGTCTAGCTGTCTTTCCTGATTCTTGTACGTCTTAATAGGCCTAATATTGGCGTAAAGCTCGAATTTCTGTCGGATGCTTACTGCGACGCTGCGCGGCGCGTTTGGCACTGGCAGAGTAGTGGTCGGCCCTTTAAAGCAGGCATCCGACTCTTCAAGTAGCTTCCATACATCGGGAGAAATATAGGAATTGCCCCCATTCTTTTGCCACCAGTCTGACCCAGCATCACATAGAACTAGTTCAACCTCTGAATTACAAGTCTTCAGAACCTTGATCATTGCATCAACAAGCTCTGGCCCGGTGCCATCACCTCTAATTATCGCTGCAGTTTTTTTGCTAGCCAAACAAAGAGGTGGCCCCTTTTTTCGCTATTTATTCTTATTTACTTGTCAGATTTACACGAGCAACTATCTTGTTGTCCTGAGGGAATGGGGGCATATCAGAGGGCCTGGCTACGTTGGTAAACTCACCTGCTTCTGAGAAATACGAATACTCTATGTTGTAATTGATGAGATTCAGCGTCTGCACTATATCTGTGCCAGTAGAGTTGTTGACTACATTAATTGCATTACTCATATTGTAAATGCTCATAAAATCGCCAAGCGTGAACCTGATGGGTCTGATGTATTCAATATGCACCACGTTGCCTACTTCATCTGTGTGGATGGGGCGTAAACATTCTTGGCCGTCCTTGGGCTGCTTGCCAACATTATCTGGCAGCATCATCTGCTTGCCATCAACAATTACTTCGATTATTGGGTGAAGCTGGAATGATTCAATGTTGTGTTGGCTTTCTTTAAGGCATACTTGTGCGGGATTGGGTGGCGGCGCAAAGCTAGGGATGATCACGAGCGCGACAAGTGTTGCTGCTCCCATGGCAATAGGAGCTATCAGAAGCTCCTTCTTTCCCACCTTTCTCTTTGGCTTTTCTTCCTTTATCCTGCGTTTTGGCAACTGACGATGACTCTACGGAAACAAGCTGGATAGGGCATTAATAATAATATTGCTTTATGTATACGTTATATATAGGGCATCGAGGTCGCACAATAATAATAACAATAATTGCAAATAGTCCAGCTATCAGATATACACATTGGCGGCCTTTACGTCCAGAGCGTCTTTGACACTGTAGTTGAAGAGGTCAATAAGCTCAAGCCAGATGCGATAATCGTGACTGGCGACTTGACAGATGACGGGTTATTGATTCAATTCGAAAAGGCAAGGAAGGACCTTGAGCGGTTTGTCTGCCCAAACATGATCGTGATCGCCGGTAACCATGATTATCGTCATACCGGATATTTGCTGTTCAAGAAGTTCTTTCCCACAAAGCAGATTTATGAATTTGATGATGCCATTATCTTCACTGTGGGCACAGCTAGACCGGATAGAGATGAGGGAGAGGTAGGCTATCGCCAGAACCTCTGGATGGAAAAGACACTGAGCAAATACCCAGAGACCAAGCCCAAAATAGTGGCGATGCATCATCATTTGATAGGCATACCTGATACAGGCACTGACAAGATCATCATTCTTGACGCTGGTGATACACTTCGCACATTTCTGCAATCAGGAGTGGACCTAGTGCTTTGCGGTCACAAGCACAGGCCTTGGATGTGGAATCTTGGACGGCTGGCGATAGCGTATGCGGGCACTACATCTTCAATCAGATTTCGAGGATTCTTTGAAAACTGTTATAACATAATTGAGGTTGGAAAAGAGAAAAAGCCTCGCGTTGACATAAAAATAGTTGGCAAGAAGCGCTTCCCGTTGTCAGAGCTTGTCGAGCGCTATCGGCCATTCTCTTAGAGCAGCCAGACATAACCTTGTGTAGAGTGTTTTTGTTTTTGTTTGTGTTTGTGTTTT
>Ga0075430_100003633_pt1 | contig 12939 bp, 14 predicted proteins | sample RhiMetdeltSRZDD4_FD_75294 | JGI IMG/M metagenome (GOLD analysis project Ga0075430, IMG submission 75294) | Populus rhizosphere microbial communities from Tennessee, USA - Rhizosphere MetaG P. deltoides SRZDD4 | ecosystem: Host-associated > Plants > Roots > Rhizosphere > Soil | place: USA... | reverse complement strand
CCTTGTCTTTAAAATAAGAAATTTCATGGGTAATTGGACCTTCCATGAGCCCTCTAATAAATTGATAGACGTACGGATTGTCTGATTCCCATATTGTTTTTGCATCGCCAAAATATTGGATTTTTCCATCATGAAGCAGCGCAACTTTGTCTGCATATTTGAAGGTTTCAGTATCATGGGAAATGACAACAGATGTGATGTTAAGACGTTTTTGCATATCAAACATGAGTTCATGAATAACGCGAGAAGTGATAGGGTCAAGGCCCGTTGTCGGCTCATCGTACAAAATAATTTCTGGATTGGTCACCAATGTTCGTGCCAATCCAACTCGTTTTCTCATACCACCTGATAATTCCGAAGGATATTTGTACAACGTTTCTTCTGATAATTGTACCAGTGCGAGTTTTTCCTTAACAATCGGCATAACTTGATCGTGAGACATTCCTTGTTCAATCAGTGTTATGCCAATGTTTTCATATACATTCAGCGAGTCAAGTAGTGCAGCAAATTGAAAAACATAACCAAATTTACTAAAAAATTCGTTGAGTTCTTTGCCTTTTAATGTTGTGATATCGGTTCCATCAATAATGATACTACCTGATGTTGGTTTGATAAGACCAATGACTTGTTTGAGTAAAACTGATTTACCTTCTCCGGATCGACCAATAATAATGGTCATTAATCCTTCAGGAATATCAAGATTGGCTCCTCGTGTTACCCAATGGCCATCAAATTCCTTGCATAAATCAACAATTTTAATTTTGGTTTTATCGGAACCTTTTTTGTTCATTTACAATTCTTTCTACAGGTGTTCAAGCATTTTTGTTAAGAAGTAATTACTCACTAAAATTAATATTGAACTTGCTACGACACTTTGTGTTGTTGCGGTACCAACACCACGAGCACCGCCATGCGTGTAGATTCCTTTGTAGGTTCCTACCCATGAAAGAATTAAGCCAAATACAGCCGCTTTTTTGAGACCGCCATGAATATCTGTCAATTCAACATAGTTGCGAATGCTGCTTTCGTAATCTTCTGGACTCAATTCCAAAACGTATACACATACAATATAACCGCCAATGATGCCAAAAAACATAGAAAACAATGCTAAGAAAGGAAGAATTATGGTACTTGCAACAATGCGTGGTACAACAAGATACTGAAAAATATTAATTCGTAATGTTGTTAACGCGTCAACCTGTTCGGTAATGATCATGGTGCCAATTTCGGCGGTGATAGCAGATCCTGCTCGACCGGTTACCATCAATGCTGTGAGCACCGGACCAAGTTCCCGAATAAGACCAAGCGCAACAATTGCGCCAATAAATTGTTCGCCACCAACACGCTGAAAACCAATATATGTTTGGAGTGCAAGAACCATTCCTGTAAATAATCCTGTCAAAACTACAATACTCAAAGATTCAACACCGATGCGATTCATCTGAAAAAATGTTTTAGAAACTTTGAGTCGTGTAGTAAAAAGTGCTTTTGCTGCCTCCAAAAAGAAGAGAGTAAATTCACCCAAATAAGTGCATATGTTAATAACAGATGCACCTATAAAATTGATAAACTGAATGATCACTCGTTACTACCTTTTTTTTAACCCCATGCTTTATGATATTTCGCATAGGGACCCCTATAAGATTTATATTATTCTTTATTAAGATCAGCTGGTTCAGATGTTGGTTGCGGTATCGATTGTTGAGTTATATTTTTTGTATTGATGTATCTAAATCTTTTATGTTCTGCTGATTTCATGAGAGAAAGGATCATCGCTCCCGCCATAAAAATAGTTCCAAGAACCCAAGTAATTTTCTGGAAAAGATCTTGTCCTCCACCGCCACCAAAAAGCATCTGTGCTCCGCCGCCAAGGCCACCAAGACCCAAGCCGCCTTTGCCTTTTTGCATGAGAATAATGAGAACGAGTAGGAAACAATTAATTAAATAGAGCGTTAATAGAAATCCGTATAACATGCATTTTTCCTTCTTATTTTAACCCCATGTTAAACATGGGGACCCCTAACAGAGAGTTTTGGGGTATTTATTATTGTAAGTATAACATGTTTAAAATTTTTATAAAATGCGATGTTTTTTATGATAGGTATTTCCTCTCGTTTTTGCTAAAATGGGCTGCCAGAAAGGATTTATCATGAGAAAATTAATTTTCTTGTTTGTATTAAAAGTATGTGTTTCTACTCTATGGGCAATGGAGATAGAGCAACAACTTGCTGTTGGCAATAAAACATTTCGTATAATCGATTTGGCACGTCTTCCGGATGATCAAAAAATAGCGTTGAGCGATATGAGCAATCCGCCATGCATTTTAGGTTTATGTGGGGTTACTAACAAAGTGGTTACTTCCGAAAATTTACAAAAATTACGGAATATGCCGAAATATATTACTGAAGGTATGATTGTTTCTCGGTGTTCCCGTGAAAAAATATATCAAGATAACAGACTATCGTATTGTGCCAATGGTACGATTTGTTGTTGTATAGCAGGCCTTTGTGGGGCAAGTTGGGTATGGATGTTCACCAAATGTAATATGTCTACTAATGCATTTGCGGCATTATTTGGAGGATTTTTGGGAGTTTCTGCCACGCCATGTATGACATGTGTGATCTATACAGGTTCGGAATTATGCTGTTGCAGAGACGTACGTGAAGTGAAATTATAAAAACATAATGTAAAGGAAATGTATGAAGTATATGATGATCATTGTGCTGATGCTTTTTTGTATTAAAATGGGAGCAGCGGAAAATGGAGTGATAAATTATACTACAAAAGAACAAACTCCTTTATTATCTGAAAAAATAGTAAAATCTGCTGAGAAGAGGGTACTGTACACTCTTGAAGAGATTCAAAAAAGATGTCCCGTGACTATAGGCAACAAACAATTTACTGTTGGTGATATAGCTGAAAGGACGGATGAACAAAAAGAATGGTTTTTTGATAGAGATTCGTCAGCGACAAGATATCATTTATGTTGTGGTGAGACTAGAAAAGTGTTTAGCGCTGAAGATATTGCTTTTCTTAAAAAAATGCCTCGAAAATACACCGAAGGTCTTGAAATTCAAACTCCCAAGTACGAGCAATATTGTGAGACCGCTGCGTGTTGGTTGGGCAGTATATTTTTTTCAGCTTTTTGTACATCAGCTATTGTTGCATGTACTTGTGGGCAGGCTTGCTGTAAGGCTACGCTTGTCGGTAAAAATGCTATGTATGCCATGATGGGCTTTGGGCCAGGAACAATTGTTACACCTATATGCGCCATGATTGGAGAATGTTGCTGCAATCAACATTGTACTCGAACATATAAATTTGATGAGGAGGAAGAAGAAGTGAAGTAATTATGTACGTTTTTGTGTGATATGGTACTATAATACACATATTTTTTTAATGTATTGGATTAGATCATGAAAAATTTCATTGTAGTACTAGCGCTCATAGTACATGGTGTATTCGCTATGGACATTGAATATCAAACACAAGGAAGTGCAAAACCATTACTTAATGTACAAGCGAAACAATACAATTCGATTGTTGTTTCGCCATTAGCTGAGATCTTTGATCAAAATAAAGAACAGTCTTTTGTTTATAACATTATGATGAAGTTGCCAAAGGATATTCAAATACATCTGTTCACAAAATTATTTGAAACAAATGACAAAGAATTTATAGAAGAATTAGATCAAAAGCCCGCTCTCATTCCAATAGGGCTAAAATATTTTTGTGAAATTCAAGAACAGTGTCCATTGGCCATAGGAAATAAACAATTTAATGCAATTGAGTTGTTAAAGATACCAAGAGAACACAGAACTGAGCTTTTGAGAATAGGTAATCCTCTTCTGAGTCATAGATTGTACGGGGTCGATAATAGGACTGTTACCTTTGATGATTACAAAATTCTTACAAAGATTCCTTTTCCAGAAGATATTAATGTTTCTTACGTTGTTCCCAAGCCAAAAGTTTCTGATGATTTTCTTGATTGCGTAATCTTCTCGCTTCCGCCCGGCATTGCTGGAGGGGGAGCTTTCTTGGTATCGTGTCTACTTTGTTGGAATGGTTGTCAATGTGCTACAAGCATTTGGGCAACTTCTATTGGTGTGAGCAGTGCTCTTTTTTGTGTGCCTGCTACATTGTATGGCTTTAAAAAAATGCAACCTTGTTGTTGTAGGGAGACTGTGGATTGTAAAATTTTAGGACAAGTTCATAGATGATCATGGTTGTATGATACTTTCAAATTCTTTAAAATCAGTACTTGCTCCACCAATTAAAAATCCATTTATATTTTGTATACTTTTTAATTGTTTGATGTTAGTTGCAGTAATGCTACCGCCGTATAATAATTGTATTGCATGTTCAGGTAGTTGAGAGTGCAATAATTTTGTAATCCATGCAAAAACTTCTTCCAAATATGTATTTTCTGGAACGATTCCAGTGCCAATTGACCAAATTGGTTCATACGCAATGATCAATACTTTATTTTTTTGTTGCTCTACATTTTTAATAATCGGTTTCAATTGTTCTGTCAGAACGGTAAATGTTGCTTTGTTTGTAAAGTGATCTTTTGTTTCACCAACACAGATAATCGGTGTAATGTTGTAGCGGTGTAAAAGGTCAATTTTTTTAACGAGAGTTTCTGTTGTTTCACTATACAATATTCGGCGTTCGCTGTGTCCAACAATGCAGTGCGTGATGCCTACTTCAGAAAGTGACTGTGCTGAAACTTCTCCTGTGTATGCTCCTTTTTCATATTCTGAACAATTTTGTGCACCGATAAAAACTGAACTGTTTTTTAACATTTCGACAATTGGTGCAAGTGCAACAAATGAAGGGCATAAAATTACCTGTGCAGCGTTGCTGCCCAGTTGTTTGAGTTGTTGTTTGTTTGTGCAGAAACTAATGCTCTCGTTGTATGTCAGATTCATTTTCCAATTTGCTACGTATGTATATTTCATGCGAACCTTTATGGCGACACCTCATATGATAAATAAGGCAAAGTATTTTCCACAAAATTATACTCATCTTCTTGATAATCAGTATGTAAGCAATGTGCCCATTTTAAATGTAATCGTCCGCTTTCGGCAAGCGTTTTTAATCCTAATTTATCTTCTTTATACCACTGAGAATCAAAAAGATTTTCTAAGCTGTCAACTGATCCTATGGGATAAAAACCAAAATGACTTGATATTGCTGGATCAACAACTTCTTCTTTAGTTGATTGAACAAGTATCATGTGTGCAAGGCTGCAAATATTGTCTTTAAAGGTTTGTGCATCTGCGTGATCTATTTCGTTGTTGATGTAAGGTAAAAATTGGCATTTTTGTAAATATGCTTCGTAATGGAGAGGATCTTTCCAATATCCAGCAAAACTTACCATACGTTGGAATGGCCATGAGTAAAGAATGTGATGTGAAAAACGATATTGTATTGTACGTAACCATTCAAATTGTTGGTCTATAAAGCTAGGATATCCAAATATTCCACTTTCAGGGGTGCCCCATGCAATGTATATGTGGACGCGTGGGTTATTATATTTTTCAATAAAATAGCGGGCAACAAGACCTCCTTGCGAATGTGAAATCATAATGCAACCATCTTGCAAGCGTGGATCAGATTCCATTTCTTTTTTCAACCACAGCACTTGATCATACATGTTACATAATGATGGGATTATTCCTTTGCCAAGCTTGATGATTTTCACATATACATCAGGAAGATGTTGCTTGATAAATTTCTTTGCAGGTCTCATCGCATGTTTATTAGAAAATATTCCGTGCACCAATACAATTGGTAGATTTTTGGTTGTTATGTAACATGGAAAGAGCAGACAAAAAAGAATAAAAATCGTCGAAATGTTTTTATGATGCACCATTCAAGTCCTTTATTGCATGGTATATGTTTTTTCAGATACTACCAAGAACAAATTTTTAAGGACAATATTTTTCGAAAATGATGAAGAAATTGAATTTTTGTAGCGAAAAAGGAAATTTAAAAATAAAAAAGGCGCTCTTTAAAGAACGCCTTATATTTGTTTATTTACGATATGCTGCTAATATTTTTTCTTTTCTATCCATAAGATCACGTTTAAATTTTTCTTTTTGTTCTAAACGTTTTTGATCACCATTGCTAGCTAGCATTCCTCCCCCAACTGCTAGAGCTGTGATTGCACCTCCTGTTAATGCTGTTTGAAGATGCTTATCGTGTAAACCGAGCACGAGTATACCTGCACCAACAAATCCCGCGAGATAGGCGAGTTCTACTTTATGATAAGGGTCTCGAGTTGCTTCGTTTAATTCTGCGAGTTGCACATCAATGTCATTGATTGTTTTTTGGTCTTGTGGATTAATGTTTCCATGATGATGTTTGTGATGATGGTGACCATCAGCTTGATAACCTTGATTTGCTGGATAACCACTACTTGCTGGATAATCTGCATACGCGCAAACAGAACTGATCATTATTGCAAGCAATACAATATTTTTTTTGTACATTAAAGTACCCCTTTTTGTTATTTGATGAATAATAATGTTTTTAATAATCTGTGATAAGATTATCAAGAAAAATATTTTTTTCTATCTTGCCTATTTCTTTTGATACCATTGCTTTTGCAAGATTGTCTTCAAATATGCAAAAAAATATTACAAAGGATGGAATTGTATGGAAGAAAATGAAAGAAAAGCTACTTTTGTAATGATTTTTTTCTTTTTAATCGATGATAACTAATTGCAAAATGATGTGCATAGTCGCGCAGTGCGATAAGTAATCTACCAACATTTGTTTGCAAATCAAGATGAATGCCTTGTGGAAATTGTGGTCCGTATAGAATTTCTTCTCGTTTTGCCAGACTTACAATTGGTGCGTGTGGTAAAATGTGTTGCGCAGCGCTTAATTGTCCTTTTCCACCATCAATCACAATTAAATCAGGAATATCAGTTTTATTTTTATAACGGCGTTCTACAATTTCTTGCAATGCTGCATAATCATTTTGTTCTGTTAATGTTTTTATTTTGAAATGACGAAAACAATGTTTTTCTGGTTTACCATCAGTAAAGCGCACGCATGAACCAACTAAATAACTGCTTTGGAAATGTGAAATATCAAAACAATCTACGGTACGCACCGGTGTTGCAAATCCTAAGAACGTTTGTAATTCAGTATTAATTGTTACATCACTTGTTGCTGCATACGGTGTTGGTGTGCTGACAACAAAAATATCTGTCGCAAATTTTTCAGCGCTGAAGTGCGTATTGAGTGTTGCAAAAATGGTATCAACATTGTGTAAATATTCGTTAAGATTTTTTGCTTTTTCAAACGCAAATTCTGCGCAATATTTTTTCATTTGATCTTTTACGTTTTGCACAAAACCAGCTTGGTTATTTTTTAAAGCTTCTTTTGCAAGTGAAACACGAAAAGTATAGTCTTGTGTATCAAAATCGGGCTTGCAGCTGCCGGCACAGTTACCAATGTGATAATCAAGGCAGCCAAGCTCTATTTTTTTGTTGCAGAGGTTGAGGTGGAATGTTTGCATTAAAAAACGGTATGTTTTGCGAGCTGGGCCTTTTTGTAAAAAAGGACCAAAATAAGTACCTTTTTGTTTTTTGTTACGCACAAGCTCGACGGTTGGAATTTCGTGCGGTGTAAAGAGAATATACAGAAACGGCTGGCCTTCTTTGAGTAATACGTTGAATTTTGGCTTGTGTTTTTGTACAAGCTCAGCTTCTAGAAGCAAACTTTCGGTTTCTGTTGGGGTCAAAATATAGTCTATATCGGCATATTCGTTAAGAAGTTGGTTGATTTTCCAGTCGGTATGATATTTTTGGAAATAGGAACTAACTCGGTGGCGCAAGTTTTTGGCTTTGCCGATATAAATAAACGCTCCCTGCGCATCTTTAAAAAGGTAGACGCCGGTGAGCTTTGGGATTGATTTTTCCAGTTTTTTTGTGGTTATCTTCATACTTTTAGTATATCATCAATATTTAATAATTACTAATGGAAAACATGATTGCTAATAAGTCGCTTTGATTGGTGAGCTAAGTTTTTTTACCTTCCACTCAAAAATAATTATACTAACTCATGTTATTTTTTATTTTTTTGAAATTGAGGTATTTTTATGAATCTGTTCAAACATCTTCCCAAAGTCGTTGTTTTGTTGATTATATCTTGGATAGGTTGGCAGGCGTATGTTTATTTTTTAGATACGACAATTGCGTGTCTTAATGTGAGTGGTATTAATGAGGATTGTTATTACGCAGGTGAAGTTCGGTGTTGTGTGCAGGCTGATAAATCTGGTGATGTTTCTTTGTGGCTTGATGGACAAAATTTAACTCATAATATGCGCATTAAAGCTCGTCAAGACGGACAATCGTTTGCTATACCTACTAAAACACTCAGCAATGGTAAACATGTGTTAAAAGCCGAATTTACTGATAACACGTTTAGTCGCAATAAAATTGTGATGGATCGTGATTTTTATGTGGATAATCTTCCTTTGCAAGCTGTGTTTGTAAAAACTGGTGCGCCGCTCAAAGTGTTTCAGGGTAGAACATTGCATATCCAATTTCAGGTAAATAAAGAAATAAAACATGCGCATGTTAATGTATTATCGCGCGCATTTGAGTGTTTTCCAGAAACGAAAAATTCAAAAATATATGAATGTTTTATTCCTATTGAATGTGAAGAGCAACCAAATGAATATCTTTGCTCGGTTGATATAGAGGATAGAGTGGGCAATACATTACATCTTGATAATAAGTTCCAAGTTGTGGTGTTTCCATTCAAAAAAGAAGTGATTACCGTAACGTCCGATAAAGTACAAGAAGAAAAAACATTGGGACGCGATGGTAAAAGTTTGGAAGATGAAGTTGAACAATTAGCAACACAGTCACCACGAGAAAAATTGTGGCGTGGAGCATTTTGTGCACCGATAGAAATTCAACGGATTACCTGTGACTATGGAACTATTCGTACAACGCAGCACAAAGGTCGTTATGCACACAAGGCAGTTGATATGATTAATGCACCGCGCAGTGTTGTGTGGGCGCCGCAGGATGGAGTTGTTGTACTCAAAGATAGATTTGCACCAAGTGGCAACACAGTAATTATTGATCATGGCCTTGGTATTTTGTCACTCTTTTATCACTTAGATGATTTTGCTGATATTGAAGTTGGACAAAAAATTGCACAAGGCAATCCATTAGGAACCATTGGTAAAACAGGATATGCAACTGGCTATCACTTGCATTGGGAAATGCGCATCAATAACACTCCGGTTGATCCAATGCAGTGGATTAAGATGTAAGATACATATTTTAAATGTTCGTTTCCTTCGACAAGCTCAGGACGAACGGGTAGAAATATGTGAAATAAGTGGGAAAAAAGTACAAGATAATTTATTCCGTTCGCCCTGAGCTTGTCGAAGGGTTAATCGAACGGAAAAATGGGAAATATAATGTATTTTATTCCGCGTAATAATACCGTATACAACTATATTGCACACACAAGTGCACAGCGTCGCTACTTAGCGACGCTTTTTATTGTAATTATTTTTTGTGGTGTCTGTTTTTATGGCGTGTATGCACCACTGAGCGCTCATATTGTTTTATTCAAAAATGAAATCTTGCGATTGCAAAAACAGCAACAAGAAATGCAGCAATTGGATAAAAATAGCAAAGATTTTTTGTCACTGATTGAGACGCGCAAAAAAAATATTGCTGAGCATGCAATAGAAAATGATAAACGCGAAGAACATTGTTATAAGCGCATGATGTTTGTGTTGGATACAATAGCAAAATCGGGGCTCACGCTGAGTGCATATGGATCATGTAAAGAAAAAGATAAAACATGGTATACAAAAGATGCGGCGCATTTTGAGGTGACAGGATCGCTTGAAAAAATAATGGCTTTTTTAAAAACAATTCAAGAATCAAAACAAATGATTTCTATTTCCAAAGTTGATCTCGCACGTGTCCGAGATGATCTCTTTAAACTGAGCTGTGATGTTGGAATTGTCATTGTGAAAAAATAAAATTCCTTCAATTAAGCCCTAATTTCGCTATCTCTTAATTGGGGTCCCCATGTGAAGAGAGACGGAACATGGGGTAAAAAAATCCCTTCAACTTTGAATAAGCTGAAGGGTTAGGGGGGTGAACAATACATAAAAGCATTGTTCAGTTAGGGACATTTTTATGCTTTTATTAAATGTTCGCCTAATGCTAACAAGCGTCTACAGCTTTGTCAAGATTAGTTGAAGGAAACAAGACAAAATATAGTAAGGTAGTTATACTGAAAAATAAAAAAAGTTGTTTGATTAAGGGAAATAGATGCAAATTGTACGAGATAAAATCACTCTCGATGAGCTAAAAAAATAATTATTGGAGAGCAAAACGATGATACATCAAGATTTAACACTAGAACGATGGTCCAAGCTCTCGCTTGTTGAGCAAATGGCCAATATTGGATGTGATGTTGATCGAGCTATTCGTTGGAAAAGCAAGGGAGATCTTGAAAGTAGTAATAAAGCGTTTGAGCGAGCTCTTGAATTACTCTATCTTACCATTTCAGATAAAAAAAACCGTAAGCAATTGAGAGAACTGTGTCGAGTAAAGTACGCAGTAGCAGATTATTTTGCGGGTGAAAATAGTTTTGGCTTTACCGATGAATCACTGCATAAATATTTTTTTAATTTTAACTACATGGCTGCTTTACGTCGAGGACTATAAAGAAGGATAAAGGGAGCGCAATGTTTTCTTTTTTTATTATTCATTTTTGTAATCAGTCACAATCTCATCAATAATTTTTTTTGAACTTTCTTTTTCTGCACTATTAGTTCCTGGTAATTGTGCATAGGTAATGAGGGCCTTCCAGAGAGCCCAACCGCGTGCACGGTTCCATGTTTCATCATCAGTAGCAAGCGCTGTGCGAAATGCATGTCTACTTTCATTTTTAAAAAAGGTCCATGCGATAGCAAAATCACATGCAGGATCACCAATGCCTAATCCTCCAAAATCAATAACAGCTATTAACTTTCCGTTTTTGACGAGTAAATTTGTTGGAGCAATATCACCATGAATCCAAACTGGAGGGTTATTCCATATAGAAGCAAGTGCAAGATTCCAGATTTCTTTTATGAGTGGTGTATCGATGCGATGACCCAGTTGTGCAGTTGCTTGTTGTGTTTCAGCATCATACATTTTTAATGATCCACCGCGATAGAAATTATGTTGGCCTGAAGCGGGGCCATCGGTAGGGTCAATTTTTTGTAAAGCAACTAAAAAATGAGCTAAGTCCACAGCAACTTCGTTTAAATTTGTAATCTGTTCAACTGAAGCTGTTTCTCCTTCTATCCAGTGGTAAACCGACCAATGGAAAGGATAATATTCTGTAGGATTGCCCATAGCTAAAGGGGTGGGAATTACAAGAGGAAGATGTGGTGCTAATTTTGGTAACCAATATTGTTCAATTTTTACTTTGGGAGCATACTCTGCAGAGCTTGGAAGCCTTAGGCTCATATGTTCGCCCAGATGGAATGTTCTATTGTCCCACCCACCATTTTTCACTGGTGTGATTGGAAGATTGCTCCATTGAGGAAATTGTTCCGAAATTAATTTGTGAACAAGAGAAATGTCGATGGTAACATTGTTTGGGTTATTCATGTCCAGCAATAAACTTTTTAATTTTAGGAAATGCATCAGGATTTTCTTGCAGCGCTTGCGAGCGAGCAGTTTCTACAATTGCTCCTTCGCGCATCAAATAAATGGTGCAGTTTAATTTTGCAAGTAAATCAGTATCATGCGTTGCAACAAGAACAATATAACCGTCGGTTGCGAGTTGTTGAATGTTATTTGCAACATAGGAAGTGAGTACGGGATCAAGAGCTGATGTTGGTTCATCAAGGCAAATAATTTTTGGTTCCATGGCGATTGCACGGGCGATTGCAAGACGTTGTTTTTGTCCGCCGGATAATTGAAAAGCGTACTTATTATTTTTGTCGAGTAATCCATAACGCTGTAATAAGTGATGTGCTATTTTTTTTGCCTCAATCGGATTTTTTTTAACTACTTTCTCCAGTGGCAGTGTGATATTTTCTTCAACGGTAAGATGATCAAACAAATTGAAGTGTTGGAACACCATGCCAACTGTGTGTGTTGTGGTGATAGTTGTCAGATCTAATGGTCTATTATCTAAAGAAATTGTTCCGCTGTTTACGGTTTCTAAATTGTTCAAGATACGTAGCAAAGTTGATTTTCCCACGCCGGATGATCCCAAAAATACAGCAATTTCGCCTTTTTGCACGGTTAGACTTACGTTGTTGAGAATTTTTTTTGTGCCGAATGATTTGGTAAGTTGATCAATCTTGAGCATGAATATGCATCCTTTTTTCTAGACGTGCAATAAAGAAGGAAACGGTTGATGTGAGAATAAGATATAAAACCGCCACTGCAAAATAAACAGTAATTGCATCAAACGTTTTGCTTTTTACAAAATTTGCTTGTTTCGTTAACTCTGCCACACCAATCAAAGATGCAAGAGCAGAATCTTTGATGAGTGTGACAAATTCATTGCCAAGTGCGGGAAGCGTTGTACGTACTGCTTGTGGTAAAACAATATATCTGATTGTGTCACGAGTAGAAAAACCAAGAACTTTCGCTGCTTCAATTTGCCCAACACCAACTGAAGTTATTCCCGATCTCATCACCTGGCTGATGTAAGCGGCACTGTTTAATCCTATTGCAATAATTGCTGTCCAAAAAGCGGGGATGTATATGCCAATCTGAGGAAGCAGAAAATACGCGCACAATATTTGAATAAGCATGGGCGTACCACGGATGATGACCACATAGCTGGTAACAAAGAGACGAAAAATTTTGTTGTCGCTTGTTTGCATAAGCGCTAAAATTGTGCCGAGTACTAATCCCATGCAGCACGCGGCTGCAG
>Ga0075430_100003632_pt1 | contig 12940 bp, 12 predicted proteins | sample RhiMetdeltSRZDD4_FD_75294 | JGI IMG/M metagenome (GOLD analysis project Ga0075430, IMG submission 75294) | Populus rhizosphere microbial communities from Tennessee, USA - Rhizosphere MetaG P. deltoides SRZDD4 | ecosystem: Host-associated > Plants > Roots > Rhizosphere > Soil | place: USA... | reverse complement strand
CCGCCCCGATGCCGAGGACGAGCGAGAGCACGACCGAGATGAGCACCACATCCGGCGTTACGATCGCGAACCGAAGCGGCGTGCGGTACACGTCCTGGTAATGCGAGTTGACCAGCGAGGCCGTGATGAGACCGAGCACGACTCCGAACGCGCTTCCGAGGAGCGCGACGAGCGACGACTCGAGCATGACCGACCGCACGACCGTAGACCGCGAGACGCCCATCAGTCGCATCGCGGCAACGTCCCTGCGTCGCTCATCGACCTTGAGCAGCATGATGCACAGAAGGAACGTCGCGCTCGCGACGATCGTGATCACGCCGATTGCGCGGTGAAAGCGGCTGACGACGAGAAAGGTCTTGGAGGTCTCCACCGCGATCGTTCGCGACTCGTAGGCGCGGAAGCCGAACGCGGTCGCGTTCACACGGCGCACGACGGAATCGATCGCCGGCCCGCCAGTGGTCGCCAGAGAGAATCGATCGACGCGATCACCGTACTCGGTGAGCCGCTGCAGGTGATCGAGGTGCATGCGGATGCGGTAGTCGCTGCGCGCAACCTCCGATGGATCCGCGCGGCGCTTCACGATGGCCGCGATGCTGACCGTATCGCCGCGCGACGCACCGGGCTCCCTGGCAATGACGACGCGGTCGCCGAGGCGAAGCCCGGCGTCACTCGCGAGCCGCTCGTCGATCGCGATCGAGCGCACGACCGACGCGCTCGGCGGAATCGAGTCGATGCGCTGGCCCGCCGCCGACACGACGGGCATGAACGAGAAGACGCCCAGCAGGATGAGGAAGGCGTGCAAACGGGGAAGGATCAGTCGCGCGCCGGCGCTCGGGTCTTCCCGCTCAGTGCACCGAAGGATGACGCGCCCAGGCCGCCGTGTCCTTGAGCGACTCTCTCGAGGCGGCAAGCGTGTAGGACGGCTCGCGGAACTCCGCGAGTCCCTTCCGTAACAGGAACCACCCGCCTCCGAGCTCGAGAACGCCGACGATCAGCGCGCCGGCCCATAAGTTGTCGCCCGCGATCTTCGACACCACGGCAATGGCCAACACGGTAAGCGCGACGAGCGCGACGACTCCGACGGCGAGCGCCACCGCGAGCCACAGCGAGCCGTGGATTCCGTTCTGTACGCTCTCGCGCAACTCCAGCTTCGCGAGGCGCACTTCGTCGACCGCCAATCGCTTCGAGTCGTCGGTGAGACGCCGAATGAGATCGGGGATTCCTGCGTCGACGTCGGTCTCCACGGATGGATAAACGGCCACTGTGTCCTCCACGATCTGCTGCCACCGCCCAGTGCACGAAGTGTGGGCAAGGAGCATTCCGCGACGGGACGGTCAGCCGGTGGCTCCCTCGACGAGGATCCTCGCGGCGAGCGCGTGGCCGATCTGATGCTGGGCCTGTCCCACCCGGACGGTGAGCGGCCCCTCGAACGGCGCGCGGTCCACGAGCGTCACTGCGACGCCGGGCCGGATGCCGAGCGACCCCAGATACCGCAGCAGTTCATCGTTCTCGTCGCCGACGCGAACGACCTTCGCGCGACGACCCGTCGGTAATTCGGCCAACGAGTTGTGGCGCGTCTCGTCGATCACGCCCTCTCTCGTCGGAATGGGGGCTCCGTGGGGATCGGTCATCGGCTCGCCGATTGCCGCGGCCATGCGGTCGACCAGCTCATCCGACGCCGAGTGCTCCAACCGCTCGGCTTCGGCGTGGACCTGGTCCCAGGGATACCCGAGGGCTCTCACGAGGTACGCTTCGATGACGCGATGGCGGCGAATCGTCCGCAACGCAGCGCGCCGGCCTGTGTCGGTGAGCCGAACGCCACGATAGCGCTCGTAGGCGAGAAGCCCCTGGTCGGCCAGCCGGCGCACCATTCCGCTGACGGACGCTGGCGCGATCTGCAGCCGGTGCGCGATGTCGTTGGTCGCCGCTGCTTCATGGCTGAGCTCGATCTCGTAGATCGCCTTGAGGTAGTCCTCGACCGGCGCGGTGAGATCGACCGGGAGGGAGGCTGCGCGAGTTGTCGCGGCCGCTCGGACGCGGCGGGTTGATTTTTGTCCCGTCACGAGAGCGCGGCCTTCTGCTTTGCAGACCCGGGCGCGCGGAGCAGAAGGACCGGTATGTTCGTCATGTGCCGCACTGCGCTCGCGACGCTCCCGTAGATCAGGTCGGCGATGAACCGATGGCCGTGCGTGGACATGGCGATGAGATCGCACTTTTCACGCTCGGCGGCCTCGGCGATCTCGGCCGACGGGTCGCCGGTCGCCAGGAGCGCTTCGGCCTCGAGCCCCTCGGACGAGAGCGTCTCCGCCAGTCGCTCGATGTACTCGCGGTCGGCTCGCATCTCTTCCGACTCGCGGAGGTTCAGGTGCTGGATGTTGCGGGCAGCCCAACCGTCGGCGACGTGGATCAGCACGATCGACGCCCCGCAGAACCGCGCCAGCTGGCGCACGTGGTCGAGAATCCGCTCGTCGTAGCTCGAATTCTCGACGGGAACGAGAATGCGGTGGTACATGTCAGCTCAGCCAGTCGCGGAACGTCTGAAACAGGAGCCACGCGTTGAGCGACGCGATCACGATCGCTACCAGGTAGGCGGTCGCCTTCAGCCATCCCGGGTTCACAAACTCGCCCATCTTCACCTTGTCCGACGTGAACATCACGAGCGGAAAGACGGCGAACGAGAGTTGGAGGCTCAGAATCACCTGGCTCAGCACGAGCAGCTTCGCCGTCCCGCTCTCACCGTACAAGATGGCCACGATCGCAGCCGGCACAATGGCGATGGCGCGCGTGATGAGTCGCCTGAGCCATGGGCGGATGCGGATGTTGAGAAACCCTTCCATCACGATCTGCCCCGCGAGCGTGCCGGTGAGCGTCGAGTTCTGTCCTGACGCGAGGAGCGCGAGGGCGAACACCGTGCTCGCGGCTCCGATGCCCAGCAGGGGCGAAAGAAGCAGGTAGGCGTCCTGAATCTCGGCCACCTGCGTGTTTCCGGTGCGAAAGAACGTCGCGGCGGCGACGATGAGGATGGACGCGTTGATGAACAGCGCGAACGAGAGCGCGATCGTCGAGTCGACGAACGCGAACTTCACCGCCTCGCGCCGCCCTTCCGATGTCAGCTCGTACTTGCGCGTCTGCACGATCGACGAGTGCAGATACAGGTTGTGCGGCATGACGGTCGCACCAAGTATCCCGATCGCGATGTAGAGCATCTCGGGATCGCGGAGGATCTGGGCGCTCGGGACGAACCCGCGCATGACGCCGCTCAACTCCGGACGCGACACGATCAGCTCGAACAGGAAGCACACGCCCACGGTGGCGACGAGCGCGATGACGAGCGCCTCGAGGAGCCGGAACCCCTTGTTCTGAAGGTAGAGGACGAGCAGAACATCCAGCGCCGTGATGGCGACCCCCCACGCGAGTGGGATCCCGAACAGGAGGTTCAACGCGATCGCCGTTCCGATGACTTCCGCGAGGTCGCAGGCGGCGATCGCGATCTCGCACAGCACCCAGAGCACGAAGTTCGTTTTCGGACCGAAGTGATCTCGGCAGGCCTGGGCGAGGTCACGACCGGTGACGATGCCGAGCTTCGAGGCGAGTCCTTGAAGCAGGACCGCCATGAGGTTCGAGATGAGAATGACGCTCAGCAGCGTGTAGCCGAACCGCGATCCGCCGGCGAGGTCGGTTGCCCAGTTTCCCGGGTCCATGTATCCAACGGCGACGAGATAGCCGGGCCCCGCAAACGCGAGGATCTTGCGCCACCACGTCGCGCCGGTGACCGGAACCGATCGATACACCTCGGCGAGGCTGGGCGTGACGCGCGAGAGACGCCACCCTGCGTCCGGGGCGCCGGGGTGTGATTGCGTCTCCGGTCGATCGGGATCGGGCGGTGTGAGACGTCGAGCTGTCATGGAATCAGTCGGCGTAACATCGCCGTCGAGTTTGGAAGCGCAGAAGTTCTGTTTTAGGCTAACCTAACATAGGCGCGACGGGCGGGATCGGCAAGCGGCGCACGTCACACCCCGATCACGCCGTCGATGAATCGACGATCAGCGACAGCAGGTTGCGGAGAATCCGCTCGGTCATGCCCCACACGACGTGGGCGCCGAGCTGATACGTCGGCACGCGCCAGGTGGCGTCGCGGTTCTTGATATCGGACTCGATCGCGATCGTGGGATCGGCCAGGGTAGCGAGTGGCACCCAGAACGCGTCCGCGACCTCGTCGCTCGGCTCGATCGACACGGTGGCCGGGACCACCGCGACGAACGGCGTCACGATGATCGGGGGCAACACAGGCGTCCGTGGGCGCAGCTCGTCGAGCGTGCCTAACACGTGACCGTCGCGGGCGATGTCGATGCCCGTTTCCTCGAGGGTTTCGCGCACCGCCGTGTCCTGCAGCGTCGCGTCCTCCGGATCATGCCGTCCACCGGGCAGTGCGACGTGACCGCTCCATGGATCGCCTTCGCGCTCGGAGCGCTTGATGAGCAGCAGCTCGAGGACATCGTCATCCGTCTGCCGGAACACCACCGCGACGGCCGCCCGTCGCGGACTCCCATCGTCGGGGGCCAGTGCGCCCGGACGTTCCTTCAGCGACCGTGCGATCCGCCGCAGCGTTGGGTGCTCGACGAGACTCCCCTCGCGCTCACCGACGCGCCCGCTCCCGTGCTCACCGCCTGCCACGCTAGTCCTCCACCGGCGCCCCGATCGCGCACCAGCCGCCGAATCCCTCCGCCATCGACGCCACGTCGGTGTACCCCATCTGCTGCAGCGTATCCGCCGCGAGCGCGGACCGATTTCCGCGCGCACAGTAGATCACGATCGCCTGATGCCGCTCCACCCGCGCTTCGATGTTCGACTCGAGGTTGCCGCGCGGCAGGTGAACCGCGTTAGGCAGGCGGCCGAGATTCCACTCGTTCGGCTCGCGCACGTCGAGGTAGACGACGTCCGCGTTCCGCTCCTGCATGGCGAGGACGTCCCGCGGCGACACCTCACGAATTCGCTGCTTGGCTTCGTTGACGAGGTCGGTGCCGGTCTTGTAGGTCATGGATGGCGGTGATCGAGCAGTCGTTAGGGTTGCACCGACGGTACGAGCGTGAGCGTCCGCGCGTCTGCATCGAGCGCGGCTGGAGCGCCGAGCGGAACGGTCCATTGGTCGGCGATGTGCCCGACTGGAATGTCACGCACGGCGGGGATGCCGAGGAGGTCGGCCGTTTCGGCGACGACGTCGTCGAGACGCCGCGAGCCGTCGTCGGCGGCCTCGGGACAATTCGTGCACGCCCCGAACGCGAGGGCAGCGGCGCCATCCAGCATCCCGGCCATGAGGAGCTGCCGCAGCATTCGGTCGATGCGATACACGGCCTCGTCGATATCCTCGAGGACGACGATCGCGCCATCGAATCGCGGTGCGTACGGCGTCCCGGCAAGCGCCGCGAGGAGCGCAACGTTGCCGCCCGCCAGCACGCCCTCGGCGCGGCCGCCTCTGATCGTGCGCGCCCCGTTCGCGGCGCCGAGTGAGTCGCACTGCTCCGCCACCGCGCGCTGAAGTGACGCGCGCGAGAACGGTGTGAGCTCGGCGCGCGCCGTCGGCCCGTGGTAGCTCATGACACCACATCGTACGGCGAGCGCGGCGTGGAGCGCGGTGATGTCCGAGTATCCGATCACGGCTTTGGGATGCCGACAGAACGCATCGAAGTCCAGCGCATCGAGAATGCGCATCGTGCCGTATCCACCGCGCAGACACCAGATGGCCTCGATGCTCTCGTCCCGCAGAGCCCGATTGAGCTCTGCCGCACGATGGTCATCGCCGCCGGCGAAGTAGCCATCGCGCGCCAGTGCGTTCGATGACACCACTGGCTCCCAGCCAAGCGATCGAACGTTCTCGATGCCGCGCTGCAGATCGCGCTCGTCGCGCAACGGCCCTGCCGGCGCGACGAGCGCGACACGCGCACCGTTGCTCAACTGTGGCGGTCGCTGTCGAACGCTGCTCGCGAAAGTGGCGCGAGGTTGGTCGTGCGTCAAACGTTTCCTTGGCACATCGGTTGCCAGCCCTACCCGCCCCACAGCCGGCCGGAGTTCCCGGCACACGTGGAGGACGCAGTCAAAATATGTTGGAGGGTACTGCCATGGCGGATCAGAACAAGAATCGTGGCTCGAGCGGCGACGACGATCTCGAGAGCGGCATGCAGGGAGCGTCGGGCTCGAAGAGTGGCTCGTCAGGCGGTTCCCAGGGCGGATCGTCGCGCGAGTCGCAGGGCGGCTCCGGCGGTTCGACGGGGTCGCGCTCCGGATCGGGCAGCGGCAGTACCGAAGGCATGGGTGACGAAGAAGAGCTGAGTCGCTCCGGCGAAACGTCGGGCCGCTCCGGCTCCTCCGGCACCGGGAAGACCGGCGGCACGCAGAACACCGGTGGCACGAACACGGGATCGCGGTCGGGCGGTGGAACTCAGAATACCGGCGGCACCAGTGGCAACGTCGGAGGCAAAAACACCGGCGGCGCGAGTGGCAGCGGCGGATCGCAGGGCGGATCGTCCGGCACGAACCGATAGCGCGTCACGGCACGTTGCTCGTCTGCGCACCTTGAGACGGAGCGGCCCCTTGGGGCCGCTCTTTTCGCATGCGTACGGCTGGGTTATATACGGCGCCATGTCCTTGACCTCGCGCGTTCTCATTGCGCTCGTCGCCGGCATTGCCGCAGGCGTCGCGATCGCGGGCAGCGGCTCGCAAAGCCTCGCTCGCGCCGCAGTGGCGATCGAGCCGCTCGGCACGCTCTGGATCAACGCGATCCGCATGACCGTGATCCCGCTCGTCGTCGGCAGCCTGATCGTCGGAATCACGAGCGCACCGGACGGGCGCGCGATAGGGCGAGTAGGACGCTTCGCAGTCGTGTTCTTCATCGTCACGCTGTTCGCGGCCGCGGCCTATGCGGCGCTCATCGCGCCGCCCCTCATCAACGCCATCCCCCTCGACCCCGCCGCGATCGAGAGCATGCGCCAGAGCGCAACGACCGCCGGATCGACGGCCGTCGAGAGCGCCGCGAACATCCCGAGCTTCGCACGCTGGCTTGTCGACCTCGTGCCGGCCAACCCGGTGAAAGCAGCGGCCGACGGAGCCCTGCTCCCGCTGATCATCTTCACGCTGCTGTTCGGCCTCGCGCTCCTCACGCTCCCGCCGGAACGTAAGGCTCCGGTCATCGCGTTCTTTCAGGGGCTCGGCGAAGCCGCCCTCACCGTGGTGCGCTGGGTGCTGCAGCTCGCGCCCATTGGCGTGTTCGCGCTCGCCCTGCCGCTCGCGACACGTATGGGCGCGTCGGCCGCGGGCGCACTCGCGGCGTTCGTTGCGGTCGTCATCGGCGTAACGGTGTCGTTCGCCGTGCTCGTGCTTTATCCGATCGCCGTCATCGGCGGGCGCGTGCGGCTCGGCGAGTTCGCGCGCGCGATCCTGCCGGCGCAGCTCGTTGCGTTCAGCTCGCGATCGTCGCTCGCGGCCTTGCCGGCCATGATCGAGGCGGCTCGCACGAAGCTCGGCCAGCCGCCCGAGGTCTCGGGCTTCTTTCTTCCGCTCGCGGCGTCGACCTATCGCATCGCCGGCGCGCTCGCACAGCCGACGGGCGTGCTGTTTATCGCCCGCTTGTATGGCGTGGAGCTCACGCCGACACAGATGCTCGGCGTCGTACTCACCGTAGTGCCCACGACGTTCAGCGTTCCGGGAATTCCCGCCGGCTCGATCATTGTGATGGTTCCGATCCTCATCTCCGCCGGTCTTCCCCCGGAGGGGATTGGCATTCTCCTCGGCATCGACGCCATCACCGACATGTTCCGCACGGCAACGAACGTCACCGGGGACATGGCAGGCGCGGTCGTGATCGGCCGGAAGCAGAGGGTGGAGGCGAGTGTCCCCGTCGCGGCTATCGGAGAGCCGGTTCCCTAACGCGACGGGCTCTGTGCACGCGCGGCGCCCGTGAGCGATTTCGCACTGGCGCTGCTCGTTGCGTCACCGTGGATCATCGGACCCGCAATCACGATCTGGCGCGTCCGGCGCTCGCACGATCTCGCCGAGACACCGCCGGCAGCCGGGGACGCACCGCTCGTATCCGTCATCATCCCCGCGCGCAACGAGCGTCGCAACATCGAGCGGTCGGTACGCGCCGCGCTCGACGGTGCCTGGCGAGCCATCGAGGTCATCGTCGTCGACGACCGGTCCACGGACGGAACCGCGGAGCTCGCGCGTTCCGCGGCAGGCGGCGACGCCCGCGCTCGAATCGTGGACAATCCCGAATTACCGGCGGGCTGGTTCGGGAAACCGTGGGCGTGCGCGACCGGAGCGAACGCGGCTCGCGGCGACATCGTCTGCTTCACTGACGCCGACGCGCGACATGGCCGCGATCTCGTCGCCAGGGCCGTGAACGCGCTGAACGCGCGTCAGCTCGATATGCTCACCGTCGCCGGCCGACAGGAACTGGGAAGCTTCTGGGAGCGCATCGTCCAGCCGCACGTGTTCTGGATGCTCGCGTCGCGGTACGGCGGTACCGAGTCAGTGAATCGATCGCGACGCGTCGAGGACAAGATCGCGAACGGACAATGCATCTTCGTCCGCCGCGACGCGTACGTGCGCATTGGCGGACACGCTGCCGTGCAGGATCAGGTCGCGGAGGACGTCGCGCTCGCGCAGCGCCTGTTCGCCGCGGGAATGCGAACGGAGCTGGTGCTCGGCCACAATGAGCTCACGACGCGCATGTACGCCTCGCTTGGTGAGATCATGGCTGGCTGGCGGAAGAACGTGTTCGCCGGTGGCCGCGAGGCGATGCCATGGGGGCGCGTCGGCCAGATGGTCTTCCCCGCTCTCCTCCTGCTCGTTCCGCTGCTGACGCTCGCCCCGCTCCTCACGGTGGTCACCGCCGCGCTGATCGCGGTGCCAACGTGGCTCGCGACCGGGGCCGCCATCGGCATCATCGCCCAACTGGCGACGTGGGTCCTCGTCTACCGATGGATGGCGGCCCCGGTTCGCTACGCCCTCGTGTTCCCGTTAGGCGCCGTCGTGTTCGCGATCATCGCTGCTCAGGCGATCGCGCGCGGCTCCAACGTGGAGTGGAAGGGACGCCGCTACGTTACGCCCCGCGGCGGCCCTGGCAGCTCTCGATGAACTCGCGCTTCACCTGACGCGGGTCCGAAATCACGCGGTAGAAATCGTCGTAGTACTCGATCGCGCGACGTTTGTAGCCGTCGTCGAGCGGCAGCCGCTGGTAGAGCTCGCGGATGGCCGCCCGTTTCTCGTTGAACTTCGCGAAGATCGGCGCGAGCTCCTCGGCCGTGGCGCACGGCCCGCGATAGAGCCGCTCCTGCACCGTCTTCGTGCCGAGCATCGGCGCCGGCTTGGCATACCGCGTGAACACGACGCCAGACCAGTCGAAATCGTACGGGACAGGAACGTAGCGACCGTCGTTCGTCATGATCAGGCGGACGTTGTGCAACGACCAGAGCGACCAGTCGGTGTTCCCGAGGAAGTACGCGAACACGCTCATCGTCAGGACTTCCGCCCGGTCCATGTCGTCGAAGGAACCGCCACGGATGGTCTGGATGCGTCCGTTGTTCCGCTTCGCGACATCGTCTTCGTCCTCGATGATGAGGCCGAGCGTCGTGATGCTGTCCTTCTCGTCACCAACCGGAACGTAGGTCATGCGAACGAGCCGTGAGCGGAAGCTCACGTCGGTAAACATGTTGAGGATCTCGTACGTCGCGTGCTCGCGCACGGGATACTCGGCGTACTCCTTGTCGTTCCGCCGACAGTGCGTGCCGAGCTTGAGCGAGTTCTGGCCGGCGACCGGAGTGCCCTTCATCCCGCTGTCGGGGAAGATCAGGCGAATTGGCGGGAAGTTGCAGATGTCGTTGCGGAGCCGGAAATGTCCGCGCGGCGCGATCTGCATCGCCAGCGTGACCGGCGTGCCCGCCGTGTCCTTCACGATCAGGGTGGCCTTGGTAGGCGTCACCTTGATCGTGTCACGATTCTTGAACGCCTGCTTGAAATCCGCGATCAACGTGAGTGGGAGCGGCTCGTCGGCGCCGAACAGCCGCTCGGTGCGTCGCTTCGCTGCCTCGACCTCGGACGGCTCTACCGGCCGGTTCTTGTCCTTCTTCGGCTTGTCGCCCTTCTCTTTCGGAGCCGACTGCGCGAACGCGCCGGCATCGGGGGCGATTGGCGTGAGTCCAGCCAACAACGCGATCAGTAGCAGTGGAATGGCGCGATACATGTTGAACACTCCGGAGAAGCGTCGGTACTCGACTACTCGGATTCCTCGATTTCCACTACTTCGACGCCGACCACGTGCGGCGCACCCTTCTCGCGCACGATCTCGGCGATGCTGTTACGGCTGATTCCCTTCCGAAGGCGCAGGTCGTACTCGACAGAGGTTCCGATCTCGTTCGTGCTGGCGCCGCGGTACCGCCAGCGCTTCGCTTCGGCTTCCAGAACGGGATCGATGACTGACCTGAGCGCGACGGGATCGGTCGTCAGGATACGGACCATGTGGTCGAAGCGGGCGGCCGGGCTCTCACCCGTCATATCGGCGCGCCGGCGGCGGAGGCGATCCTCGAGCGCGTCGAGCTGCGCCGGAGCGAGCGATTCCAGCACCTCGTGATCCAGTCGCGCGATGAACTGCGACGTTCGGTTCGCGATGGCCGTGGCGCGTTCCATTTGGCGCTTCGCGCGGACGCCCTCGAGCGCGGGCGGCAATCTGGCGAAGTCGCTGGTCCAGAGGATCATCACGACCACGTTGAACAACACCGACAACACGGCGGCTACCTCGAGCTGGACGCCACACGCGAGCCCCAGCGCCGTCGCGAGAAAGACGAATGTCGCGTCCTTGCTGTCCTCCAGGTTCGTGCGGAATCGAACGGCCGCCACGATCCCGGCGAGACCGAACGCCAGCGGCAAGCTGTTCTTCACGAGCACCACGACGCCGGAAACGACGACAGGCATGAGCACGAGCGCCTGCACGTCCGACGCGCGGTACCCCTTCCGGTGCCGCGTATACATGTACACCCACGCCACTGGCAGCGCGAGCAGAAACGCGCTCGTAATCGCGATCACCACCAGAATGAGCGGCTGGAATGGCGGAGCCGCGTAATCGGGCGTCGGAATGCCGCTCGTCGTGTCCAGCTGCACGCCAACCGGCGTCGTCAGCTCGAACGACATGAGCGACGACAGTACGGTCCTGGCTCGACCTCGCATGGTCGCCGGCATGGCGTTCCATACGATCGTGATCGCCGCCGCGAGGCCGAGATAGTACACGACCACGCGCGCGATCAGGCTGTTCGCGAAATCGCTCAGAGGATTTCCGCGTCCGTTCTCGGACATCGATGCACTCTCGGTGGCTCGGCGGCGCCGGGTCCGGTAGCGACCGTGGGCTCCGCCATGACACACAGGGATGACTCATGGCGTTCCGCGGGTACGATCATAATGCCGAGCGCCTGATCTGGCGACATTTGGCTATAACCGCGACGCGGTGATGGCGGCGTTTGGAGGCGTGGCCGGCATAGTGGCGCGTGCCGACGCTCCGGTCCGCCGCTGCTCTGCTCGCCGCCGCGACAGACATTGAGTCGCTTCGCCCCATCGCCGCCCTGGTCGGGTGCAATGGCGCGACCTCGGCCCTCGATGGCTCGAGCCGAACCGCACTCGGAATCCCCGACGACTGCCCTGCCGCGTCCGTCGCGCGCGGGCCTGGCACCCTTCGCGCGCTCCTCGTTCGAATCCGCACGGCGCGCGGGACGCGGGACGTACTCGCCGACCTCGCGAACCGGATGGCTACGCGGTCGCCCCACCTGCTCTGGCTCGCGATTGCCTGCACCGAGGATGAACGGCAGGTCGGCATCGCTGCCTGGCTGCCGCGCCCCGGCCGTGTGCGGGTCAGCGCGCTGATCGTTGACCGGAGCTCGATCGTCGACAGCGATGCCGAGACCCTGTGTGCACTGGCCGCGGCATTAGACCCGGTGGACGTGCTCACGCACGCGAAGTGGGTTGCCGTATTGGGTCGCGAAGCGGTCACCAGGCGGTTCTATCGCACGCTCGAGCGACTGGTCGGTGAGCTGGCAGCTCAGTCTCGCGGGCGAGGGTCCGACGAGTCTCGGCGCGAGGTTGCGCTGTTGTACGCATCACGTCTTCTCTTCCTGTCGTTCCTCGAGGCGAAGGAGTGGCTCGACGGGGACCGCGCGTTCCTGTCGCGTCGCTATGACGAGTGCATGGATCGACGCGGCGGCTTTCAGCGCCGGGTGCTGCTCCCCCTCTTCTTCGGCACGCTGAACACGCCCGCGCGGTCGCGGGCGGCGGCTGCGCGCGCGCTGGGACGTATCCCCTTTCTCAACGGCGGGTTGTTCTCGCGCACGCCCATCGAGCGACTGCACCGGGACCTCGTGTTCGGCGACGAACCGCTTGGTCGCTTCTTCTCCGAGCTGCTGCTGCGGTACCGGTTCACCGCGCGCGAGGAGTCGTCGGACTGGTCCGAGGCCGCGGTGGATCCCGAGATGCTCGGACGGGCGTTCGAGTCGCTCATGGCCGGACGGGAGCGGCGTGCGACCGGCGCGTTCTTCACTCCCCACGAGCTCGTATCCCGCGTGACCGACGAAGCCCTCGGAACTGCACTGGGGCTCTCGCTCGACGCTCTGGGGCCTAACGCTGCAGCGGTCATGGCAACGGAAAATGCGGAACGTCTTCGCGACCGTCTCGCTTCTCTCCGCTTCCTCGACCCCGCCTGCGGGTCCGGGGCGTTTCTCGTGCATGCGCTCGAGCGGACGTCCGACCTGATCCGGGTTCTGGGTGACCCGCGCCCGCCGGTCGTCCTGCGACGCTCGGTCCTGACGAGCTCGATCTTTGGCGTGGACGTGAACCCGACGGCCGTGTGGCTGTGTCAGCTTCGGCTCTGGCTCTCGGTCGTGATAGACAGTCCCGCGCGCGACCC
>Ga0075430_100003631_pt1 | contig 12940 bp, 9 predicted proteins | sample RhiMetdeltSRZDD4_FD_75294 | JGI IMG/M metagenome (GOLD analysis project Ga0075430, IMG submission 75294) | Populus rhizosphere microbial communities from Tennessee, USA - Rhizosphere MetaG P. deltoides SRZDD4 | ecosystem: Host-associated > Plants > Roots > Rhizosphere > Soil | place: USA... | reverse complement strand
GCAGCACAGCAAGAGCCCAGCCGTACTGCGCGGCCATCTCCTGCTGGTTGATCTGCGGGGTGACTGGCATGTTCCCTCTCAGTAGTCCAAGGAGACGCCCCAGGCGCCTTCGTCGTCACCGAGCTGTCGGATGCGAACGCTCAGGCCTGGCCGCGGAGCCTCGGCGATCAAGCCGTTGCCCATGTAGATGGCGATGTGGTCGGCGCCGTTGTTCCGACTCGAGTTGTCCCAGGCGACAAGGTCGCCCGGCCGAAGCGCCTTCAGGCCTACGCGCCTCCCGGCGCGAGCCTGCTGGTTGGAGATCCGTGGGAGGTTCACACCCGCTTGGCGCAGCACGTACTGCACGTAGCCGCTGCAGTCCAGGCCGTTGTCAGGATCGGTGCCACCCCAGACGTACGGGGTGCCCAGCAGCTTCTTGGCCATGTTCAGCACCAGGGCCCGGCCGCCGCCGGCAACGTCCGTCTCCTTCGGGAAGATGCTGGAGAACGTCTCCGCGTCCGGCATACCGGGCGGCGCCTGCGCCGGCAGGAAATCCATGGCCAGGCTGAACGCGGGCGCCTCGTTGGCCGCCTCGATGCCGGGAGCCGCAGCGGACTCCACGCCAGGCGCAGCCCCAGTCTCAGGGACCGGGGAGGCGATCTGGTCTCCCATGTCGGCCAGGACCGACGACTCCTGCGTGGACGGCTCGAGCGAGCTGTCGACCTCCGTTGCTCCCAGATTGGGGGTAACTGGGAGTTCGCTGGGTGCAGTACTGCCGATCTCCCCGAGCAGCTCCCGGGCCTTACCCTCGTGCTTGGCGTAGGCGTCTGGGAACGCCGAGACCTGGACCTTCTGGGCAGCCTGGGTCAGCGACCACTGGTTCCGTTGCTGGAAGTCGAGCAGGCCGCGCTGGCCATCCGCTCCCCCGGTGAAGAACATCCGGGCGGACTTGACGGGGTCCATGCGGTCGTTCAGGCTGGCCCAGCCGGCGCGCTGCTGGAAGAGGCCGACCGAGTCACGGTCGCCGTAGTTCAGGTTGCGGAGGCCGGACTCCTGGAAGGCCGCCATGATCGCGATCAGGATGTCGCGGTTGCTGGCGCCAAGCGAGCGTCCCACGCTCGAGATCACGCGGGCGTTGCTGAGCTGCTCGTTGGTGAAACGAGACTCTCTGGGGGTCGGCATGGCTTAGTCCGTCGGGGAGCCGAGTGCGTCAAGCAGCATCGGCATGTAGTAGCCGGAGGCCTGGAGGGCTCCGTATTCCTCGTCCTGCATCGCCATGTCCTGCGCCGCGAGCTGGGCCGCAGCCGCGGTCGCGTCAGCGCCACCAGAGGAGACGCTGGCCTGACTCACCGCCTCACCGTCGAAACCGAACTGCGTGGTCGTCTTGGTGACCTGCGGGTTCTGCCTGGCGATCGTCTGAGCCTTCGCGATGAAGTCGTCGATCTCGTCGTTCGAGGCCCGCCGGCCGAGGAACTCCTGCGCAGCCTTCTCGAACATGAGGCGGGCCTGGCTCGGGTCCATCTCCTCGATGCTGGTGGAGATCGTCGTCTTCGACTGCGGCTTCCCGCCGACCATCTGCTTGCCGCGCAGCTCGAGCAGCGACCACGGCGTGACCTTCTTGCCGGTCAGCGAATACGTGGCGCCGGCCTGGTCGAGCACCGACTTCCACAGCTTGGCCACGTCGTCATACGACTCGACGTCGAGGCCGGCCTTCTGCATCCGCCCCTTGATGTCGTTGAAACGGTTCTCGTCCGCGAGCCACGCCATCAGCTGGTTCTTGTCGACGACATTGTCGATCTGGACGCTCTTCGGGACGCGGTACTGGCCACCCTCGAACTCGCTGTCGCCCGGCAGGGCGCGGCGCACCGCGGCCTCCTTCGCGCCCATGTAGATGGCGCTGCCCTCCTTGCGGAGGCGTGCGCGGCGGATCTCGTCGGTGGCGTTCTTCTGGGCGGTGAGGCGGGCCTTGATGCTCGCGTCGCTGACCCCACCGAACAGCCCGGGGTCGGCCAGGCTGCGCGGCTTCTGCTCGGCCGCGAGGGCCTGAGCGTTGGCGTCGACACGGTCCGCGGCCTGCAGCATCGAGATGCCGGAGATCGGCTCACCCTGACGCTTGTCGAACTTCTTGTCCGACACCTTCTGGGCGAGCTGGCGCCCGGCCTCGTCGCGAGGCGTGAAACCTGCCGGCGGCGTCACGGCCGGCTTGGCCGCGGGCTGGTCAACCTTCGTCCCAGGCTTCGCGGTGCGGGCGGCCGCCTGCTTCCGCTCTTCGTCCCTGCGTCGCTTCCGGGCGGCGGCGAGCGCCGCCTCAGCGGACGTCGTCTTCTTCTTGCGCCGGGTGCGGCGCTCTCTCTGGTCAGCCATCAGAACCCCCAGCTAACGCTGGCGGCCGGCGCGTTCTGCACCGAAGTCAGCGGCTCGAGCAATGGGTCACGCTCCAGGAAGGGGTGGTAGATCCACTCGGCGAAGCGGATGTTGGCGCCGGCCAGGTCCTGCACGGCGTCGGTGAACTCCTGCTTGAGCGGGATTGCGTCTTGCGAACCAGGGGTGATCCCCAGCTCGTCGAGCTGCTCACCCAGCGCCTGGCGCAACGCCAGGTACTCGCGGACAGCTCTCATGTCGTCTCGGCCCGACACCTTCGGGTTGGTCGCGATCTCAGCCAGCGCCTCGAGGTCGCGGGTGAACTTGCCCGGGTCCATCGACTCGAAGTCGACGCGCCACGCGGGGTTCTCGGCCTTCAGGTTCTCCACGAACTCCTTGCGCGTGGCAGTCAGCTCTTCGTCGTCGGCGTAGGTGCGGAGCCCACGTTCGTTGGCCAAGCCGTCGACGGTGTTCATGAACTGCCGGTACTTGTACCAACCGAGCGCCGTGTCGGCGTCAGCCGCCGCCTCCTGCGAGTTGGCCACGGACCGGAACGTCTCGCCCGAGGCCGGGCTGATCTCACGCGACTCCTGCCAGCGGTGCGCCGACTGGTTGAAGTCGCCCTCACCTTCCTGGCCCACGATGATCCGGATCAGGTTGGCGTTGGACTGGCCGTCGGCCGAGATGCCGTACTTCGAGATCAGAGACTCGTACCGCTTCGACGCTTCGACCGCTTCAGCCGAGGAGCCGAGGCCGGCGTTGTTCTTGCTCATCCCCTGCACCAGCGGGAAGAAGCTCTCGCCGTACCCCTTGATGAACTGCTCGTCAGCCCAGCCACGCTCGTGGCCCTCGTTGCGTTCCCGCGACTTGAGGTCGCGGTACGCGTCGACGTACAGCTTGTAGGGGCTGTCGAAGATCGCCGGGAACGGGTTGCTGAAGTTGTTCAGCAGCTTGAGGTACCCGACGGAGCGGGCCCGCTGCGCGGCGTCCTCCCACGTCGGCGGCTTGTTGCCGAACCTCAGCGGGTCTTCCCGGTACTCGTGCTGCATCGCCATGAAGATGCGCTCGGTGTCGTACATGTGGGCGCGGCTCTGATCGTTGATCAGTTCCTCGGCGCGCTTGAACACGCTGGGCGCCACGGCGTCCCAGACGCCCTCCGGCGGACCGTACGGGTTCACGAACTTGGCCAGGCCCTCCATGCTCGGGTTGGCCACCTGGAGCTTGCCGACGGGGATGGCCATCAGCGGGCCGAAGCCCGGCTGCAGACCACCCTGTAGGACGATGTTCACCGTCTGCTTCGGGATGCGGAACTCGGAGTCCCCAACCTTCAACGACTTGCCGCCAATACCAGGCACCCACGAAGGGGCCCTGAGCAGCATGTAGTTGGCGTCCGTGAAGTTGTCCCTGTCTACCGGCTTGCCGTCCTTGTCGACGACGAGGCCCAGCGAGTTGGGCGCGTTCCACGCCAGGTAGGCCTTCCCGAGGATCGACGGGTCCTCGGAGGCGATGCGGCCCCACTTGCGGACCGTGTCCTCCCACGCCGCGATGAACGGGCTGACGAAGCGCATGGCGTGAGCCAGGTCGCTTCGGGTCGCCACGTCGAACATGTAACGCTTCAGCGTGTCCTGGGCCTTCTTGTGCGCCTGGTCCTGGATCAGCTTCTGGATCGAGCCAGAGGTGAAGTGTTCGATGCGCGGGTCGGCCAGCAGGAACTCGGCGCGACGCTTGGCCTCCTGCTCGTACACCGCGGCGTACAGCGGGTGCCGGGCAAGCTGGTCTTCGGGCGCGTCCGAGATGAACGTCATGTAGCGAGACATGAAGTTGTTCAAGGCCTTCGCGGCGTGGTTGCCGCGCTCAGTCGCCAGGCTCAGCGACTCGCCGTGTACCGGCGGCCGCAGCTCGACATCAGGGAACGCTGCCTCGAGGTCGTCCTGCTTGATGCGTTCCTTGACCGCCTTCTCGCGCAGCGCGCGCGAGGGCAGGTAGTGGTTCACGTAGCCGACCACCTCACGGGCGGCCTGCTCACGGTTCGCCCACGTCCACTGCAGCCGGCCCATCAGCTCACGCCCCTCGGGCGTGGACTTGGCCCACTTCAGCAGGGCAGCCGTGGCCTTCTCCGGGTCGTCGCCGTGCTTGGCCTGCAGCTCGAGCGCCTTGGCGCCGATCTTCGACTGGCGGAGCTGCGCGTTGACCGCGTGCAGCCACGACTCCATGTGGTGCACCGGGTCGCTGGTGTCGACGTACGTCCAGTTGCCGGACGTCAGGTGCGAGTAGGTGATCTTCTCGGTGTCGCCGTAGATGCCGGCGGCGAGCGTCGACGCGTTCTTCCAACGCTGCATGCGGCCGTAGTCGTCGGCGAAGGCGCCAGTGATCTCACCCGCACGGGTCTTGATCGACTTCTGGCCCGGGTCACCGAAGATGCCGTAGGCCTTGCGGCGGCCCTCACGGCCACCGGTCCGGTACAGGTGCAGCCGCGCGCGCAGAGCGTCCCGCTCTTTGAGCAGGTCGTCGTACGCCTCGTCGACGATGTCACCGTCGTTGGTGGCGCGCCACGCGTCCTCGAACTTCTCGATGTCGGTCTCGAGCGCGGTGAGCGCGTTGTCGTCCGCGGCCGCAGCGAAGTGCTGCTTGACGCGGGTAGCTCCACCAGCCGTGGCGATGCCAACCGTCCGCGGAGCGGCGTGCATGGCGAAAGCCAGCGGGCCCACCTTGGCGATCGCTCGCATGTCCGAGTCGGCCAGGTTCCGCATGATGTAGGCCTGCGGGCGGGTGCCGAGCTGCAGGAACTTCCACATGTTGGTGAGGCCGGCGAGACCCGTCTTCATCAGCTCTTCGGTCTGCCACGCCCGCATGTTCGCGTTGGTGATCGTGCGCGCCAGGTTGTCGGCCCGGTAAGTCTTCTCGCCCACAGCGCCATCGAAGAGTCGCCGGCTGATCTCCGCGATGCGCCCCGGGTCGGGGGCGCGGTCACCCTTCACCCAGGCAGCCATGTCGGTCACCCAGTTGGAGTGCTTGTGGAGGACATGCTCGAGCGCCTTCATGTCGGGCAGCGGGATCGTGTTGACGATCTGCGTGTCCAGCACGTAGGTGGGTTGACCGTTGCTGTCGATGCGGATGTCGCCGCGCTTCGCCTCGCCGTCCGGGCCCACCAACTTGTGGGCGGTGAACATGCGGGCGGTGAGCGCCGAACGGTGCCGCTCCCAGGTGTAGTCCTTGGCCAGGTCGTTCTTGACCAGCTGGAGGACCTCGTCGGTGAGGTGCGGGTTCTTCGCGCGGTACGCGTCGATCACCGAGTCACGGGCCAGGCCGATCGCCTGGTCGACGATGGTCTGCTTCTGGCTCTCGGTCTTCGCGCCGGCCAGCTCCGACACCAGCCGCATCCGGGTGTCCGGGTGGACCTCGGAATGCTTGAGGAAGTCGTTCAGCGTGATCGGTGCACGCTCGTCCTGCAGCCGGATCTCACGCGCGGCCGCCGGCTGCTTGAAGGCACGCACAGCCTTCTGGCCGAAGTAGATGTGGGGCGCGAGCACCTTGGGCTGCAGCAGCCGGCCGACAACCGGGACCTGAGCCTTGATGCCGTGGTTCCACAGCGACGACTGGAAGACGAAGTCCATGCCCACCGGAGTGCCCGCCTCGCGCGCGGCACGCTTCTCGAGGCCAGTGGTGCGGGCGCCGACAGCTGAAGCCAGCAGCGGCTGGTCGGACAGCACGCCGACCCTGCCCTTGGCGCCGTCGTCGGTGCCGGCGAAGAAGATGCGTAGCTTCTCGTGGCGCGCGGCCTCCTGCTCGGCGGCCCGGATGTCCTTCGACACCGCCTTCAGGCGCTCGTCGGTCAGACGGATGAACTCGTCGCTGGCGAAGTAGTCCTCGCCGCGGGCAGCCACATCCTCAACCAGGTCGCCGGTGCTCGAACCGACGAACACACGCGGCCGCGGAGCGACCGCCATCTCGGCGGCCTTCTCCAGCTCGTTGCGGCTGGAGTACAGCTGGGCCAGCGCATCCTTGGTTTCAGAGACCTTGCCGTCGATCTCCTTGAGCGCTCCCCCGTCGCCCATGCTGGCGCGGGAGATGAGCCGGACCTGCTCCTTGATGGTGTCCTCGTCGACCTCCTGCTTGCGCAGGGACCGGACGGTGTTCTCCATCAGGTTCGCGATCGCGGGCCCGTCAGTGGCGTTGCGCAGCCCACCGAACGCGGCGTAGATCTCGGGGGCGGTGCGGGTCTTCCCGGTGGCCGTCGGCTTGACAATGAAGTCGATCGCGGCGTCGTGCCGCTTACCGAAGCCGGCGAGCACGCCACCACCCTGCTTCTGCAGGAGCGCAGCGATGTCGCTGCCGGGCTCGAGCCGGTGCACCACCTGGGCGATGCGGGCGGCCTTGGCGGCCTTGCCTGCCACGATGGTCGGGTCGAGGAAGAAGCGGGAGAAGAAGTCGGCGGAGCCGGAGGCGAAGTCGAACGCCCTGGACTGGTCATCCAGGATCTGCTGGCCCTCGTTGGTCAGGGCCTTGCCGTCGGCGAAGCCCTTCCACAGGTAGGCCCACTCGCGTCCGACCGAGGTCCCGCGGCCGTAGCCGCCGGTCTTCTCGTCGGCCTCCGCCCAGGCGGAGCCGAAGTCGATCGGGCTAGCGTTGTCCTCGACGCCCTTCAAGTCAGCCAGCAGCCGCTGCTCGGTGATGAGCGCGGCGCCGACGGGCTGGGCGATCGCGTTGTCGTACACCCACTCGAGGCCATCCATGGTGGCCTGGATGCCCGGGCTGAAGAGGTTCTCTTCGTCGTCGTCCGGGTTGTTCGGGTCGTTGTCGTCGCCGAAGAAGAGCTGCGTGCCGCGCTGGAAGCCGGTCAGCAGCGAGCCGCCGACCGTCACGTCCTTGTCGAAGCCGGCGCGCGCAAGGTCGAAGGCCGTGGCGGCCGGCGCCCCGATCGTCCACGCGGTGTCCTGCAGCGTCTCCCCGATGCGGTCGACGAAGCCCTTGCCGACGTCGAAAGCGTCGTCCAGGAACCCCATCAGACCTGCGACCTCAGGTAGCGGACGAACGCGGTGAACGAGGTGTTCGGCTGCGGGGTGTTGTCGTGCATGGTCTGCAACGTGGGCAGGTACTTCAGCAGGTACGCCAGGTCGTTGGCCGCGATGTCCGAGGGGTCGAACAGGCCAAGGGCGTCAGAGCCCACGCCGGCACCCGCGTCCGCGCCGGACGTGACCGGCTCACCGGGCCTACCGGAGGGAGCATCCAGCGGGGGAGGCAGCGCGGCAGCAGCGGCCTGCGCGCCTGAGGGAGCGGTAGCGGGCTCGACCTTCGCGATCGGCGCCCCCTGCTGGATGCCCTGGTACTCCGCCTGCTCGCCGTAGCCGGCGTCAGGCAGCCGGCGAACGGCCTGCTTCTTGTCGGCAGGGCCGCCGTCGGTGCGCCTGGAGAGGTTGCCCGGCCCTGAGACCGGGGCGGGGTTCTGAGGGGGCCTATAGCCCCCGTGCGTCTCCGCCATCGTTACCCTCCAGGATCTTCTCCAGCTCGCGGCCCGCCTCGGCTGCGAACCTTTCGCGATCGAGCGTGTAGTTGATGTGCATCCCGATCGTCATCTTCACGTCGCCCAGCCCGGACCGGACCGCTTCGACGCTCTCCTCGACGACTTGCACGCCGATCAGCAGCAGGCTGAGAGGATGGAACCTTCGCCCGCCGACGTAGGCGGGCTCGGCCTCGTCCTCGTAGATCTCGTCCTCGTCCATCAGGCCTGCCGGGCGATCGCAGCATTCGCCCAGAACATGGCCTCCTCGAGGTGCGTGATCGCGAGAGACTTCTCGCGGCCCTCAGGGAGGCGACCGTTCAGGTCGTCCGCCAGCCGGCGGCAAGCCTGCCGAACACTCGTGTGCTCGTTGCGCTTCTCTTCGGTCGATGCAGCGTGGAAGTCGAAGCGGTTAGCGATGTCCTCGGGCTGCATCTTGATCAGCGAGCCTTCTGGCCGTCGTTGCCCGGCGCAGTGTTGTGCTCGTCGAACTTGGCCAGGCCGCCTGCGCGCGGGACAGGGCCCGCCGGCTTGGCGCGCTGCGGGGTACCGGACTCACGCGGCTCCGCGGCCGGGTGAGGGGCCGGGCTCCCCTGCTTGAACTTCCCTACCGTCTTCGGCACGGTGATCTCCTTGGTTGTTGTGATGCTTAGACTTGCTTCCTGGTGCTGGTCACGAGACCCAGGTTCGGGTTGCCGGACGGGCTTCCCTGGAGAGCCATCAGGAGCTGTTCCGCGGGGCCCCCGCCGCCAGGAGCGGGAGCGCCTCCACCGCCGCCCATCAGGGCGGCCATCGGATCCTGAGGTGGTACAGCTCCCCCGGCAGCCGCCTCTTCGAGTGGCGATGCTTGCGGTGGCGGGGCAGCAGGTGCGAACGCCTTGGCTGCGGCGTCCTCGATCGATTCGCCCTTCTGCAGGGCGGTCAGCAGCTCAGTCATCTGCCGCAGGATCAGGGTGGGATCGCCACCCTGCATGGCCATGGCAGGGATCGCCTGCGGCACAGCCGAGACCGCGGCCAGGACGGCTTGACGGACCTGCTCCACGGCGATCTTCTTCTGCTCGGCCGTGACGTCCAGGTCGAACGGCAGCTGACGCATGACCGTGTCCTGGCTCAGGTCGCCAGCGGTCTGCAGCTGCAGCAGGAAGACCAGGGCCCGGTTGGGGTCCAGGCCGGCGGTGAGGCCGTAGGACACCGAGACGGTGTAGTTGCCGTCGATGTCCTTGCTCGGGACGTACTTCAGCTCGAACGGCGCCCCGTCCTGCAGGCCGAACACTGAGCGCTGCACGTTCGGGAAGACCTTCTCGTCCAGCTCGAACAGCATCTCGCCGATGTCGCTGAGCCCGATCGCGGCCTTGCCCTGCAGCGTCTTGATGCGCAGCGTGTCGCCGGTCATCAACGCCTGGACGCCCTTGCCGGTGATGATGCTGGCGTCCATCTCGCCATCCCGCGCCTGCGGGTGGCGGGTGCCGGTACGAAGCTCCTCGCCGAGACCCTGCAGCTCCACGAACGGGTGCTGCGGGACCGACAGGTCCAGCCGGCGGGCCTGCTGCGGGTTGTCGGAGCGGAACACAGCGTTGGGGCCCAGCTCGTACTCCTGGACGTCCATCGGCAGGACGGTCGGCGCGTTGGCCACGTCCTCGGCGATCTTCAGGGTGTACTGCGCGACCATCGCCCGGGCCATCTGCACCCACACGACGTCGTCGTACGCACCCCGCGGCCTGTCACCAATCTTGGGACGCTCAACGACCACGACACGGCAGCGGCCAAGGGGGTTCCGCATGGACTGCAGGACCACACCGGCCTCGGGGACGAAGATCATGTCCTCGTCGGCGCCGTAGTAGGCGACGACCTCGACATCGCTCTTGCGCTGCGACATCAGGTCGCGCCAGGTCTCCGCGTACTGGTCGTACTCCCACGCCAGCTCCTGCAGGGAGCGGCGGAAACACTGAGCGAACCAGACGGTCTTGCCCTTGCGGTTCAACGCGTAGTAGCTGTTGAAGGTGTCCAGCACGTAGGCGCAGGGCAGCTGGGCCTCGTAGTCGATGTCGGCGAGGTACGCGCCGAAGCCGTAGCTGTTCAGCTGGTCCGCGAACCGGATGTTCTGGTCACCGAGCCGGCTGTGCTGGATGTAGTGGTTGATGATCTTGGTGCGCTTGTCGGCCGCCTTGCGGGCGGTCTCCGTCGCCATGTTCGGGTTCGAGCATGTGAAGCTCGGCAGCGGGGCCGTCGCCTCAGCTGTCGACTGGGCGGCCGTGTCGATGAAGTTGGCGATCATCGGCTCGGGCACGTCCTGCGGGAACAGCCCTGGGGCTACCTCTTCCCAGCGGCCCTCACGCACGGCCTTGATCTCGTACATCTTCCGGCGGCGCTCCGCCGAGGTGCGGCGGGCGATCTCAAGGTTGGCCATGGCCTTCTGGATGGACGGCATGTCAGATCACCGCCCTCTGCCTGAATTCGTCAAGGTGAACCACGCCGGCCTTTGCTCTGTCGCGCGGCGAAGTCTTGCCGCTGAACTTCCTCTGTTGCCGGCGCTGGCCGGCCTTGGTGCGGTCCCGCGCGCCAACCTCGAAGAACCACAGCGCCATCACGAGGTCGCACGCGGTCTTCTTCGGGTCCAGCTCCGGGGTCCAGTAACCCAGTTGGTCGATCAGGGCCTTGATGCCCTTCGAGTCGTCCGGCCGGGGCAGTTCGATCGACGGCGGGAAGATGCACTTCGTCGAGCCGTCGTCCATGTTCTGCCAGGTGCCGAACAGCGGGGTCATGCTGGCGACACCGAAGCCGGTGTCGAACTTGTTGGAGCCAGTGAAGTGCGGGGAGAGCCGGACACCGCGGACGGTGAGCCACTGGTTAAGCTCGAAGTCCTGGGTGAACATCGTCAGCAGACCAGTCTTCTCGATCCGCCACTCCTGCACGCCGTACTCGATGGTGACGGCCTTGATGCGGTTCTTCAGTTCCTGCGGCGTCGGCTGCTTGATGTTCCAGGCGTCGTAGATGTAACGCTTCCGGGTCGAACGGTGCACTCCCCCGACCACCATGGCGGCGTAGCCGCTGGTGGCTGGGTCCAGGGAACCGATGATGTAACACTCGTCGTGCGGGACCGCGATCATGCCGCCGTCCTTGCCGGCGCGGCGACCCTTGTTGACTGCCTCCTGGATCGCGTAGCTCGGGAACGTGGAATCCCCGTCGATCTCGAGCTGCATGTACGCCTGGTTCCAGACGTCGGCGTCAACGCCGTCACGCACCATCGACAGGTGCACCCCGTCGAACCGGGGGTAGGTCCCGTCTGTGCCCTCCCGGCACTCATCCTGCCCGCAGGGGCAAGGGTCGTCCTCCGTCCACCACGAAGTGGTGGAGCGGGGCCACAGCGTCACCCAGTTGGCGGGGTCAGGGTCGTCCTCGAGGAGCGCCGGCTGAGACAGGTACGTCCAGGGGGTCTTGCCGGACTGGAAGTTCGAACCCTGCCGCAGCTGCCAGTACAGGTCAGCGGGCTCAATGCGGGTGCCGATGACGATGATCCGGCCACCCATGCCCGGGCGGGAGCCGACCTCCTTCGTCAGCCACTTCAACTGCTTCTTCCAGTGCTGCGCGTTCTCGCCGTCGATCGCGTCGTCCACCAGGACCAGGTCGAGGCGCTTGCCGTAGACCTGGGATCCCATGCCCAACGCTTGGAGCGTCGGGTCCTTGTCCGCGGGGTCGCGGTCAGCGGCCTGGAGCCGGACCCGAGACTTCGACCACTCGTCGGCCGTAGCCATGAACCCGCCCTCGGGGGCGAAGTCCGCGATCAGCCGCTCGTGGTCCGGGTGGGTCAGCCGGGTCTGGACACCGGACACCATGTCCTCGGCCATCTCCTTGACCTTGGAGATGATCGCCACCTTGATCCCGGGGTTGATGCAGATCCGGTACGTGACGTAGTCGATGGTCAGGGTGGTCGTCTTGCCGGCGTTCGGGAACGTGTTCACCACGAGCCGCGTCGGCTTGGCCTGCTCGAACGTCTGCGAGAAGTGCAGCTCCGGGTCCCGGCCCTCGAGCAGGTCGATCCACTGCTGCTGGTGCGGGAACACCGGGAGGTCCAGGTACTTCATCCGCCACTCAGCGAACCCCATCGCCCGGGCGGCAGCCCGGTTCTCATCCCGGGTGCCGTTGTCGACCTTGCGGGTCGCCATCACCGAGTCGACGGCCCTGCGGAACTCCTCGTCGTTCTTCCGCCAGTACTCGTAAGTCTTGCGGGCGCGGTCCACCCGCTCCATCGCCGCCGTGATGTTGTAGCCGGCGCCGATATAGTCGAGGAACGCCTTCTTGGCCTGCTCGGTCGTGAACTTCTTCCCGCCCGCCGAGACACCCCCGCGGCCGCCACCCTTCCGGGCCCCACCTGTCGGGTTCGCACCCGAACTGGCGACGATCCTGCGAGTAACCATGTGGTCCTAGCCCTGGGGGGATGTTGGGGGATCCTCCCGGGGGGAGGGGAAAATGCGCTCACGCGCATTTCCTGCCGTAACCTGGAATAAGAATCCTCTAAGTCCGGCTTAATCATTTAGGCATAGAGCGGGCGGCCCCTTCGGGCGCCGCTTCTCGCCTTAATACTAGTATTGCCGGGACCGTGATCTAAGCCCCGTTTAGCAGAAGCTCGAGCCGGACCCCTAGGGGAGGCTCGAAGCGTTCAGCTGAAGTAGACCCTGCTAGACGGTCAGACACCGCCTCGACGACCAGGCCGGTGTGGACATGCTTCACTAATAACTACCCTGGTTACAACGTTGTACAACCACGAGCTTGGCGTGCCGGTTGCGGGCCTAGGGGCCCGAACCGGCCTCTGACCTGCACGTTTGTAGTAGTGTAACAATCTGGTAACGGGGTGGTGGGCTACGGCGTGGAGGGCCCCCAGGCCCTCCCCCAGCCAGCTCGAGCTAAGCAGAGTCCCTGCCCTCCGGCCGGCAGAACCGGTACTACCTATGGCCTCTGCAGCTACCCAATTAGCCACGAATTAGTGGAGGGAGTCAGGGTTGTTTAACGCGCGCGGATGTTAAAACCTGGGTCAAGTCAACGCTTGTTGACCATGAATGAGAGCGCTCCCACACTGTGCACACTCTCACGCCAGTACGCTGCCCC
>Ga0075430_100003626_pt1 | contig 12948 bp, 9 predicted proteins | sample RhiMetdeltSRZDD4_FD_75294 | JGI IMG/M metagenome (GOLD analysis project Ga0075430, IMG submission 75294) | Populus rhizosphere microbial communities from Tennessee, USA - Rhizosphere MetaG P. deltoides SRZDD4 | ecosystem: Host-associated > Plants > Roots > Rhizosphere > Soil | place: USA... | reverse complement strand
GCGAGCTGCCCTCGGAGGGGATCGTGCTCGGCTCGGTGCAGGTACCGGCGAACGGGCAGCCGCTGGTGTTCCTGGCCGACCACCCGACGACCGGCGGGTACCCGGTGATCGCCGTGGTCGAGCCCGCCGGTCTGCCGCTCCTGGCGCAGGCCCGGCCAGGGGCTACGGTGAGGTTCCATGGACCTGAACGCTGACCTCGGCGAGGGATTCGGGATCTGGCGGCTCGGCGACGATCTCGGTCTGCTGGACGTGGTGACGAGCGCGAACGTCGCCTGCGGGTTCCACGCCGGTGACCCGACCACGATGCACCGGGTGTGCGCGGCGGCCACCGAGCGCGGCGTCGCGATCGGCGCTCAGGTGGCCTACCGGGACCTGGCCGGGTTCGGGCGGCGGCGGATCGACTACGCCGTGGACGACCTGCGCGACGACATCCGCTACCAGATCGGGGCGCTGTCGGCGTTCGGGCAGGTGCGGTACGTCAAGCCGCACGGCGCGCTCTACAACACCGCGGCCGTCGACGAGGGGCAGGCGACCGCGGTCGTCCGCGCGGTGCAGGCGTACGACTCCGCGCTGCCGGTGCTGTGCCAGCCGGGTTCGGTGCTCGCGCGGCTGGCGGCAGACGCGGGCCTGCGCGTGGTCGCCGAGGGATTCGCCGACCGGGCCTACCTGCCGGACGGGCGGCTGATGCCGCGCACGCAGCCGGGCGCGGTGGTGCACTCCACACCGGACGTGGTGGCCGCCGCGGTCCGGATGGCCTCGGCCGGCGAGGTGGTCGCGTACGACGGCTCGGTGCTCTCCCACCCGGTCGAGTCGTTGTGCGTCCACGGCGATACGCCCGGCGCGGTGGACCTGGCCCGCCAGGTGCGCACCGCCCTGGAGGCCGCCGGGTCGACGGTCGCGCCGTTCGCCGATCCCGGGACCCGCCGGCCCGACGCTCAGCGGCCGTAGCGGCGGCGGGAGCGCCGCGAGCGGCCCATCGCCACGAACAGGATGCCGAGGCCGAGCAGGACGGCCGTGATCCCGACCAGCCGGACGACCGACGAGCCGGTCATCGCGAGCCCGCCCCGCGTCGGACCACCCGCCGCGCCGGGCGCCGGGCTGGCGGTGCCGGCGGTGACCGTGGTCGACACCGTCTCGCTGTTGTTGGCCGGGGTCGGGTCGGTGGTCGTCGCGCTGGTGGTGGCGGTCAGCCTCACCTGGCTGGTCGAGCCCGCGGTGAGGACGAGCGTGAACGTCGCCGATCCGCCGCTCGGCAGCGTGGCGAGCGTGGCTGAGACCGCGCCGGTAGCGGCGCCGGGCGCCGGGGCGGAGGTCGTCCAGCCGGCGGGAGCGGTGAAGGAGGTGAACGTCGTACCGGCCGGCAGGTCCGCGGAGAGCGCGGCGTTCGTGGCCGCCACCGGGCCGTTGTTGGTGAGCGTCAGCGCGTACGCGACCGCGCCGCCCGCGACGACCGGGTCCGGGCTGTCGGTCACGCTGACCGTGAGGTCGCCCGCGTTGGCCACGGTCACCGCGGCCGTCACCGAGTTGTTGCCCCCGTCCGGGTCGGGCGTGGCCGACGTGACCGACGGCTTCAGGCGCAGCTGTACCCCGTGCGCCGTACCCGGCGCGAGGGTGACCGTGAGCGTGAACGCCGGGCCGGGCCCGCCGGGCTGTACCGATGCCGCGGTGGCCCGGACCCGGCCGGTACCACCGACCGGCGGATTCGTGACCGTCCAGCCGTCCGGCGCCGTGAACGAGGTGAACACGGTGTTCGCCGGCGTCTCGACGGAGAGTTCCGGCGCCGCCGCCGCGGCCGGCCCGGCATCGGTGAGCGTGATCTGGTACGTGACCGGTGTGCCGGCCGCGACCGCACCGGGGCTGTCCGCGACGGCGACACGCAGGTCCGCCGCGTTACTGAGTTCCGTGGCGGCCGTCGCGGTGTTGTTGCCCGGGTCCGGGTCGGGCGCGTCCGACCCGACGGACGCGGAGAGGTCGATCCGGTCGCCGCCGGTCACCAGGACGGTCAGCTTGAAGGACGCACCCTCGCGCGGGGTGACCAGTGCCCCGGTGGCGGTGACCGTACCGGCGGCGCCGACCGGTGGCGTGGTGACCGTCCAGTGCGGCGGGGTGGCGAACGAGGCGAACACGGTGTTCGCGGGCGTGGTCGCGGTCATGACGGGACGGTCCGCGTTCCCCGGACCGGAGTTGCCGAACGTGATCATGTAGGTGATGGTTCCGCCGGGCCCGGACGGGTCGGGCGAGTCCGTGACGGCGATGGCCAGGTCCGCGGGGTCAACGGCCCCGGCGGCGGTTGCGGCGCCGGCCGGGGTCGCCAGCGTGAGCGACGCGGACGCGGCAAGGATCAGGACTGCCCACCGCGCCATGGTCACCTCCCACGCAAACGCGGGACTATATCGAGCCGGATCGTAGCTCGGTCGAGGACGCGATTAGGGCGTCCCTCCCATAACGATCCAAGGACGCCCGGATCACGGCGAGTCGAGCCCGCGCAGGACGATGCCGAGCCGTGACCCGCCGTCGGTGCTGACCCGGACCGGGATGCCCCAGTCCTGGCGGGTCAGGTAACAGGCCGCGTGCTCGGCGTCCGAGTCGCAGGTCGCCGCCTGCGCCACCACCTGCAGCACCCCGGCGGCCACGGCCGGCGACAGCACCAGACGCCGGGACAGCGCGGTCGACTCACCCGCGCCGTCGATCAGCAGCTCCGGCGGTGACGCGCTGACCACCAGCCGGGTCGACGGGCCGAACGACTCGTCGAGCTTCTGGCCCGGCGCCGGTGTGAAGATCACGTCGAGGTCCACCTCCCCCGGCGTCAGCTCGGTCGGCGGGCGCTCGGTCCGCTGCCGCTCGCCCGCCACCGTGGTCGGCGCCGCGCCGGGCGCCAGCCGGACGAGCCGGTGCGCGGCGGACTCGACGACCACCACCGACCCGTCTCCGGCCAGCACCAGGTCGGACGGTTCCGCGAGTCCGGTGGCCACAGTGGACAGTTGCCCGGTCGCCGGGTCGTACCGGCGTACCGCCCCGTTGTACGTGTCGGCCACCAGGACCGTCCCGTCCGGCAGCGCGCAGACGCCGAGCGGGTGCTGCAACAGCGCGGTACCGCCCGGCCCGTCGACATGGCCGAAGTCGAACAGGCCCTGGCCGACGACGGTGTGCAGGACCCCGTCGGCGACGTAGCGCAGGGCCGAGGTTTCGCTGTCCGCGATCCACAGCCGGTCGCCGTCCACCGCCAGACCCGACGGCTGGGCCAGCCAGACGTCCGGCAGCGGCCCGTCGCGCAGCGCCTCCACGGTCGTGCCGGCGTACACCCCGGCCGTCCGCTTCACCGGGTCGAACCACCAGAGCTGGTGGATCCCGGCCATCGCGATCACTACCCGGTCGTCGTACCAGGCCACGTCCCACGGCGACGAGAAGTCGACGGCCCGGGCATCGTGGGTGAGGTCGTCCACCGTCGAGCGCCACTGCCGGCCGGTACCGGCGACCGTGCTCACCTCGCCGGTCGCCAGGTGGACGCCGCGCAGCAGGTGGTTCACCGTGTCCGCGACCACAAGGTCGTAGCCGGCGACCTCCGCGACGTGCGGCGGCAGCAGGCAGAGCCCCTGCGGCTCGGCGAACGTCGCGGCCTCGGCCACACCGTCCTGGCGGCCCCGCTCACCGGTGCCGATCCGGCGGAGGACCGTCTCGCCGTCGGGCGCCAGCTCCGCCAGCGAGTGCCGCGCGGAGTCGCTCACCAGAAAGCCGGATCCCAGCGGTACGGCCTTGCCGGGGAAGCGGAGGCTCGTCTGCTCCGGCTCCGGCGGCGCGTACGGGCCGCTGCCCCGGTGCAGGGTGCCCGTCGCGTCGTGCTCCTCGATCAGTTCGTCGATCAGCCGGGCCAGGCCCTCCGCGTGCCCCTCGCCGGCCATCGTGGCGACCAGGTACCCCTGCGGATCGACCACCGACAGGGTCGGCCAGGCCTTCGCCGTGTACCGGTCCCAGGTCCTCAGCTCGGGATCGTCCAGCACCGGGTGCGCGACGCCGTACCGCTCGACGGCCGCGGCGAGCGCATCCGGATCGCGCTCGTGCGCGAACTTCGGCGAGTGCACGCCGACGACGACCAGCACGTCGGCGTACTTCTGCTCCAGCGGGCGCAGCTCGTCGAGCACGTGCAGGCAGTTGATGCAGCAGGAGGTCCAGAAGTCCAGGATTACGATCTTGCCGCGCAGATCGGCCAGCGTCATCGTCTTTCCGCCGGTGTTGAGCCATCCCCGGCCGGTCAGCTCCGGCGCGCGTACCCGTGGCGTCGTGGTCACGTCGTCAAGGGTGCCAGGTCGGGGCTGGACGCCGGTGCGCCCCGCCGGTGTGGATCGGCCAACGTCACGGTCCGGCAGCGACGGCAACTGTGCCCGCGGTCCAGCGCGTCCCTCATGTGGCGGGTACCCCGTGCCCCACTCGTGACGAGCGGTGAGGGTGGCGGCGAGGGGTCCGTGATCCTGTTGTTGCCAGAAGCACATATAACACTTGGATTACCAACTATGCCGTCTCTGTAAGGACGGCATACGGTGGGCAGGTCTTACGAGCCATGCACGGTTACGCCGGGAGTGTGTCGGTTGGCGAGCTTTCTGCTGCGCCGCTTCGTGTATTTTGCGGCGCTTGTGGTGGTTGCCACATCGATCGCTTACTTCCTGGCCGCGACCCAGCTGAACCCGCGCTCGAATTATCAGGGCCGGAATCCCCCGCCGCCGCCCGCCGTCGTGGACGCCCAGCTCGACGCGATCAACATGAACGACAAGACGCCGGTGCTGGAGCGGTTCACCACCTGGGCCGGCGGCGTGGTCCAGGGTGACTTCGGCCGGACCATCGACAACGGCTCGGTCAACGACGAGATGAACCGGCGGATGTGGGTCAGCCTCCGGCTGCTGCTGATCGGCTCGCTGATCGGCACCATGGTCGGGGTGCTGGCCGGTGCCTGGGGCGCGATCCGGCAGTACAAGTTCTCCGATCAGGCCATGACGTTGCTCGCGTTCGTATTGCTCTCGACGCCGACCGTGGTGCTGGCCGTACTCGTCAAGTACGCCGGGACCTGGTTCAACCGGGCGGTCGGTCGGGCCGACGATCCGCTCGTCTACAACACCGGCGAGATGACCCCCGGGCTGGATCCGTGGTCCTGGGCCGGCATCACGGACCGGTTCGCGCACCTGATCCTGCCGTCGATCGTGCTGATCATCGGGGTCAACGGCTTCGCGTTCTACAGCCGGTACCAGCGCAGCGCGATGCTCGACGTGCTCGGCAGCGACTTCCTGCGGACCGCGCAGGCGAAGGGGCTGCGACGGTCGCGCGCGCTGTTCAAGCACGGCCTGCGTACGGCGCTGATCCCGATGGCAACCTTTTTCTCGTACCAGTTCGCCTTATTGTTCGTAGGCGCGACGTTCACGGAGAAGATCTTCGGATGGCACGGCATGGGCGAATGGTTCGTCGACTCGATCACGCGCAACGACGTGAACGCGGCCGCGGCCATCACGCTCTTCGTCGCCGTGCTGGTGCTCCTCGCCGGCGTGATCTCGGACTTCGCCTACGCCGCGCTGGATCCGCGGGTCCGGGTCAGGTAGGGGAGCCGACATGAGGTTGCGAACCGTAACCGGGGGCCCGGCATGACGCTGCCTCAGGATCCGAGCGTCATCGTCCAGGCCGGAGGCACCGCCGCCGTACCGGAGGTCAGTTCACCCATCGAGGTCGAGGCGATCTCGCGCGGCCGCCTGGTGATCCGCCGCTTCCGGCGCCGGCGTACCGCGGTCGCCGGGCTGATCAGCCTGGTGCTGCTGTTCGCGCTGGCCTACCTCGGGCCGTACCTGACCCAGTGGTCGTACGACGAGATCGACTTCGAGGCGTTCCAGCAGGCGCCGTCGGCCGCGCACTGGTTCGGCACCACGCAGACCGGCAAGGACCTGTTCGCGCTGACCATGCGCGGGATGCAGAAGTCGCTCGTCATCGGCCTCCTGGCCGCCGCGATCGGTACCGGCATGGCGGCCCTGTTCGGCGCGTTCGGCGGCTACTTCGGGCGCTGGGTCGACCGGCTCAGCACCACCCTGGGCGACCTCATGCTGGTCCTGCCCGCGTTCCTGATCATCGCGATCCTCTCGCCGAACTTCCGCGGCAAGAGCTGGCTGGTCTTCGTGGTCCTGCTCGGGGCGTTCCAGTGGATGATCACCGCGCGGGTGGTCCGGGGGTTGACGCTGTCGCTGCGGGAGCGCGAGTTCGTCCAGGCGGCCGGGTTCATGGGCGTACCGCGCTGGCGGATCGTCCTCCGGCACATCCTGCCGAACATGTCGAGCTTCCTGATCATCGACTACACGATCGGGGTGGGCGCGGCGATCCTGGCCGAGGTCGGGCTCTCGTTCTTCGGCTTCGGCGTCCAGTTGCCGGACGTCTCGATGGGCACGCTGATCGCCGACGGGGCGCCGGCCGCGCTGACCTACCCGTGGCAGTTCTTCTTCGTCGCCGGGTTGCTCGTCGCGATCGTGCTCAGCGTGAACGCGATCGGCGACGGCCTGCGGGACGCGCTCGACCCGACCTCGGGAGCCGGCCGTGCGTGATCGCGTCGGAGTCGGTCGAGGCCGAAGGCCCAGCGACGCCGCGGGCGGGCTCAGCCCCATCCTGGAGGTCACCGACCTGTCGGTCCGGTTCCCCAGCGAGTCCGGCCCGGTCCACGCGGTGCGGCACCTGTCGTACCAGGTGATGCCCGGCGAGGTGCTCGGCATTGTCGGCGAGTCCGGCTCGGGCAAATCCGTCTCGTCGATGGCTGTGATGGGTCTGCTGCCGCCGGCGGCGCTGGTCACCGGGTCGATCCGGTTCCAGGGCCGGGAGATGCTCGGCCGCTCCGACCGCGAGCTGTCGCGGATCCGTGGCCGGAAGATCTCGATGATCTTCCAGGATCCGCTCTCCGCGCTGACCCCGGTCTATACGGTCGGCGACCAGATCGCCGAGGCGATCCTCGTGCACGAGGACATCTCCAAGGAGGTGGCCACCAAGAAGGCCATCGACCTGCTCGACCTCGTCGGCATCCCGAACCCGAAGGTCCGGGCGAACGCGTTCCCGCACGAGTTCTCCGGCGGCATGCGGCAGCGCGCCATGATCGCGATGGCGATCGCCAACGACCCGGACCTGATCATCGCGGACGAGCCGACCACGGCGCTCGACGTGACGATCCAGGCGCAGATCCTCGAGGTGCTGCACACGGCCCGGGACACGACCGGCGCGGCGATCATCATGATCACGCACGACCTCGGCGTGGTGGCCGGGTTCGCCGACCGGGTCGCGGTGATGTACGCCGGCAAGCCCGTCGAGACCGGATCCGTGGACGACGTCTACTACCGCCCGCGGATGCCGTACACGTTGGGGCTTCTGGGTTCCATCCCGCGCCTGGACGTCGGCGAGCGGCAGCCGCTCACCCCGATCGAGGGCAGTCCACCGTCCCTTGTGGACCTACCGCAGGGCTGCCCGTTCGTGCCGCGCTGCCCGATGGCGATCGAGCTGTGCTCGGAGGTCGAGCCGCCGCTGGAGCGGATGGCCGCATCCGGTGCCGCGCACAGCGCGGCCTGCCACCGCAGCGAGGAGATCGAGCGGGGCGGCCTGACGAGTACGGATGTGTTCCCGGCTCCGGTCGTGCCGCCCTCGTTGGTCGAGCGGATCCCGCGGCACGCGCGCCGGACGGTGCTCGGCGTCGACGGGCTGGTCAAGCACTACCCGCTGGTGAAGGGCGCGATCTTCCGGCGGCGGGTCGGGACGGTGCAGGCGGTCAACGGCATCAGCCTGGACATCCGCGAGGGCGAGACGCTCGGCCTGGTCGGGGAGTCCGGCTGCGGCAAGACCACCACGATCATGGAGATCCTGCACCTGGTCAAGCCGCAGGCCGGCACGATCGTCGTGCTGGACAAGGACACAGCATCGATGAGCCGGCGCCACCGGTTCGCGGTGCGCCGGGACCTGCAGGTCGTCTTCCAGGACCCGATGGCCTCGCTCGACCCGCGGCTGCCGATCGGCGACATCCTGGCCGAGCCGCTGCTCACGCACGGGGTACCGGCGAACGAACGGGCCGCCCGGGTCCGCGAGCTGCTGCGCCTCGTGGGGCTGCGGCCGGAGCACGCGAACCGGTACCCGCAGGAGTTCTCCGGCGGCCAGCGGCAGCGCGTCGGCATCGCCCGGGCGCTCGCGTTGCAGCCGAAGGTCCTGGTGCTGGACGAGCCGGTCTCCGCGCTCGACGTGTCGATCCGGGCCGGCATCATCAACCTGCTCGAACAGCTCAAGGTCGACCTCGGCCTGAGCTACCTGTTCGTGGCCCACGACCTGTCGGTCGTGCGGCACATCGCCGACCGGGTGGCGGTGATGTACCTGGGCACGATCGCCGAGATCGGTCAGGTGGACCAGGTCTTCGAGGCGCCGTCCCACCCGTACACGCAGGCACTGCTCTCCGCGATCCCGATCCCGGACCCGGAGAAGGAGCGCCAGCGCCGCCGGATCGTGCTCCAGGGAGACCTGCCTAGCCCGGCCGACCCACCATCGGGTTGCCCGTTCCGCACCCGGTGCCAGAAGTTCGCTGGCGAGCTGTCCGACTCGCAACGCCAGCGCTGCATCTCCGAGGCCCCAGCGCTCCGCCACCAGGGTCCCGGCGATGCCGACCACGACGCCGCCTGCCACTACGCGGAGGTTGATGAGGTGCTGTAGGCGGATGTGAGCGGCCCGGCCGCCGGGATTGTCCAGATCGAACGGCGGCCGAGCCGGGCTGTACCCACCCACCTTCACGATGGAGGAAAGATGATGCACAGCTTGCGCACGAGGGTAGTGCTCTCGTCCGCCGCTGCGCTCGCGTTAGTCGGCGGCCTTGCCGCCTGCGGCGGAGGCGACAATTCGCCGGCACCGCAGGCCCCTCCGAAGGCGAGCGAGAACCAGGTCAACGCCATCGCGCGGGACAAGCTCCAGGACAGCGGCAAGCTGACGTGGCCGCTGTCGGGCTTCCCGGCGAACTTCAACTACTACCAACTCGACGGCACCGACCTGGACACGTCCAACGTCATGCTGGCCACGATGCCGCAGGCGTTCTACACCGACGCCGGCGGCAAGCCGTACTTCAACAAGGATCTGCTGGCCTCGGACCCGACGATCAAGTCGGACCCGAAGCAGGTCATCACGTACAAGATCAACCCGAAGGCCGTCTGGTCCGATGGCACGCCGATCACCTGGGAAGACTTCCAGTGGCAGTGGAAGGCCAGCAACGGTACGGACAAGGCGTACAACATCTCCTCGTCCAACGGGTACGACCAGATCGAAAGCGTGGAGCGCGGCGCGGACGATCGCGAGGCTATCGTCACGTACAAGAACAAGTACGCCGACTGGCAGGCGGTGTTCTCGCCGATCTACCCGAAGGCCACGAACTCGGACCCGAAGGTCTTCAACGAGGGCTGGAAGGCCAAGCCGCTGGTCGCCGGCGGGCCGTTCATGCTCGGGTCGATCGACAACACGGCCAAGACCATCACGTTGGTACGCAACGACAAGTGGTGGGGTAACAAGCCGCTGCTGGACACCATCGTGTACCGGTCGATCGAGCCGAACGCCCAGATCGACGCGCTCGCCAACAACGAGGTCGACTTCATCGACATCGGGCCGGACGCGAACAAGTGGAAGCGCGCCAAGGATCTGACCGCGACGGACATCCGGGTCGCGGGTGGCCCGAACTTCCGGCACATCACGATCAACGGCACCGCGCCGCTGCTGCAGGACGTGAAGGTGCGTCAGGCGCTGGCGATGGGCATCAACCGGGAGGCGATCGGCAAGTCGCTGCTCGGCCCGATGAACATCGACCCGAAGCCGCTGAACAACCACATCTTCATGACGAACCAGGACGGGTACAAGGACAACTCCGGCGACGTCGGCAAGTACAACGTGGAGAAGGCCAAGACCCTGCTGGACGAGGCCGGCTGGAAGCTGGACGGCAACGTCCGCAAGAAGGACGGCAAGGCTCTTGAGATCAACTTTGTGATCCCGACCGGGGTTGCCTCCAGCAAGCAGGAGTCCGAGCTGATCCAGGCGATGCTGGCCCAGATCGGGGTCACCGTGAAGATCAACACGGTGCCGGTGGACGACCTGTTCGACAAGTACGTCACCCCGGGGCAGTTCGACTTCACGGTCTTCTCGTGGATCGGTACGCCGTACCCGATCAGCTCGTCCAAGTCGATCTACAAGAACCCGACCAAGGACGCGAGCGGCCAGCTCATCACCGAGCAGAACTACGCGCGGATCGGCTCGTCCGAGATCGACTCGCTGTTCGACCAGGCCAACGCGGAACTCGACCGGGCCAAGGCGATCGACCTGGCCAACCAGGCGGACGCGCTGATCTGGCAGGAGGTCCACTCGCTGACCATGTACCAGCGGCCCGACCAGTGGGCGGTGAAGAAGGGGCTCGCCAACTTCGGCGCCTTCGGCTTCGCCAGCACCATCTACGAGGACATCGGCTGGTCCAAGTCCTGATCGTCGCCGGTTGACCGAGCGGCGCCCGGCGGTACCCGCCGGGCGCCGCTCCGTTGGTGGCTCGCGTTGGTCGGCTCGCGAACGGTTCGCCCACGGTTCGATGCGCAACTACGCTTGGTCGATGGCGTTCCATCAACCGCCACCGGCCGGGTCGTCGGAGCCTGGTCCGGCAGAGCCAGACCCTCCGTGGAGCGGTCCGCCCAGCGGTTGGCTCGGCGGCATCGCGAACGGCCCGATCCTCCTTGGGCGCGGCCGGGCGGTCGTCGCGCTGAGGATGATCGAGGCCTTTCCGACCGGATGCAGCCTGCACGTGCGGGTGTATTCACGGCGCCCTTCCGCATTCGGTGCGGGCGAGTGGGCGGCATTGCGCGAGTCAGTTCTCGGCGACGGCCCGCCACACTCCACGCCCACCGGAGAACAGGACGGGAAACTGCGCATCGGGGTTCAGTTGGGCAACGGGACCCGGGTGACCGCGATGGCTCACTTCTCGAGTTACTCCGACCCGCCGCCGCAGCCGATTTTGGTGGAGCGAACGTCGAGCGCCGACTGGGATGACTGGCAGCTTTCCTCTGATCGATCGGTCTGGTTGTGGCCGTTGCCCGGCGTGGAGCCGTTCGAGATCGTAGTCGAGTGGCCGCTGGCGGAAATCCCGCCCACCCATACGGCTATCAGCGGCATGGAGGTCGATGCCGCAGCAGATCGAGCCCAACAACTGTGGACTGGGTCATAGAGAGAATTGTGGGTACGGCACAGTGCCCGGCGACCTCCGTCACCTGGTTCCAGTAGGGCTTGGTGGCAAAGTGGTCGCACGTGATCGTGTGGTCTGGACCAACTTGTCCAGTGCTGCTCGTCGGGCTGGGCCTGTCCGGGTCTGTAGCAGCTGCCGGTGCCTGGGCAAGCAGCGTCATCGCCAGGACGACCACCAACGTCACAGCGAGTTTTCGGGTGACCGTCGATCGCATGAATGGGACTGTCAACCTATCCCTCCTCGTGTCGTGTCTATCGGATCGAACCTAAACGGCCATCCGATAGACATCCGATTGGGGAGATGGAGGCCCGAATATTGCGATGGCAGCGCTCGTGCCAGTTCAGGGCCGGCGGGCGATGGTGATGATCTCACGGCTGGTTGTGGTGATGGGTCCGCGGCGCCAGTCGCCGTACTGATGCTCGATGGTGAACCCGGCCTCGGACAGGAACCGGGCCAGCGCGGGAACGTCGAGGAAGCGCAGGCTCGCCCGGTCGACGCGCAGGACCGTATTGTCGCGCTCGGCGGTGGTCTCGGTGACGGTGATGACGTCGTCGACGACGGACTCGACCTCGTGCCACACGCGCAGCTTGCGCCCGGTTGAGTCCTCCAGGTCGAAGGCGTTCGACGGATTCCAGCTGTCCCAAGCGCGGGCTTGTGGGTGGCGGGTGCCGAAGACGAACCGGCCGCCCTCGCACAGGCAGGTGCGGATCGCGGTCAGGGAATCCCGGAGCTCGTCGTCGGTGACCAGGCATTGGAAGGCGTTGCTGGTCATTGTGGCGAGGTCGAACTCCCCGTCCCACGCGGCGCCGGCTGCGACTCCACGGACCCACTCGATGTCGGTACGGCGCTTGGCCCGATCCAGCATGTACCGGTCGGGGTCGAGTCCGACCAGACGACCGGAGTGGCCAAGGTCGCGGGCGTGGTGCAACATACTTCCGGTGCCGCAGCCGACGTCCAGCACGGCGTTGGCCGCCATGACCTGCTCGGTACAGAAGACGACCTCCGCGCGGGCGGGGTCCCACGGGTTCATCACGTCGTAGAGCGCGGCGACCTCGGCATCGGAGAACACCGGGGCAGTGTCCATGGACGACCTGAATACAGCCAAACGAATTGTGGGCCCGGAATGTCGGCCACCGACTTCGGGATCGAGGGCAATTAGGGTCGTCAGACAACCATGAGTGCTCTTGATCCGGCGCTACGGGCTAATGATCTAGGTGGTGGCCGGGTCCGGGCTGTTGCTCGGGGCGCCGCCGGTCGGCGCCGTGCCACCGCCGGCCGCCGGGCTCAGGCACAGGATGCGGTTGCGTCCGCTGCCCAGCTCAACGTACGGGTGGTCGCGATCGGTGCATTGTTCCGGCCGGTCCACTTTGGACACGATCATGAAGGCACCGGTCGCGCCGCAGTCCGCGGCGACCGCGGAGTTGCCGGACTGCTTGACGCACGAGTTCACCGCGAACTCCGGGCCGGCACTGCCCCTCGGCCACATGAACGCGGTAAGTCCGACGACCGCGAGCAGCACCACGACTCCGACGGCGATGAGCAGGCCGGTGTGCGAGCCGGAGCTCTCGGACGGCGAGGCGGCGTAGTCGTCCGCCTCCCACCGCTTCACGAGGGCCTGACCGCCGGGTGGCTCATCGGTCGGCCGGACGCCCCGGGGTGCGGGCGGTGCGGGCTGTCCCTGGCCGCCGATCACCGGAGCGCCCATC
>Ga0075430_100003624_pt1 | contig 12948 bp, 15 predicted proteins | sample RhiMetdeltSRZDD4_FD_75294 | JGI IMG/M metagenome (GOLD analysis project Ga0075430, IMG submission 75294) | Populus rhizosphere microbial communities from Tennessee, USA - Rhizosphere MetaG P. deltoides SRZDD4 | ecosystem: Host-associated > Plants > Roots > Rhizosphere > Soil | place: USA... | reverse complement strand
CCCGCTCCCGTCGGTTCTGCTATGTGATCCCACTGGACACCTCCACCCTGAACCTAGCAGGGCGAGTGAGGTGTCCACAAAACCGGGGGAACTTCAAAGTCCCGAACGGCGCGAAGTCCCGAACGGCGCGAAGTCCCGAACGGCGCGAAGTCCCGAACGACGAGAAACGGCGACGGCCCGACGGCGACGGCCGAAGGCGACGGCCAACAGCGACGGCCAACAACGACGACTAACAGCGACGGCCAACAGCGACGGCCAACGGCGGTGCGGGATGCGGGGCAGGGCGACGGGCAAGAACAACAACGATCAACTACGTCCACGAGATCGTTCGCGCGAACGCGTAACCGCCTATCGCCATTGCCAGCAGCAGTACGTCCACGACCCAGCTCATAGCTTCCTTCTCGCGGTCACGCCACAACCGTGCGGCGATACCGAGCACGGCGACGCCGATTTGCAGGGGGCTCACGATCAGCATGAATCCGCCCCAGACGAACGGGTCGAGCGACCAGGCGATGGGTGTGCCGACAAGGCCGATCACGAGGAGCGCGACGGCCACGCCCCGCCGGACGCTGAACAGGCGCGCGACGACGCGCTCGTTCACCCTCGACTGCGCTCGAGCAGGAGCATCATCAGTATCGCGAGGAGCGCGAGGCGCTCGTCGTCCTCGCTGAGCGCGCCGAGCGGGTCGACCTTGTAGAGGCCCTCGAGAAAGGCAGGGCGTTTCACCACGCGCAATGCGCGCGAACCGGACGATCCTGTGACGGCATACGCCGGGTGGAGCAGGTAGCCCGTGAACATTCCGATGATGGGGATCTCGCCGATGAGGCCATCGACGAGCTTTACCCACGGGTTCTCTTCCTGGATCGTGAATACGATCACGCCGTCCCGCGACACCTCGTACTGCGCGCGCCAGAGCGAGCGCATGCCTCGCCGCTTCACCATGCCGAGTGGTTGGCCGGTCGCGTCTCTGATGTGGTACTCGGCGGAGAAGTCGATGATGCGATCCGCGCCGATCGTGTACAACAGGTTCGTCTGCGCCTCGTCGGCGTAGACCTTCACGGCCTCCTTGAGCTTGAATGCCTTCTGCCTGACGTAGCAGAGCAGGTGGCCGGCGCCGTCACGAACCCAGATCTGCGACGCGATCGCCAGCAGCTTGAAGCGAAGCTCGAGCGGATAGTTCATGGCCTTCGGGATGAGGACGACGCGTCAGGCGCGGACGCCGAGGTATTCGCGGATGCGCGTCGCGACGCCTTCGATCGACCGCTTGTTGGGCGACGGTTGGACGTGGAGTGGGAAGTCGCGCCCGTCGCTGAGCAATAGACGCACCGAGTATTGCTGCGTTCCTTCTGAATCGCGAGAGGGGAGCACCTGGACGATGCCGATGTCCCGGAGATCGAACTCCTCGACCTGTGTGCGTCCGAACGGCGCGCGCGAGCGGACGCGGCCCTTCCCGCTCGCGGCGTTGAGCTCCGTGTGGGTGCTCGGGCTGCGGCGCATTGCGGTCCATCCGACGACGACGGCCGCGAGTCCCATGATGACGGCGGCGAGCTTGCCCCAGCGCGGGACATCGTCGCGATTTCCGGCGACGAACGGCAGCGCGATCGCGAGCACCCCGCCGACCACGAACCACGTGCCGAAGAGCCAGAGGCAGCCCGGCGTGTCCTGAATGACGAGGGATGTCCCGCGGTCGGTGACCCGCATCGCGCGCGAGCGGCGCCTAACGCGGCACGCCTACCACGGCTCGTCGGCGGTCGGGCCGTAGATCGACGGCACGGGGACGTCGATCAGGCGCAGGTAGACGGTGAGCTGACCGCGATGGTGGATGATGTGATTGATCGTCTGCCGGATGGTCACGCCGCGCGGCGACGTGAACAGGACGACGTCGCCACGCTTCAGCGACCAGGGGACCTCGAGGTCGGCATCGGAGCTCTTCATGAGCGCGGCTCGCGCTTCGGCGACGAGCTTGTCGAACATCTCCAGGAGCGTCTCGGTGGTCTGATTCGAGTAACCGGCCGAGCGTTCGAGGTCGAGCTCCGTCGTCGTCGCCATGTTGGCGATCCACCCTGGCATCGTCGCGATGAGCTGCGTCAGGTGCGCGAGCGAGAACGACTTCGGATGCGGCTTCCAGTCACCCTTCTCGCTGGGCACGCGAGCGATGGTCTTGCGCGTGGTGGCCATCTCGAGGTCGAACTCGGGCAGGATCGTCTCGGCGATCGACATGGTCTGGGCTCTCTTGTCAGTAGACCTCGGAAGTATATCCGGCGATGACCACTGCCTCTATCGGTATGGTTGCTTGAAACCTTCCTCAACCGGGAAGGTTGAAAAAGCCTTAACCGCAGAGGGCGCAAAGTAAACGCAGAGGACTGGTGAAAGTTGGTCTGCGCCCGGCAGAGAACGGGAGGAGATGGGAATTAGAGGTTATTGGCGAACCTGCGAATGCCGTGCTTCAGGCGGCGGACGTTGAAGTTGATGCGGAGTGCTAAACGGTGCTTGCTCAGCACGAGGTGGGAGATGGTTTGAGCGTCGTGAAGGTCGGTCATTCTCATCACCGCTTTCGCTTCGACGATTACGCAACCCTCGACCAACTGATCGATTCGGAAGCCAACGCCCAGATTCACACCATCGTGGATGACCGGAACCGGAACTTCCGCTTCGACGCGCAGGCCGCGCTTCCGAAGTTCATGCGCGAGAGCAGCCTTGTACGCGCTCTCCAGGAGACCGGGTCCGAAAGCCGAGTGGACGCATATCGAGCCTCCGATGATTTCCTCACTGACCTCGTTGATGTGCATGTGCGCTCCAAGGGGACCTAAGCCTCTGGGTTCTGCTCTGCGGCCTCCGCGGTAAAGCTTTCACGCAACTGTCCCAACAGGGACATCAGACCATCCCGAGCACAACTAAACGGGCGCAGGATGAGACGCGGGTATCACTGAATTCAGGAGCTGTCGTTCAATCGATGAACCGCGCGCGCTGCTCGGGTGTGGGAATCGGGCAGCTGTCATAGCGGGCGAAGAGCCGATATCGCCACCGAGCGAAAAGGTCGTAGCCCCAGTCACGCACCGGGCGCGGGATGGCCGCGAGCCCGCGCGTTAGGCGCCACGGCCCGTGGAGATATCGCGCCGTTCTCAGCGCACCGGCCGAGCGAATGTAGACGCGCTCGGCCCCGGTGGCAGGGTCGGGTTCGACCAGGATCAGCGAGTCCACACCGGCGAGCTCGGGGTGGCGTTCCATCACGCCGCGCGCGAACTCGCCCTGGAGGGTGGCAAACCGGACGGCTCCCCGCGGGTCGCGCTGGAGGACGAACTGCACGGCGCCGTTGCAGAAGCCGCACAACCCGTCGTAGAGGAGTACCGGGCCTGGTGGCATGGTCTCCTCAAATGTGTCTCGGGGGCGCGGGGCTCGGAACAGGGCTCGTGTCATTCCGAGCCGGGTACCCGCCGAAGGTGGGCAGGTGAGGAATCACGACTTGGATTCGTCGTCCCGAAAGCGAGCCGGCTGGGACACCTGACTATCGTCGGGGATACAACCTGCCCTCTGCGGGATTGATCCGAGTACCACCGCGGCGATCTTTGGTCCATGTGTGGAATCGTCGCCGCCGTCTCCCGCGAAGGGGGTGTGTCTGCCGAGGCGCTTCATCGAGCGACGCGCCGACTCGGGCATCGAGGCCCGGATAGCTGGCGCGTCTGGGTGGACCCCCAGTGCCGTGCTGGCCTCGGCCACTCACGGCTCAGCATCATCGACCTAACGACTGGTGCGCAGCCCATCGCGAACGAGAGCGCGCAGCTGCACATCGTCGCGAACGGGGAGTTCTACGACTTCGAGCGCATCCGCGGCGACCTCGAGCGCCAGGGCCACGAGTTCCGCACGCGGTCCGACAGCGAGATCGCGTTGCACCTCTATGAGAACGACGGCGCGCGATCGGTCCACACGCTCCGAGGGGAGTACGCGTACGCGATCTGGGACGAGCGCGACGGCATCCTGTTCGCCGCGCGCGACCGGTTCGGCATCAAACCGCTGTACTACGCGATCCATCGCGGCACCTTCTTCCTCGCGTCCGAGGTGAAGGCGTTCGCCGATTTCGGCGTGCCGCTCGAGTGGGACCGCGAGATGCTCTACGACGCGCACTTCATCACGCACGCGCCCGACCGATCGCTGTTCGCGGGCGTGCATCAGCTGCCCCCAGGTCACTACCTCATGACCGATGGCGAGCACGTGCGCGTCGTGCCGTACTGGGACTGGGATTACCCGCTCGCCGCCGAGCTCGAGTCGCATACCGATCCGCGCGAGCACGTCGAGCGGTTCGCCCACGCGTTCGAGCAGGCGGTGCGGCTCCGCCTTCGGGCCGACGTTCCCGTCGCCTGTTACTTGAGCGGCGGGATCGACTCGTGCGCCGTGCTCGGCGTCGCGTCGCGCATCGCGTCGCGTCCGCTTCGCGCGTACACGCTGTCGTTCGACCATGCCGACTACGACGAGCGTGCGATTGCCGAAGAACAGGCCGCGCTCTCGAACGCCGAGTTCCGCCGCATCGACATCCGGTCGGCGCACATGGCCGATCACTTCGCGGACGCGCTCTACCACGCGGAGCGCCCGTTCGCGAACGCTCACGTCGTGGCGAAGTACCTGCTGAGCCGGGCGGTTCGCGACGATGGCATCAAGGTCGTGCTGACGGGCGAGGGGAGCGACGAGATTCTCGGCGGCTACCCTCATTTCCGTCGCGACGCGGTGCTCTACGGAAGCAATGGCCTCGACGCCGAGGCGAAGGAACGGTTGCTCGCGGAGCTCGCGCAGGCGAATCGCGTGTCCTCTGGCGTGCTCATGCCGTCGCCCGGAATGAACCTCGCCTCCGTTCGGCGCGTGCTCGGCTTCGTGCCGTCGCAGCTGGAGGTGTGGGCGGGCATCGGCGCAGGCCTCCTCTCATTGGCGAACGGAGATTTCACGAGCACGTTCGCGAACCGCGATACGTATCGTGTCCTGCTCAACTGTCTCGACGTGGAGCGCCAACTCGCGGGGCGCGACCCGGTCAACCAGTCGCTCTACGTCTGGGGCAAGACCATGCTGCCTAACTACATCCTCAGCAACCTCGGCGACCGGATGGAGATGGCGCACTCCGTGGAGGGCCGCCTGCCGTTCCTGGACCACCGCCTCGTCGAGGAGGTCGCTCGGATGCCGGTTTCGGTCAAGATCAACGGCATGACGGAGAAGTGGGTGCTGCGCGAAGCGGTGAAGCCGTTCATCACCGACACCGTGTATCGCCGGCAGAAGCATCCGTTCATGTCGCCGCCGGCGACGGTGCAGCAGAATGGCAAGCTCTTCACGATGCTGCAGGATACGCTGCGCAGCGACCTCCTCGACGGACCGGGGATCTATGACCGGAGAAAGGTCACGGCGTTCCTCGACGCTGTGCCGTCGATGGATGCCGCGGCGCGCAACCGGGCGGATCCCGCTCTCATGTGGATGAGCAGCATCTGCCTGTTGCACGAGCGGCTGGAGATGTAGCGGGGATCGCCCGGAAGCCGCGTATCCCTACTGCCCTCGGCGCCCGGATTTCGATGAGGTAGCCTTGGGCTTCACGACGACATCGCGGGGCCGCGGGTGAGTCGGGGCGCCGGGGTCGGTCGCGACGGCGCCGGGAGTCCGCTGTGCGGGTTTGCGCGAGAAGTCCGGGATCGAGCGAGGTCCTTTCTTCTTCATCTGATGCCTCCAACGAAAAGGTTCGGTCGCGGCGACCCACAAATTATCGCGCGCCGCATCGGAGCGCACGGGCTTGCACCCGCCCCGAACCCGACCCGACGCCACCGGGAGGTCGGGCCGGAACCTATCCGCCGCGTTTGAAGAACTGCACGGCGCGCTCGTGCTTCTGAGCCGCTGCGCGAGTGGTGAACGTGCCGAGGTTCCGGCGCTTCCCGGTCTTCGGGTCCTTCTTGCGAGAGTAGAGACGGTAGCGACCGTCGGCGAGCTTCCGAATCATGTGTCGCCTCCTCCGGCGAGGCCGGTGACTCCCCGAATCGTTCGACCACTCGACGCCGCGCGCCGCAGTGACCGAGCCGCCTCGGTCTCGAGGCGGCTCGGTCGCATCGTTCACCCGGCGGGTGTGCTTCGCGGTGGCCGCGTTAGGCGTCGCTGCGATAGTCCCATTGCACGAATGCGAAGTCGCGTGCCGTCATCGCCTGCTGCTTGAGCGAGAGCGCGGCACGGACCCAGGCCTCCTGCGCGGGCTTGAGCTTCTCCTTGTCCTTCGGTCCCTGCCGCTTCGTCTCGAAGAACGCGTAGCTGTCTCCGCGCCAGGCGAACAGGCTCCAGCATCCGCCGTACCGGTTGCCCGACCGGTCGGCGATGGCGTACAGCAATGCGCGAGCGCCGTCGTGCTGGATCGGCCGGCTCTTTTGCTCTGCGCGTGGGACGTCGCGCCACTCGCTGACGTACCTCGAGATCTCGCCGCTGCCCGTCGCGTGAATCCACCGGCCTTCCCATCCGTCACGCTCGAGGAGCCGCAGAATCGCGAGCTCCACGAAGACGTGCTCGCCATCCAGGTCGATCATCGCCGCGGTCTTCTTTCCCAGGTCGTCGGTGAACGGCGCGCCGCGCCAGAGCGGAAAACGCACGAACACGCTCGGTACCGAGTCGACCCGCTCGCCCGTGGGGCGCAGGAATGGGCGCGCGAGCTCCACGCGGAGGTCATCGCGTTCGACGTACGTCGCAAGGGCGGGAAACCAAGGGGCTTCGGTGACGATCATCGTGGAAGCGGACGTGGAGTATTGCCTGGCCTGCCATGCGGTCGAAGCTGACGCGCGATCGCGATGGCCGCCATCCCCGACGCTCTAATTGTGGCACATCCGGACAATCGGCGCACGATCCGCCGGCCGTCATTCCGCCGTCCTAACGACCGGTTCGATTCGTGCAGGATGTAGCTCGCAAATGACATCACCACGAGCGACGTGGATTCGGTGGGCGGTCGCGCTGTCCGCAGCCGCGACGGCGGCCGCCGCATGTGGTGACGATGCGCTGGATCCCAATGACGAAACGGTTGCAACCGTAGAGGTTGCTCCTGCAACGGCGACGGTGATCGTCGGTGGCACCGTCTCGCTCACTGCCGCCGTTCGGGACGTGGCGGGTAACGTGCTCACCGGGCGCAGGGTCGTCTGGGTGAGCGCCGACTCCAACTTCGCCACCGTGTCCGCGAGTGGCGTTGTCACCGGGAGGTACGTCGGAACGGTTCCCGTTGCCGCGGCCGTCGAAGGGAAGAGCGCCACCGCCGAAGTCATCGTCGTCCCCAGACCGGTCGCAACGGTCAGGCTTTCGCCGACGAGCCGAGATCTCACGGTTGGCGAAAGCGCTCAGTTGACGGCGGAGCCGCTCGATGTGACGGGCGCCGTGCTCTCAGGCCGAGCCGTCACCTGGACGACGAGCCGCCCGAGCGTCGCGAGCGTGAACGGGAGCGGAGTCGTTACGGCGCTCACTCCCGGTAGCGCCGTCATCACCGCGACCGTCGAAGGGAGGAGCGGAGTTGCCGCGGTGACCGTATCCCCCGCCGCCGTCGCCACCGTGGTCGTAAGCCCGAGCTCGGCGACGCTCGGCGTCGGACAAGCCCTCGCGTTCGAGGCCGAGCCACGGAGCGCGTCCGGCCAGCCGCTCCCGGGCCGCGTGGTGGTGTGGTCATCCAGCTCGTCGCAGGTCGCAACCGTCGCGTCCACGGGAGTCGTCATCGCCGTCGCTCCGGGAACGGCAACCATAACGGCAACCAGCGAAGGTCGAAGCGGGAGCGCACAGGTCACCGTGCTCGCGCCGACCGTCCAGCGCGTCGAGGTCACGCCGGCGAGCGCCGTCGTCGACGAGAAAGGGTCGTTCCGGCTCACCGCGACCGTATTTGACTCGCGTGGCACCGTCCTCATCGGGCAGGACGTGACGTGGACCAGCAGCGACACGCGGGTGGCGACCGTGGATGACAACGGCCGAGTGCGCGGCGAGCGTACGGGAACGGTGACGATCACCGCGACGAGCGGTGGCGTGTCCGGCACGGCGCAGGTGCGCGTGCAGGAGCACTGAGCCCTCATTCTCGCGACGCGTTTGCGTTAGGTTGTGGTGACTGCTTCATCACCGTCACCACGAGGACCGCGTGAGCGCCCATCCGTCCGATTCGCTGCAGACTGTGCCACCTAACGCGTATTCAGGTCGCGCGTGCCGAGCGGCGTTATGGCTCTCGACGTTGCTGCTCGTGGCATCGTGTGGCGGCGAGTCCGCGAACGTCGGCGACACGAGTGCCGTCACCGCAGCGCAACCGACAGCGAAGGCAGCACCCGCGAACGCCTGTGCGCTTCTCCCGGGCGCCGAGGTGGGCGGCATCATCGAACGGGCCGTGCGAGACAGTCTCGCCATGCAGATGGACGGTGGTGCGGGAGGCGCGACGGTCTCCCAGTGCAATTACGCGACGGCGCAGAACCCGGCCACCGCGAGCCTCATGCTCCGCCGATCAGCCCCCGGAGAGACGGTCGCGCAGGGGAGCACGAGCGCCCGTGAGACGCTGACCCAGTCCGGCACGAGCGTCCGGGACGTTCCAGGCCTCGGCGAAACGGCGTTCTGGGGCGGGAACCAGCTCCATGTGTTCACCAAGGATGGCTGGTATCTCATCGTGACGGTGAGCGCGTCGGACGGACTTCCCATCGCGCAGGCGCTAGCGTCGCGAGCGCTCGCGCGGTTCTAGTCAGCCGAAAAGCGGAAGGCACGCCTCGGCGATGCGTGCGACGTGGCGATGATCGGTCCCGCAGCACCCCCCGAGCACGTTGAGGCTCGGCAGATGCTTCTTGAGCCGAGCGTGATCGTTGCCCAGGGCAGCGGGGTCGCCCATGTCGAGTGTCGGTGACTCGTTCAGCTCTGCGTGGCTCTTCGTCGACGCGTTCGCGCGCAGACCACGCACGCGATCGCTGACCGGATCGCCGACGAGCACGTGCTCGAAGTGCTGCGGGTGTGCGCAGTTGATCATGTAGTACGACGGGTACCCCGACGTGGCGTCGTCGACTTCGGCAATCGCGTCGCGCAGCGGCTGACCTGTCGGCAGGTTGCCGTCCGTCTCCACGGTGAACGACAATACGACCGGCATCGCGGCCGCGCGGGCGGCGCGCGCGATGCCGGTCGCTTCGTCGGCGTAGTTCATCGTTATGGCGGTCACCATATCGGCGGCCGTATCGGCGAACGTCTCGATCTGTTCGCGGTGATACGCCTCTGCGCCTGACGCCGACATCACCGTCGATGGGCTGTAGCCGTCGCCACGCGGTCCGACACATCCGCTGATCACGACGCGCGTGCGATCGGATTCGACTTCCGCGCGGATCTCCTCGAGCAGCGCGATCGCGCGCCGGTTCACCCGCTCGAGCTTTTCTCGGCTGTAGCCGAGTCGCGTGCCCCAGTCGGAGCTCGCGCGCCACGTGGCGCTCTCGAGGATCAGTCCGACGCCAAGGTCGCGGGCGATGGCCGCGTAACTGCGGAAATACTTTCGGAGCGCGGCGTCGCCGCCGGGACGATCGAGCAGATCGAACGCAGCGAAGTCAGGAAGCTCGAGACCATCATGGAAGATGAGCGTGGTCTCGATGCCGCCGTCGGTGACGAACGGACGACCGTCAGTCTGTGGAAGCGATCCTCTGTAGCGAGCCATCGGACTACCCTGTCAGTTATCTCGAAAAGTCTGCGTTGAAGAGAGGCAGCACGCGCGATCCTGACGGATTGCTCCGCGCGATGTTGATCAATCCGATCTGCACGCCGCGCAGCTCGCGTGCGTAGTTCACGACGCCGATCGTCCAGCCAGCCTGCTCACCCTTGATCTGGCTGAACCCCGCGACCGCGACGCCCTTGAAGCGACCGTCGCCATCGATTCGAAAGATCCCGGGCGTGATGACACCGCCCTCGATGTCCTGCCCGCCCACACCTACGCCTCCGATCGCGAGCCCGCGAATGCGCGAGCCGCCGATGCCGAGGCCACCGATCCCGATCCCTCGCAGCGTGCCACCAAACCCGGCGCCGAGTCCGCCGATCACCAGGCCGGTGATGTCGCCGCCTGTGCCGACCCCGAGTCCGCCGATGGCGATCCCGGTGAAGTCACCACCGAGTCCGGCGCCGAGGCCGCCAACGAGCAGCCCTTTGCCGCTGCCACCTGCGCCCACCCCCATGCCGCCGATGGCCGCTCCCGTCAGGTTCCCGCCGGCGCCGAATCCAAGGCCGCCGATGCCGATCCCCTTCACGTTCCCGCCACCTCCGGCACCGAGACCGCCGATGAACAACCCCTCGAGATCCCCGCCCATTCCGGCGCCAAGTCCACCGATCGCGATGCCTCGAAGGTTGCCGCCGCCCCCCATGCCGAGTCCGGCGACGCTCAACCCGGTCAGGTCGCCCCCTCCGCCCATGCCGAGGCCCGCGAGCATGATCCCCTTCATGTCGCCGCCGCCACCCATCCCCAGGCCGGCGACGCCGATGCCGGAGAACCGTTCCTCGACCCCAAATCCGAATGCGGCCAGCCCGATGCCTTTGAGCTCGCGCGCCCCGGTCGTCGGGAGGCCGAGGGCCATTCCGTACACGTTGCCGGCGCCACCCTCGTACGGATACCAAAGCGTGAGATTGATCCCGTTCACCTCATCGAGGCGCGAATCGCGGTAGTTGATCCGGAGGCCGGTCCACCGGCGCGAGTCGCCGATGCTGAGGCCGACGCCGGGGCCAATGTCGAGGCTGCGGCGGGTGTCGCGCTCGCGCTGGGCGGAGAGCGAGGCGGCGGGAACGAGAACGAGGGCGGCGCCGAAGACGGCGACCGCCATGCGGACGGAGTTCAGGGTCACTCGAGGGGCTCCCGGGGCGAAGTGTCCACGTGGGAGTACGACAGGGGGCGGGAGGGTGGTTTCAGCCGGCCCGCGTGAGCGGGCCGGGCTCCCGCTACGCTCGATCACCGAACGATCAGCTTTTGCGGCCGATGGATCACGAGCGGTGTGAGTGTGAGCTGATCCATCTGCAGGGTGTATTCGCCCGGTTCCAGTGCGTCGAACTCGAAGTCGTACGTCTCGCCGACGTTGATCATCACGAACGCACGACGTTCGGTTGCGAGGTGCGGCGGGAGGTCGGCGCCGTCCTTGGCCACGGCTCGCCATCGTATCGTGGTCGTGTCGCGCTTGAGCGCAATGCGCAGGTATGGCGCGGGCCCGATGTTGACGAACCGCAATCGGTGTTTTTTGCCGAGCGCGAGCTCGCTGGGCGGCACGATCGAGTCGCCGTTCACGAGGGCCTGAGGGGGCGGTCCCGGTCCGTCCCACCCGAACACATACACGTGGTCGGTCAGCGGGTCGAAGCGCTGCCCGGGCTCGAGGACCACGATGGCTCCGTACAACCCGCTCGTCAGCTGGAGCAGGTCGCCGAGGTGCGTGTGGTACATGAACGTGCCGGCCCGTGGAAGCGTCAGCCGGGCAACGAACGAATCGTTAGGCGCGATGGGCGGCGCGAGCCGGCTGTCCATGCCGCTCCAGCCGACCACGCCGTCCGAGTAGCTCTCGAGCTCGATGCCGTGCCAGTGCACGCCGGTCGGCTCGCTCATGCGGTTCACGACGGTGACGTCCGTCGGGCGACCGCGCGTCATCACGAGGACCGGGCCCGGAACCCGGATCGAGTCGGCAGGTGGCGCGGCGCCGTCGGTCATCGTGAAGCCCATCACGCGAGCGCTCCGGCCGCGCTGCTTGCCTTCCTGCACCACGAGGCGAATACGCTGCGGATCGACGCGCGGCGGGTCGGTCCAGGCATTCGGCGCGCGCACCGTGATGCCCATGATCAACCCGACCATGTGCAGGTTCGCGTCATGCGAGAGCGGGTGCTTCGCCTCGACCGGCGGAGCATCCAGCAGCCCGGATTCCGGGATGACGTGAAACGCCAGGTGGCAGTGAAAGAGCCAGTTGCCGGGCCGATCGGCGTGCCAGACCATGGTCATCGTCGAGGCGGGCAGCATGTCCTCGGTCGCGGCGAGGCGGCGCCGGTCGGGTGCGAACGTGGTGTCGCCTCTGCCATCGCCGCGGCTGTCGACACGGAAATACATGCCGTGCAGGTGCATCGGGTGGACGCGAGCGCTGGCGTTCACCACGCGGTATCGGATGCTGTCGCCTAACGACGCGAACAGCCGCTCGGTGTGCGGCCACGTCTTCCCGTTGATCGCGAGCGCGTTCCGGTAGTTGACCGAATCCTTCGGCTCGCCCCAGATGCTGAGGACGAGGACGCGGTCATCGGTGCGCGCGCCCGCGGCGTCGACGACGAATGCGCCGCCGGTGGTCTCGCGCTCGTGGGTCTCGTGGTTGACTGTCCCGATCGTCGTGTAGTAGGTGTACGTCCCCGGCGTGTTGGCGGTGAATCGAACTGTGTGGCGCTGCCCCGGCTGGAGTCGCATCTCGCCCCACGCCGCCGCCGGCCGGTTGTGAAGGCCCTTCACGACCACCGTCGAGTCGCCAAGATCATTGCGGACGCTCGCGACGATGTGCGTGCCGGCGCGAACGCGAATGAGCGGCGCCGGAATCTGTGGCGCCTTGCCCGCTTCGCCGAGCGCTTCGACGACGACCGATGGGCCGCTGTCGGACTCCGGGAACCAGCGCCCGCGACGAACCACGAGATCGAGGACGAGTGTATCGCCGCGCCGTACCCCCGCGGCGACGCGATTGTCGTTCGCGGCGACGATGGGAAGCCTCGGTTGTTCCGACGGTGAGTACGAGGCCAGCGCGAGGAACGCGACGGCAAGGGCCGGACGCATTGAGGCTCCGCGGATTGTGTGGGCAAGTCCGGCGTCGGATTCGCGCTACAAGGTGGGGCCAACCCGCGTTTCCGGCCAGCCTGCGATTGGGGTCAGACAACCGGGCGCGGTTCGAGATCGCGTCTAGTCGGGCGGTTCGACATCCCGTCTGGTCGGCGGGCGCATCGCGCCTCCGGCGGCTGGATGCTCCGCGC
>Ga0075430_100003620_pt1 | contig 12959 bp, 7 predicted proteins | sample RhiMetdeltSRZDD4_FD_75294 | JGI IMG/M metagenome (GOLD analysis project Ga0075430, IMG submission 75294) | Populus rhizosphere microbial communities from Tennessee, USA - Rhizosphere MetaG P. deltoides SRZDD4 | ecosystem: Host-associated > Plants > Roots > Rhizosphere > Soil | place: USA... | reverse complement strand
CTGCGTGTCGGACTCTCTGTTGATGAACGACCGATGCAGACGCTGGCGGAACGATTGATCCCGGCTACAGGAGGCGAGTCCTCGCAGGCAGCTAGGGATTGGAGCAGGGCAGTCCAGGACAACGCCTTGGTGCTTCAGGCGAGATTTGCAGGCATGGGCCCCGGCAAGCACGTCATCAAAGTCTGGCGGCTCGATGACAACGTCGTATTGCAGAAGCTGGTGGTCTCCCAGCCCTAGTACGCAACTTCATTCGCCGTCAAACCCGGCGTGTCCACGCGCACGGCGAAGAGTCCACCCGCGAGCGGCTGCTGCGTGCGCTGTTCGTCAGTGAGCCCTTTCCAGGCGCTCGTGATGTACAGGGTCCGCAAGTCTGCGCCGCCGAATGCGACCTTCGTGCAATTCGCAACCGGCAGCGAAAGCTTGCTCAGCAACTCGCCGTTCGGCGAATAGCGGTTGACGCCCCAGCCGCCGAACAGCCCGACCCAGACGCATCCTGCTGCATCGACGACCGGCCCATCGGGGTGACCGTCGGTCTCGAGCACACGCGCGAAGACGCGTCGCTGTGAGAGCGCGCCGTCAGGGGCAAGGTCGAATGCGAAGATAACGCGCTCGAGTGTGTCGATGTGGTACAGCGTATGTCCGTCGGGACTCGTCGCCGGCCCATTCGTGATCACATAGCCGTCGTCGCAACGATGCAGTCCGCGAGCATCGAAGCGATACAGCGCGCCCGTGGGGCTGGCTTCTGCATTGTCCATGGTGCCGAACCACAGCCGCCCGGCAGCGTCGACGTGTGCATCGTTGAGGCGATTGCCCGCGCGATCGCTATCGACCAGCGTGAGCAGCTGGAAGTTGCCGCTCTCGGGCGTGAACCAGTAGAGACCACTCTGCAGACCGCAGATCCACCGGCTGGCGCTCGCGGCTACGATGAAACCGACTTCTTCCGGCGCTCGCCAGCTCTGTCTGGTGCGCGTGCCTTCATCATAGCGATGGACGTAGCGCCCTTTGATGTCGACGAACCATACGGCGCGCTCGCGCGCCGACCAAAGGGGGCCTTCACCGAGCTTTGCCGCCAGGTCGCAAACGCACTCAACGCCAGCCTGCATCGACGAAATACTCATGCGCCGTACACATGCGCGCGTCGTCCGATGAGAGGAACAGGACCATCGCCGCGACATCATGCGGCTCGACGCGCACCTTCAAGCACTGTTGCTCGATCGTGCGCGCTTCTTCATCGGGCGTAAACCACAGTTTCATCTGTCGCGGCGTACGCACCGCACCGGGTACGACGCAATTGACGCGGATGCCGAAGACGCCGAGCTCGCGCGCCAGCCCGCGTGTCAGTCCCTCGATGCCCGCCTTGGCCGTCTGATAGATCGCGAGATTCGGCAGCGCCAGGTGCCATGAGACCGAGCCGAGATTGACGATGGTACCGGCCCGGGCTGCTTTCATATCTGCGACGACAGCCTGTGCGCAGAAGAAGTAGTGACGCAGATTGACTGCGATGCGCTCGTCCCAATAGGCGGGCGAGACTTCCTCGACGTTGTGGCGATCGTCGTTCGCCGCATTGTTGATCAGCACGTCGATCGGCCCGAGCTGGCTGCGGATGCGCGGGAACAGCTCGCGGACAGCTGCGATATCAGTCAGATCGCATCGGTAATAGCGCGGTGGCGTCGGGCTGTCGGCGAGACGCCGTTCGAGCTCGCGCGACTCCGACTCCGCGATGTCGAGGAACGCGACGCGGGCGCCCTGTTGCGCGAAGCGCTCGACGATTGCCGCGCCGATGCTCGAACCGCCGCCGGTGACGACGACACGTTTGTCGCGCAAGGATGGATAGACGGTCTGCGCGCTCATCGATTCTCCTGCGAGTGGGGCAGCAACCCCCGCTGCGCCAGGCTACGCATCAGCCCGGCGATTCCCAGCGTCCATGCAGGTGCCTGCTGCGAAGTCGTTACTTTGTTCACGAGCGTCCCCAGCGCGGGCGTAGACACACGCACGAGGTCGCCGGACTTGTGAGTGAAGCCGCGCCCGGCGGCTTCGCGATCCTGCGTCGGCGCGAACATCGTTCCCAGGAACAGCATGAAGCCGTCCGGATAGTGGTGCTGGTCCAGAGTCTGTCGAACCAGATCTGTCGGGTCGCGACTGATGAGCGACATCGAGCTGCTGCCCTCGAGACGGAATTCGTCGGCACCTTCGACGTGCAGCGCAATCACGGTGCTGCGCACGTCGTCGAGCTTGAAGCGCTCGTCGAACAAGCGGATGAAGGGCCCGATCGCGCAGCTCGCATTGTTGTCTTTGGCTTTGCCGAGCAGCAGTGCGCTACGGCCTTCGATGTCGCGCAGGTTCACGTCGTTGCCGAGCGCAGCACCGAGGATGCGGCCGCGCGCGTCGCACGCCAGCACGATCTCGGGCTCCGGATTGTTCCATTGCGACTCGCTGCGTACGCCGATCCAGTCGCCCCAGCCGACCGCCGACAATACGGGCGCCTTGGTGAAAACTTCCGCGTCGGGCCCGATCGCCACTTCCAGATACTGCGACCACAGGCCATCGGCGATCAGCGCCTCCTTGAGTCGCATGGCCGTGGCCGATCCCGGACGGACCGAGCGGATGTCTTCGCCGACTCGCCGGCCGAGCGCGTCCCGAATGGCCTGCGCCTTTGCAGAGTCGCCGCGGGCACGCTCTTCGATGACTCGCTCGACGGCGGAGACGGCGAAGGTGACGCCACATGCCTTGATGCATTGCAAGTCGCACGGTGCCAGCAGTCTGAGCGTGGGCTCGTTGGCAAATGCTGCCGTAATCGGCAGTTCGTCCAGGGCACCAAGATCCTTGCCGGGGGGAACAGAGCCCGACCACGTGTTCAACAGTTCAGTCACTGTAGGCGTGCTGCGCGACACGTCGCGAACGCGCCCGTTGACGACTATGACAGGGACCGGGCCGGCGCCCGCGTCCAAACGGGCGACCAACAGCGCGTCACGCCAGTCTTGCGGAAGGTGTTGAACGAGATTCACGCCTGGCACCGTACTCGGCTGCGCCTGCTCCAGCCAGGGGGGTTATTGCTCGGCAGGGTAGTGGTAGCGCTATCAAAATACAAGTCACAGCCGGCTGGCCGGGGCCTTGCCTGCTTGAGCGTCAGCTTTTGCGTGGCGCTGCTACGGAATCGCGCTTGATCAACATGTGGGCCATCACGTGATCCGAGACCACGCGCGCCTCGCCGTCCTTGCGCTGACGGATACTGCGCAACAGCAGCTCGATCGCGGAACCGGCCATGGCGGCAATCGGCTGGCGGACGGTCGTCAGCTCCGGCCAGACCGTGGTCGCGGTCGGCGTGTCGTCGAAGCCGACGACGGACAAGTCGCGGGGCACGTCCAGGCCCCGGCGATGCGCGACCGACACGGCCGCTGCCGCCATGTCGTCGTTGCTGGCGAAGATCGCTGTTGCTGGGTTCTTGCGCGTCAGCAGCTTCTCGGTCGCTTCCAGACCGGAGCGATAAGTGAAATAGCCCTGCTGGATCAGGCCGGGATCGATCGCGAGACCCGCTTGGGTCATCGCGGCCTGGAAGCCTTCGTAGCGCAGAGCGCTCGCGGTCTGGTTCGGGTGGCCACGAATGAAGCCGATGCGCGCGTGGCCCATGGCGATCAGGTGCTCGGTCATTTCCTGGCTGGCGCGGAAGTCGTCGATGCGCACGCTCGACAAGTCGGCCTGGAAACGGCCGGATGCGATTGCGACCACGGGAATGCTGGCAGCGCCCAGCTCCGACAATACGACCTTCGACTCGCACAGCGGCGGCGGCAGTATGACCCCGGCCACGCTCTGCGCGATCTTGCGAGCTGCTGCACGCTCGGCGGCATGACTCATGTGGTCCCACGTGTCGAGCACGAGCTGGGCGGCAGTGCGGGCGGCGCCGGCGAGCGCGCCGACGAGCAGCTCGCTCAGATATGCGGCGCTCGGGTTCGTATAAATCAGAGCGATGCGTGTGCCTTGTGCGGCGGCGAGCGAACGCGCGGCGGCGTTCGGCGTGTAATTGAGCTCACGCACGGCGCGCATGACACGCTCGCGCGTCGTGTCCCGCACGTTGCTGTTGCTGTTCATCACCCGCGAAACAGTCATCGGCGAGACGCCCGCGAGCCGTGCGACTTCGTGAATGGTCACGGCATCGCCCTTGCGTCGCTCGGTTCGCGCGGCGTTTCTCACTCGCATGGCGGATCTGATTTCTCGAGCGCGCGGGCTGTGCGCGGTCGGATTATTGCTCACGTCGCCCGCGGGTGGAAGCCGATTGGTCCCGCGTGGTACCGTTATCAGGGATTTGGTAACGTTTGGTGGCTGGGGTGGGCGCTCGTCGGGCGGTGTGCCTCGTGGTCGTACTGTGGGTCGCGGGGCTCGCGCTCGTGCCTATCGCCTCCGCTGAGGACGGCTACGACCTGTGGCTGCGCTACCGGCCGGTCGAACAGCCGTTCGCGGATCGCTACCGCTCGGCATTGACGCAACTCGTCATTCGCAGCGAATCGCCGACGTTGCAGGCCGCGCGCTCGGAGCTGCAGCGCGGACTGCATGGACTGCTTGGTATCACGGTCGCTGCAGTGGAGGGCGTGTCGCAGGATGGTGCGCTCGTCGTTGGTACTCGGCGCTCGTTGCCGTTCCTGGCAGAGCTGAAGCTATCGCTGCCGCCGCCAGGCTCACAGGGCTACGCGATTCGCAGCGCCACGATCGGCGGACATAGCGCGTTGATCGTTACCGCGGAGGATGACGTCGGCGTCCTGTACGGCGTCTTTCACCTGCTGCGTCTGCTCCAGACCCGTCAGTCGCTCGACCGACTGGAATTGCAGCAGACGCCGGCTGTCCAGCGGCGCGTCCTCAACCATTGGGACAATCTCGATCGGAGCGTCGAGCGCGGCTACGCCGGCCAGTCGATCTGGGACTGGCACAAGCTTCCCGACGCCATCGATCCGCGCTACGTCGACTATGCGCGCGCGAACGCTTCGTTGGGCATCAATGGGACGGTGCTCACCAACGTCAATTCGAACGCAGTCAGCCTCCGGCCCGACTACCTCGAGAAGGCGGCGGCGGTGGCCGGCGCGCTGCGTCCGTATGGAATCAGCGTGTTTCTGACCGTGCGGTTCGCAGCACCGATCGAGATCGGCGGCTTGAGCACCGCGGATCCGGCCGATCCTGCCGTCAAGCAGTGGTGGCAGAAGAAGGCCGCCGAAATCTATCGCCTGATCCCGGACTTCGGCGGCTTCCTCGTCAAGGCCAACTCCGAAGGTCAGCCCGGCCCGCAGGACTACGGCCGGTCGCACGCCGACGGCGCGAACATGCTCGCCGCAGCGGTCGCGCCGTTCGGCGGCGTCGTGATGTGGCGCGCTTTCGTCTATTCGAACGAGCGGCCGGACGATCGCGCCAAGCAGGCCTACAGCGAGTTCAAGCCGCTCGACGGCCGATTCAGCGACAACGTGCTGTTGCAGGTGAAGAACGGCCCGATCGATTTCCAGCCGCGCGAGCCATTCCATCCGCTGTTCGGCGCGATGCCGCGCACGCCGCTGATGCTGGAAGTCCAGATCACGAAGGAATACCTCGGTTTCGCAACGCATCTCGCGTATCTGGGAACGCTGTATGAGGAAGTGCTGCGTGCCGACACGTATGCACGTGGCCCGGGCTCCACGGTCGCGAAGTTGATCACGGGCATCGCCGGCGTCGCCAACATCGGTAGCGATCGCAATTGGAGCGGCTCGCATTTCGATCAGGCCAACTGGTATGCGTTCGGGCGGCTCGCGTGGAATCCCGCGGCGTCGTCCGCAGACATCGCGCGCGACTGGGTGCGAATGACGTTCACGAACGACGCGACGTTCGTGGCGCGAGTCGTCGACATGATGATGAAGTCGCGTCAGGCGGTCGTGGACTACATGACGCCGCTGGGCCTGCACCACCTGATGGCCGAGGGTCATCACTACGGCCCGCAGCCGTGGTTCGACGGCGGGAAGCGAGCCGACTGGACGCCGGTGTATTTTCATCGCGCCGATGCGCAAGGGATCGGCTTCGATCGCAGCGCGAGCGGCAGCAACGCCGTGGCACAGTACGCAGGGCCTGTGGCTGCACAGTTTGGCGACCTGCGGCGGGTGCCGGAGGACTATCTGCTGTGGTTTCATCACGTCCCGTGGAGCTATCGCATGCACTCGGGTCGACCTCTCTGGGACGAGCTCGTGTATCGCTACACACACGGCGTAGATGTCGTGAGCGAGATGCGCAAGACTTGGGATGACGTCGGGCCGCTCGTGGACGCCGAGCGTCGCGACCAGGTCGCGGCGTTCCTGCGGATACAGGAGAAGGAGGCGAAGTGGTGGCGCGACGCGTGCGTCGCGTATTTCCAGTCCATCTCGCAGCGGCCGATTCCGTCGGGCCTGCCGCCACCGGAGCATCCGCTCGACTACTACAAGGCACTGAGCTTTCCGTATGCACCTGGCAATTAAGCTGTGCGCGTTGATGTGCTCGAGTATTGCCGGTGCCGCCAACGCCGCAACGCTGCTGCATCCCGTATTCCAGGATCACGTCGTGCTCCAGCGCGACAAGCCGATCAACGTGTGGGGCGAGGCGCCGCCGCGCGAGTCGATAAGCGTATCGCTTGGCAGCCAGACTGCTTCGGCGCAGGCCGATGAACGCGGGCGCTGGCACGCGACGCTGCCGGCGGTTCCGGCAGGTGGCCCTCACGATCTCACTGCACGCACGCAGTCCGGGCAGAGCCAAACCGTCAATGATGTGCTCGTCGGCGACGTCTGGCTCTGCTCGGGACAGTCGAACATGGTCCTGCAGGTCCATCGTGCGCTGGACTCCCGATCGGAAATCGCGAATTCGGCGAACGACGCCATCCGCATGTTGACGGTGCCTGAGACCACCAGCGCGCGTCGTCTCGATACGTTCATGCAGCCGGTGACATGGAAGGTCGCGAGCCCGGCGACGGTGCCTGATTTCTCCGCGGCGTGCTTCTTCTTCGCGCGCGAGCTGCGCAAGACGGTCGACGTGCCTATGGGGCTGGTCGTCGCAGCGTGGGGTGGGTCGAGGATCTCGACGTGGATGAGCGAAGCGGCGCTGCGCGCAGTCGCAGGGAACGACGATGCACTCGATGTGCTCGCGCTCTACACGGAGCGGCCGGCGGCAGCTCACGCTCGTTGGGGCGCGATGTGGGAAGCGTGGTGGCTGCAGCGAACGCACGGTCGACGCGAATCAGCGCCCTGGGCAATCAAGCCAGCCGGTGAGTGGCGGGTCGCCCCGCGCGGACTCGGATTTTGGGAACAATGGGGCGTGCCGGAGCTGGCTAGCTATGACGGCATGCTCTGGTATCGCACGACGGTGACCTTGTCTGCGCAGCAAGCTCAACAGTCGGCAGTGCTGTCACTGGGCCGAGTCGACGAGATGGATCAAACGTGGATCAACGGCCGGCCGATAGGCAGTGCGTCGCAGACGGATACCGAGCCGGTGATCGGCCCGGGGCCCGGACGTACATATCGGCTGCCGCGCAGCACGTTGAAGGCCGGTGAGAACGTCATCGTCGTCAATGTTCTGGACACCTATTCGTTGGGCGGGCTCGTTGGCCCCGCGGACGAGCGCGCGCTGCGATTCTCCGACGGCTCGACCGTGCGTCTCGACAATGAGTGGCGCTATCAGATTCCTCCGGCTGGCATCGAGGATCCGCCGCGTCCGCCGTGGGATCCGACGCGCGGCATGGGAGCGCTGTACAACGCGATGATCGCGCCGCTCGGCGATCTCTCGATTCGCGGGGTCGCGTGGTATCAGGGTGAAGCGAACACGTCCACGTCCGCTACGTACCAGGACATGCTGACGCGGTTCATGGCCGACTGGCGCGGCAAGTTCGGAGCAGAGCTGCCGTTCCTGATCGTTCAACTGGCCAACTATGGACAGCCGCCGACTGCGCCAGTCGAGAGCGGTTGGGCAGAAGTGCGCGAAGCACAGCGGCTCGTCGTCGCGAATGATGCACACGCTGGGCTCGCCATCGCGGTCGACATCGGCGAGCGCTACGACATTCACCCGTCCAACAAGCAGGAAGTCGCGCGCCGCCTGGCACGCGCTGCGCGACGTGTCGTCTATGGCGAGCAGATCGCGCCGTCCGGCCCAGTTGCGCTCAGTGCGCGTAAAGAAGGAACGAATATCGTCGTGACGTTCGGCGACGTCGCCGATCATCTCATCACCTATAGCGCGAATGAGCCGATCGGATTCGAGTTGTGCGCCAGAGATGCGGGTTCGTGCCGCTACGCCAAGGCGCGCATCGAAGACAATCGTGTACTGCTCGATGCCGCTACGTTCGCCGCCCCCGCTCGCGTGCGCTATTGCTGGGCCGACAGCCCCGTTTGCACGCTGTTCGATACGGCACGACTCCCTGCCGGCCCGTTTCAGATCGAGGTGCAACCATGACTCCGGACGGCTCCGCACGCGATCGCGAGATCGTGAACGCACGTGTGATCGTCACTTGTCCCGGCCGAAACTTCGTCACGCTGCGGATCGAGACGCGCTCGGGCATCGTCGGGCTCGGCGATGCGACACTGAATGGCCGCGAGCTCGCGGTAGCCGCCTATCTGCAGGAGCACATCGTCCCGAATCTCATCGGTCGCGACGCCGGACGCATCGAGGACACGTGGCAGTTCTTCTACCGCGGCGCGTATTGGCGGCGCGGCCCGGTGACCATGACGGCGATCGCGGCAGTCGACGTTGCTCTCTGGGATATCGTCGCGAAGCTCGCGAACCTACCGCTGTATCAGCTGCTCGGTGGCAGATCGCGCCAGGGAGCGCTCGTCTACGGGCACGCCAATGGGCGCGATATTGCGCAGACGAGCGACGAAGTGCGACGTCACATCGAGCTGGGTTTCCGCGCGGTGCGCGCTCAATGCGCCGTGCCCGGGCTGGAGAAGACATACGGCATCTCGGGCGGCGGCAAAGCCTACGAGCCCGCCGAGAGTGCGCTGCCGTTGGAGACGCTGTGGGCCACGCCGCAGTATCTACGCCTCGTGCCGCAGTTGTTCGAGCGGCTGCGCGTCGATCACGGCACCGACGTCGAGCTGCTGCACGACGCACATCATCGCCTGACGCCAATCGAGGCCGCGCGACTGGCGCGCGATCTGGAGCCCTATCGCTTGTTCTGGCTGGAGGATGCAACGCCGGCCGAGAATCAGCAGGCGTTCGAATTGATCCGGCGGCACTCGGTCACGCCGCTCGCGGTCGGTGAGGTCTTCAATTCCATCTGGGACTGCAAGCAGCTGATCGAGCGCCAGCTGATCGACTACATCCGCACGACCATCGTGCACGGCGGCGGCATCACGCATGTGCGCCGGATCGCGGATTTCGCCCACCTGCATCAGGTTCGCACAGGCTTTCACGGCGCGACCGACTTGTCGCCGGTCTGCATGGGCGCGGCGCTGCACTTCGATGCGTGGGTGCCGAACTTCGGCATCCAGGAATACATGCTGCACTCCAAGGAGACCGACGATGTCTTCCCGCACGATTACGTGTTCCGCGACGGTCGTTTGTTCTGCGGAGAGTCGCCCGGTCATGGCGTGAGCATCGACGAGAAGCTCGCGGCGAAGTTTCCGTACTCACCGAAGCAACTGCCGGTCGCGCGCCTGGCAGATGGCACGATGTGGGACTGGTGATGGCGGTCCGGTGCGTGCTCGCGAGCTGCGCGCTGGCGGTTGCTTGCGTTGCGCGGGCCGAGCCCGTCGTGTACGACTGGTTCGAGTACACCGGGCACGACGCCGTCTTCGAACAGCCGCTGCCGCCAGGGCACTACCGCAATCCGATCCTGAGCGGCTTCCATCCGGATCCGAGCATCACGCGGGCCGGCGATCGCTTCTACCTGGTGCACTCGACGTTCGCGTACTTCCCAGGTATCCCGGTCTTCGAGAGCCGTGACCTGGTCCATTGGCGGCAGATCGGCAGCGTCATCGATCGGCCTTCGCAGCTCGACTTCAGCAAGCTCGGAGTGTCGCGCGGTGTGTTCGCCCCGAGCATCGAGTATCGCGACGGCCTCTTCTACGTTTTCAACACGCACGTCGACGCCGGCGGCAACTACGTCGTGACCGCGCGCAATCCGGCCGGACCGTGGTCCGATCCAACGTGGTTGCCGGAGTTGGAGGGCGGCATCGATCCGTCGATGTTCGTCGACGACGATGGACGCGCCTACGTGCTGAACAACGGGCCGCCGCAAGGCACGCCGCGCTACAGCGGTCATCGCGCGATCTGGATCCAGGAATTCGACCGCACTGCGCTGAAGTTGCAGGGTCCACGCAAAGTGCTGGTCGATGGCGGAGTCGATCCGAGCAAGCAGCCGATCTGGATCGAAGGCCCGCACATATATAAGCGGGCAGGGTGGTATTACCTCAGCTGCGCGGAAGGGGGCACGGGCCCGCAGCATTCGCAGGTCGTGCTGCGTGGCAGGTCGCCGTGGGGACCGTTCGAACCCTACGCGGGCAATCCGATTCTCACCCAGCGCGACTTGCCGCCGGACCGTGCCAACCCCGTTACGAACGCTGGCCACGTCGATCTGGTGGAAGCGCCCGATGGATCGTGGTGGGCGACGTTTCTCGCGACTCGGACCTACGAGGGTGTCCACTACAACACCGGGCGCGAGACGTTTCTGTTGCCGGTGACGTGGCGCGACGGTTGGCCGGTAATCCTCGAGCAACGTCGCGCGTTACCGTATGTCGTGCGCGGGCCGAAGTTCATGGAGGCGCGAGATCAGCAGCCGCTGTCCGGGAATTTCACGTGGCGCGATGAGTTCGACTCAGCGACCCTGGACAAGGCATGGTTGCAGTTGCGTGCCCGACAGTGGTTCGACCTGCGACGTACACCGGGCGCGCTCACCATCGATCCGCAGGTCACGACGCTCGACGCTGTTGCGACGCCGTCATTCCTCGCTCGTCGTCAGCAACACCTCGTCTTCGACGCGACCACAGCGTTGCGCGTGCCGTCCCAGGCGGGCACTGCCGCGGGGATTGCGGCATTTCAGAACGAAACTCACTGGTACTTCCTCGGCACGCGTCGGGTCGGCACGGCGGTCGAGCTCTTTGTCGAGAAGAAGAACGGCGAGAAGCTGGAAACACTCGTCACAACAACGCTGCCGTCAGCGACACAGCTGAAACTCAGGATCAGCGGCAACGCGCGGGCATATTCCTTCTTCTACGCCGCGTCCGACCACGAGCGGTGGCGTGCGCTGAGGCAAAACGATGACGGCTCGATCCTCAGCACGGATGTCGCCGGCGGCTTCGTCGGTGCTGTCGTAGGGCCTTATGCTCGCGAGGAACCTGCCTATCGCGATCTGAGCTCGAGCTTCGAAGCGCGCGCGGCCGATCTCGTCGCGCACATGACGCTCGAAGAGAAGATCTCGCAGCTGGGCAACAACGCACCGGCGATCCCGCGGCTCGGTGTGCCGCAATATGAGTGGTGGAACGAGGCGCTGCATGGCGTCGCGCGCGCCGGTGCTGCGACAGTGTTTCCGCAGGCGATCGGTCTCGCTGCAACGTTCGATCGAGACCTGATGCACGAGATCGCGACTGCGATCAGTGATGAAGCACGCGCCAAGCATCACGAGTTCGCGCGGCGCGGACTGCGCGGGCGCTACCAGGGACTCACGTTCTGGTCGCCGAACATCAACATCTTCCGCGACCCGCGCTGGGGACGCGGCCAGGAGACGTACGGCGAGGATCCGTGGCTCACTGCACGCATGGGCGTCGCATTCGTGCAGGGGCTGCAAGGTGACGATCCGAAGTACCGCAAGGTCGACGCGACCGCGAAACACTTTGCCGTGCACAGCGGACCCGAGGCGGATCGACATCACTTCGACGTCCATCCGAGCGAGCAGGATCTCTATGACACCTATCTGCCGGCCTTCCAGGCACTCGTGCAGGAAGGGAAGGTCGCTGCGGTCATGGGCGCTTACAACCGCGTGTATGGCGAGTCGGCGTCGGCGAGCACGCTGTTACTGCAGCGAACTCTGCGCGAGCGCTGGGGCTTCGCAGGCTACGTCGTTTCGGACTGCGACTCGATCGACGACATCTTCCGCAATCACAAGATCGTGAACACCGCGGCCGAGGCGGCGGCGCTCGGCGTCAGCAAGGGGTGCGACCTCGACTGTGGCAAGACGTACGAGGCGCTGCTGCCTGCGGCTCGGCAGGGCTTGATCACCGAGAAGGAGATCGATGCAGCCGCGCAGCGCTTGATGCTGACCCGCTTCCGCCTTGGCATGTTCGACCCGCCCGAGCGCGTGCGCTGGGCGCAGATTCCGTACTCCGTCAACCAGTCCGCGGAGCATGATCGCCTGGCGCGACGCGCGGCGCAGTCATCGATCGTGCTGTTGAAGAACGACGGAGTGTTGCCGTTATCGCGCGACATCAAGACGCTGGCCGTCATCGGACCCACGGCCGATGACGTCATGTCACTGCTCGGCAATTACTATGGAACGCCGGCTGCGCCGGTGACGGTGCTGCAAGGAATCCGTGACGCAGTTGGTTCGAGTACGCGCGTGCTTTACGCGCGCGGTGCAGATCTCGTCGAGGGTCGCGAAGAGCCGCGTGCAGCGCCGCCGATCGATGCGCAGTATCTGCGCGCCGAAGCCGCATCTGCGCAGCAGGGATTGAAAGGAGAATACTTCCGCGGCCGCGAGCTCTCTGGTGTGCCGGTCATGACACGAATCGACGCGCGCATTGCCTTCCGCTGGGATCGCGGCGCTCCGACAGACGATCCAGTGGCACGCGGCGAGCTGCCCAGTACGAACGCGCTACCTGGTGATGACTTCAGCGTGCGCTGGACTGGGCAGTTGTTGCCACCCGGATCGGGGCGCTACGAGTTGGTCGTCGGAGCGAACGACGGCTTCCGCCTGTTCCTCGACGGTCGCGAGCTGCTCAATGGCTGGGAGACCAACGAACGCGTGCGCAGCCGCAGCGTCATGATCGATCTCGAAGCGGGCA
>Ga0075430_100003618_pt1 | contig 12966 bp, 12 predicted proteins | sample RhiMetdeltSRZDD4_FD_75294 | JGI IMG/M metagenome (GOLD analysis project Ga0075430, IMG submission 75294) | Populus rhizosphere microbial communities from Tennessee, USA - Rhizosphere MetaG P. deltoides SRZDD4 | ecosystem: Host-associated > Plants > Roots > Rhizosphere > Soil | place: USA... | reverse complement strand
TTCTTCGGCATCCAGATGTCGAGAAACACGACGTCGGGCGTGTCCTCGGTCACCAGCCGGAGCGCATCGACGCCATTGCCCACCGTCGTCACGCGGTAGCCCTCGTCCTCGAGGACGCCGCGCAGCGATGTCTGGATGGCCGGCTCGTCGTCCACCACGAGGATGTGCTCGCCGGCCATCTTGCTCAGGCCTCCACGGGCGCAGGTGTGCGTGCCACCGGAACTTCCACGATGAAGCGGCTGCCCGACGGCTGGTTGTCCTCGACGCGAATCACGCCGCCGTGCTCGTTCACGATCTCGCTGACGATCGGCAGCCCGAGCCCCATGCCGGCCACCTTCGTGGAGAAGTACGGCAGGAAGAGCTTATCGCGGTCCTCGCTGGAGATGCCTGGGCCGTTGTCGGCGACGGTGAGCCGGACACGCCCGGTGTCGGCGACGTACTCGGTGTCGATGGTCACCGCGCCCGTGCCCGCCACCGCCTCCACCGCGTTGTCGACGAGGTTCAGCACCGCCCGCTTGATGTGATCGGGATCCACCTCGAGGAGCGGCAGATCCTCGGCGTGCTGGGTGACCAGGGTGAGCGCGGGGTGCGACTCGCGATAGAGGCTCGCCACCGTGTCGATCAGCGGCCGCAGATCCGTCGGCTTCGGCACGAACACCGGCATGCGCGCAAAGCGGGAGAATTCGTCGACGAGTCGCTTCAGGCCGTCGACCTCCTGGATGATGATCTCCGTGCACTCGGACACCAGCTGCGCGTCCTCGCCGCCCACGCGCGACAGGCGCCGGCGCAGGCGCTGCGCGGAGAGCTGGATGGGCGTGAGCGGGTTCTTGATCTCGTGCGCGATCCGCTGCGCGACCTCGCGCCAGGCGGCCAGGCGCTGCGCCTTCAGCAGCTCGGTGAGGTCGTCGAACACGACGACGGCGCCCTCGTAGCTGCCGTCGCCGGCGCGGAGGGCGGTGGCCGACGCGAGCAGCGAGACGGTGACGCCGCGGCGGCGCAGGTGGAGCTCGATGGCGGCGGTGGCCGTCTTCGGCCGGCGGGTGCGGTGCACGAGGGTGATCACCTCGCGCGCGTCGGGGCCGGTGAACAGCTCTTCCAGCAGGCGACCGACGGCGCCCGTCTCGCTCAGCCCGAACATGCGGGCGGCGGCGCCGTTGATCGTGGTCAGCCGCCCGAGCGCGTCGAACGACGCGACGCCGGTGGTGATGGCCTCCAGCACCGTCTCGATGTACCGGCGGCGATCCTCGAGCTCGGTGTGCTTGTCTTGTAGATCGAGATAGGCCTCTTCCAGCTGGCGCTTGGAGCGCGACAGGTCGTCGGTCATGTGGTTGAACGAGTCGACGAGCACGCCGATCTCGTCGTCGGCGGGCGCCTGCACCTTGTAGCCGAGGTTCCCGGCCGCCACCTCGCGCGTCGCCTCCGCCAGCTGCTCGATGGGGCCGGTGATGCCGCGCGCCAGGTAGAGGCCGAACCACGTGAAGGAGAACACGACGATCAGGGTCATGAGCAGGAAGAGGAGGATGTAGATGCCCTTGATCGGGTTCTTGAGCAGCTTCAGCTGCTTGTACTCGCGAAACGCCTGCGAGATGCCTCGCACCTTCGACTCGAGCCGCTCCGACACGTGGGTGCCGACCACGACGGCGCCGATGATCCGTCGCTCGCCCGCGCGGCCCGACCAGATCGGCGTGACGCCTTCGATCAGATCGCCGGTGGCGAGCTCGCGCACGGTCGTCACCTCCTGACCGCCGAGGCCGCGCTTGAGCTGCGACTCGCTGAGATCCCGGGTGGGCAGGTCGCCGAGGATCGGATCCTTGACGTGGACGAGCTCCTGACCCTGCCCGTTGAAGACGGTGAGCGTGCTCAGCGACAGGAGATCCTGCTGCTCGACGAGGAAGGCGGCCAGCGTTTCCCGGCGCTCGTCGGCCAGGAGATGATCGCGCTCGACGAGCCGTGCGATGTGCTGGCCGTGGCGCAGCGTCGTCTTCTCGAGGTTGGTGTAGTACGTCTGCGCCACCGCCAGTGCCTGATCGAGCGGCCGCTCGACCTGCGGCTTGAACCACCCCTCGATCGACTTGTTGATGAAGTTCGAGGCGATGATGAAGATGAAGATCGCCGGCGCCACCGCCAGCGACAGGAACGCCAGCACCAGCTTGGCCTTGAAGCGGGCCCCGATGACCTTCTGCCGCCGCTCGAACCCGAGCTTCACGAGATTGCGGAACAGCAGGACCAGCAGCAGGAGGAAGACGATGAGGTTCAGGTTGAACAGCGCGAAGATCACGATGTTGGAGGCCACCGGCAGCTCGGGCGCGATGATCCCCAGGTCGAGCGCCGACAACCCGCCCAGCAGCAGCAGGAACGCGGCGATGATGAGGAGGTTGCGCTTGCGGCGGTTCTGCTCGCTCAGCAGCGGCATCTACTGCACCCGCTGGATCGTCCGGAAGTCGGACTGGCGCATCGTCTGCTCCGCGGTCCCCGACATCCGCGAGACGAAGGTGTTGTCGCCGTTCAGCGCGGACTCCGCGTGCACCCGCACGTAGAAGATCTCGGCCGGGTCGAGCCCGCTGGCTGGTCCGAGCTTCAGGCCCTGAACCTCGGAGAGCACGCGCTGGGCGTCGCGGAGGTCGCGGGTGCCGTGAGTCGAGCGCGTCTCACCCTTCAGCGAGATGACCTTGTACTCCTTCGTCACCACGTTGTAGGCGAGCTGCCGCTCGATGGTCACGCTCTTGATGAGGGCGTCGCGCCACAGGCGGTTGTACTGCCAGAGCTCGACGGTATAGCGGACGTGGGCGGGGATGCCGCTCTGGAGACCCTCCTGGAATCCCGGCGGAATGGTTCCCAGCAGGACGACGTGGACGGTGACCTCGTGGTCGTTCAGGTAGATGTCGAGATCGTTGACGCGCAGGTCGGCGCGGGCCGGCGTCGCCTCCGCCAGGAGCCACAGCGCCAGCACCGCCGTCACCAGGGTCAGGGGCACGCGGTTCGAGAGCATCATACGGCGGACGGAACATTATAGCGCCGCGGACCGAAACGACCCGCAGCCTCCCGACTTCTATCGGTTACAGAGGCCTATCGGTTCTAGAGGCGCGCCACGGCTTTGCCGGGGGCGACAACTGTCGGGATAAAGGCGCGCCACGGCTTTGCCGGGGCGCGACGAACGCTGGGGGGTTTGGGGGGGCCATTTCGGGGCCCCCGATCTTCAAATAACCGCGAGGCCGGGAGCGGGGAGCAGATCCTTCGTGTCGATCGGGGCCGGTACCACACGCACCGTGGCCGTCGCCGCCGCGCGGCGCTCGAGACCGAGAGCGCGCTGAATCGCCACGACGAGCTCGAAGTTCAGGCCGTGGCCGGCGTTGCGGGCGATGACGTGCCCGTGGATCGGCCGCCCGAGCAGGGCGAGGTCGCCGATGAGATCGAGAATCTTGTGCCTGACGAACTCGTCACGAAAGCGAAGGCCGTTGAGCGTGCCGCGCTTGCCGACGACGATCGCGTTGTCGAGCGAGCCGCCGAGGGCCAGCCCGTGCTTGCGCATGGCGCCGAGATCCTTGAGGAAGCCGTAGGTCCGCGCCGGCGCGTACTCCTCGACGAACGACTCCTCCGTCGGCGCGCACGAGAGGACCTGGGTGCCGATGGCCGGATGATCGTTGTCGAGCGTGTAGCTGATGCGGAACGTGCTCGACGGCTCGATGTGGATCCAGCGCGCGCCGCTGCCGACGCGGATCGGATGTGGGACGTCGATCGGGCGCCGCCGCGCGGCCTGCTGGGCCCGGCCGGCGGCGAGCAGCAGCGCGACGAAGGGCTTGGCGCTGCCGTCGACGGCGGGAATCTCGCTGCCGTCGACCTCGACCTCGAGGTTGTCGATGCCGAGGCCGGCGGTGGCCGCCATGAGGTGCTCGACGGTCTGGACACGAGTGCCGTTGCGTCCGACGGTGGTCGCGTAGTGCGAGTCGACGACGCTCTCCGGCGCCGCCGGAATGCGCTCGCGTCCGACTCGGAAGACGATGCCCGAATCCGAAGGGGCCGGCGACAGCGCCAGGCGGACGGGCTTGCCCGAATGAAGCCCGATCCCCTCCAGCGACACACTCTTGCGGATCGTGTGCTGTCGCAACATGCCGCTGGGGCTATGAGCAACCGTAGTGCCACACTGGACGCCGCCTCTAATTAGCCGTCTTTGCGGCATAAATTGTGTCGACGCCGTCCTTGTAGGCTCGACACCGTCCCGCCGCTGACACGGCCTGGGGGTGGCGAAGTCTCATTTTCGAGACACATCAGAGGTCAACGATGACACGCACCTCGTAGTGATTCGCCGCGGCCGTCAGGGAGATCCTGTGAAGGGTGGCGGCCTTGACCCCCGTGCCGAGGCGATGGCGAGACGCATCGAGCGGCTCTCCCAGCAACCGGCCGTGGACGACCGTGTCCGAGCATGCGCCGACCTCGACGTCGCTCGCCACGAACCCCTCGATCTCGTGCACGTAGAGGCACTCGTCGATCCACGCGGCGAGCAGGGTCTCCGGCGTCTCGGCCTGCGCGCGAACCTCGCGGCTCTCACGGCCACTGACCGATGCCGGGTCCACGATCAGCGCCAGGACGCCGAGCGCGGCCTGCGCGAAAGCGGCCGCCCGAGTGGTGCCCCAGGCCCGCACGCCGACATCCGCCTCCACCTCGAAGTGCTCCCAGCCCGCGTCAGGCACCGCGATCGCTCCCGAGATCTCCGAAGCGTGCCTGCAGGATTGCGATGACCGCGGGGCCCGCCGTCTCGGTGCGCAGCAGGCGGGCGCCGAGGCTCGCGACCTGCCAGCCCGCGCGGCGCGCCGACTCGACTTCCTCGGCGTCGAGCCCGCCTTCGGGACCGATCAGCAGAGCCGCCCGGCGTAATGGCCCGGCTGGAAGCGCGGCGGCCAGCGGCGGCGCCTCGCCTTCCCAGAGGCAGAGGGCGAGATCGCTGTCGCGCGCGGTCTCGAGACAGGCGGCCAGGGGGGCCGGTGTCGCGACGAGGGGCACGACGGGACGCCGGCACTGCTTGGCCGCCTCCCGCGCGACGCGCTGCCAGCGCGCCGCCCGCTCGGCGGCTGCCGCGCCCGCGAGCCGGATGACCGTGCGCGCGGTGAGGGCGGGCTGAACGGTGGCGACGCCGAGCTCGGTGGCTGCGCGGACGATGGCCTCCATCTTGTCGCCCTTCGGCACGCCCTGCACGAGGGTGATCGCCAGCGGGGACTCCGCGGCGCCGGTGGCCTCGCCGAGCACGATACCGGTGACGCGCGCACCGACGACGTCGAGTCGCACGGTGTAGTCGCGGCCGGTCCCGTCGCTGGCGATGATCGTGTCGCCGGGCCGTAGCCGCAGCGCGCGGGCCAGATGCCGTGACTGCGGCGCATCGAAGGTGACGCGCCCCTCGGCGACCGCCTCAGGCGTGATCGCGAAGCGCCGCATGCCGGCAGGCCAGACTGGTCCAGCCCTCCACCGAGCGCGTGTCGACGCGCGAAAAGCCCTGGGCGGCCATGATCCGCGCGACGTCGTCGGCCTCGCCGTCGAGAAGGCCGCCGAGAATCAGCACGCCCCCCGGTGCCACCAGGGCGGCGTAGCGCGTACCCAGCGCGCGATGCGCCGCCGCCAGGAGGTTCGCGAGCACGAGCGGGAATCGCGGAGCCGCCAGGGTGGCCGCGTCGGCGACGGCGCACCGGACGCGGTGTCCGAGTCCGTTGCGCTCGACGTTGGCGGTGGCCGAGGCGATCGCGTCCGGATCACTGTCGACGGCGTGGATCTCGCCGACGCCGAGTCGGGCGGCCGCGATGGCGAGGATCCCGGAGCCGGTGCCCAGGTCGAGCGCGCGCGCGGGCGGATTCGCCTCCGCGAGCGCCTCGAGGAGCAGGAGACAGCCGGCCGTGCTGCCGTGCTGTCCCGTGCCGAAGGCCCGGCCGGGCTCGATGACGAGGAGCTCCCGGCCCACGGCGGGCCGCGCGTCCCAGGGCGGCGCGATCACGAGGCGACGACCGAGCGGAAACGGGGCGAAGTGCGCCTGCCAGGCGGCGGCCCAGTCCTCGTCGGCCACCGGCGCGACGCGCGCCGGACGACCACCGTGGAAGCCGAGGGCATCGAGGGCGGCCACGTAGGCGTCGACGCGGGTGGCGAGGATCGCGGTGTCGGCCGTCTCGGCGAAGAACGCGCGCAGGCGAGGCGTGTCGCCCGCCGGCTCTTCCTCGACGACGCCAAGCGCGCCGAGCTCCCACACGAAATTCGTCAGTCCCTCGGCGGCGTCTTCGGGGATGCCCACCGTGAGCTCCCAGTAGCGGGGGCTCCCGGAGCGCGCCACGCGCGTCATCGTCAGCCGAGGAGCTTCTTCATCCGCTCGAGAAACGCGCTGGCCAGCGGACCGCGCTGGTCCTTGGAGGCGGCCTCGAAGGCCTCGAGCGCCTCGCGCTGCCGAGCGCTGAGCTTCTGCGGCACCTCCAGCAGCACGCGATAGCACGCGTCGCCGTGCCCGCGCTCCCGCAGTCGCGGCATGCCCTTGCCGCGCAGGCGCAAGACCTGATGTGGCTGCGTGCCCGCGGGGACCTTGAGGCGATCGGTGCCGCCGAGGACGGGCACGTCGAGCTCGGCGCCGAGGGCCAGCTGCGTGAACGACACCGGCAGATCGGTGAGGAGGTCGGCGCCGTGGCGCGTGAAGACGCCGTGCTCGCGGATACGGACGAGGACGTAGAGATCGCCGGCCGGCCCGCCGTTGACGCCGCCCGAGCCCTCCCCGGAGAGACGCAGCTGCATGCCGTCGTCGATGCCGGGCGGAATCTTCACGGACAGCATCCGCTCGGCGCGTTCCCGCCCCTCGCCGCGGCAGACCTTGCACGGGCTCTTGTTCAGCTGCCCTTCGCCGCCGCAGCGGGGACACGGCCGGGCCACGGTGAGAAAGCCGTGGCTCATGCGCACCTCGCCACGTCCCTGACACGTCTCGCACGTGGTCTTGCGCGTGCCCGGCTCGGCGCCGGTGCCGGTGCACGCCTCGCAGCGCTCGAGGCGCGGGATCTGTACCTTCGTCTCCACGCCCGCCGCGGCCTCCTCCAGCGTGATCTTCAGCTCGTACTGGAGGTCCTCGCCGCGCGTCGCCCGCGAGCGGCGGCCACCGCGTCCGCCGCCGGCGCCGGCGAAGAAGTTGTCGAAGATATCCTCGAACAGCGAGCCGAACCCGCCCTCGAAGCCGCCGCCGGCGGCCGCGCCCGGTGCCGTGCCGAAGCGGTCGTAGTGCGCGCGCTTGTCGGGATCGGACAGCACCGCGTAGGCCTCGCTGACCTCCTTGAAGCGCTCCTCGGCCTTCTTGTCGCCGGGATTCTTGTCGGGATGGAACTGCATCGCGAGCTGTCGGTAGGCCTTCTTCAGCTCGGCGTCGCCGGCGGTCTGGTCGACGCCGAGAACCTCGTAATAGTCCCGAGCCACCTAGGCGGCGTCCTCGTCGGGCGCGGCGGCGACGGCGACCATCGCCGGGCGCAGCACGCGGCCGTGGATGAGATAGCCGGGCGCCGTCTCGTTGACCACGGTATCGGGCGCGGCCTCGGTGCTGACGACGCGGGCGATGGCCTCGTGACGCGTGGGATCGAACGGCTGCCCGACCGCGGAATAGCGCGAGACGCCGGACCGCTCCAGCACCCGGAGCAACTCTCGCTGGATCAGCTCCACCCCGGTCACGACACTGCCGCCGCCGGCCGTGGCGCGCGCCGCGTCGAGGGCCCGATCGAGGTTGTCGAGCACGGGGATCAGGTCGCGCACCAGCGTCTCCGTGGCGTACTTCACGTAGTCGTCGCGGTCGCGCTGCGCGCGGCGACGGATGTTGTCCGCTTCCGCCAGCGCACGCAGCAGGCGGTCTTGCTTGTCGTCGAGCTGGCGCCGCAGATCCTCGAGCTGCGCCTCCGCCGACGTCGGCGTGACGTCGTCGGCGCGGGCGGGACCGTTTTCCTGTGGTTCGTTCATCGCCTCGATTATAGCAGCGGGGTTACGGCGCGCCGTGCTAGGAGGGCAGGTAGAGGTCCTGGCGGACGCGCGACAGCGCCTCGGTGACGTGCTGCGCGGTCTCGTTCACGATCGAGATGACCTCCGGATAGGGCAGCCGGCGCGGCCCGACGACGCCAAGGATGCCGAGCACCTGGTTGCGGTACATGTAGGTCGAGGTCACCAGCGTGCACTCGCGCATCGCCGTCACCGGGTTCTCGTCGCCGATGGTGACCCGCACGCCGGACTCGGCGGCGAGCGCGGTCAGCAGCTCCGCGAGCTTTTCCTTCTGCTCGAACGTCCGCAGCAGTTCCCGCGTGGTCTCGAGATCCCAGAACTCCGGGTGGTCGAGCATGTTGATGGCGCCGCTGACGTAGAGCGTGCGGCCGCGCAGCATGGCCAGGATCTGCTCCGTCACCGCCCGCGCTCGCGTATGCAGCGCGTCGAGCGGATCGGCGGGCGCGGTCTCCATCTCGACGATCTCCTGCACGCTGCGGTCGCGGAAGCGCCGCGTCAGCTCGCGGCCGATGGCCCGCACCTCCTCGCTGGTCACCCGGCCGTCGAGGGTGATCTCCCGCACGGTGATCCAGCCGGCGTCGGTGGCCACCACCGCCAGCGCCCGATCGTCGGGAAGCGGCATGAGGTCGACCCGCGCGATCATCGTCTGCTTGAGCGGCGGCGCGAGCAGGAGGCCGGTGAGCCGGCTGGCGTCAGACAGGTGGCTGGACGTCCGCTCCATGAAACCGTCGATGCCCGAACGGCGTCGTGTGGGCAGGGTCGTCGCCGCCACCGTGGCCGGCGCCGGCGCCGACGCGGGCGGGAAGGACTCCACGTAGTAGCGGTACGCCTTGTCGGTCGGCACGCGACCGGCGCTCGTGTGCGGCTGCGCGAGGTAGCCGAGGTCCTCCAGGTCGGCCATGGCGTTGCGGATCGTCGCCGGCGACAGATGCGGGAAGTGGCGCTTGGCCAGGACCCGCGAGCCGACCGGTTCCGCGGAGTCGATGTACTCGCGGATGACCGCGATCAGAACGTCCCGCTGACGTGTGTCCATCCCGATCGTTATAGCAGATCGACGAAGAGGGCGTCGGAGACCAGGAAGCCGGCCTCGCTGAGCCGCGTGCGACCAGCGTCGTCCACGAGCCGCCCCGCCGCCCGCCACTCGGCGAGTGTTTGCCCCAGCCCGTGGTCTCCGGCGGCGCGCTCGGCGAGGGCGGCGGCGGGGACGCCGTCGGCGGTTCGCAGGCCGAGGATCAGGCGTTCGGCGGCGTGCTGGGCGGGTGTGAGCCGCTCGAAGGTGTCGATCGGCAGCCGGCCCGCCTCGGCGGTGGCGCAGTAGCGGGCGAGCGGCTTCACGTTCGCGTACCGGACATCGCCCACGAAGCCACAGCCGCCAGGGCCGGCGGCCAGATACTCCGCGGCCCGCCAGTAGGTGAGGTTGTGACGGGAGCGGAATCCGGGGCGCGCATAGTTCGAGATCTCGTAGTGCTCGAGGCCCCGAGCGGCCGCGGCCCGGACCAGCGCCCAGTACTGGGCGACCACGGTGTCCTCGGGCGGCAGCCCGCTCACCCCGGACGCCCCCCACAGGCTGCCGGGGTCCAGCGTCAGGCCATACGCCGAGAGATGCTCGGGCTGCCAGTCGAGGATCTCGTCGACGGCGCCTGTCCACGCGTCGACGTCGAGGCCGGGAAGGCCGTACATCAGGTCGACGCTCACGTTGTCGTGGCCCGCCGCGCGTGCCGCCTCGAACGCCGAGCGCGCACCGCGCCGGTCGTGAAGGCGGCCGATGTGCGTGAGGATGCGATCGTCGAGTGATTGCACGCCAAGGCTCAGGCGATTCACGCCGGCCGTGCGGTAGGCCGCCAGCTTGTCGCGGGTCACGCTCTCGGGATTGCACTCGACGGTGATTTCCGCCCCGGCCGCGAGGGTGAAGCGGCGCCGCGTCTGCGCCAGCACGTCAGCCATGGCGTCGGCAGGAAGCAGCGACGGCGTGCCCCCGCCGAAGAAGAGGCTCGCGATCTCGACACCGCTCGCCCACGGCAGGGCGGCCAGCAGGTCGATCTCCTCGCCGAGGGCTGCCAGGTACCGGCGCATCGACGCCGGGTCCTCGAGGGGGCTCGTGTTGAACGAGCAGTAATGGCAGCGCCTGGTGCAGAACGGAACGTGGATGTAGAAGCCGAGCGTGGTCGCCGTCGGCGCCGTCTCCCCGAGCACGTCACCGGGGGCGACCGAGGTGGCGGCGGGCGTCAGGGGATGTAGCGCGCGAGTCTCCACCAGCGCAGCCAGTGGCGATCCCCGTCCCAGGACCAGTAGATCAGGAACGCCTTGCCCTTGATCTTGTCCTTCTTCACGAATCCCCAGTACCGCGAGTCCTGGGAATTGTTGCGATTGTCACCCATGACGAAGTAGGAGTCGGCCGGCACCACCGTCGGCTCGCAGCCATAGGCATAGCCGCAGTAGGTGGGCTGGGCGCGGTCGCCGAGCGGCCCTTCCGTGCGGCGCACGTACGGCTCCGTGAGCAGCCGCCCGTTCAGGAAGACCTGGTCGCCGCGCACGTGCACGGTGTCGCCCGGCGTGCCGACGATCCGCTTGATGAAGTCCCGCTTCTCGTCCTGAGGATATTTGAAGACGATGATGTCCCCGCGCACCGGGTGGCGCAATCCCGGCAGCCGGTAGTCGGTCACCGGCAGCTCCGGCCCGTAGAGGAACTTGTTGACGAGGATGTAGTCCCCCACGAGCAGGGTGTCCATCATGGAGCCGGAGGGGATGGTGAAGGCCTGGACGATGAGCGTGCGGATGACCAGCGCCAGGAGGATGGCGATGGCGATCGCCTCCGCGTACTCGCGGACGACGGACTTCCGCTTGCGCACGCCGGTCACCGGCGGTGCCGCCACCTCTTCGGGCTTGTGAACCTCGCCCTCGCGGACGTCCATCAGCTCTTCAGCACCGTCAGGAACGCTTCCTGCGGCACCTCGACGCGGCCGACCTGCTTCATCCGCTTCTTGCCTTCCTTCTGCTTCTCGAGCAGCTTGCGCTTGCGCGTGATGTCGCCGCCGTAGCACTTCGCGGTCACGTTCTTGCCCATGGCCTTCACCGTCTCGCGCGCGATGACGCGGCTGCCGATGGCGGCCTGGATGGCCACCTCGTACAGCTGGCGCGGAATGACGCCACGCAGCTTCTCGACGAGCGACTTGCCGCGCTCGTACGCCTTGTCGCGATGGACGATGGTGGACAGCGCGTCGACGGGGTCGCCGTTCAGGAGGATGTCGAGCTTGACGAGGTCGGAGGGACGGAAGTCGGCGAACTCGTAGTCGAAGGAGGCGTAGCCCTTGGAGATCGACTTCAGCTTGTCGTAGAAATCCACCACGATCTCGGACAGCGGGAAGTCGAAGCGGATGTGCACGCGCTTGCCGAGATACTCGAGCGACTTGTGCTCGCCGCGCTTGTCCTGGGCCAGCTTGTAGATGGCCGTCATGAACTCCGTCGGCACGTACACCGACGACCTCACGTACGGCTCCTCCATGACCTCGATGCGGTCGGGCGTCGGCAGCTTCGACGGGTTGTCGAGCTCCAGCACCTCGCCGGCCGTCGTGAGCACCTTGTATTGCACGGAGGGCGCGGTGACGATCAGCGAGAGGTTGAACTCGCGCTCGAGCCGCTCCTGGACGATCTCCATGTGCAGCATGCCGAGGAAGCCGCAGCGGAATCCGTAGCCCAGCGCCAGCGATGTCTCGGGCTCGAAATTGAAGGCGGGATCGTTGAGCCGGAGCTTCTCGAGGGCGTCGCGCAGCGTCTCGTACTCCGTGTCCTCGATCGGAAAGAGGCCGGCGAACACCATCGGCTTGGCGTCCCGGTAGCCGGGAAACGGCTGCTCGGTCGGCCGCGCCGCTTCGGTGATGGTGTCACCGACCTTGGCGTCGGCCACGCGCTTGATGGCGGCCGTGATGTAGCCGACCTGACCCGCCGACAGCTCGTCGACCTGGCGCATGTCGGGGCTGAAGACGCCGACCTGCGCCACGTCGTAGGTGCGGCCGTTGGACATCATGAGGATCTTGGTGCCGGGGCGCACGCGACCGTCCCGCAGCCGCACGTAGATCACGACGCCCTGATAGGAGTCGTAGAACGAGTCGAAGACCAGCGCTTTGAGCGGTGCGTCCGGATCGCCGGTGGGCGCCGGGATGCGCGCGACGATGGCCTCCAGCACCTCGGGCACGCCGGTGCCGTGCTTGGCCGAGATGGCGAGCGCCTCGGTGCCGTCGAGATCGAGCGTGTCGTTGATCTGCTCGCGCGTGGCGTCCACGTCGGCGGCCGGCAGATCGATCTTGTTGATCACGGGAATGATGGTGAGGCCGGCGTCCGCGGCGAGATAGAAGTTGGCCAGCGTCTGCGCCTCGATGCCCTGCGCGGCGTCCACGATGAGCAGGGCGCCCTCGCAGGCGGCCAGCGCGCGCGAGACCTCGTACGAGAAGTCGACGTGGCCCGGCGTGTCGATGAGATTCAGCGTGTACTCGTCGCCATCGCGGGCGCGGTAAAGCAGGCGCACCGTGTGCGCCTTGATGGTGATCCCGCGCTCGCGCTCGAGGTCCATGGAGTCCAGCACCTGATCGACGGCCTTCTTGGCGTCCATGGTCCCGGTCAGCGCGAGGAGACGATCGGCCAGCGTCGACTTCCCGTGATCGATGTGGGCCACGATCGAGAAGTTGCGGATGCGGCTCAGACTCACCGACTCAGTCTAACATGCGGATTTGCCGCGCTAACCACGCTCCGCCTGTAGCGACCGCGCTCGCTTGGCTCGAAACGTGGGTGGCTTGCTCAAGATGCTCGTGGCTCCGTGGTGAGCCGCGTGTGGTCCGGAATGACGGCGCCGCTCTCGAGCGTCACGCCCGCCCCGATCTCTACGTCCGCACCGATCTGGACATCGGCGCCGATGACGCAGTCGCGGAGCACGGACCGGGCGCCGACCTCCACGTGCTCCCACAGCACGGCGCCTTCGATCCG
>Ga0075430_100003616_pt1 | contig 12968 bp, 14 predicted proteins | sample RhiMetdeltSRZDD4_FD_75294 | JGI IMG/M metagenome (GOLD analysis project Ga0075430, IMG submission 75294) | Populus rhizosphere microbial communities from Tennessee, USA - Rhizosphere MetaG P. deltoides SRZDD4 | ecosystem: Host-associated > Plants > Roots > Rhizosphere > Soil | place: USA... | reverse complement strand
CGTGATCGGGATCTCGCTCGCCGACTCGTAATCCGAGAGTCTAACGGGTAGCTCGATCTGCCCCATCGGACCGATCGGGTTCACGTCCGTTGTGGTTTCCCGACCAACGCCTCGCCGAGTCTGAGTCGTTCGGCTCCTTGAGCAGTCGCTTGGGTCAGACCGGCGGTGGTGCCGGCATGACTGGGCCGGCCGGCTGAAATCGAGCTCGATACGAGGCGACGACAGCTTCCAGGAGAGCTTCGTCGTCTCCACGCCAACCGTCCGCCCCGCCGACGTGACGGCGCGCCAGGCCGGCGAACTGCGCGGCGAGCTGAGCACGCGCGCCGGCGAGAAGACCGACTCGACGTTCCAGGAAGGATCGGATCGCCGAATAGAGCTCTTCGCTGACTCCGGTCGTGTCGAGGAAGACGCCGGCTGTGGCGACGGCCGGCGATATCGAAACCGGGGACGGCACCGGTGCGGAGCGCTCACGCACGACTAAGGTCGCCGCCGCCAGATCGCCGAGCCGCTGGCTCCTTGCAGTCAGCAGGATGGACAGGGACCCGATCGCGTACGCCGTAGGCAGGATGTCCACCAGTCGGAGGAGGGTTCGGATCCCGACCTGAGTCCAACCGGCTGGCTGACCGTCTGCTCGCACGACCCGGATCCTCTGTGCTCGCTTGCCGGGGGTTCGCCCGGCCCAGAGTCCTTCGAAGAGGAAGAAGTAGCCGAGGTAGAGGAAGAGTATCCCTCCCAGCCCCGCCGCGGCGGCTGCTCTGCCCTTCAGTCCGATGCCGGCCAGCCCGATCCCGAGGAGGATGAAGAGTCCCCCTTGGATCGCAGAGTCGATGAGGATCGCGATCATCCTCGAACCCAACCCGGCGACGTCAGCCGAGATCGGGACGGCCTCGGGTGTGACGAATCGTACGGTTCCTTGAGCGGATCGCATGGCTCCCTACACTTCTCGCGTGGACATCGACTCCTTCATCGCTACATATCGGAGCGAATGGACCAGACTGGAGGCTGCATGCGCCGAAGGGGGTCAAGGCCTGTCGTCCCTGTCCGGCGCCGAGATCCGAGAGATGATCCGCCTGTATCTTCGAGCCTCGACCCATCTCGCCCAGGCACGCGCGGAGTTCCACGACCCCCGCCTGGACGGATATCTGAATGGGCTCGTGACTCAGGCCCACGCCGCGATCTACTCCACGCAACCGAGGACGAAGCGAGGGTTCGTCCGTCTCTTCGCGGTGCGCTACCCGGAGGCCCTACGTCGAACGAGTCCCTTCGTCTTCGTCGCCGCGGGGATCCTCCTCGTGATCGTGCTCGCTTCTTGGGCGTGGGTCGCAACGTCAGCGGAGGCACAGATCGGGCTGCTTCCGCCCGCCGCCCGGGACGCGATCAGGGACGCCGGGGGCAGGAGTGCGGATCTTGGTCCGCCGGCGAGCCTCTCCGCGTTCATCCTGTTCAACAACGTCCTGGTTGCCTTCCTCGCATTCGCCCTCGGTATCACGTTCTGCGTAGGAACGATCGTGGTTCTGGTCAAGAATGCGCTCATGCTCGGGCTTCTGGCCGGAGCCTTTCACGTGGTCGGGAACGCCGGGCCCTTCTGGTTGCTGATCCTCCCCCACGGTGTCCTCGAGCTCATCGCGATCTGCATCGCAGCCGGCGCGGGCCTGCGGATGGGATGGTCTCTCATCGATCCCGGTGACCGGCCGCGGGGACGTGCTCTCCGAGATGAGACCCGTGAGGCCGTGGTGGTGGTCATCGGCGTGATCCCCGCGTTCGTCATCGCCGCCCTGATCGAGGGCTTCATCACCGGTACGGCGCTGCCGAACGCGCTCGAGATCGTGATCGGCCTTGGGTTCGCGGGACTGTATGTCGCCTTCCTTCTCGGCTGGCCAGCCCGACTGCGCCGGACCGCTACAGGCGCGCCGCGTCCTTGATCTGCAGGTAGCGATCGGCCAATGCTCCCGCCAGCCTTCCCGGTTCGCGATCCTCGACCGAGACGCCGAGCGAGCGCAGATGCGCCGATGCGCGATTCCGAGCCGAGAAGGACTGAGCAGCGGCGGCCGCCAAGTAGGCATCCTCGTACGAACCTGGGAGAGCCGACCGAAGAGCGAGGACCTCAGGGTCGACGATGCTCCCGATCATGAGCAGATGCCGCGGAAGCAACACGGGCAGGGCATCGAAGAGTGGCTGCATGACCGACTCTTCGGTGAGTTCCGTGAACAAGACGAGGAGCGATCGACGGCGGTGGCGCGAGAGCAGCGTTGCGAACGCACCCCGATAGTCCGTCGGATCGAGGGACGGTTGCCGGTCGAAGAGGACGTCGAGGGCGCGTCGGGGCTGGTCAAGTCCGCCGCGTGGACTGAGCATCGCCTCGACACGAGATGCGAACGCCATCACGCCCACGTGGTCGCCCGATCGGGCCGCGAGCTCTGCGAGAGCGATCGCGGCGTCCAGGGCGTGCTCGAACCTCGACAGCCCGGCGACCGTCCCCGCCATGGTCCGACCGGCGTCGAGGAGGAGCAAGATCTGCTGATCGCGTTCCTCTCGGTAGAGGTTCGTGATGGGCTTGGCCGCCCGAGCCGTGGCGTTCCAGTTGATCCTGCGGAATTCATCGTCGGGGTGGTAGTCGCGGAGCGAGTCGAAATCGGTCCCGCCGCCTCGGAGGCGCGTCGAGCGCCGACCACCCTGGAGCAAGCGCGCCCGCTGCCGCAGCTCCACCTCGGATCGTCCCGGGAGCGCCGGGTAGACCTTCAGGTTGTCGACGATCGGCAGGGTGGCCTGCCGGCCGCCGAGTCCGATCGGCCCCGAGACTCTGACCGTCACCGGTCCGAGCTCGAGCCGACCTCGCCTGGCCGGAGCGATCTGAGCGTCCAGGGCCCCTCCCTCGGCGCCGATCCGGTTCCGATGCACGACGGGCGTTCGGGCTCCGGATGGCGGCGTGGCGTCGCGGATCGTGACACTGAGGGGCCGGCGGCTCGGGTTGTGGAGTCGGAGCGTGACCTGGCCCACCTCATGGGTGGTCAACACGGACGGTGCGATCCGCTCGATGCCCAATGCGTTCGGGTGCGGTGCTTGCCAGATGTCGTACACCAGCAACCCGAGAACAACGACGTTCGCAAGGATGAGGCCCACGAGTGGCGACACGGGCGCGAGCGCCGTGACGGCAGCGGCAGCGATCGCGATGGGAGCCAGTCGAGTGGAGACGTACACGTCAGTCGGGGACCGGCACCTGGGACACGATCCCATCGAGGATCGCGTCGGGGGTCGCGCCTTCCAACTCCACCTCCGGCCGCACGAGGACCCGATGCCGCCACGTCGCGTTCACGAGCGCCTTCACGTCATCGGGGGTCACGAACTCACGCCCGGACAGGTACGCCCAGGCCTTCGAGGCCGACTGAAGCATCGCCCCGCCCCGCGGGCTGACGCCGAGTGCGAGCGAAGGGCTGCGCCGCGTCGCGGTGACGAGGTCCATGAGGTACGACGTCAGCTCGGGACCGACCCGCACCGCCGCCACTCCTGCCGCCCCAGCGGCGAGGTCGTCTGCCCCCGCAACCGGTGAGATGCCGAGTGCGTGGAGGTCGTGCGGATCCTTACCCTCGTCGTGCATCCGCAACACGGCACGTTCGTCTTCTCGAGATGGGTAGTCCACGCGAAGCTTGAACAGGAACCGATCGAGTTGCGCTTCCGGAAGTGGATAGGTTCCCTCGTATTCGATCGGATTCTGGGTGGCGACGACCAGGAAGGGCTTCGGCAGCTGATGGGTCTCCCCCTCGATCGACACCTGGTGTTCCTCCATGGCCTCGAGGAGCGCGGCCTGAGTCTTCGGCGGGGTCCGATTCAGTTCGTCCGCTAGGAGGATGTTCGTGAAGACGGGGCCCGGTCGGAACCTGAGCCCGCCCGCTCCACCCTCGTAGATCACGTTCCCCGTCACGTCGGATGGCATCAGATCCGGCGTGAACTGGATCCGGTGGAACCCGAGGTCCAACGAGCGTGCCAACGCCTTCACCATGAGCGTCTTCGCGACTCCCGGGACCCCCTCCAGGATCACGTGCCCGCGTAGCAGCAGAGCGGCCGTCAGACCCCACAGGATCGGCTCCTGGCCGAACACGGCCTTGCTCACCTCGCCGCGGACCGCCGCCAAGACGTCTCGATCCCGGCTCAACGGTTCGCTCCCTCGACATCGCCGGTGAGGACCGACACATCCGCGGCCAGCGCGAGGAGCTCGCCGTCGCTCGTCGGCTCGGCTCCGCCGATGGCATGCTCGACCCGGCCGAGCGGCAGTGCGGTCGACCCGGACACGAGTTGGGCAATCTGCTCGGTTGGCGCGTCCGAGGGGGTACCGATCAGCGCGGAGAGCCGCTCTCTGGCGGAGCTCCGTAACAGGTGCCCACAGAAGGCGGTTGCTCTGGCCCTTCGATACAGCCCCGCCGTTGCACGCACGAGCTCGCTCGCCCGGATGGGTGCGATCGGTTCCTCGATGACCGGCCTGCCCAGGCGTCGAGCCCGAGCCACGGCGAACAGCGTCGCGGCGATCGCGATCTCGATCAGGACCAGCTGAGCCGGGTCCGGCAGAAGGCTCCAGAGGCCGGGCGAGCTCGCATCCGGAGGAGCCGGCGTTCCGAAGACCACGGGCCCGCCACCGAAGACTCGAAGCGCAAGGGTGGCGTTGTCGCCGTGATCGAGGAGCTGGTTGCTGAGGAACGAGCTGCCTCCGAAGATGGCCACGCGCCCCAGACCCCGCTTGATGAAGATGGCGTAGGCGCCGCCTGGTCTCACGAAGCACGCGATCGCGTCCGGGCCATCGGAACGCAGGGACAGGTCTCGGGCATCGGCTTCGATCTCGACCACCCCGACGGCTTCGGGCACTGGGCATCCGGGCGTCAGAGAGACCGTTCCGATCCCACCGAGTCGGTCCCCCTCGCCTACCCCGAAGGATGCCAAGGCGGGTGAGTCCGGATCGGTGATGACGAGTCGTCCACCGTCCTCCACCCATCGGAGGATGGGAGCGAACTGCCGTGGTGTCCGAACGTCGCTCAGCAACACGAACGATCCGGGTCGCGACGGCGGACCGTCCGAGGTGTGGACATCCGAGCCATTCTCCGAGAGGAACCGGCGCAAGGCCAGCGTATCGTCGCTCGCCGGCTGTCCGCCCATCCAGAGCCCGGCGATGAAGAGGGCGACCAGTATCGTGACGAGCGCGACCGTGCGCCCTTTGGCCTTCATCGCGCCGCTTCCCTGTTGGCGACTCTGATCGCCTCGACGTCCGACAAGGCCGGGTGTGCTCCCCCGTAGACCACGCGTTCGAAGGCATCGGTCGCCTTGGACACCGAGGGGTAGAGACCCGGCATGGACCGCGCGACGGCGGTGCGACACTCACCGGCCGTGGTACTTGGCGTACCCTTCAGGACCCGTTGAGCCGCCAGCGTAGCGACCAGAACGTGGTAGAGGGCCCGCGTCGCTTCCCGGAGGTCGTTCCGGCGCAGCGCGTCGTCGGCGACGCGCTCCCAGTCGGTTCCCGTCACGCTCGACACTCCGGTACGCGCCGCTCGCTCCGGCACCAGTCCTAGGCCGAGCCGTCGAAGGACGAGCACGACGAGTGTGGCTGCACCCGCCACCACGATCCAGGCGACGACGCTTCCGACCCCGTTGAAGGCGCGGAACTGGGTCAGCGCCACGTCGAGGACCTGCGACAGGAGTCCTTTGACCCAAGCGCCGAACCTCTGGAGCGGGTTCAGCGGTCGGAGCCCGGCGTAGGCCCGCTCGAGGCTTCGGTCGACTTCCTGGGGATCGATCGACGCCTCCCGTGCCGCCCCGCCAACCTCGCCGGCGATCACATCGAGGTGTTGGATCGCGAGGCTGAAGTCGGTCGCGTCGTCGCCCCGGAGCGCGTCCAGAAACACATCCGAACGAAGCTCGAGCGCCGCGTCGCTCATCGTGAGCGTGGCCGGAAGCCCAAGGGCATCCCGTACCGAGTCCATGATCGCCGGCCGCGGTTCCCGCTCTCCCGTCTCGGCGAGTATCCGGGCTCGTTCGATGCGTTCGAGGAAGCCGGGTGCCGAGACCGTCACCGAGGCACGTGACGACGGCACCCCGAATGCCAGGAACGAGAGCGCGAGCAACGCGGACGCGACCACTGCCGCGACCCGGCCGACAGGAGCGGTCGATCTCACAAGCTCGCGGTGGTGTCCAACTCCCGGGACATGATGGCCAGATCCATCCCCTCCTTGCGGATCCGCTGGTCAAAGTAGAGCAAGACGGCGACCATCGTGATGAATGGCGTGGTGACCACCGCGGCGAGGCTGGACCCGGCGGCACGCAGAAGCCAACCCGCGGAGCCGAGCGGCACCGATAGAAGGGATGGAACGATCGCGAAGATGCCGCCGATCAGCGATGTGAGGAGGCTCCCCAGAAGCATCGTTCCGGCGACCTTCCAGAACGCTTTCGACGAGAGCTTCCAAGAGCGTGCCAGTGCGGCGCGACCGCGTAGGCCCTCCACGACGAGGACGGATGGGCCGAAGAGCCATCGGATGTACAAGACGACGGCAAACCCCATCGCGGTCACCATCACCAGCATGATGAGGGGAGTTGCGCCAACTGCTAGGAACATCGCAGAGAAACCGAACGCCGCTACGAAGACGGCCCCTATCGCGAGGAGGCCGAGGAGCAGCACCCACAGGATCGACGCGAAGTGGTGCGCGGCGAATGCATATACGGGAGCCACCGCCGGCTCCTCCCCCAGGTAGGCAGCCGCGACGGCCCTCACGATCCCGGCCGTCAAGAACGGCCGCACCAGCAGGAAGTCGAGCGCGGTGAACGCGAACGTCACGCCAACGATTGCGCCCGCGTTGGCGTCGGGGGCCGGTGACTCGGTGAGCGCAGTGCTGCCCCCAACCAGGGTGTAGGACAGGTGTTGAAGGAAGACGAACGGAACGCTCACGATCGCCACGATGGCCATGAACGTCTTCCAATGCATCCGATAGAGGTTGATCGCGGCATCCAGCGTTTCGCCGACCCGCATCGGGCGAAGAGAGAGCTTCCGTCCCTTCTCCCACATGGCTGGAGGCGGAGGCGGCGTGCCGACGATCGGCGGTGGGGGCGGCATCCAATCGGCGCCGCCCGGCCGGCCTGTCCCGACCGTGCCCGCTCCGAGCGGGTCGCGACGAAGGTCCGGCTTCGGCGCCTCCGGCCCTCGCGGTGGCCCGTCGAGCGGAGCTTGGCTGCCTGAGTCGTCGTGAGCCACGGCACCCCCCGTGCCCAAGGTCGACGTTCGCGATCCCTATTGAGAGTCGGCCGTGGGAACCCGCCCCTTGAGCGATGAGGGCAGACGTCGAGAAGGCAGTCGTGAACCCCTGGTGCCGGCGCCGCACGACGTTACGTCGTGGTCCTGCTCGACTTCAGGATGGGGAGGACGTCGGACGCGAAGAGCTCGGTCGCCCGCGAAGCGGTCTCGAGATCCATCCCCGGGTAGTGCAACCGCACGATCAGGTGGACGTCGCGATCGCCGGCCGCTCGGATCGTCGCGAGCAGCGTCCGGGCCACCTCGTCGGGCGGTCCCGCCGGCGTCGAGAGCCGCAGGTCCTCCTCGGACGGCACGGCCGGATCGAGCCGGTCGTGCTCCGGGGTGTCTGCCCCTTCCCCCCACGCCTCGTACGCGCCGAGCTGCTGCACGACGCCGTCGCGGATCAGCGGCCACGGATCGCCGTCGCGCCACGCGAAGGCGTTCTGCAACAGCACGACGATCATCGTGTCGGGGTCCCGGCCGGCGCCGCGCGCGCCGTCGGCGACGAGCTCGAGGTTGCCGCGGACCTCCTCCGGGCCCGTCTCGTCCGTGATGTACCCGTCGGCGAGACGTCCCGCCCGGATCACCGCCTTGCGGTCGTAGCCGCCCAGCAGGATCGGCGGGCCGCCCGGCCTCGCGGGTTGCGGGGTGACCCGCACGCGGTCGTACCGGAGCGTCCGTCCCTCGAACGAGAAACGCCGACCCGTCCACGCCCGTCGAAACACCTCGATCGTCTCCTCGGTCCGGGCGCCGCGCTCGGCCCTCGACGCGCCGAACATCCGGAACTCCTCCTCGCGCCAGCCGTTCCCGATCCCCAGGAGCAGCCGGCCTCCAGAGAGCTGATCGACGACCGCCGCGTCCTCGGCCAGCCGAAGCGGGTCGTGCAGCGGCGTGAGGATGACGCCGGTCCCGAGCTCGATCCGTTCGGTGACGGCGGCGAACGCGGCGAGCATCGGCAGCAGCGAGGGCAGGTACCCGTCCGAGGAGCCGTGATGCTCGCTCACCCACGCCGAATCGAAACCGACGCGTTCGGCCAGCCGCACGAGCTCGAGCGTCTCCCGGTACTCCTGCTCGAACGAGCGCTTCGAGCTCGCGGGGAGCTGCGCCGTGAACAGCCCGATGCCGACGCGGACGCCCATCGCCGAGACGTTACACGGCCCCTCGCGCCGGTCGGGGATGATGGCGGCGTGCGGATCGCGCTGGATCGGACCTCACCCGAGCCGCTCTCGGAGCAGCTCTCCACCGCGATCGCCGAACGGATCCGCCGAGGCTCGCTCGCGGCCGGTGGTCGGCTGCCGACCGTCCGAACGCTCGCCGAGGATCTCGAGCTCGCGCCGAACACGGTCGCGAAGGCGTACCGCGCGCTCGAGGCCGAGGAGCTGGTCGAGGGGCGTGGGCGCCAGGGAACGTTCGTGGCCGAGCGGCTTCCCGTCCGACCCGCGAAGGCGGATGCGCTCCTCGACGACGCGGCCCGCGCCTTCATCGCTCGGGCTCGGCAGCTCGGGGTCTCGGACGCCGACGCGCGCGGAGCCGTGCGTCGAGCGCAACGGTCGACCGATTGACGAGGGAAGGGTTCCGTCGTAGCCTTCGGTCCTAATCCGAGTATGGGAATCATTCTCATCTCGCCTCGAGGCGACAAACGCGGAGGCCTGTCCCGGTGACCAGATCGACGCGCCTCGCGATCGGCCTCCTGGCCGTGGCGCTCATGCTCTCGGGCTGCGGCTCGACCTCCTCGAGCGCCGAAGTGGGCACGTCGGTGGTCGCGAGCTTCTACCCGCTCGCGGAGGCCGCGTCCCGGGTCGGTGGAGACCTCGTCTCGGTCCAGAACCTGACGCCGCCGGGGGTGGAACCCCACGACCTGGAGCTCGCCCCCGACGACATCGAAGCGATCGCGAACGCGGACGTGATCGTGTACCTCGGCGGCGGGTTCCAGCCCGCCGTCGAGGACGCGCTCGCGGAGGCCGAGCACGCCGTGACCGTCGATGCGCTGGACGCGGTCGCCACGAACGCGGCGCCGGCGAGCGAGGCGGACGAGGGCCTGACCGTGGACCCGCACGTGTGGCTGGACCCGGCGCGGTACGAGGAGATCGTTCGGTCCGTGTCGGCCGCGTTGTCCGAAGCCGACCCGGCGAACGAGGCGACCTACGCCGCGAACGCGGAGGCGTACATCGGGCAGATCGCCGCGCTGGACGAGGAGTTCCGCGTGGGCCTGTCGGACTGCGAGCGCATCACGATCGTCACGAGCCACGAGGCGTTCGGCTATCTCGCGGACGCCTACGGCCTCACGCAGGTGGGGATCCTCGGCCTGTCGCCCGAGGCCGAGCCCGACCCGCGCCGGCTCGCCGAGCTCCGAGACCTGGTCCAACGCGAGGGCGTGACGACGATCTTCGCGGAGGAGCTCGTGTCGCCCAAGGTCGCCGAGACGCTCGCGAGCGAGGCCGGCGTCCAGGTGGCCGTGCTGAACCCGATCGAGAGCCTGACCGACGCACAGGAGAGGGCGGGCGAGGACTACCTCTCGTTGATGCGGGAGAACCTCGACACCCTGAGGAGGGCCCTCGACTGTGCGTGAGCCGCTCGCAAGGACGCACACGCTGATCGAGGCGAAGGGTGTCTCGTTCGGCTACGGCCGTCAGCCGGTCCTCGAGGACGTCGATCTCGAGGTCCGCGCGGGCGAGTTCGTCGCACTGGTGGGACCGAACGGGTCGGGCAAGTCGACCCTGCTCCGCGTCCTGCTCGGCTCGCTCGATCCGTCGTCGGGCACCGTCCGTCTGTTCGGCGAACCGCCGTCGCGGTTCGCGGACCGTGCGAGGATCGGATACGTGCCGCAGCGTCCCGTCTTGGATTCCGAGGTTCCCGCGACGGTGGAGGAGATCGTCACGACGGGACGGCTGGCGCGGCGGGGCTGGTGGCGGCCGCTGCACCGCGACGATCACGAGCAGGTGGGGCACGCGCTTGACTCCGTCGGGCTCGGCGACTTGGCCAGTCAACCGCTCAACGAGCTGTCCGGTGGGCAGCAGCAGCGCGCGTTCATCGCGCGCGCGTTCGCGGGCGAGCCCGATCTGCTCGTCCTGGACGAGCCGATCGCGGGGGTGGACGCCGAGTCGCAGCGGCGGTTCCGAGACTCGATCACTCACCTGATCGAAGAACACGGCGCCGGGGTGCTCCTGGTCTCGCACGAGCTCTCGGCGGTGGCGTCCGACCTCGACCGCGTCGTGGTCCTCAAGCGCCGGGTCGTGTTCGACGGGCCGCCGGCGGAGCTCGCGGCCTCGGGCGTCAGCCTCGGCGTGCACCCCGAGGACCTGCCGTTGTGGCTCGAGGAGCTCCGCTGATGCCGTGGCCGATCGACGCGCTGCCGTATCCCTTCGAGCTCGGCTTCATGCAGCGAGCGCTCGTCGCGAGCGTCGTGGTCGGCGTCTTCGCGCCGATGATCGGGACGTTCGTGGTCCAGAAGAAGATGTCGCTGATCGGCGACGGGATCGGCCACCTCGCCTTCGCGGGCGTAGGCGCCGGGCTGGTCGCCGGCGTGTCGCCGATCTGGGCTGCGCTCGTCGTGGCGATTGCAGGTGCGCTCGGGATCGAGTGGCTGCGTTCGCGCAGGACGGCGTCCGGCGACCTCGCGCTCGCGCTCTTCTTCTACTCGGGGATCGCCGCCGGGGTCGTCCTGGTGAGCCTGGGCGGTGGGTTCGACGCGAGCCTGCTGACCTACCTGTTCGGCCAGCCCCTCACCGTGAACGATCAGGAGATCGCGATCATCGTGGGGCTCGGAGGCGCGATCGTCGCGGCGATGCTGGTGCTCCGTCGGGGCCTGTTCGCGGTGGTCACCGACGAGGACTGGTCTCGCGTCGCGGGGCTGCCGGTCGGTCTCCTCAACACGGTGCTCGCCGTCATCGTGGCTGCATCGGTCGTGGCCGCGATGCGGATCGTCGGGCTTCTGCTGGTTGCGGCCATGATGGTCCTGCCGGTCGCGAGCGGGCAGCTGCTCGCGCGATCGTTCCGCGGAACGCTGTGGTGGAGCGTGGCGATCGGCGTGGCGTCCGTGGTCGCGGGGCTGGCCGCCTCGAGGATCTGGGGGCTCGCCCCGGGCGGCACGATCGTGTTGATCTCGGGCGCGATCTTCGTCGTCGTCGCGCTGATCAGGCGCGCGCGGATCCCGAAGCTCCAGGCGGAGGGGGCGGGGCTGTGAACGCCGACCTGCACGCCGCCGTGGAGCTCCGGCTCCAAGCGATCGGGCAGCGGTACACGACCAAGCGCCGGGCGCTCGTGGACGCGCTGGTGAAGGCGAGCAACCCGGTGGCTGTCCCGGACCTCGCGCGGCGTCGCTCGCTCCCGCAGAGCTCGCTGTACCGGAACCTCGCCGTGCTCGAACAGGCGGGAGCCGTCCATCGCGTGATGACGCACGAGGAGTTCGGGCGTTACGAGCTGGCCGAGGACCTGACGCAGCACCATCATCACCTCGTCTGCCGCAGCTGCGGCGTGGTCGAGGACGTCACGGTCGCGCCCAGCTTCGAACGGCAGGTCCAGCGCAGCCTCGTGGACGTCGAGGACCGGACGGGCTTCTCGGCGGTCAGCCACCGGCTCGACCTGATCGGCACCTGCCGGAACTGCAGCTAGGGCGTCAGGTACGGGTGGTCCGGGCGTTCGACGGCGGTGATGTCGGACGCGTCGACGATGACCTCGCGCCCGATCGGGAAGATCGTCCCGGTCACCTGGACCCAGTCCTCGTTCTGGAACTGGCCCGGCGTGACGTTCACCACCCGCACCTCGGCGATCGTCGCGTCGGCGACGCAGCACGTCACGACGTAGCGCGCCAGAAGGAACTCGTCGGCCGGGGTGTCGTCGCGGATAGAGACGAACCCAACGAAGCTCACGTTGTCGCCGGCCCGCTTGGCGAGCGCGCGCTCGCCCTCCGGGCTGGTCTCGGCGGCCGCCACGTCGATCAGCGTGAGCTCGCCGCTGCCGATGTCGCCGGCCGGAGCCGCGAACCCGACGCCGGAGAACCCCGCTCGCTTGCCCGCCGAGAAGGTCCCGAGCGTCGTCACCGGCGCGAACAGCACGAGCACCACCGGCACGACCATCAGCCCCATGATCCAGAGCTCGCGCGCGGCCAGCGGCTTCGGGGCGACGACGCGGGCCGAAGCGAGCCGGCCGACCGTCGCGGCCGTGAGCAGCACGGCTGCGATCGGGACGATCCAGTCCGTTCGCGTCGACAGGTAGAAGGCCTCTCGCCCGCTGATCCACAGGAACCAGAACAGTCCCGCCCAGGCGGCGAGCACGAACGCGCCGGCCAGGCCCCCCGGGGTCCAGCGGCGGCGAGGCCGGGTCTCGGCCAGGACGGCGGTTCCCGTGCGCGCGACGACGGCATCGCTCATCCGAACGCCACCCCCACCCACAACGCCCCCACGAACGTCGCGACCGCCGCGACGAGCACCACCGTTCGGGCGAACCCTCGGCGGAACGTCCCCGCGTACAGCGACACGAGCTTCAGGTCCACCATCGGCCCGAACACGAGGAACCCGAGCATCGCCGACGGACCGAACTGCACGAACGACGCCGCGACGAACGCGTCGGACTCGGAGCAGAGGGAGAGCGCGGCCGCGAGCGCCATCATCGCGAGGATGCTGATCGCCTGGCGTTCTGCGAGGCCCGTCAGCAGCGACGTCGGGAGGAACGTCTGGATCGCCGCCGCGATCGTCGCGCCCAG
>Ga0075430_100003615_pt1 | contig 12969 bp, 5 predicted proteins | sample RhiMetdeltSRZDD4_FD_75294 | JGI IMG/M metagenome (GOLD analysis project Ga0075430, IMG submission 75294) | Populus rhizosphere microbial communities from Tennessee, USA - Rhizosphere MetaG P. deltoides SRZDD4 | ecosystem: Host-associated > Plants > Roots > Rhizosphere > Soil | place: USA... | reverse complement strand
TGCCATCGCTTCGGCCTCGGCGTGCTCCTCGACTGGGTGCCCGGCCACTTTCCGAAGGATCGGCACGGGCTCGCGGAGTTCGACGGCACCGCGCTCTACGAGCACGCCGATCCCAGGAAGGGCGAACACCGCGACTGGGGCACGCTGATCTTCAATTACGGTCGCAACGAGGTGCGGAGCTTTCTTCTGAGCAGCGCGCTGTACTGGCTCGAGGAATTCCACATCGACGGGCTGCGTGTCGACGCGGTGGCGTCGATGCTGTATCTCGACTACTCGCGCCCGCACGGAGAATGGATACCCAATCAGTACGGCGGTCGTGAAAACCTCGAGGCGGTGTCCTTCCTGCAGCAGTTGAACACGGTGACGCACGGCCGCGTATTGGGTTCGATCACAGTGGCCGAAGAGTCCACCGCGTGGCCGGCGGTGAGCCGGCCGACCTATGTCGGCGGTCTCGGCTTCACGTTCAAGTGGAACATGGGCTGGATGCACGACATGCTCGAGTACATCGAGCAGAATCCGGTGCATCGCCGCTGGCATCACGAGAAGATCACGTTTTCGATGCTGTACTCCTTCACCGAGAACTTCGTGCTGCCGTTCTCGCATGACGAGGTCGTGCACGGCAAGCGATCGATGCTCGACAAGATGCCAGGCGACCTGTGGCAGAAGTTCGCCACGTTGCGGACGCTTTACGGCTACATGTTCGGGCACCCGGGCAAGAAGCTGATGTTCATGGGCAGCGAGTTCGGGCAATGGCGCGAGTGGAATTCGGAGGAGAGCCTCGACTGGCACCTGCTGGATCAGCCGCTGCATGGTGGCTTGAGCCGCTGGGTGCAGGATCTCAACCACGCCTATCAGCGCGAACGCTCGCTGCACGAAGTGGACTTCGAGCACTCGGGGTTCTCGTGGATCGACTGTCACGACAACGAGAACAGTGTCGTGTCGCTGATCCGGCGCGCCCGCGATCCGCGCGACTTCACGGTGATGGTGGTCAACTTCACGCCCGTGCCGCGTCCCGGCTATCGCTTCGGCGTGCCCGAGGCCGGCTGGTACCGCGAAATGCTCAACAGCGACGCCGCGATCTACGGCGGCAGCAACATGGGCAATAGCGGCGGCGTGCAGACGGATCCGATTCCCGATCACGGCTACGGGCAGTCAATCAGCCTCGTCGTCCCACCGCTCGGGTTTGTGCTGCTCAAGAAATAGTCAGGTCAAAGGGCAAAGGGCAAAGGCTCGGGGCAAAACTGAAGGTGGCGGCCGACTCGCGGCCTTCACCTAGAGACCTTTGCCCTACACCCTGAACTTTTGCCCTTTGCCCTCGGCCTTTTGCCTTTTGCCTTTTGCCCTTTGACTTCACTTGACACGCCAGTAGAGCCGTGTCATCGTCTCCACTTGGATGGGTAGTGGAGATGGCAGATAAGGTCGAACTCCTCCAGGGCACGCTCGATCTGATCGTGCTGCGCGCGCTGTCGACGATGGGCCCGCAGCACGCCTACGGGCTGGCGGCGCGCCTCGAGCAGGTCGCCGAGCATCCGCTGATGCTCAACCAGGGCACGCTGTATCCGGCGCTGGTCCGCCTCGAGCAGAAAGGCTGGATCAAGGGCGCCTGGCAGCGGACCGAAAGCAACCGCGAGGCGAAGTACTACAGCATCACGAAAGCCGGCACGCGCGCGCTCGAGAAGCAGGCCGAGCGGTGGCGGCGTCTCGCCGGTCTCGTGGACAAGCTGCTGTTGAACGAATCGTGAGTAGTGTCCGGCTTCAGCCGGACCGGACGAGGCCGATGCGACGTTTCCTGTCTCGATTGCTGAACCTGTTTCGCGGCGAGCGTTCCGAGGAGGAAGTCGCCCGCGAGATCGCCGCGCACCTGGCCCTTCTCGAGGACGACTATCGCCGACGCGGGATGACACCCGACGAGGCGCGGCTCGCTGCCCACCGCACGATGGGCAGCGTCGCGCACGCCAAAGATCTGCATCGCGATGCGCGCGCGTTCACGTGGATCGACGATCTCGTGCGCGACGTCCGTTTCGCGGCGCGTCTTCTCAGACGGGATTCCGGTTTCACCGCTGTCGCGGTCGTGACGCTTGCGATGGGCATCGGTGTGAATACCGCCATCTTCAGCGTCGTCAACGCAGTCCTATTTCGGCCCTTGCCATACGACCGATCGGATCGACTGGTTCGGATTGCCGAGCACCCGGTCGCAGCGGCGAACGTCACGGCGTCCGTGGCGCCGCGCATTGTGATCAATCCACTGGAACTCGAGGCGCTTCGCTCGGCGCGCACGCTCTCCCGCGTCGGCATCTATGGCGGGCGCCCGTTCTCGATGACGATCGCTGGGGACGGAGGACCGACTCGGCTGGCGGGGGAGCGCGTGTCCCCCGAGGTGCTGTCGATGCTGGGTGTGCGCCCGCTTCTTGGACGCACGTTTGAACGCCATGAAGAGCAACCTGGATCCGACGCTGTCGCGGTCCTTAGTTATGTGACGTGGCAGCGGGACTTCTCGGGCAGGTCCGATATTCTGGGTCACACCGTGTCCTTCGACGGGCGCGGTTACTCCATCGTCGGCGTCATGCCGCGCGGCTTCGAGTTTCCGCACCCGCAAGCCGCCTTCTGGGTTCCATTCGTGCCAGCCAGTCGAACCGATCGGGATTCGGGCGTCTCCATAGCACGGCTCGCCGACGATGTGACGACGGATGCGGCGGCGGTCGAGGTCGGCGCGATTCTCGCGCAGGTGCGCGGCGCCAGAATCGACGCCAGTACCGGTGCGAAGCCGCAAATCGAGCTGATCGAGCTTCAGGAAGAATTGGTCGGTCCGATTCGGCGAGCCCTGTTCGTGCTGGCCGTTGCCGTCGGGCTCGTACTGCTCATCGCGAGCACAAACGTCGCCAGTCTGCTGCTCGCACGAACGTCGGTCCGCGACAAGGAGATCGCTGTTCGCATTGCGATCGGGGCTGGGCGAGGACGTCTGATGCGTCAGGTACTGACTGAGAGCGTCGTGCTGGCTCTCGCCGGTGGCGTCGCCGGCAGCGCAGTGGCTGTCGGTCTCGTGCGATTGCTGCACACGTTCGGCGCCGCACTGCCTCGGAACGACTTATACACGGCCGGCGGCGTCAGCATCCCGCGGCTCGGCGAGGTTGGCGTGGATGCCAGCGCGTTCGCCTTTACGGCCGGAGTGTCAGTGCTGACCGGCATTGTGTTCGGCATCGTCCCCGCTGTCCGTCAATTGCGTGGCGACCTGTCCCAGAAGCTCCGCCGTAACAGCGGATCGTCTCGAATGCATTCGGTGCTCGTGGTCGGACAACTCGCGATGGCCATGATGCTGCTCGCCGGAGCAGGCCTGCTGGTCCACAGCTTCGTACGGTTTGCGAGCGTGCGCCCGGGTTACGACGCAGAGGGCGTCGTGTGGTACCAGGCCTTCTTGCCTCGTGAGCGATCGGCATCCCAGACGACCGCATTCGCCGAAGATCTGACGGCGAGGCTGCGCTCACTACCAGGCGTGCAGGGGGTCGGATATGCGCCGCAGATCCTCACCGGCAACCTGCTTCGACAGACGTCAGTGAGAACAACGCCGGCCCCGCCGGAGCGTCCGCCGGCTGTGGGGACCGACGTGCGCGTCGTCAGCCGCGATTTTCTTTCAGTGATGGGGGTGCGTCTACTGGAGGGCCGCGGGCTCCGTGAGAGCGATGGCGCCGGACACACGCGAGTGATGCTGATCAATCGAACGCTGGCGCGGAGTGACCTCTTCACCGGCAGCCCGATCGGACAACGGTTCTATGCCATGGGTGACCAGCCATGGGAGATCGTCGGCATCGTCGAAGACGTGCATCAGTTCGGATTGGACCGCGCACCGGGCCAACAAATCTTCCTGGATTTCCGACAGGCGCCCAGCAGCGGAGTTCTCAACGGGCTCTATTTCGCGATCCGCACCGCCGGGTCGCCGACAGCGCTCGCGGCCGATATTCGCCGTACCGCTCGTGATCTCGATCCGCTGGTGGCCGTGAGCACAGTCGCTACCATGGAGCAACTCCTCTCGAATACGATGTCGCGCCGGCGACTCTATGCCGTACTCCTCGGCATCTTTGCCACGGTCGCCGTCGCTCTTGCCGTGATCGGTCTCTTCGGCATGCTCTCGTACGCCGTCGCCCAGCGTACGCGCGAAATCGGCGTCCGCATGGCCCTTGGCGCGCCACGAAAGAATGTGCTGGCGTTGGTGTTGCGCCAGAGCTTGCTCATCGCCGTGGCCGGCATCACCCTCGGCCTTGCCGGTGCGGTCGGGCTCACACGGTATCTCAGCGGGATGCTGTTCGAGCTCACACCCCTCGACCCGACGACGTTCGTCGTCGCGGTCGCCTTGTTCGCTGCCGTTGCTGCGCTGGCGTCGCTGGTTCCCGCCCGGCGTGCGACGCGAATCGATCCCGTCGTGGCGATGCGTTCGGAATGATCCGCTTCTTTCGCCGATTCATCGCGCTATTCACGCACGGCCGCGACGAAACCGAGGTCGCGCGCGAGATCGCCGCGCACCTCGCGCTCCTCGAGGACGAGTACCGCCGCCGCGGCATGACCGCTGATGAGGCGAGGCTCGCGGCGCGTCGCACGCTGGGCGGCGCCTCGCACGCGCAGGAACTGCATCGCGACGCGCGAACATTCGCCTGGATCGACGATGCGCGGCGCGACATGGCGCATGGCCTTCGTTCGCTCCGGCGCACGCCTGGCTTCACGGCCATCGCGGTCATCACCCTGGCCCTCGGCATCGGCGCCAATACCGCCATCTTCAGCGTGATCAGCGCCGTGCTGCTGCGACCACTGCCATATCGCGACGCCGATCGCCTGGTGCAGGTGTTTTCGCCACCGCCCAACATCCCGGGTGGCGCATCCTTTCCCCGTAGCGCGCGTGCACTACTCCAGGCCGAGTTTGATGCGCTGCGCGGCAATGCGCGCACGCTCGAATTCGTTGCCGGCTACTTGCCGACGACCGCGACCCTGACAGGTCAGGGCGATGCGGTTCGGCTTTCTGGACTTCAGACGACCGCCTCGCTGTTCCCGTTGCTCGGTGTGCCGCCTCTGCTCGGCCGCGTGTTCGATGCGCGGGAAGAGTCGCCGGGTGCTGACGCCGTCGTCGTGTTGAGCGAGGAACTCTGGCGCCGATCCTTTAACAGCGACCCCGCAATCGTGGGACGTGTGGCCCCATTCGATGGACGTGGGCGAACGGTTGTCGGCGTGATGCCGAAAGGTCTGACATTCCCGGACGCGTTCGCACGGTATTGGGTACCGCATGTGCCCCCCGGACCGAACGCCAGGTCGTCGTTTGCCCTCGCAACGCTCGCCCGCCTGCGTGAGGGTGTTTCGCGTCAGGCCGCTACGGACGAAGTGGACGTGCTGGCCGGTCAGGTACGGACCCAGACCGGCCGCTTCGAGATCCTCGGCGTGCAGGACGATCTCGTCGAGCCGGTCCGGCCGGCGCTGCTGATTCTCGCCGGCGCCGTCGGCCTCGTCCTCCTCATCGCGTGCGTGAATGTCGCGAATCTGCTGCTCGCGCGGACGGCCGCGCGCGATCACGAGCTCGCGGTCCGCCGCGCTGTCGGCGCGTCGCCGGGAAGGCTGCTGCGACAGCTCCTGAGCGAGAGCACGCTGCTCTCAGCCATCGGTGGTTTCGTCGGAACAGGACTTGCGATCGGCGCGATCACGTTGCTGCGGTGGCTGGCCACCAGCTTGCCGCGGCGAGACCTCGGTCCTGGTGTGAGCCTGCCGCGGCTCGCAGAGATTCAGGTCGACGTTCCGGTGCTGCTGTTCACGATTGTCGTTGCGCTGCTGGCGGGACTGCTGTGCGGACTCTTGCCCGCGCTGCGTCATGCACGCGCGCCCGAGGTGGATCGTCTCCGCGAGCGTGCCGCGACTCCACGGGTCCGCGGCGCCCTGGTCGTCGCCGAGATCGCGATGGCGATGGTTCTCCTCATTGGTGGCGGCTTGCTCATTCGCAGCTTCATGAATCTGGCCACACAGGATCTCGGCTACGACGCGGCGCGCGCGCTCACGTTTCAGGCGATGCCGCAGCAGGTCTCAGGTCCGGCCGCGCGCGCATTCGCAGAACAGCTCGTCGAGCGCATCGAGTCGCTGCCACGAGTTTCGGCCGCCGGTTACGCGAACAACCTGCCGCTCGTGCAGCAGAGTTTCGGGCGCGACGTCAGTCCCCAACCCTACGACCGCGTGCCGCCGCGGCCGCCATTTCCCGGACTGCATGCGGTCAGTCCTGGAATGATTCGCGCTCTCGGTCTCCGAATCGTCGAAGGTCGCGGCTTCAGCGACGGCGAGGCGGGGCGACGCGAGGCGCTGGTCACGCGGGCATTCGCGCGCAGCGGATTCTTCGATGGCCCCGCGATCGGCCGCCGCATCTACAGCGGCAGGTCGTATGTCTGGGAAGTCGTTGGAATTCTTGACGACTTCAGACAGTTCCGGCTCGACGAGCGCAGCGGCAGCGAGTTCTACATCCTCGACTTCGTGCCGGCGCCGCCAGGCCTGGGCGGCACGTACTTCGCGCTTCGCAGCGACGCGGATCCCACGACCCTGATGTCGTCGGTGCGGGGCATCGTTCGTGAGCTGGATCCGGCAGCCACGATCGACAACGTCGCGACGATGGATCAGATCGTGTCGAACGCGATGTCCAGGCCGCGGCTGTATGCGGTGTTGCTGGGGCTGTTCGCGGGCGTGGCGATGGTGCTCGCCTCAATCGGAATCTACGGTGTGCTGGCCTATCTCGTGTCGCATCGTACGCGCGAGATTGGCATTCGGCTCGCCCTGGGCGCGCAGCGTCGGCAGGTGCTGTCGCTCGTCCTGAGGCAGACGGCGGTATTGACCGGCGTTGGCGTTGCGATCGGCGTCGCCGGAGCGGCAGCGCTCGGCCGGTATCTCGAGGGGCTGCTATTCGGACTGACGCCGCTCGATTCCGCGACGTTCCTCGCGGTCGTCGCGCTGTTTGCCGCCATCGCGGCGCTCGCCTCGTTCATTCCGGCCCGCCGGGCGACGCGCATCGATCCGATGGTCGCACTGAGAAGCGAATGATCCGACTCCTTCGTCGAGTCATCGCGTCGTTCACGTACCGGCGCGACGAGGCCGACCTCGCGCGCGAGATGTCGTCGCATCTGGCGTTGCTCGAGGACGACTACCGCAGACGCGGCATGACGCCTGACGACGCACGTCTGGCCGCGCGACGCGCGATGGGAAGCGTCGCCCTGGCGAAGGATCTGCACCGCGACGCGCGGTCTTTCGTCTGGCTCGACGATCTGCGCCGCGACCTGCGTCACGCCGTCCGCAATCTGCGCCGCAGCCCGGGATTCACCCTGACCGCGGTGCTGGCCCTTGGCCTCGGCATCGGCGTCAACGCCGCGTTCTTCACGATCCTCAACGCGATCTGCCTGCGTGGCCTGCCCGTCGATTCGCCGGAGCGTGTGATGTGGCTCTCGACACGCAATGCGCAGAATCGGCCGGGCGGCCTGTCGTACGCCGAGTTCGACGAGCTCCGCGCGCGAACGAAGACGTTCGAGCAGATCGCGGCGTACACGAACACGATCGCCGCGGTCGGCGACAACCGGCAGCCGCCAGCCCGCGTCCTGGGCGCGTTCATCTCGGCCGGCGCGTTCGAGCTGATCGGCGTCCGGCCCGTGGTCGGGCGCACCTTTCGTCCGGACGAGGATCGTCCCGGCGGGTCCGCGGTCGTGATCCTCGGCGCGGAGATCTGGAGCTCCCGGTACGGCTCCGACCCTGCCATCGTCGGCCAGTCGATCACCGTCAACGGTCTGCCTTCCACGGTCATCGGCGTGATGCCGCGCGGGTTCATGTTTCCCGCCAACGCCGATCTCTGGCGGCCCATGGCCGACCTGGCTATTGCGGTCCGCGAATCGCGTGCCGAGCGCAGGCTGTCAGTGTTCGCGCGCCTGCAGGACGGCGCGACTGAAGATCAGGCTCGATCCGACATGGCGGGCATCGGCGCGGCGTGGGCGCGGGAGTTCAGCGCCACGAACCGCGACATCCAGTTGCACACCGTTCCCATCAACGAAGCGCTCAACCCGGATTGGACGCATCCCGGTTGGCTGTCTTTCATCACGGCGGGCACGCTGGTGCTGCTGGTTGCCTGCGCCAACGTCGCCAACCTGCTCCTGATGCGTGCCGCGACGCGCGGGCGGGAGATCGCGATTCGCACGTCGATCGGGGCGACACGCGGCCGTGTCGTCCGTCAACTACTGGTCGAGAGCGCGGCTCTGGCGGCGTGTGCCGGTGCGTTCGGCATCTTCGTGGCGTGGTCCGCCACGCGGGCGCTCGAGGGCATGGCGCCTCCGGAGTTTCTTCCGTATTGGATGGCGTTCACGATCGACGGGCGCGTGCTCGCGGTGCTCAGCGCCGTCTGTCTGGGCAGCGTGTTCGTCTGCGGTCTGCCGTCGGCGCTGCACGTGTCGAAAGTCGACCTCAGGGATACGTTGACCGAGAACGGCTCGACGACGATCGCCGCGCGACCGGCGCGCCGGTGGATTGCGGTCCTGCTCGCCGCCGAATTCGCGATGACGCTCGTGCTGAACGCGATGGCAGTGGGCAGCATCCGCTCCAGCATCGAGACGCGCCGGAGGGAGTTCAGGATCGATCCGGCGTCGCTGACGACGATGTGGCTGACGCTGCCGGCGGACGCGTACCGCACGGCCGACGTGCGCCACGCGTTCTTCGATCGACTCAACGAAGCGGTTGGAACGTCCCCGGCCCTCGAGTCGATTGCTTACGCGAGCACCCTGCCGTACGGCGGCGGATCGCAGCAGCCGTTGACCGTATCCGGGCGATCGCTCGGCGAGGCGCCGCCGATGGTCTCGGTGGTCGACGCGAGCGAACGGTACTTCGATATTTTCCGCGTGCCTATGGTGCGCGGCCGCGCATTCACGGAGGCCGACGGCCATCCTGGCAGCGAGGCCGCGGTCGTAAACGAACGGTTCGTCCGCATGTTTCTCGCCGATCAGGAGCCCATTGGTGCGCGTATCCGCCTCGGCTCCGAAGAGACGCCGTGGCTGCGGATCGTGGGAGTGGCTACGACCGTCCGGCAGCAGCAGATGCCGAGCCCTGAGCCCGATCCGGTCGTGTTCGTGCCGTTCCGCGCGTCGAACCCTGGCACGACCGCCATCATCGTGCGCACGGCGCGCGATCCGGCCGCCGCCGTGTCGCTGCTTCGACGCGCGGTCGCGGACATCGATCCGAATCTGCCGTTGTATCGAGTGATGAGCCTCGACCAGGCCGTGAAAAATGCTGTCTGGAATGGCACGCTCAGCGACATGCTCGTCAAGAGCATCGCGGTGGTGGCGCTGCTGCTCGCCCTCGTCGGACTCTACGCCGTGACCTCTCACACCGTCGCGTGGTGGAGCCGGGAGCTCGGTCTGCGGGTGGCGCTCGGAGCCAGAGGTCGTGCGATTGCGTGGCTGGTTCTTCGGCGGTTGCTGGTGCAACTCAGTGCCGGTTTCGCGCTTGGCCTCGTCGCCGTGCTCGGCTACGACCGGCTGTTCAACAGCGGAACGGACAACCGCCTGGCGGAGCCAGGCGCGCTGGCGCTGACGATGCTGGCGATTGTCGTCGTGGCGCTCGTCGCGTGCCTGGTCCCGATCAGGCGTGCGGCACGCGTCGATCCGCTGGTTGCGCTGCGCGCGGAATGACGAGGTGCCTCAACTCCCAAGGCCCAACTACCAACTGCCAACCAGCCCCAACTTCCAATGCCCAATCGGCACTCAGCGCTCAATTGGGAGTTGGGAATTGGGAGTGGTTGGGCGTTGGCAGTTGGGCGTTGGGAGTTACTCCACTGGTTCTATCTTTAAGACCATCCCGTCCGACGCGTTGCCGCCACTCGATCCTTCCGTTGCGACGTAGATGTAGCCGTCGGGACTCTGCTGCACATCGCGGATGCGCACGCGCATCGGGATGAGCAGGCCTTCCCGACGCTCCGCCTGATTCGGCTGACCGAACGCCACGCGAATCAACTGCTGCGTGGTCAGCGCGCCCACGAACAGGTTGTTCTTCCACCGCGGGAACTTGTCGCCGGTGTAGAACATGATGCTCGACGGGCTGATCGACGGCACCCAGAACATCCGCGCGTTGTCCATGCCCGGGCGCGCAAACGGCTGATCCGACGCGAGCGTACCGGTGTAGTTGCGGCCCATCGACACGAGCGGCCAGCCGTAGTTGTGGCCGGGCTGCAGGATGTTGACCTCGTCACCGCCCATCGGCCCGATCTCCGCCTGCCACAGTTCGCCGGTCTCGGGATTCACCGCCAGGCCGTAGCCGTTGCGATGACCGTAAGTATAGATCTCGGGCTTCGCGCCAGGCTTGCCAACAAACGGATTGTCTGGCGGCACCGTGCCATCGTCGCGCAGACGCAAGGTCTTGCCGATGTGATTGTCGAGCGCCTGCGATTTCATGCGCAGACTGTTGTCGTCCGATCCGTCCGGACGGAGTTGCTGCGCGTTGCAGCAGATGCGATCGCGATCGCCGATCGTCACGTAGAGGTTCTTGTCTTTACCAAAGAACACGCGGCCAGCGAGATTGCCGCCGGTCTCCCAGGCGTCGGCCACGAAGATCTCCTGCACGTCGCCGAGCACGTCGCCTTTGAGAAAGCCGCGCGCGATCGCCAGCGTCGTGCCCTTCTCGCCGGTCTTCGGATACGACACATAGACGAGATGGTTCTGCGCAAAGTCAGGGTGCACGGCGACGAAGTGCAGCCGATCGCCGCCCTGCTGTCCGCCCTGGTTCTGCGCGCTCGCCGGCGGCGGGGCAGAGGGTGTCGGCGACGTCCACACCGGCGTGGGAGCCAGCACGCCGTTGCGAATGATGCGCAGCGCGCCGTTCCGCTCGGTGACGAGGATCGTGTTCGCGTCGGCGAAGGCGATGGCCCAGGGGTGGAACAGTCCGGTCGCCATTGTCACGACGCGAATCTTGCCGCCCTGCACGTCGAGGATCTGCGGCCCCGTCTGCGGGGCGGTGTCGCGCGGCGCTGCCGGCGCGGCCTGCTGCGGATAGCACAACGTCGGACCGAGAATCAGGACCGCGGCGATCCAGCTTATTGAAGAGAGTTTCATAGCGACGGGATTATCACCCACTTCAACTCCCAACTCCCAAAAACCAACGCCCAACCATTCCCAACTCCCAATCTTCCAATCTTCCAAGAACTCCCAAGAATTTTGGGCGTTGGGAATTGGGAGTGGTTGGTAGTTGGGCGTTGGGCGTTGGGCGTTATCAACGCGCGGCGTCGAGTGTCCGTCTAAGCGGCATGGCTTTCAATCACGATCTGCGGCAGGCGCTTCGCTTGGTTCGTAAGGCGCCCTGGTTCACCGCCGCTTGCGTGGGCGTGCTCGGGCTGGGTATCGGGGCGACCACGGCCATCTTCAGCCTGGTCGATGCCGCGCTGCTGCGTCCGCTGCCGTTTCGTGATGCCCATCAGCTGGTCATGATCTGGGAACGGTCCGCGCAGAACCCGAGAAATTTCGTGGCGCTGGCGACCTATGCCGACTGGCGCGATTCCGCGAAGGCCCTGAGCGGTGTTGCGGCAACGGCGGGCACCATTCAGATTCCAATTGCGAGAGGCGCGGAAGATCTGCCCGAGTCTGTGCCGCTCGAGAGCGTCACACCATCCTTCTTCACGGTGTTTGGCGTGACGCCGCTCGTCGGCCGCGCACCCGATGACAGCCATATCTACTTTCCCGGTCGATCGGACGGTGGCGTGGCGATCAGCGAGCGATTGTGGCGCACGCGGTTTGCTGGCGACGCGTCGATCGTCGGACAAATCATCCGCGTGGGCTCGCCCCCTCGTCCTGTTTCCATCGTCGGCATCCTGCCGGAGGCCTTTCAGCCTCTTGGTACGACTGACGTTTGGGAAGTGATCAGCGTCGATGGCGCTGCCGGTGCACGCGCGACCCGCGTGCTGCGAGTGATCGGCCGCATGAAACCCGAGACGACGCTCGATCAGGCCCGCGCGGAACTGACGGTAATCGCGCGGAACGTCGAGCAGAGCAATCCTGCCACCAACAAAGGCTGGAGCGTGACGGTCGATCCGATGCAGGCGGCCATCGTCGGGTCAGACCTGCGAACGACGACTGTCGTGCTTGGCGGCGTCGTACTGTTCGTGCTGCTGCTCGCGTGCGCCAACATCGCGAACCTGATCCTCGCGCGCGGTGTCGGCCGAACGCGCGAGCTGGCCGTCCGCGCCGCGCTCGGCGGCACCAGGTTCGGCATCGCCCGACAACTGCTCGTCGAATGTCTGATGCTCGGCGTGCTTGGCGGCCTGGCGGGGATCGCAGTGGCGTGGGCGCTCGTGCGAACCGCACCAGCGTTCATTCCTCCGGAGACGATTCCCTCATCGATCATTCTGAGGCTCGACTGGCGCCTCGTTGCGTTCGCATGCGGAGCGACGCTCGTCACGGCGCTGCTGTTTGGACTCGCCCCCGCATGGCATGCGGCGCGCGTTCCGCTCGTCGAGGCGATGAATCTCGGCGGTCGCGGATCGTCCGATCGGATCGGGCGCGTTCGCCAGGCGCTGGTCGTCGCCGAGCTAGCCATCGCACTGCTGTTGATGACTGGTGCAGGCCTGCTCGTTCGCACCCTCGTGTCCTTGAACAACGTCGACGCCGGCTATCAGGCCGACAACGTCGTTGCGATGAACATCCGATTGCCGTTTCGGCGGCTCGTCACGGCGATGCCAGGCGAGATTGAGACGTACTGGCGGTCCATCGAACGAGAAGTGGCGGCGGTTCCTCAGGTAGGTGTCGCGTCGCTCGGTCTCGACCTGCCGCTGTCGGGTCTCGGTATGCGTCAGACATTCGAGATCGTCGGCACTCCTGTAGCGGATCCGGCCAACCGGCCGCTCGCTCAGTACCACATCGTCGGCGCCGGGTATTTCGACGTGCTGGGCATTCCACTGGTGCGCGGCCGCGTCTTCAGCGACCGCGACTCTGAAACCGCGCC